>Ga0302311_10000033_pt1 | contig 156623 bp, 134 predicted proteins | sample III_Palsa_N1_3_FD_200449 | JGI IMG/M metagenome (GOLD analysis project Ga0302311, IMG submission 200449) | Peat permafrost microbial communities from Stordalen Mire near Abisko, Sweden - III_Palsa_N1_3 | ecosystem: Environmental > Terrestrial > Soil > Palsa > Peat permafrost | place: Sweden...
TGCACAGCCAAGCCAAACTCAGCGCCATCGCCCGCCAGCTAAACGAGCGGCCCAGAAAGACCTTGATGTATCAAACACCAGCTGAAATGTTCGCCGTCAGTGTTGCGGCCACCCGTTGAACCCACCATAACTTTCGGTCATTCTCGGCGCAAAAAGCAGACTGGCAGAAAACGCCCACAATCGGTCTTTACCGCGTCCTTGCGAAGCTGACGCAATCGCGGGGCGCGTTGCCCGTGTTCGGATGGATCAGCCATCGCCAGAGCACTCCCTCCCGTTGCAGGCCGGCTTTCTCCATGACGCGGATGGAGCCTACATTGTCGACATCCGCGACTGCCCCGATCCGCCAGATGGATGGTTGCCGCAACGCCCAGTCGATGACTTCGGCAAGAGCTTCCGTCATCAAACCCTGCCCCCAGAAGGGCTGAGCGAGCACATAGCCACATTCGATCTTGGCTTGACCGGTTTTCCGGAGGTCGAAAGCGCCGATCACGTCACCGGACGATTGAAGTATCATCATGTAGACTTGCGAGGTTTCCGCCTTGAGGCACATCTGAACGTAGGCCTGCGTGTCCTCGATAGATTTGTGGGGCCGCCAAGACAGATAGCGGGTGACTTCCGGATCTTGTCCATAGCTATCGAAAATCGCTTGAGCGTCATCGCTGCCTATTGGTCGCAAGACTAGCCGCGTTGTCGTGAACAGTTCGGGAAACATGGTCCGATCTCATCGTCTATGTTGATGGCCGCTTATAGCGCGAGATGCAGTCTATCGCCTATCCACCAAAAGCAGACCTGCCAGCGTTCACCGCTGACCACCGCCCAACCAGTCGGTTGTAATCTCGCCGCGATGGCCCTCGGGCGCCAGCGTGGCGCGCAGGGCTTCCAGCAGGGGCGGGAGCGCCTGCGTGAAGGCGTAGGGCGGGTTGACGATAAACAGGCCGGCGCCGTTGTAGATGCCGAACTGGTCGTCGTCGTACAGCCAATGCTCCACGCTCAGCAGTTTCGCGATGCCTAGTTTGGCCAGTTGCTCCCGCCACTCCCAATGCGCAACGCGGTCTTTCAGCGGATACCAGATCACTGTCACGCCATGCGCCCATTTGCGGTGCGCGGCGGCGAGCGTGGCGGTGATACGGGCGCGTTCGTCGGTCTGCTCATATGGCGGGTCGACCACCACCACGCCGCGCGGCGTTCGGGTCGGCAGCATCGCCAGCCAGAGCTCGTAGGCGTCCCGCTCGTGCACGGCGGCGCCTGTATCGCGCATCACGCTGCGCAGGGCCTGGACGTCCTGGGGATGTTTTTCGTTCAGGATCAGGACGTCCTGTGTGCGCAGAAGCTGCGCCATAAACCGCGGCGAGCCGGGATAGAGGTTCGGCTCGGCCCCGACATTCACCGCCTGCACGGCGGCGCGGTATTCGTCCAGCAAGGGGTTCGGGTCGGCAAAGGCCCGGAGTACGCCCTGCGCAGCCTCGCCGGTGCGTTGGGCCTCGTCGCCGCCGAGGTCGTACAGCCCGCAGCCGGCATGGGTGTCGATCAGGGTCAGCGCGCCCTCTTTGAGCTGCAAGGCCCGCACGAGCGCGATCAGCAGGCTGTGCTTGACGACATCGGCGCTATTGCCGGCATGGAACGAATGGCGATAATTCATTGTGGTTCAAAATCCTGACGATCGGGTGCTCCTATAGTGCCGGGCAGAAACATTTAAAGCACGTCTGCGCGATCCTGCGCGCTTCGCAGCGCGAGCGGCATGACGACTATGATTGCGGCGATGCAGAACAGCAGGCCGAACGGGCCGACCAGCGTGTAGGCCCCGAGCTTCTGCACGCTGAGCCCCGTGATGAGCGAACCCAGCGCCATCGTCAGCAGCCAGGTGCCCGAACACAGCACCGACAGTCGGCCGCCCGGATCGATCATGCAGGCGATGCCGATGATCAGTGGATAGACCAGCAGCCAACTGACATTGTAGAGCACGAGCGCCGTGGCAAATGCCGGGGCGCTGGCAACCGTGGTCAGCGCGGCGCACGACAACCCGCAGACCAGCAGCGCCGCGGCGAGCGCCCAGCCGACGCGCAGCCGTGCCACCACGATCGCCAGCACGACATTGCTGGTCGCGCAGGCCAAGGTGGCCAGGCTTTGATAGCGGCCAAACGCAACCGCCGACAGCCCGATCGCATGCGCGGTCCGTTCCACGAAGGGCCAGATTGCGAGGCTGCCAAAGCTGAACAGCGCCATCGCGGCGATGACCCGCCAGCTATCGGCAGTCATCGGTGCGGCGCGCACGCCCGATGGCCGGTTGACGGGGGCGGCCGCTGCGTCCGGCAGCCAGACTGCGCTGAGCGTGAGCACGGCAACCACTGCGCCCAGCGCGACGAACATGCCGCCCACGCCATGGCGCGCACCGACCTGGGGCAGCACAAGATTGAGCACGGTGTAGAGCGCGGTCTGGAACGCGATGCCGACCGACACGGCGCGCGCTGCCAGCCGCGTACGGCTCGCGGCGAGATTGAGCGCGGTGTTGGCGAGCCCGAAACCGAACCCGGTCGCGATGCGCCCCGCCAGCAAAGGTGCAAAACCCGACAGTCCGGCCGATGCGAATTGTCCCGCCGCGACCAGCACGCCGGCAGCGATCATCAGCCAGCGCGGGCTGAGCGATGCGACGCGCGGCGCGACCAGGAACATCGAGACGGCAAATGCGAGCAGCTCGGTCATGCTCCACACCCCCATCTGCGCCGGGGTAAAGCCATAGCGGTCGATCAGGCCACCGATCAGATACGTCGTGAAGTTGTTGCCGAGATGCGCCGCGGCCGTCGCGGCGCCGATCCCGGCGAGCAGCAGCAGTTGCGCCCGGCGCGAGCCATTGGGCGCGGCGCCGGTGTCCTCAGTTGCGTTGCCTATCATGCCCGACATTTACGTCCTTCCCGCCCACCACGCATCGCCCGTGCAAAAAGAAATTGCCATCAATTTTATTTGGGAGCAAATTGCAAATATCAACGAGCCCACGGGGAATTGGCATAAGCTGGCATTATGGCAGATTGTAACGATCCCCTCCCGCTGCGCGGTCTGGAAGTGTTCGAGGCAGCGGGCCGGCTCGGCAGTTTCACCGCTGCCAGTGATGCGCTGGGCATGACGCAGACTGCGGTTAGCCAGCATATTGCCCGGATCGAAGCGGAGATTGGCGCGCCGCTGTTCATCCGGCGCCATCGCGGAGTTGCACTGACCACAATCGGCATGGCGCTGCACGGCACAGTCCAGCAGGGCCTCGGCACACTCGCCGAGGGATTTGCCGCCGCCCGGCGGCAGGCTCGCCCCGGGTCGTTGCAAATTCTCACCGATTTCGGCCTGGCGTATTGCTGGCTGGTGCCCCGCATGGCGCAATTGCAGGCGCTGCTGCCGGGCGTCGAAATCCGCGTGGCCACGACCACGGTCGACCTGGACGCGACCGACGCCGTGTTCGACCTGGCGGTAATGCTCGGCGACGGCGCATGGCCAGGGTATCGCGCGACGCCGCTGTTCGGCGAAGTGGTCTTTCCGGTAGCGTCCGCCGCGCTCCCCGGCGCGCGCGAAGCCATGACGCCGCACGATATCGCCGCGCTGCCGCTCGTCCATTTGCAGGGCAAGGCGGCGGCGCGCTCGTTCGGCTGGACCGACTGGTTCGCGGCGCAAGGCAGCGACCGCGCGCCGGCGGAGACCGACCTTTACGTCGACAATTACCAGTTGGCGCTCGAAGTGGCGCTGGCGGGACACGGCGCCTGCCTTGGCTGGACGCCGCTGGTCGATGACGCGGTGGCCGCCGGACGGCTGGTCCGCCTCTCGCCTGCGGCCATGGCCGGCCCGCGCGGCTATTATCTGGTGGAGCACGCGGCAAGCGAGCCTTCCGCCGCCATCACGACATTGCGGCAATGGCTGCTGGCCGCGCGCCGTTTAACCGATCCCGATCACTCCGTTTCCACAGGAGACACCGATGCCCGACACCGCGCCCATGTACCCCAATCAGCCTGACGCCGGCTCGATCCTGACGATCGTCCCCGTCGCCGGACGGATCGGCGGCGAGGTCCAGGGCCTGACGTTGACGCCCGATCTCGACACGGCCACGCTCGAAGCCTTGCACGCGGCACTGGCGCGCCACAAAGTGCTGTTCTTTCGCGATCAGCATCAGTTCGACGATGCCGCGCACCAGGCATTCGGCCGCCGCTGGGGGCAGCCCGTTACCCACCCGACCGCGCCGCAGCAGACGGGCGATTTCCTGCTCGAGCTCAATTCGAAAGAAGGCGGCAAGTCGAACATGTGGCACACCGATGTCACGTTTACCCAGGCCTATCCGGCCGGCGCGATCCTACGTGCCGCACTGATCCCGCCGGCGGGCGGCGACACCTGCTGGGCGAACACGGCCGAGGCCTATCAGCGCCTGCCCGCCCCGCTGCGCGCGCTCGCCGATACGCTCTGGGCCGTGCACAGCAACGAATACGACTATGCAATCAACCAGACCGAACGGGACGCGGGCATGGACGCCTATCAGGCCGAATTCGTCTCGACGGTGTTCGAAGCCGAACATCCGCTGGTCCGCATCCACCCCGTCACCGGTGAAAAAACGATGGTGCTCGGCGCGTTCTTCAAGGCGTTCGTCGGCATGAACAGCGCGGATTCCCGCCGTCTGTACGATACGTTCCAGGCGCATATCACGCGCCTGGAAAACACCGTGCGCTGGCGCTGGCGCAGTGGCGACGTGGTCATCTGGGACAACCGCGCGACGCAGCATTATGCGATCGATGACATCGGTGACCAGTTGCGCGTGGTCCGCCGCGTGGCGATCGGTGGCGATGTGCCGGTCGCGGTCGATGGCCGCCGCAGCCGACAACTGCTGCCCGCCGCCATGCCGGAACTGCGCGTCGCCTGAGCACCTGATCAGCATGAGGAACCGTTCGATGCCGACCGAAACGTTATGGAACCAGCAGGACCAGGATGCCGGCTTCTCGCTGCCGGCGCGCTATTTCTACGATGAAGACATCTATCAGCGCGAACGCAGCGCCATTTTCCTCAAATCCTGGCATCTGGTCGCGCATGTCGGCGAATTGCGCGCCCCGGGTGATTTCGTCACGCACGAGATTTTCGACCAGAGCGTGCTCGTCACCACCGACAAGGATGGATCGATCCGCGCATTCCACAATGTGTGCCAGCACCGCGGCAATCGGCTGGTCGAGGCACGGCGCGGCAACACCCCGCTGGTCGTCTGCGGCTATCATGCCTGGGCTTACGAGCTCGATGGCAAGCTGCGCGGGGCGCCGCGCGCGGCGTGTGTTGCCGGGTTCGACAAGGCGAAATTCGGGCTGAAAGCGGTGCGCGTCGAAACGTTTGCGTCGTTCGTCTTCGTCAATCTCGATCCCGAGGCCCAGCCGGTCGGCGAAATGGCTGATGGCGCCGAGGCGATCATGCGTCGCTTCATCCCCGATCTCGACCGGCTGACCCTGATCGAGGAAGTCGACGTGCCGATCGCGGCCAACTGGAAAGTGATCCAGGAAAATTCGATCGAGGGGTATCACTTCGATTATTCGGGGCCGCATCACAAGGAGCTGGTCGATCTGATCGATTTCGCGGGTTACGACCTGCAGGAACACGACAAATGGTGGACCTATATCGGGCCACCCAAGCAGGGCACGACCCATGCCTATGGCGTGCCGCTCGCCGGCGCGACCTGGCAGACCGACGGGTTCTTCAACATCGGGCTGTGGCCCAATGCGACGATTTATGCCTTTCCCTATGCCGATGTCGTCGGCACCTTCATCATGAACCCGACCGGGCCCGAAACCGCCTCGCTGCGCTTTGGCTATTACGGCGTCGCGGGGCGCGCCCTGCCCGAGGTCAGCAAGGCCTGCATCCGCTGGATGAACGAGGACCTGGGGCCCGAGGACATTCGCCTCAACGTCTCGAACCAGAAGGGTTTGCGCTCGCTCGGTTTCGATCATGGCGTTTACATGATCGGCGAAGGCCTCGACAACCGCAGCGAAAAGCTCGTCAGTCACTTCCACGAGCTTTGCTACAATGCCATCAACGCCTGAGATTTTCGATTATGTGATCGTCGGCGCCGGTTCGGCCGGTTGCGTGCTTGCGGCGCGGCTGTCCGAAGACCCCGATGTGCGCGTCCTGCTGCTCGAGGCCGGGCCGGCCGATCGTAGCTGGACGATCGACATGCCGGCGGCGGTGGGCACGCTGCTCGCATCGGACACGTACAACTGGGCCTATGTCTCCGATCCCGAGCCGCAGCTTGGCGGCCGGCGGCTGAGCCATCCGCGCGGCCGGGTGCTCGGCGGCTCGTCCTCGATCAACGGCATGGTCTATATTCGCGGCCATGCCCGCGACTATGACGGCTGGGCGCAGCGCGGGTTGCAGGGGTGGAGCTATGCCGATGTGCTGCCCTATTTCAAACGGGCCGAAGGGCATGAACTGGGCGGCGATGCCTATCACGGCGGCGATGGTCCGCTGGCCGTGCATGCGCCATCGGTGGCGCGCACGCCGCTGGCTGCCGCGTTCATCGCCGCGGCGGCGCAGGCCGGATATCCGCTGTCGGACGATGTCAACGGTCGGCAGCAGGAGGGTTTCGGCCGGATCGACCGCACCACCCGCAAAGGGCGCCGCTGGAGCGCGGCGCGCGCTTATCTCGATCCGGCGCGGGGGCGGCCGAACCTGACGATCCGCACGGGCGCCCTGGTGCGGCAGATCCTGCTCGACGCGGGGCGCGCCACCGGAATCGCCCTGACCCATGAAGGCGCCGAGACCACGGTGCTGGCGTCGCGCGAAGTGATCCTGGCTGCCGGTGCGATCAACTCGCCGCACCTGCTCCAGCTTTCGGGCATCGGTGATCCAGTGACGCTCACGGCGGCCGGCATCGTCCCGCGCCACAGCCTGCCTGCAGTCGGGGCGAACCTCAACGACCACCCCGACATCGTCATCCAGCATCGCTGCCTGGGCGGCGCCTCGCTGTATGGCGTCAACCGCGGTTTGCGCAAAGTCACCACCGGACTGCGCTGGTTCGCCGGGATCGATGGCCCCGCCGGATCGAACCATTTCGAAGCGGGCGGCTTCATCCGCAGTCGCGCCGCGCTCGAACATCCCGACTTGCAACTGACGTTCATGCCACTGGCGATTGCCCCCGGCACGGTCGACGACGTCGGCGAACACAGTTTTCAGGTGCATATCGACCTGATGCGGCCGCGCAGTCTTGGCCGCGTCCGCGCGACCTCGCCCGATCCCGCAGCGCCGCCATCGATCCTGTTCAACTATCTCGCCGATCCGCAGGACCGAATCGACTTGCGCCAGTCGGTGCGCCTGACGCGCGAAATCCTGGCGCAGTCGGCGCTCCAGCCATTTCGCGGTGACGAACTGTTCCCCGGGCCGACGATCGAGAGCGACGACGCGATCGACGCCTGGCTCGAACGGGCGATCGAGACCTGTTATCACCCCGTCGGCACGTGCCGGATGGGCCGCGATGCGCAAGGCTCGGTGGTCGATGGCGCATTGCGGGTGCACGGACTGGAAGGCCTGCGCGTCGTCGATGCCTCGATCATGCCCGAAATCGTCAGCGGCAACACCAATGCCCCGACGATCATGATCGCCGAAAAAGCCAGCGACATCATCCGCGGCCGCGCCCCGCTGCCGCGCGACGACGCGCCCGTCTGGATCCATCCACAATGGGAGACCGCGCAGCGATGACTTCGCCCGACCAGACCCCAGAACTGACCCACGCCCGTTTTGCGGGCAAGCGCGTCCTCGTTACCGGCGGCGCGCGCGGCATCGGCGCGGCCACCGCGCGCGCCTTCCACGCCGAGGGCGCGACCGTGGCAGTCGGCGCGCGTAGCATGGCATCGTACGAGGAATTCCTGCGCGATGCGGGGCCCGGTCGCTATGTCCCGGCGATCGGCGCACTCTCGACCCAGGCTGGCTGCAAAGCCGTAGTCGACGGCGCCGTGGCGGCGCTTGGCGGGCTTGATGTGCTGGTCAATTCGGCCGGGGTCTATGCCGAAGTCGCGTTCGAAGATGTCGACGAGGCGCATTGGCGCGAAACAATCGACATCAACCTCCTGGGCACATTTTTCGCCAGCCAGGCCGCAATGCCAGCCTTGCGCGCGGCACACGGCACGATCGTAAACCTCGGCTCCGACGCCGGCCTCGTCGGCGCGTCGAATGCGCCGGCTTACGCGGCTTCGAAAGGCGCCGTGGTCAACCTGACGCGCGCCCTGGCCGTCGCCACCGCGCAGACTGTGCGGGTGAATTGCGTGTGCCCGGGTTTCGTCTGGACAGACATGGTCGAGGCGGCCGCGCTCGCCAGCGGTGATTACGACAGCTATGCCGCCGCCGCCCGCGCCCACTCGCCGATGCAGCGCGTTGGCACGGCGGACGAAGTCGCAACCGCGATCCTCTATCTCGCGTCCGACGCGGCGGCCTTCATAAACGGCGTCGCGCTGCCGATCGATGGCGGGGGGATCGCCGGATATTGATCGCCTATCGCCGCTTTTTTCCGAGTGGCAGGGGTATCCAGAACGGCGTTTTCGCGCGATAGTCCGAGAATGCCGGTCCGAAGCGTTTTGCGAACCGTGCTTCCTTGAACATCGGGCCGATCAGGCAGTACGCGGTCAGGACCAGCGCGACGACGAGGCCATCGGGGGTGATCGTCGGCACAGTCCACAGGGTCAATGTGAACGCGAGATAGATCGGTTGCCGGATCAGGCGGAACAGCCCGCGGGTCGGCATGGGCGGATAGACTGGCGGGGCATTGCGAACGACCGCGCGCCAGCCCAGCAAGCCGGTCTGCAGCGCAAAGCCGGCGTCGATAATCGCCTTGAGCAGCAGGAGCCAGGCACCGGCATAGCACACGGCAAAGGCCACGAAGCCCACGCCCTGCGCCTGCCACAGCACCCGCCCGATCGGCGTCCAGGCCAGGAACAGCAGGCCCGTCTGAACCGAGGCGATCACGACATAAGTCGTTGTCATCAGCGGCGCACCGAGGCCCGGCGGGGCAAGCCGCCGCAAGGCTGCGCCGCCACGGCTGGACAAAAGTGCGGTGTGGAGCAGCGGAAACTGGAGCAGCAGCATGGCGTCAGCGAACCATGACCAGGGTCTGGGCACGCGGCCCAGCCCCAGGGTCATGCCGCTGAACAACACGACCATCATCGCGCCGACGGCCGAGACGAACGCGACATGGCAGAACACGCCGTAGACGACCGCAACCACGATCGCCCCGCGCCGCGGCTTTTCCGGCGCCGCATGCTGCGCCTGGTTCACGCCGGTTTCGCGTCGTCGTAAAGTGCGCGGTGCTCGACCCCGATGCGTACCCACAGCATCGCCGCATTGAGCAGCGAGTACGCGATCGCCACCCAGACCAGCCCGAACACCAGCGGCAGCACTGCGATCTCGCCGATCACCACGCAGTAATTGGGATGGCGCAGGATCCGGAACGGTCCGCCGGTTACCAGCGGCGCCCCGCGCAGCACGATGATCCGGGTCGTCCAGCGCGACCCCAGGGTCACGAGCACCCAGATGCGCAACGCCTGTAGCAGCGCAAACACGCCAAGCAGCGGCAGGTTGACCGGGCGCCCGCCGACGGTCGCCCACAGCACGAGCAGCCAGGTGCCATGCAGTGCGATCATCACGGGGTAATGCGACGCGCCGATCTCGATCGCGCCCTGCGCCTTGAGCGCGCGGGTGTTGCGGGCCGCGATGACCAGCTCGGCGAGCCGTTGCAGCGTGACGAACACCATGATCGCATAAGGCAGCGTCATGTTATGTGCCGGCATGCTTGCCGCTGGCCTTGCTGCTCATCAGAAGTCTCGCTTTCGGCAGAAGGAAAATGCGGCAACGTCGATCCTTTGTGTTTCGTACCTGGTGAAACGTTCAAAAGCGGCCGCGGGTTCCGAACAGCCTCTTGGTGCGAGCGGCGGCGCCGCTTCGGGAACTTGTCCGATGTCCCGGGCGTTGGACTGAGCGTGACCGGGCAGGTGCGCCGGCGATGAGGGGCGAACGATGTCTATCCCGACGACCGAAACATCGGTGTTGCAAGGCCGTGCTGCGTGAACCTTGCACATGTGGCGTTTCAACTGGCCGAAAGTCTCGCGACCGACGATGCCGTGTTCCTTGCCGATGATGACCACCAGGCCGACGCGCTTGCCGCGATCCTTGCCGCGCTGGTCTCGCCTTCGCGCGTTATCCTGATCCCCGCCAGCGATGCATTGCCTGGCGATGCCTCTCCGCCGTCGCCAGGCAATGCCGGACGGCGCGTCGCCGCGCTGAGAGCCCTGCGCGCCGCGATGGCGGAGCCAGACCGCTCGAAAATCGTCTGCGTCCTGAGCGGCGAAGCCTGTGCCCAGCGCTATCCCCAGCCTGCAGCATTCGATGCCGCACCGCCCTGCCTGCTTGTGGGGAGCCCGGTCGATCCCGAAGCGCTTGCCCGGACGCTGGCAGAGCATGGCTACATCACCGATGACCGCGTCGACGAGCCGGGCGAACTGGCCATACGGGGCGAGGTCATCGATGTGTTTCCGGCAGATCTGGAGCGGCCGGTGCGGGCCGAAGTGGCGCAAGGTCGTGTGGTTTCGATCCATACTTATGATCCGGTGACGCAGCGAACTGTCGACGAACTCGATACGGTACAGATCGGCCGCGCAACCGAGCCGCCGGCTGGTGAAGGCGTTTCGATTCTCGAGCATTTGCCGCGCGGCCGCATCGGTCGATCGGACAAGGCCGACCAACGTCGGCAGCGTTTTGTGCAACTCGCGCGCGATGCGGCAGACCGGGCGTCGCGTCCCCTCGACGCCATTGACGACGACATCTGGGCGGCAGCGGTCGATGAGTGGACGCCGATCGACTTTGCGATGGCCGACGAGGTGCCGCGCTTTGCCGCCGCGCGATCGCCGCTGGCCGCGTTAAAGCGCTTCGTCGCACCGCTGCTGGGCGACAAACGCATTTTCATTCTGGCCGGCACCGAACGCGACGTGCGGTTTCTTCGCGGCCGCGTGGCCAAACGTCTTGGGCCGGACCTTGCGACGGTCCACGATTGGACGGAGCTGCAGGCTTTGCGGTCAAGCGATGCGGCGGCCTTGATCGCGCCGGTCGATGCCGGGTTTGTCGACGACCGGTTTGTCGTGATCGCCGCCGCAGATCTGCTCGGCAGCCGTGCGCTGCTGGGCGATGCTGCAAGTCTGGCAACCGCGCTGGACATACGTGGCGCGAGCGAAATCAGCGTGGGTGATGTGATCATTCACGAAGATCACGGCATCGGCGTGGTCGCCGGGCTCGAAAGCGCGCCCATGCCAACGGGGCCCGATACCGAGGCGATCGTGGTCGAATACGCGCATGAAGCGCGGCGGCTCGTTCCGATCGGGCATGCTGACAGGATCTGGCGCTATGGTGCCGATGCCGATGCCGTGACGCTGGACAAGCTCGACGGCTCGTCCTGGCTGAAACGCCGTGGCGACATCGACGCCGCGATTGCCGCCACCGCGCGCGGCCTGACCGAGCTGGCTGCCACGCGCGCCACGATGAAGGCGCCCGTGCTTGCCCCGGATTCTGCCGCCTACGAACGGTTCGCGGGTGGTTTTCCGTTCAACGAGACCGCTGACCAGGCGCGCGCGATCGGCGCCGTGCGCGACGATCTTGCGAGCGGCAAACCGATGGACCGGCTCGTCGTCGGCGATGTCGGCTATGGCAAGACCGAAGTCGCCTTGCGCGCAGCGGCGCTGGCGGCGCTGGCCGGGTATCAGGTCGTGATCGCCGCCCCGACCACAGTGCTGGCCCGCCAACACCTGGAGAGCTTCCGGAAACGGTTCGAGCACAGCGGCCTGGTCGTCGCCGGATTATCTCGCCTTTCGAGCGCCGCCGAAAAGAAAGCGGTGAAGGCAGGGCTCGCGGACGGATCGGTGCACGTGGTCGTCGGCACGAGCGCGGTCATGGCCAAAGGCGTGACGTTTGCAAAGCTCGGGCTCGTCGTCATCGATGAAGAGCAGCGGTTTGGCGCCGCAGCCAAGGCGCGGTTGCGCGGATCGGGCGAAGTCCACCTACTGACTTTGACCGCAACGCCCATACCGCGCACCTTGCAAATGGCGCTGGTCGGCCTGCAGCAGATCTCGGTTATCGCCACGCCCCCTGCCCGCCGCCAGCCGATCCGCACCGTGCTCGACCATTTCGACGATGGTCGCATCCGCACCGCTTTGCTGCGCGAAAAAGGACGCGGCGGCCAGAGCTTCATGGTCGTGCCGCGGATCGAGGACATGGCCGCCTGTGCCGAAAAACTGCGGCGCGTCGTGCCCGAACTCATGCTGGTCGAGGCGCATGGCAAGATGCCGGCAGCGCAGATCGACGAAGCCATGGTCGGGTTCGCGCAAGGAACGGGTGACATCCTGCTCGCGACCAATATCATCGAGGCGGGGCTCGATATCCCGCGCGCCAACACGATGATCGTATGGAACGCGGATCGCTTTGGCCTGGCGCAATTGCACCAGTTGCGCGGGCGGGTCGGGCGCGGGCAGAGGCGCGGGCAGATCATTCTGCTGACCAGGCCCGATGCCGCGATCGCCGAACGGACGATGAAACGGCTGCGCACGCTTGGCACGTTCGACCGGCTGGGCGCGGGCTTTGAAATCAGCGCGCAGGATCTCGACATGCGCGGGGCGGGTGATCTGCTGGGCGAGGAGCAGGCCGGTCACACCAAACTGATCGGCATCGACCTTTACCAGCATCTGCTTGGCGCAGCTCTGCGCCAGGCGCGCGGCGAAGATGCGGAGCGTTGGTCGCCCGAGCTGAACCTCGGTTCGCCGGGCGCCCTGCCGGAAGACTGGATCCCGTCGGTCGATCTGCGGCTGGCGTTCTATGTGCGTATTGCGCGCATTACCGAGGAAATCGAACTGCATGCGATCGAGGACGAACTGGTCGATCGGTTCGGCCCGCTACCGCCAGAAGCGGACGCGCTGCTGGCGCATGCGGCTATCCGGCTTTCAGCGCGCGACCTGGATATAAGCAGGATTGACGCAGGCCCCGCTGCCATCGCGCTGACGCCGCGCAAGGGCTTTGCGGCCGATCCACACGCGGCGGGGCTCGTTGAAAAAGACGGACGATACCTGCTGCTGGCGCCAACCGACGAGCACGAGCGGATCGATCGGGTGCGCGCGCTGCTCGATGCGCTCGCCGCCACACGCGGCCATCCATAGCAAAGACCCGACCGGCTTTGCCGGTCGGGTCTCTGTAGTTTACCGAATAGAACTCAGGTCGATCAGATCACTGTGGACCGTTCACGCACAATCTCAGCATCGGTATAGGGATCGGCGTTCTCATCGAACTTGTCCCAGCCGGTGCTGCGATAATAGGCGCCGCGTGCTGCCACATCGACATAACCGGCATTGTCCAGCGCGGTCTCTGCTGCAGCAATATGGTCGTCATCGACTTTTGCACTGATCAGCGTGCCGCCGCGGCGAACCGCCTCGGCATAGACATCCGCTTCCTGCTGGCTGACGTCGGCATGGGTCAGTGCACCGACGAGGCCGCCTGCGCCGGCAACGACAGCGCCGCCGACAACCGCGCCGACTGCAGCAGAGGCCAGCCAGCCCGCAGCAATGACGGGCCCAAGCCCCGGGATTGCAAGCAGGCCGAGGCCGGCAAGCACACCGCCGCCTGCACCGATCACGCCGCCCAGCGCAGCGCCGACGCCGGCATCACGGCCAGCCGCTTCGCTCGCCGTGCTTTCGCGCGGTTCGCGCACGCTGGCATTGGGGTGATCGCGCTCGTTGTGGTGCGAAACGATGCTGATATCGCCCTTTGCCACGCCAACGCTTTCAAGTTGGGTGACGGCGCGTTCGGCTTGTTCAAAAGTGTCGAACAGACGTGTGATAATTGTGGACATGGTGTTTCCTCTCCAAAGCATTCAGGCAAGCAGGGCGGGCTTAGCGCGCCGAGACATTGCCCTTGTAGTCGAGCGCAGCATTGACCCATTTGCCGTGGCGCATGGCGCGCGCCTGCCACAGGCCGTCATTGTCTTTCGCCAGGTTGCCGACATGCGAATAGCCGGCCTTTTGCAGGCGCGACCGGGCCTGACCCATGGTGAACGAGTTCCTGCCGCGCGCGAGTGGCGCGTGCGTCATCCGGTCGGGTGACTTCGCGGCTTCGTTATGGGTGGCATGATCGCTTGCCATCGGGTGGTCCTGGGCCTGGACAGCCACGGCACCGGTGAGGGCAAATGCTGCAGCAGATGCTGCAAAAAGAACGGAACGGATTTTCATGTGTCTTACCTCTTATTGGGTAAGACTTTAATGGGGGCGCCTTGCAATTGTTCCGGTCATTTGCCGTGCCGGAAATTTGCTTACGGGTATTGTCGCCAGCGGCGATTGTGCAGTTCTATTCGCACGCGCCAGACTGATCCTCGCCGATTTTTTGCTGGGCCATGGCCTTTGGTGCAACGCGATCAAAAAATGGAAAAGTCCGGCGACCCAATGCCCGATCCGCGCATTGTTTGCTTTGCCGATGACCGGCGGGAGTGCAGCACATGGATCGCATCGACATGCTTGACCGCCGCCGGCTGATCACGGCCACCGGACTTGGCGGCGTCGGCTTGCTGGTCGGCGGCAAGGCGATGGCGCAGCCTTTCATACCGCCCAGCCCGGTCGACACCGGGCATGTGGTCAATGGCAAAGTCGAGTTTCCCGCCTGGCATCAGCCAGCCGATACACCAGACGCGCCGCCGCCATCACCGATGCCGCCCGATCAGCGTGTCGGTTTCGCGATTGTCGGCCTTGGCCGCTTGGCGCTCGAAAATATCCTGCCGGCATTTGCCCGATCGCTGAAGGCGAAACCGGTGGCGCTGGTGTCCGGATCGCCGGAGAAATTGCATCTCGTGGCGAGCCAATACGGGATCAAACCGGAAAGCTGCTACAGCTACGAGGATTTCGATCGCATCCGCGACAATCCCGAAATCAAGGTTGTCTACATCGTCCTGCCCAACGCGATGCACCGGCTCTATACCGAGCGCGCGGCGAAGGCGGGCAAGCACGTGCTGACCGAAAAGCCGATGTCGACCACGTCACGCGATGCCCAGGCAATGGTCGATGCGTGCAAGGCCGCCAGCGTCAAGCTGATGGTCGGCTACCGCATCCAGTACGAACCCTATAATCGCCGCGCCATGCAGGCGCTGCGCGCCGGCACATACGGCAAATTGCTGTTGTTCAGCAGCGTCAACACCCAGACAGTTGCGCCCGATGGCTACCTGCAATGGCGCCAGAAAAAGGCGATGGCAGGCGGCGGATCGTTGTACGACATCGGGCTGTATTGCCTGAACACCGCGCGCTTCATGACCGGCGAAGAACCGGTCGAGCTGTCCGCTACCACCTATGCCCCGCCCGGCGACCCCCGCTTTGCCGATGTCGAAGAAACCGTGTCGTTCATGCTGCGCTTTCCGTCGAACGTGATCGCGCATTGTTTTGCCAGTTATGGCGGCCGCAATGACAAGTACCAGCGGATGAATTTCGAAACCGCGGCGATCGATATGCCCAATGCGTACCAGTACACCGGACAGAAGCTGACGGTGAACGCGCGGCAGGGCGACGTGACCAGCAACGACGAACTCGTGCTGGAGGCAAAGGACCAGTTCGCCACCGAAATCGACCACATGGCCGATTGCGTGCTGACCGGCCGCGATCCCTATACGCCGGGCGAAGAAGGCGTGCAGGACCTGCGCCTGATCGAGGCCATTTACGAAAGCGCGCGCACGGGCAAAGCGATACATTTTCCCGCTATGCCGGGGCTCGATCGGTTCCGGGGCCCGCCGCTCGTGCAAAAGGCGTGATCCGCCGGTATCAACCGGGATCGATCGGCCGGACGAAGCGGTAACTGGCCCTTTCGAACGCGAGCGCCTCGAAAAACCCGTGCACATTGCGGATGTCGATGTCGCTCATCACCTCGATGCGGCCGCACCCTTCGCTGGCCAGTGCCTCGCTCGCACTGTCGATAAGCATGCGGCCCACGCCACGGCGCCGCTCGTTCTGCGCAACGACAACCAGCAGAATGCGGCCGACCGGACCCTCATCCAGGGTCGACAGCACCTGCCATTGCACGCACCCGATCACACCGCCGCGTTCGGCGACCATCAGCGGCGCGCTGCGTGCGACGCTGGAAAAACGCTCGGCAATTGCGTCCTGCGCCCCGCCATGGATCGATGCGACAAGCGCGGCGATGGCCTCGGTGTCGGCTGCCTTTGCCTTGCGGATGATCAGCCTCGGCGGTGGCACGATTTTGGGTGGGGGCTCAGGTGCCTTCGCGACCGGTTTATCGCGGGGCCGCGCTGGCGATCTCTGCGGCGCAGGTTTTTTGGGTCGATCCCGCTTGCCATCAGCCTTGCTGCCAACTTCCCGCGCCGACGCAGCCCATGTCGATGCTTCGCCCTTGCGCAGATAACCGCGGATATCGTCCGCCGACGCGGTCAGTCCGTCTGCTTCAAAGCCGAACACCTGCTGGCCACCGGCATCGACAAGCCCGAACTTTCCGTAATCGCCACTGCCGGCCTTGCGCCGCCGCGACTTGACCAGCCGAAAGCCGCGATGAAGCGCCGCATCGCGCAATTCGCTATCGTCGGCCTGTTCGCGGTCAGCCACGATCGGATCGAGCCCTGACCCCTGCGCTGGTCGGCGCGCGCCGCATGGCGAGCTTCAACCCATGGGCCCTGAATGTAATGTCATTGTGCTGAACGACGCGCAACTCTTCCTTCACCCCGTCCTCCCCCGTCGTTGAAACCACCACATAACTGACAGTTCCGTCTTCGCACTCGATCGACGCCTCGAACAAAACCGACAGCTCCGCATCATTGCAATCCGGTATTACGCCTGGTGTATCTCGCCATTGCCCGATGCCAGCGGCCTGTTTTGGCGACCTGGGTGCGCGGCACAACGGGTTGAGTCAGGCTGACGACCAGGTCGCTGTCCGCAGGGATCACGGCCTGGTCAGGGCTGAACATCGTAAAGCCGCCGCCCGTGCTCAGCACTGCGGTGGGCCACGCTGGCTGGTCCGATGCCTGTGTAGCGAATACCGCGCCGCCGGCCATCAGGTCGGCCAGGCGCGCGTAGGTCAGGTCTTGTGCGACTGCGATCTTGCCTCGCCATTCGCGCGAGGTCGCGTGGCGCTCGCCGCTTTCGTCGGGCGCGATCTGGTAGACGCGTTCGCGGCCCAGTTCGGAGCCGAAGCGTGTGCAGACCAGCGCGTTGTAGGCATCGTCGGATGTGGCGGCGAGGAGGTGTTCGAATTCCTGCAGGTCGATGATTTCCTCGCCGAGCGTTGATAGCACTTCCATCCTGAGCGTCTGCAATCCCGCGTCGCGCGCCGCTCGCAGGGCTTCGGCTGAGCGGTCGACGATGATTACCGGCATGCCCGCATTGCGCAGCGCGTCGGCCAGCGCGATCGACCAGAGCGTTGCCCCCACGATCAGCAGACCGCCTCGCCCGCCCGAAGCAAGACCCAGCCAGCGCGCCATCGGGGCGAGCGACAGGCCGTGGAGCAGGACCGTCGACGCAATGACCGCGAATACCAGTGGCAGGACCAGTTTGGCGTCGGAATATCCGGCGGCGGCCAGGCGATCGCCGGCGACCCCGGCAATTGCGGCCGCGACGACCCCGCGCGGGCCGATCCAGCCAACCAGCAAGCGTTCTTTCCAGCTTATTTTGGCGCCGAGTGTCGCCAGCGTGATCGCCAGCGGGCGCGCCACGAACAGGATCGCCAGGGTCGCCAGAGTGATCGGCCAACTGACCATCTCCACGGTCTGCCGATCGATATTGGCGGTCAGCAGGATGAACAGGCCGGAGACGAGGAACACTGTCAGCGATTCCTTGAACCGCTTGAGCTCCTGCAAACCGGTCACGTCGATATTGGCCAGGACAACGCCGAACAGCGTGGCGCCGACCAGCCCGGTTTCGGGCTGGATGGCCTCGCCCGCGGCGTAGACCGCGAGCGCTCCGCCCAGCAGGATCGGCGTTTTCAGATATTCGGGCGCCATGTCACGGCGGAACAGCGTGCGGATGCCGAACGGCAGCGACAGGCCCAGCGCGGCGGCGAGTGCGGCGCCCAGCGCCGTGTGCCAGGCGAGGTGTAGGATCGCCTCCGTGCCGCTCATCTTTGTCGCCAGCGCGAGGTAACTCAGCACCAGCAAAGTCAGCGTTGCGCCGATCGGATCGTTGACGATCGCTTCCCATTTGAGGAACGCAGCGGAGCGCGGCTCGAGCTTGGCCTGGCGCAGCAGCGGCATGATCACCGTCGGCCCCGTGACGACCAGGATCGCGCCGACCAGAATGGCGACCGGCCACGACAGGCCCGCCAGGCCGTGGGCGGCCAACGTGCCGAACAGCCAGTTGATCGGCAGCGCGACCCCGACGAGCCGAAGCACGCCCGACCCGGCCGAGCGCAATTCGCGCAAGTTCAGGTTGAGCCCGCCTTCGAAAACGATGATCGCGACCGCCATGCCGATCGCCGGGCGCATGACTTCGCCCAGCATCGCCGAGGGTTTGACGACCCCGCCGATCGGACCGAGCAAGGCCCCGATCAACAGCAGCGGAATGATCGCTGGAATTTTCAGCCGCCAGCCCAGCCATTGGCCAAACACGCCGGCGACCGCCACGCCGACGACCAGTATCAGGATTTGATCTTCCAAAACGCGCCCCAGACCTGATGTAAAAAGAACGCCTGCCGGATCACTTGTCGATGAGTTCGCGAACCTTGTTGACGATCGCGGCCATCGGGAACGGCTTTGTCAGGACCGACATGCCCGGTTCGAGGTGGCCATTGCCCACCGCAGCATTCTCCGCGAAACCCGTGATAAACAGCACTTTCAGGGCGGGACGCTTGACCCGGGCCGCGTCGGCGACCTGCCGCCCGTTCAGCCCCCCGGGCAAGCCGACATCGGTGACCAGGAGATCGATGCGGATGTCGGACTGCAGCAGCTTCAGGCCAGAGGGCCCGTCCTCCGCTTCCAGGATTCTGTAGCCGTTCTCGCCCAGGATTTCTGTGACAAGCATGCGGACCGCGGGTTCGTCGTCGATCACCAGGACGGTTTCGCCGGCGCCGGAATCGACATACGTCTCTTCCACGTCGTCCTCGTCTTCCATCTCGCCGATATAGCGCGGGAGGTAGAGGCACATGGTCGTGCCTTTGCCGACTTCGGAATAAATCCGGACCTGGCCGCCGGACTGCCGCACGAAGCCATAGACCATCGACAGGCCAAGGCCGGTGCCCAATCCCAGCGGCTTTGTCGTGAAGAAGGGGTCGAACACTTTGGCGATGACGTCGGGCAGCATGCCCGTGCCGGTATCGGTGACGCACAGCGAAACGTACTGGCCCGGCTCCATGTCGCGTTGCCTGGCGGCGCGGTCGTCGAGCCACTTGTTGGCGGTTTCGATGGTGATGCTGCCACCATCGGGCGCCATCGCGTCGCGCGCGTTGATGCACAAGTTGAGCAGCGCGTTTTCGAGCTGCCCCACATCGAGCAGGGTCGGCCACACGCCGACGCCCTGGACCACTTCGACCTTTATCGAGGGGCCGACGGACCGGTTCAAAAGGTCTGCCATGCCCGCGATCATCCGGTTGACGTCGGTCGGCCGGGGATCGAGAGTCTGGCGACGGGCAAAGGCCAGAAGGCGCTGGGTCAAGGCCGCTGCGCGCCGCGCGCTGTCCTGCGCGGTGGCGATATAGCGGTCGACGGACGACATCCGCCCTTCCTCGATGCGCCGTTGCAGCAGCTCGAGGCTTCCACTGATGCCCGCGAGCAGGTTGTTGAAATCGTGGGCGATCCCTCCGGTAAGCTGTCCGACGGCCTCCATCTTCTGCGACTGGCGCAGCGCCTCTTCCATGCGCGACAGTTCCGCCGTGCGCTCTTCCACGCGCGCTTCGAGCGTTTCATTGGCCTCGCGCAGGCGGGCCTCGCTATCGCGGAGCGCCGAAGTCACGCGCAGTCGCTCGGTCGCGGTCCTGGTGCGCTCTGCGACTTCGCGGACGAACGCCAGCTCGCCCCGGGTCCATATGCGCGGCGCCTCGTGGTTGAGGTAAAGCAGGGCCACGATACCGCCGTGCTCGGTCACGGGCATGTTCACGAAAGCGCGGGCGCTGATCGCTCCCAGGGCGGACGCGGTGTCGGCCGTTCGGGGGTCATGCAGGGCATCCGCGATGATGACCGTCTCGCCGCGGACCAGGTTTTCGATATAGGAACCGTAGTCCCGGAACTCGAGCGTGCCCGCCAGGCTCTGAATGCCGGTGGCGTTCCAGTCGCGCTCCACCGTGATGGTTTCACGGGCCTTGTCGACAAAGCCATAGCCGGCGCGGCTGACATTCAGCGCCTGGCCAAGGATGCTCGCCGCGCAGAACGCCAGTTCGGTTGGGTTGTCGACGTCGCGCACTTTGTCGGTCAGTTCGACGAGGGCTTCGCGGCGCAGTTCCGCCTCGCGCCGGTCGGTGACATCGAAGCTGACGCCGGGAAATCGCAGGGGACGCCCGTCCGGGTCCAGAGCGCACTGGCCCTGGGCGATCACCCAGCGGACCTCGCCATCGGGTTGAATCAGCCGGTACTCGGCGCTGAACGGTTTGCCCGTTGCCACTGCCTCGTCCACCGCCGCCTGAACCGCCGGAGCGTCCCGGGGGTGAATGCCATGGAAGAAATCGGAGAGCGGTGCGCCGGCCCGCGCCCTGGCCGGATCGACGCTGTAGAGCCGCGCGAACCGCTCGTCTGCATAGACCTTGTTGGTGGGCACGTCCCAGTCCCAGGTCCCGACACCGCTGCCGGTGGACAGGGCAAGCTGGAGCCGCTCGTCCGCCTTGCGGGCTTCGCGAAACGCCACGACCTGGCTGGTGGTTTCGATACAGGCGCCGAAGAGTCCGCCGATCTCGCCGCCCTCGCCCGGTGCCGGCGTATAGGAAAAGGCGAAGTGCGCTTCCGCCAGCACGCCCTGGCGGTCGAGGCTGAGGCAGATATCTTCGAGGTGCACCGGGCTCCCCGCCTCGACCTGGGCAAACATCGGCTCCAGGTCCGACCAGGCCTCCGCCCACACCTCGCCGCTGGTCTGGCCCAGCGCGGCGGGGTGTTTGCGCCCGAGAATGGGAATGAACGCATCGTTGTAAAGCCAGGTGCGATCGGCGCCCCAGGACAGGAACATCGGCTGGGCGGAATTCAGCATCAGGCGGACGAGGATCGTCAGCGACGCTGGCCAGGCCTCGATGGGCCCCAGCGGCGACGACGACCAATCGTATTCCCTGACGCGCACGGCCATTTCGCCGCGCAAGCCGGGCAACCCGCCTGCTTCGCTCAATCGGGCAGACGACGCCGTTGAAATCTCGTCATCTCCGCGCACACTGAGCCTTTCTCCGGTTATCGATTTTTGGCCACCCGCGGACATCAACCACCATCGCTGTGTGCTCAGGCGGCGAGGCTGATGCCTTTGGTTCTCTGCAAACCCCTGAATAGGCCTGCTGTTCCGGCCGGGGCAAAATTGGCTTGCTGGCGCGGCCCCGGGAGCACGGCGCGCGGCCTCTGGGCCTTGTTTATTTCCGCAGGGCGAACACTGCATTCTCCTGTCTTGTGAGTGCGACCGGATTCCGTTTCAACGCCTGCCCGGCCTCTCTCTCCAGGATGCATCATGGTTGCCCAGGCTCACAGACAGATGCATTTGTTCGCGATGCCGATGGGCGCCGGCGCGCACGTCGCAAGCTGGCGGCATGCGTTGGCGGCCGACACCATGCCGCTCTCACCGGCCCATTTCCTCGAGCTCGGGCGCATCGCCGAGCGTGGCCTGTTCGACGCGGTGTTCTTCGCCGATGCACAAGGCTTCCGGATGATGCCCGGCAAGGACGCGTTCTCGCGCCTGTCTGCGCTCAGCCTCGATCCCGTCACCGTGCTGGCTGCGGTGGCGATGGCCACAGACAGGGTCGGCCTCGTGGCGACGCTTTCGACCAGCTACAACGAACCCTATTCGGTGGCGCGCCGCATGGCGACGCTCGATATCCTGAGCGCGGGCCGTGCCGGCTGGAATGTCGTCACCTCGCAGTCGGAGAACGAGGCGCATAATTTCGGGCGTCCCGAGCACTATCGGCATGCCGAGCGCTACGCCCGGGCCGGGGAATTCGTCGATGTCGCGCGCGGTCTGTGGGACACGTGGGACGACGACGCAATCATCTCGCAGCAGGATGAGGGCCGCTACTTCGATCCCGAAAAGGTCAGCGCCCTGCGCCACGCGGGCGAACATTTTCGCGTCGAAGGCCCGCTGACGACGGGCAGACCGCCGCAGGGTCACCCGGTGGTGGTGCAGGCCGGATCCTCGCCAGAGGGGCTCGATCTCGCCGCCCGCCAGGCCGACGCCGTGTTCACGTCGCATCCGTCGTTGGAAAGCGCGGTGGCGTTTTACAACGATCTGAAAGCGCGGGTGGTCGCTGCCGGACGCCACCCGGATTCGCTGCGTATCCTGACCGCCATCCAGCCCACGATCGCCGAGACCGAAGCCGAGGCCAAAGCGATCTCCGACGAACTGAACGCGCTGATCCATCCGGACCTGGCGCTCGCCCAGCTCAGCATGCAATTTGGCGGCTTCGATTTTACTCCGTTCGATCCCGACGGGCCATTGCCGCCGGTTCCGGCCAACAACATGTCGCAAGGCTCGCAAAAGCGGATCGTTGAATTTGCGACGAAGGACGATCTGTCGCTGATCCAGGTCGCACGCTATGTGGCGGCCGGACGGACGAGCTATACGGTGACCGGCACCGGGGCGCATGTCGCAGACATGATGACCGACTGGTTCGCCGCGGGTGCGGCCGACGGTTTCGTGATCATCGCGCCGATCATTCCGGTCATGTTCGACCGCTTCGTCGATCATGTGGTGCCGATCCTGCAGGAGCGCGGCCTGTTCCGTACCGCCTATGCCGGCACGACTTTGCGCCATCATCTCGGACTGGAGCGCCCTGCGGCAGTGCGCACCGGGTTCGAGCCCGAGATCTGGAAATCCTGAATTCCACGCGAGACCAAAAAAGCCCTCCCCCTGAAGGGGGAGGGTTGGGTGGGGGTGTACCACGCTGCGATGTTGCACAACCAATCGGCGCTCGGACACCCCTCCCCAACCCCTCCCCTGAGGGGAGGGGCTCTGTTGCATTACGTGGTAAAATCCGTGCGCAATCCGCCCTAGTCGCCGTTGGAGTCGACCATGAATGTCGTGGGCTTGCCCCGCGATGCCGGATCCCATCCTGCCGACAAGGCCGCCCGCACGCCGCGCGCGGCAATCGTGTCATTGATGTGGGTCCGTCCTTTCGGCATTCCCTTCAACAGGCGCTTGGGCGTCGGGAATTCCAGCACGGCTTCGCGCGGCATGTCTTGCTGGCGCAAGGATACGGTCATGCCCTTCCAGCCATCGCCTGAAGATAGCTGGGGCTCGCTCTCGAGTTCCCAGTCATATTTGAAACCGTCGATTTCGACAGTGCCGCCGCGGCCGTTCTTGTGAAGCATGGCACGCCTGTACCATGCCAGCCGCGGCATTCCACCCTTTAGACCCTGAAGCGGTATTCCCGGTCAGGAAGTCGCTCGATATCGGGCGGAAAGTTCGCGCGCTTGTCGTCGTAATATTGGCGGCGGTGGTCGCCAAATCGGGCCGCGTTGTAGGTCAGGTACAATATCCGGCGCTGCTGCCCGGTTGTGTTGGGCTGCGAGGCGTGGGGGACGTAGCTGTCGAAGAAGAGGACGTCGCCCGGCATTGTGGGGATGGGGGTCAGGGGTGAGCGGGCCATCTGTTCCGGGGTCAGCGGCTTCCATTCCTCGCCGATCATCTGCGATTCGCGGGGGTTCTCCGGCATTTCGAGGCAGCCGTTTGCGATGGTCGCGGGGTCCAGCGTGACCAGTGCGGTGATGAACATCGGGGCGTACGCCGACCAGCCGGCCTGCTGGTCCTGGTGCGCCTCGAACCCTGCGCCGCCGGGCCGCTTGAAGTTGATTTTTTCCTTGAAGAGCAAAGCGCGTTCGTCGAGCAGGCGCTCGACGGCGGCAAGCAGCCGGCCGCTGCGAACCAGCGTGTCGAACGCCGGATGATAAGGACAGAAATCCTCGATCCGCTGCATGACCCGCTCGCCCGGCGCGATCAGGCTGTCTTCATGGTAGACCATATGCCGCCCCGGCACTTCGGGCAGGGCGACGAGTTCATCGGTCCAGCGCCCCAGGTCTGCGGCTTCGGCTTCGCTGAACATGGCGCGGCGCGCGACCCAGCCCGTTGCCGAGAAATGGGCGACTTCGGAATCGGAGAGGCGATGGTCCACTGGATTGTCGAGCATGATCAGGCCACCAGTTGTGGAAGAATGATCGTCTGCGCCTTCACGACATCTTCGGGAAAGTCGATTTCGGTCCACGGCAGGTCGGTAATGTCGCCGATGCCGAACCGGTCCGGCTCGGCCAACATCAAGTCGCGGATCGCCTCTTCATATTCCAGGTCGCCGCGCCCTTTATCCATATAGGCGTCACAGGCATCCGCCAGGGCCGCAGCCATGGCCGGCGAAAACCGGAAGAAGCCGACCGATTCGCCGTGCCAGTCATGGGCATGTTCGGGGCGCTTGCGGAAATCGACGATGGTCCCGTCGCGAAAGCAGACCTTCACTGGTTCGTCGCCGGGTTCGATGTCGCGATCGACCAGCACGATCGCGTCGCCGGGCGTCGTCACAAGGCGCTCGATCATGCGCTCGTCATACAGAACGTCGCCATCCATCAGCAGGACGGCGCGACCAGACCGCAGCCGGTCGCGCTGGACCCACAGCGAGATCAGGCTGCCCGAGCGATAATCGGGATTGAATACGTATCCGGCCCGGTCGCCCAGCAGCGCACGGAGCCGGTCCGCCTCATAGCCGACGGTGACGACGATGTCGGTCACGCCATGGCGCGCGAGCGCCGCGATATGGCGGTCCAGCAGCGAAGTTCCGCCGAATTCGAGCATGACCTTGGGACCATGGTGCGTGTCCGAGAGGCGGTTTCCGACACCTGCGGCGAGCAGGATCGCGATGGGGGCTTCGGGTTTCAAGGCGGGATTGATCGACTGATGGCTTGTTTGCATAGGGCACAGCTTATACCGCTGCGATTCAACGACGCCAAGGCCATCTGGCGTCAAACCTCGCCCAGGCAATCGAAAGCCGGATGTTCATGACCGATCTCACGCTTACCACGACATTCCAGGCGCCGATCACGCGCGCTGCGGCGCTGCGCCAGTTGATCGCGTCGCCCGATCTCGCCTTCCTGATGGAGGCGCACAGCGGCCTGTCTGCCAAGATCGTCGAGGAGACGGGGTTTGCCGGGATCTGGGCCTCGGGGCTGACGGTCTCGGCGAGCATGGGCCTGCGCGACAGCAACGAGGCGTCGTGGACCCAGGTGCTCGATCAACTCGAGTACATGGCCGACGCGACGACCCTGCCGATCCTGGTCGACGGCGACACCGGTTATGGCAATTTCAACAATGTCCGCCGGCTGGTGCGCAAATTGGGCGAGCGCAACATCGGTGGCGTGTGCATCGAGGACAAGCTGTTCCCCAAGACCAACAGTTTTATCGGGGAAGAGCAGCCGCTGGCCGACATCGGCGAATTCTGCGGCCGGATCATGGCGGGCAAGGACAGCCAGACGAGCGACGATTTCGTCATCGTGGCGCGTGTCGAGGCGCTGATCTCCAGCCGCCCGATGGCAGAAGCGCTGCGCCGCGCCGAGGCCTATCATGCCGCCGGCGCCGACGCGATCCTGATCCATTCCAAGAAGGCGGACGCGGCCGAAATCCTCGAATTCTGCCGCGAATGGGGCGATCGCGCGCCGCTGGTGATCGTGCCGACCACGTATTATCCCACGCCGACCGAACTGTTCCGCGAGGCCGGCGTTTCGACGATCATCTGGGCCAACCATCTGCTGCGCTCGGCGATGACCGCGATGCGCGACACGGCCAGGACGATCTTCGAGGAACAGTCGCTGATCAATATCGAGGGCCGGGTCGCGCCGGTGAAGGAAATCTTCCGGCTGGTCGGCAATGCCGAGCTGGAGCAGGCCGAGCGGCGCTACCTGCCCGAAACGGTGCGGCCGCGCGCGATCGTGCTGGCGGCTTCGCGCGGTGACCTGGGCGAGCTGACGCGTGACAAGCCGAAATGCATGATAGACGTGCGCGGGCAGTCGTTGCTGGCCCGACAGGCGGCGACCTTCGTCGAAAGCGGTGTCCGCGATGTGAATGTCGTACGCGGCTTCGCCAAGGAGGCTGTCGTCGCCCGGGGCGTCCGCACGGTCGACAATGACCGCTACGAGGACACCGGCGAGGCGTTTTCGCTCGCCCAGGCCGGGCCGCTGCTGTCGGGCGAACTCGTGGTGTGTTATGGCGACGTGCTGTTCCGCAACTACATCCTCGACAGCCTGCTTTCCAGCAAGGCGGACATCGTGATCGCGGTCGATGCGGCCGAACGGCATGGCCCGCGCGAGCGCGACCTGCTGATCGCCGATCATGCTTTTTCGGGCACGTATCTCGACGACGCGCCCGCGCATCTGCAGCGCATGGGCAGCGATCTGGGAGAGGCTGCGCATGGCGAATGGATCGGTCTTGCGCGGTTCAGCGCCACCGGTACGCAATGGCTGAACGAAGAGATCGCCGCGCTCGAAGCCGAAGGATCGCTTGAGACCGCCGACCTGCCGACGCTGCTGACCCGCATCGCGGCGAAGCACCCCGTGCGGGTGAAATATTTCCTCGGCCACTGGCTCGACGTGAACACGCTTGCCGATGTCGCGGCGGCCCGCAATTTCACATGACGATCCAGGCATCCGACTTCATGGACGCCGCTGCGGCGGCCGGGTTCGATTTCTATACCGGCGTGCCGTGCAGCTACCTGACGCCGCTGATCAACGGCGTGCTGTCGAACCGCACACTGCGCTATGTCGGCGCGGCGAGCGAGGGCGAGGCTGTGGCGATCGCGGCGGGCGCCTGGCTTGCGGGACGGCAGACGGTGGCGATGTGCCAGAATTCCGGGCTGGGCAATATGGTCAATCCTCTGACCTCGCTCAACCACCCGTTCCGCATACCGACACTGTTGGTCACGACATGGCGCGGCCGCCCGGGCGAGCCCGACGAGCCGCAGCATGAGATAATGGGCCAGATCACGCAGGACCTGCTGTCGCTGATGCGGATCCCGCATCGCCCCTTCCCCGCTGATGCTCAGCAGGTTGGTCCCGCGCTGGCCGAAGCCACCTCGGCCATGGACGAGACCGGCCTACCCTTCGCGTTCGTCATGGCGAAGGGCGATGTCGCGGACTCCGACCTCGATCAGGCGCCCAGGCCGCAACGCGCAGCCGGTCGCCATGCGGACTTTCGCAAGGGTAGCGAACGGCCAACCCGGGCCGCCGTTCTGGAGCGGTTTCTTACGCTTACCGACGATCAGACCGCGGTCATTGCGACGACCGGCAAGTGCGGGCGAGAGCTCTTCACCCTCGCCGATCGGCCGCAGCATCTGTATCAGGTCGGCTCGATGGGCGGCGCGGCGGGCATGGGCCTCGGCGTCGCGCTCAATACGACGCGCCGCGTCGTGGTGCTGGACGGCGATGGCGCCGCGCTGATGAAACTGGGCACGATGGCCACGATCGGCGCGGAGCATCCCGCCAATCTCGTGCACATCCTGCTCGACAATGGCGTCCATGATTCGACGGGTGGCCAGGCGACCGTTTCCGCATCGGTTGACTTTGCCGCCGTCGCGCTTGCGTGCGGCTATGCCTACGCGGCCGCCTGCGACGATCTCGACGGATTTGCGAGCGCCTGGGCGCAGTCCGATACCATGGACGGCCCTGCCCTGATCCATATCCGCATCCAGCCCGGCTCCATGGCCAGCCTCGGGCGCCCGACCATTTCCCCCGAGGCTGTGGCGCAACGCTTCAAGGCCTTCCTCGCCGGATGAAGAAATCGGCGATCCCCGCGATCCTGATCGGCCTGATCCTGGCCGTTACGCTCATCATGACGAATGATGCGGCACAGATCGTGGGCGCATTGGCCGGTGCAGGCTGGGGCATCGCCTTGGTTCTCGCGCTGCATCTGCCGCAGACTTTGGCCTCCGCGATGGGCTGGCGCGCGCTGCTCGATCGCCCGCAAGGCGTGGCCTATTCCTTCCTTTTGCGCTGGGTTCGCGAGGCGGTGAATTCGCTTCTGCCGGTCGCGCAATTGGGCGGCGACGTAGTTCGCGCCCGCCTGCTGTCCCGCCGCGGCCCCACATTCGTCTACGGTGTCGCGGTATCGATGGTCGATCTCGCGGCGGAGACGGTCAGCCAGGCGGCCTTTACCCTGACCTGTCTTGTCCTGCTGTTCGCTGGCCCGCATCTCGGCGATGTCGTCCCGATCACCATTGCCACTGCGACGATCTGCATCGCGATGACCGGTGGCCTGGTGATCGCGCAACGCTTCGGCCTGATGATCCTGATCGAGCGGCTGGTCGAGCGCGTGACGCGCGGCAAGGATTTCGCGGGCCTGCATGGCGAAGTCGTCGCGCTCTATCGCCACCCCGCCCGGCTGATCCGCGCGACAGGGTGGCACCTTGTCAGTTGGTTCCTTGGCGGTGCGGAAACGTATCTGGCGCTCCACCTGCTGGGCGTCGATGCGTCGGTGCGACAGGCCGTCATTATCGAGGGGCTGAGCCAGGTTGTGCGGTCGGCGGCGTTCCTGATTCCGGGCGCGCTGGGTGTGCAGGAGGGCGGCTATATCCTGCTGTGCGGCATGCTCGGCATTGCGCCGCAGCGCGCCTTGGCGCTGTCGCTGATCCGCCGTATCCGCGAATTGGGCCTCGGTTTGCCCGGCCTGGCCATCTGGTCCCGGATGGAAGCACAGCCCCGGTCCGTTCTCGTGGAAGCAGCCCAATGACCCGCCCGCCAATCCTCCTCACCCCCGGACCGCTGACGACCGACCCTGCCGTCCGCCAGTCGATGATGCAGGACTGGGGGTCGCGCGATCCTGGCTTTATCGCGCTGACTGCCGAAATGCGGGCTCGCCTGCTCGATGTCGTCAATGGCGCAAAAACCCATGTAGCCGTGCCGATCCAAGGCAGCGGCACGTACGTGCTCGAAGCCGCCGTTGCCACGCTGATCGGTGAAGACGACCGGCTGCTCGTCGCGATCAACGGCGCGTATGGCCACCGCATGGCGTCGATCGCCAGGCGGCTGGGCAAGAGCGTCGAAACCCTGGTCTGGGCCGAGCATGAGCCGGTCGATGCGCAGGCCATCGCGCGGCGGCTGTCGCAAGACCCGTCGATCAGCCATGTCGCGGTCGTCCATTGCGAGACGACGACGGGGCTGCTGAACCCGCTGGAGTCGATCGCCACGGTCGTGGCCGCTGCCGGCCGCCATCTGATCGTCGATGCAATGGCGAGTTTTGGCGCGCTGCCACTGGACCTTACCACCCTTCCCGCAGCTGCGATCCTCGCGTCGAGCAACAAGTGCCTCGAAGGCACGCCCGGCCTCGCCTTTGCGCTGGTCGATCGCGCGCTTCTCGCATCCTGCGCCGGGCGCAGTCACTCGACCAGTTTCGATCTCCACGCCCAGTGGCAAGCATTCGAGAGCAACGGGCAATGGCGCTTCACCCCGCCGGTTCAGGTCGTCGCGGCGCTCGTCACGGCCTTGCGGCTGCTCGAAGCGGAAGGCGGACCGGCCGCGCGGCTGGCGCGCTATGGGGCCAATCTCGATGTGCTGTTGCAAGGGACTGATGCGCTGGGGCTGGAGCTGTTCCTCGACCGCGCGCTTCAGGCACCGATCATCGCGACGTTCCGATCGCCCGAGGGGCTCGACTTCGAAGCGTTTTACGCCGCTTTGGCCGAAGCGGGCTTTGTGATCTATCCCGGCAAGCTGACCGACGCGGACTCGTTCCGCATCGGCTGCATCGGCGCGATCGGTCCAGACGATTTCGCGAGTCTCGTGAAAGTGCTGGGCCCCGCGCTACGCGGTGCGACGACGGCCCAATAGGGCAACGCCGGCCAGAATGATCGACGCCAGCGGCGTGATCACGGCGGCGGCGATCACCATCGGCCAGGCCTGGCCGCACCAGATCAGGATCGGCACGAAGATCATCGCATCGTCGGGATCCACAGTGAGACCGGGCGCGAGATCGTAGCCGCGCACTTCGCCCAGTTTCAGGACATTGAGTTCAAGAAACAGGATACCGATGCCAAGCCCGGCCAGCACTCCGAGCCAAAGGCCCAGCGGACCGTGCAGCGCCTGCAGCCCAAGGCCCAGCCCGACGAAACATAGCACCCCCGCGAGACAATCGGACGCGAGGTCGTAGCGATAGCCGATAACGCTCATCTGCCCGGTCTGCCGCGCCAGCTCGCCATCGGCGCGGTCCAGCAGCATCGACAAAATGAACACTCCGCCGCCGATCGCCAGCCACCCGGGCGCGCCGGTCGCAAAGCACGCCGATGCGATCGCCGCGGTGACAAGACGCAGCGTCGTCACCAGGTTTGGCGTCGCGGATGTTTTCGCGAGCAGCCTGACCGGACCGCGCACGATATGATGGATGATGGTGTCGTGGCTCACTTCGGTTCCCCCCGCCCCTACAGGACGACCTTGGCGTTGGTGCCTGAAGGTTTCGCGCGCGGAAAACAAGGCTTTGTGTTCGCTTGCCAGTTTGTCTACGACGACCGGCAAGGAGCGCCTTCCCGAATGCCAGCATTACCATCCGTCACCCCGTTGCTCGATACCGTGGCCTCGCCTGCCGATCTTCGCAAGTTGCAGCCCGAACAACTCCGCCAATTGGCCGACGAACTCCGCGCCGAAACGATCGCCGCCGTCGGCACCACGGGCGGCCACCTGGGCTCCGGCCTGGGCGTCGTAGAGCTGACCACGGCTATCCACTATGTGTTCGACACCCCGCGCGACCGCCTGATCTGGGACGTCGGCCATCAGTGTTATCCGCACAAGATCCTGACCGGCAGGCGCGACCGCATCCGCACCTTGCGGCAGGGTGGCGGGCTTTCGGGCTTTACCAAACGCAGCGAAAGCGAATACGATCCGTTCGGCGCGGCGCACAGCTCGACGTCGATTTCCGCCGCGCTGGGCTTTGCGGTCGCCAACAAACTGACCGGTTCGCCGGGCAAGGCCATCGCCGTGATCGGCGACGGGGCGATGTCGGCGGGCATGGCCTATGAGGCGATGAACAATGCCGGTGCCGCCGGAAACCGGCTGGTCGTCATCCTGAACGACAACGACATGTCGATCGCACCGCCGGTCGGCAACCTCAGCGGCTATCTCTCGCGCCTGGTGTCGAGCCGTGAATTCCAGGGGTTTCGCGATCTTGCGCGCAAAGTCGCCCGGCACCTGCCCCGCCCGCTCCACGATGCCGCGCGAAAGGCCGAAGAGCTTGCCCGCGGCATGACCACGGGTGGCAACCTGTTCGAAGAGCTCGGGCTGACCTATATCGGCCCGATCGACGGGCATGACCTCGACCAGTTGGTCCCGGTCCTGGAAAATGTCCGCGACGCGGCCGAAGGACCGGTCCTGGTCCATGTCGTGACTCAAAAAGGCAAAGGCTACGCGCCGGCCGAGGCCGCTGCGGACCGGTATCACGGCGTCCAGAAGTTCGACGTGGTCTCGGGCGTGCAGGTCAAGGCGCCGCCAGGACATCCGCAATACCAGAACGTGTTCGGGCAAGCGCTGGCCGATGAAGCCGCGACCGATCCGCGCATCGTCGCGATCACCGCGGCCATGCCATCGGGCACGGGCCTCGACATTTTTGCCCGGGCGCATCCCGAACGCCTGTTCGACGTGGGCATCGCCGAACAGCATGCGGTCACGTTCGCCGCGGGCCTCGCCGCGCAGGGCATGCGGCCGTTTTGCGCGATCTATTCGACATTCCTGCAGCGCGCCTATGACCAGATCGTGCACGACGTCGCGATCCAGAACCTGCCCGTCCGCTTCGCCATCGACCGGGCCGGGCTCGTCGGCGCAGACGGCGCGACTCACGCTGGCAGTTTCGACATCGCCTATCTCGCCACATTGCCGAACATGGTGGTGATGGCGCCGGCCGACGAAGCCGAGCTGGTCCATATGACGCATACCGCCGTGCTGCACGACAGCGGACCGATCGCCTTGCGCTATCCGCGCGGGAACGGCCGCGGCGTGCCGCTGCCCGCAAAGCCGGAGCGTCTGGAAATCGGCAAGGGACGCGTGGTGCGCCAGGGCAAGACGATTGCCATCCTCTCGCTCGGCACCCGCCTGGGCGAAGCGCTCAAGGCCGCGGATATGCTGGAAGCCAGAGGCCTTTCGGTCACGGTTGCCGATATGCGTTTCGCCAAGCCGCTCGACGAAGCGCTGGTCCGCCGGCTGTTGACGACGCATGAGGCCGCCGTGACCGTGGAAGAAGGTGCCGTGGGCGGCTTCGGCGCGCACATCCTGACCTTTGCGAGCGACGCGGGCCTGATCGACGCCGGTTTGATCCTGCGCACCTTGCGCCTGCCCGACCGGTTTCAGGAGCACGATCAGCCCGACCGGCAATATGCCGATGCGGGGCTCGATGCGGCCGCCATCGTCGAGACGGTGCTCGCCTCGCTGCGCCACAATATGGTCGCGGCCGAGGGAGCGATCTGTTGAAGACACTGCTCGCGGGGGCGAGCCTGGCACTACTCAGCCTGGCCGGCGCCCATGCCGCGCCGCCCATGGGCACATTGGCCGTCGAGGTCACGAATGCGCGCAATGCAAAAGGGCGCATTCATGTCGAGGTTTGCACCCAGGCGACCTTCATGAAGGAATGCCCGTATTTCGGGACCGCCCCGACGATTGCCGGCACGACGACGGTCATGATCCGCGGCATTCCGCCCGGAATGTACGCGGTGCAGGTCTTCCACGATGAAAACAGCGACAACAAAGTCAACCGGGTGATCTTCGGATTGCCCAGGGAAGGCGTCGGCTTTTCAAACGATGCGTTGAAAGGCATGTCGGCGCCCAAATGGAGCGATGCCCGCTTTGCGTTCGACGGCACGTTCCAGAAAATTTCCCTCAAGCTGCGTTATTTTCTCTGACATGACCCCGTCTGCGTTCTTCTCTTCGATCGTTCCGTCGTGCGTCTCGCTCGGTACGCGTCGCCCCTGGGCAACGGCAATTGTCGGCCTGCTGCTCGCCGCACTCGCGCTCGTGTTCACCGCCAGCCATTTCAAGATGTCGACCGACACCGGCGAACTGATCTCGCCCAATGTCGACTGGCGCCGGAACGAGCGCACGATGAAGGACGCGTTCCCGCAATTGCGCGACGTCATGCTGATCGTCGTCGATGGCAAGACGCCCGAACTGGCAGAAGCGGGCGCGGCCCAGCTTTCGGCCAGGCTCCAGGCGGATCACGCGCATTTTCAGCTCGTCCGCCGACCCGATGGTGGCGACTTCTTCGCGCGCGAGGGCCTGCTGTTCGGATCGCGCGAACAGGTCCGCCAATCGATGGCGACCCTGATCGACGCACAGCCGATGCTCGGTCCGCTGGCCACCGATCCAACGATGCACGGCGTCACGACGGCGCTCGGCACGATGCTGGACGGCGTCGAGCTGAACGCGACGGTTCTGGACAAGATCGACCGCCCGGTTGACGCGCTGGCAACCGCCATATCGTCATCACTGGCGGGCAAGCCCAGCTATTTTTCCTGGCAACGGCTCTTCGCCAAGGACAACAGTCCCCTGTCAGCGCCGACGCGGCGCCTGATCCTCGCGCGCCCGGTGCTCGATTTCGGCTCGCTCACCCCCGGCAAAACCGCGGCGCGCACCGTCTTTGCCGATGCCGATGCGCTGGGCCTGAATACCGATCATGGCGTGCGGGTGCGGCTGACCGGAGAAGTGCCGCTCTCCGACGAGGAGTTTTCCTCGCTCGAAGAGAATATCGGCTTTGTCGGCTTCGTCATGCTCGCGGCGATGCTGGTTACCTTATGGCTGGCGACCCGGTCGGTGCGGCTCGTCGCCGCGATCATGGTGACGACGATCTCGGGCTTGATCATCACGACCGCACTCGGTCTCGCCGCAGTCGGGCGGCTCAACCTGATCTCCCTGGCTTTCATCCCGCTGTTCGTCGGGCTCGGCGTCGATTTCGGCATCCAGATCAGCGTCCGCTTCAATGCCGAGCGTCTCGATGGAAAGGCGGCGCCACAGGCGCTGCGCGCTGCCGCTGCCGCGCTCGGCGCGCCGCTGCTGCTGGCGGCGGCGGCCGTTTTCCTCGGGTTCGGGGCGTTCCTGCCGACCGATTACATCGGGATTGCCGAACTGGGCGTCATCGCCGGCGTGGGGATGATCGTCGCGCTGCTGGCCAGCGTGACCTTGCTGCCCGCACTGATCGTGCTCATCCGCCCCGGCGCGCCACGCCGAGAAGTCGGTTTCTCCGCCATGGCCCCGGTCGATCGCGCGCTCGAGCGCCATCGGTCCGCGGTCCTGTGGGCGTTCGGCGTGTCGATGGCGGTCAGCATCGCGCTGCTGCCCTGGGTCGTGTTCGACTTCAATCCCCTGCACCTGCGCGCGCCCGATGGCCCGGCCATGAGCACCCTGGCAGACCTGACGCGCGATCCCGACCGCACGCCCAACACGATCGACATCGTCGTCCCCGATGCCCAGCGCGCGAAAGCACTTGCCGCCCGCCTCGAACGCCTGCCCGAAGTCAATCACGTCATCTGGATCGACAGCTTCGTGCCGGACGACCAGCCCGCGAAACTGGCCTCGATCGGCGATGCCCAGGTCCTGCTCGACCTGACTCTCAACCCATTCGAACCGACACCACCAGTCTCGGATGCCGATCTGGTGACCGCCCTGCGCACGACGGCGACCCGGTTGCGCGCCGTATCCGCAGGAAAAACCGGAAAAGCCGCCGCCGATGCGACCCGGCTTGCCAACGCCCTCGAGCAGACAGCCAGTGCATCACCGCCCGCCCGTGCGCGCGTCGATGCGATGCTCTCGGCTCCGTTGGCAGTCATGCTCGACAGCGTCCGCGCGACCCTGCAGGCCGCGCCCGTAACACGCGCGACCCTGCCAGCCGACCTCGCGCGCGACTGGCTCACCCCGGACGGCCGCTTCCATCTCCAGGTCGTGCCGAAGGGCGACGCAAGCAACAACAAGGTCCTCGAGCGGTTCCGCACCGCAGTCCTCGCCGTCGCCCCAAATGCCTCCGGTTTCCCCGTTTCCACGCAAGCCGCCGCCTTCACCATCGCCGGCGCCTTCGTCCAGGCAGGCGTCACCGCGATGATCCTGATCAGCCTCCTGCTCTTCGCAGTGCTGCGCAACGTCAAGGAAGTGGCGTTCACCCTCGCCCCCGTGCTCCTGTCGATCTTCCTCACACTCGGCACATGCGTGGTCATCGGCCAACCCATCAACTTCGCCAACATCATCGCCTTCCCGCTACTCTTCGGCGTCGGCGTCGCGTTCCACATCTATTTCGTCACCGCATGGCGCGCCGGCGCGACCAACCTCCTGCAATCCAGCCTGGCACGAGCGATCCTGTTCAGCGCACTGGCCACCGGAACAGCATTCGGCAGTCTGTGGATCTCGCACCATCCAGGAACAGCAAGCATGGGCAAGATCCTGATGATCTCACTGATCTGGACATTCATCTGCGCCCTGATCTTCGAACCGGCCCTGCTCGGACCACCGCGTCAGGGTAGTGGGACAGCCTGACTGGTTAAGGTGCCTCCGGCGGGCAAGGGCCAAGGGCCCTTGCATCCCGTTACCGTCCGCGTTGGTGTGCCAGTTCAGCGGAGCATCCCGCCGCTGCGTCGGGAGACGATCAGGCCGCTGCGCGGCGGGACGCAATTGCCTGAACAGCGCGCAGTTCATGACGGTAACGGGTTCCTAGGGCAATGGCCCTAGGCCGCCGGAGGCCCTGCATCATTGAGACGTGGTATGAGGCGCAGCCGGATCAGCAAGCGGATCGGATAATTCCGGCGTGGTGGATCGCGGCGCAGCGTCGGGCTCGGCCAGCGGGTCGCGCAGCGGATCATCAAGATCCTTGCCCTCCACCACCACCGGCCGGTTTTTCAGCGCGGCGATTTCGGCTGCGCGGTCCTGCAGATAGACTGAGCGCAGCGTGGCGTAGGGATCGACAGCGCTGTCGAACAGGGCCTTGAAATCACTATCCGCTTCGGCGCGGGTATCGAGCCCCACGATGATCGCGCGCGGAACCTGGTAATAGGCTTGATCGAAGGGTTTGCCGACGGCGAGCGGGAGGACGAGTGCGTCGCCCTGGCCGCCCAGGAAATCGCGTACTGTGGTCGGGCCGCCGATTGGCAGGAAGATATAGGGGCCGGGCTTTACGCCGTAGAAGCCGAGCGTGTCGCCGAACCCGTTGGGTCGGTGCGGCAGGTTCAGGTTCTTGTTTTTGGCGACGTCGATCAGGCCGCCGACGCCGATCGTCGAGTTGAACGCGAAGCGCGCGAATGTCTCGGCCGCCTTGCCGACTTTATGTTGCAGCAGGTAGTTGAGGAAGACGACCGGTTCGCGCAGATTGCTGAAGAAGTTGCGCAGGCCGGACCGCACGGGTCGTGGCAGGACGTGCTGGTAGCCCATCGCGACGGGCCGGATGACGGCATGGTCCAGCCCGAGATAGAGCTTGAACATGTGTCGGTTGAATTTTTCCCAGGGGTCGCCCTTGGCATGGCGCGGGCGGGGTGCATTGGCGGCTGGTGCGGAGACCGCAACCGGCGACGCAACCGGCGACATTGGGGCAGACACCGGAACGGCCGCCTGCGCGCCGTCCACCGGTGCAGCGACTGGCAGGCTGGTGGAGAGAAGAAGCGCCGGGAGTAGCGTCGGCAGGCTCAATAGCTCGCCTTCGTCGCCAGTTCATTGAGATGCTCGATCAGCGCCTTGGCCCCGCCGGTCGCCAGGACACGTTCGAAATCGGCGCGCCGCGTGGCCAACTGGCTGATAGAATTTCGGTAGAAAATGTCGATGATCCGGAAATCGCCGCCGTTCGCGCGCAGGCGATAGCTCAGCGCGATGGGTGCCCCGCTCTTGCTCGTCAGCATGGTCCGCACCAGCCGGTCGGTCCCGCGCACGTCGACTTTGGGGTCGACCTGGAACGCCTGGCCGGACCAGCCGTCGAAACTTTTTGCATATTGGCCGATCGTCATGCGGCGGAACGCGGCGACGAGCGCCGTCTGGTCGCTGGGGGACAGCCCGTTCCACGCCGTGCCGACCGCCAGCCGCGTCATCAGCGGAAGATCGAAGCTGCGGTCCACGATGGGGCCGATCGTTGCCGCGCGGCCGTTGTAACCGGCCGCCTTGCCGCTTTTCATGATGCTGATCAGGCCGTCGCACAGCGCCTGCACCGGCCGGGTCGCCGGATCGACGGCCTGCGCGCTCGCGCTGGTGACGGGCCCCGTAACGGACATCGCGGTGGCGAAGATCGCCAATGTCGTCGCCAGGGGTGTGGGCAGCAATCGCATGGGAAACTCCAGTCAGTCGGGGCACCGAATACCCGCCGCCCGATGTAAGGTCCAGCGGCGACATGACATTTTGGATAAAGGACGCAATTTCGGCTTTCACGTTACCCCGCTCGTCCCTATCTAGGGGCCAACGCGATCCGGGACCTGTCCGGTGACTCAATCCGCCCCCAGAGGGAAAAGGATATCTTGGTTTCAATGGCAACTATACAGGCTCCGAACCCCCTGCAGGTAATCCTGGCCCAGCCGCGGGGATTCTGCGCGGGAGTCGTGAGGGCCATCGACATTGTCGAAAAGGCTCTCGAGCGATATTCCGCACCGGTCTATGTCCGGCACGAGATCGTCCATAACCGCCACGTCGTCGACAGTTTGCGCCGCAAAGGCGCGGTTTTTGTCGAGGATCTTTCGGAAATTCCCAAGGGCGCAGTGACGATTTTCAGCGCGCACGGCGTCGCCCGGACGGTCGAGGAAGAAGCGAAGCTGCGCGAACTGCCGGTGATCGACGCGACGTGTCCGCTCGTCACCAAAGTCCACGTCCAGGGCCGCCGGTATGCCCAGACCGGCCGCACGATCATCCTAATCGGCCATGCGGGTCATGCCGAAGTCATCGGCACGATGGGCCAGGTCGACGCGCCGATGCACCTGATTTCGACCGCGGAAGAAGTCACTTCGCTCCCGCTCGCCGACGATACGCCGATCGCTTATGTGACGCAGACGACCCTGAGCGTCGACGACACCCGCATCGTGATCGACGCGCTGCACCGCCGGTTCAGCGATGTCGAAGGGCCCGATGTCTCCGAGATCTGCTACGCCACCCAGAACCGCCAGACCGCCGTGCGCGACCTGGCGCGGGTCAGCGACATGCTGATCGTGGTCGGCGCGACGAACAGTTCCAATTCCAACCGCCTGCGCGAGATCGGCGAGGAGATGGGCAAGCCCAGCTACCTGGTCGATGACGGCGAGGGTGTCAGGCCGGAATGGCTGGACAATGTGACCACGGTCGGTATCACGGCCGGCGCCTCCGCGCCGGACGAACTGGTGCGCAGCGTGATGGCGGCGCTCAGTGAAATCCGCCCGATTGCGGTGTCTGTCCTCGACGGCATCAAGGAAGATATTCAGTTCAGCCTGCCCGCCGCGTTGCGTGATCGCACCCCGGCCCGCGCGCTGAAAAAACAGGACGAACTATGACCCTCCCCTTCCGCCAGGTCGCCCGCATCGGCACATATGTGGTCCGCAAGCACATTTCGGGCGGCAAATATCCGCTCGTGCTGATGCTCGAGCCTCTGCTGCGCTGCAATCTCGCATGCCCCGGCTGCGGCAAGATCGACTATCCCGACGCTATCCTCAACCAGCGGCTGAGCTATGACGAATGCATGGCCGCGATCGACGAATGCGGCGCGCCCGCGGTCTCGATCGCCGGCGGCGAACCGCTGCTTCACCGCGACATGCCCAGGATCGTAAAGGGTTATATCGCGAAGAAGAAGTTCGTGATCCTGTGCACCAACGCGCTGCTGATGAAGAAAAAGATCGACGACTATGCGCCGTCGGACTTCTTCACCTGGTCGGTCCATCTCGATGGCGACCAGGCGATGCACGATCATGCGGTCGACCAGAGCGGCACGTATGACGTCGCGATCGAGGCGATCGAGCTGGCCAAGTCCAAGGGCTTTCGCGTCCAGATCAACTGTACCGTGTTCGATGGCGCCGCGCCCGACCGGCTGGCGTCCTTCTTTGACAAGATGAAGGAACTGGATGTCGAGATCACCCTGTCGCCCGGCTACGCGTACGAACGTGCCGCCGACCAGGAGCATTTCCTGACCCGGCAGAAGACGCGGCAGTTTTTCCGCGACGTGTTCAAGCTGGGCAATGGCGGCAAGTCGTGGTCGTTCACCAACTCGCCGCTGTTCCTCGATTTCCTCGCGGGCAACCAGACGTATGAATGCACGCCATGGTCGATGCCGCTGCGCACGGTGTTCGGCTGGCAGAAGCCCTGTTATCTCGTCGGTGAAGGCTATGTAAAAACCTTCGCCGAGCTGATGGAAGGCACCGAGTGGGACAAATACGGCGTCGGCAAATATGAAAAATGCGCCGACTGCATGGTCCACTGCGGGTTCGAAGGCACGGCGGCGAGCGATTCGATCCGCCACCCGCTCAAGATGGCGCTTATCGCCCGCAAAGGCGTGCGGACCGATGGCCCGATGGCGCCCGACATCGACCTGTCGCGCCAGCGTCCCGCCGAGCAGGTGTTTTCATCGCACGTCGAGCGGGAACTCGCGATCATCCGCGAAACGGGGCCAAATGCCGGCAAGGGCGTCGTGCGCACGGCCTAAACCGCGAAATGCCTGCCCTGCGTCGCGTCCGGCGCGGATCAGGGCAGGCAGTTGCGACGGTTTCCCGGCCAGCGAACGCAGCACCGCGCCGAGTGCCATGCCGCCATCGGGACGCATCCCGACCAGCGTGGCGGGCGGCAGGTCGGTCGCGCTTTCATCGGAAACAATGCGCAGCGCCGCAAACGGCAGGCCGTGACGCGCAGCCACGCGGCGCGCGACATGCGATTCCATGTCGACGGCCACCGCCCCTGTACCCTGGCGCAGTGCGGCCTTGGCGGTCGCCGTCGCGCAGATTTGATCCTGTCCAATAACGAGGCCCAACGCGGCATCGGGCAAAAGCGAATGCATCCGCGCGACGAGATCTGCATCGCCGTCCAATACGACAGCGCCGTTCCGCAAGGTAGGATCGAGCCCGCCAGCGATCCCGCTCGATACAATAAAGCGCACGCCGCCCTGTGCAACCGCAGCTTCCAGTCGCGCCTCCAACAACGCCACATCGCCCCCGCCGACCACGGGGATGAGCCCCGGCGCAGTGACGATCCGCGCCTCCTGTTTCAGCCCGCAGGCGACGATTCCGGTCACATGCCGAACGCTACATGCGTGCTGTTGGAGCGCATCAGGTTGCGATAGCGCGCCATCGCCCAGAGCGGGAAGTATTTGGGATAGCCGTGGTAGCGCAAGTAGAACACGCGCGGAAAACCGCCGCCGGTGTACTGCTCCTGGCCCCATAGACCATCCGCCTCCTGCCGCGCGGCAAGCCAGGCGACGCCCCGCGCCACCGCGTCCGTCTCCACCGCGCCCGCGGCCATCAGGCCGAGCAGCGCCCAGGCCGTTTGCGATGCCGTCGAAGCTGCCGGGGTGTATCCGGCATAGTCGAGCGCATAGCTGTCGCAATCCTCGCCCCAGCCGCCATCGTCGTTCTGTATGCTCGTCAGCCAGTCGGCCGCCCTGGCGACCATCGGGTTCGCAGGCGAAAGCCCGGCCGCATTCAGCGCGCACAGCACCGACCACGTGCCATAGATATAGTTCACGCCCCAGCGCCCGAACCAGCTCCCGTCCGCCTCCTGCTCCTTTGCGAGATAGGCGAGCGCCGAGGCCATGCGCGGGCCATCGCGCTCGCCGAGTTGCGCCAGCATCGATACGACGCGCGCGCTGACATCGGCGGTCGGCGGATCGAGCAGCGCACCATGGTCGGCGAACGGCAGGTTGTTGAGATAATGATGGCTGTTGTCGGCGTCGAACGCGCCCCAGCCGCCGTCCCGGCTCTGCAGCCCTACGGTCCATTCGGTCCCGCGCGCAATGGCTTCGTCGTTGACCGGGCCGGTGCGGCCCCGCGCCCGGTCCATCGCCATGACCACGACCGCCGTATCGTCGAGGTCGGGATAATGCGCGTTGTTGTATTGAAACGCCCAGCCGCCGGGCCGAACGTCGGGCTTCTGGTCGGCCCAGTCCCCCTTGACGTCGAGCACCTGCCGCGGCCGCAGCCAGTCGAGCGCGCGGTTCGCCTGCGCTTCGGCCTCGGCGCTGCCGACTTCCATCATCGCATGCGCGGCGAGCGCGGTGTCCCAGACCGGCGAAACGCAGGGCTGGCAATAGGTTTCGTCATCGCGATCGACGAGCAGGTTTTCGACCGATTGGCGCGCGATGCCCCGCTCCGGATGGTCGGGCGCAAACCCGAGCGCATCGAACATCATCACGCTGTTCGCCATGGCCGGATAGATCGCGCCCAGCCCATCCTCGCCGTTCAGCCGCTCGGTCACGAAATCGACGCAGGCCTTGATCGCGCGGCGGCGCAGCCCACGCGGCCATAACGCTTCGCCCGCTTTCAGCACGCGATCGAGCCCGTTGAAGCCGACCTGCCACACCCATTTCGTCCCGGCCGCCTTGCTGGTCGTTTTCGCCGCCCGGTTCGTATAAAGCTCGTCCACGCGGACACCCAGCGGGTTGCGCGCGAGGGGCCGGAGCGTGGCCAGAACCAGCAACGGCACCACCACAGTACGCGCCCAATAGGACATTTTCGACAGGTGGATCGGGAACCAGCGCGGCGCCAGGATCAGCTCGGGCGGCATGGTCGGCACAGCCCGCCACGGCCCGGCGCCGAACAGCGCGAGCTGGATGCGGGTAAACACGTTGGTGGCAGCGGCGCCGCCCGCCGCCAGGATCGCGGCGCGCGCGGCCGCCATGTGCGGGGCATCTGTCGCATCGCCGATCATCTTGAGCGCGAAATAGGCCTTCACGCTCGCGCTTACGTCGAAGGCGCCACCGTGGAACAGGCCCCAGCCGCGATGATCCGCCGACTGGATCCGGCGAAGGTAGCGCCCGATCCGGGCCTCGCGCGCGGCATCGACCGGTTCGCCCAGGTAATGGCGCAACAGTATATATTCGGCCGGAATGGTCGCATCGGCCTCGAGCTCGAACACCCAGTGCCCGTCGTCGCGTTGCGCAGCCAGCATTGCTGCGGTCGCGCGTTCGACCGACTGGTCGACATCGGCAAGGGGGATCTTGGTCATTGCGTGCATCCGCACCCCCTAGCGTAACGCGGCGCCTGTCGCCAAGCCCGCTGCGGTTTCCCCCGATCGCAGCGCGCCTTCGATCGTCGCGGGCAGGCCCGTCGCCGTCCAGTCGCCCGCGAGGAAAAGATTGCGCCACCGCGTCGCGGCAGTGGGGCGACGGCGGTTCTGTGCCGGCGTGGCGGCAAAGGTCGCGCGCTTTTCCTTGACGATCTGCCAGCGCGGCATCGGCGCATCGAGATCGAGCGCGGCCTGAATATCGGCCCAGAAGATCCGCGCCAGCTCCTCCCGGTCTTTGCCCACGAGATGCTCCGCCGCGCTGACCGTCACAGACAGCCGGTCGGGAAAGCTGAACAGCCACTCCGCCGAGCCGCCGATCAGGCCCAGCATCTGCGGCGCACCGGCCGGCGGCGCGATGGCAAAATGGCCATTGACGATAGCGCGATGATCGTCGGGAACCACCAGGTCCGCAACCAGTGTCGCCGCCACCCAGGCAGGAACGGCCAAAACGACGGCCATATCGTCGGTAACGGGGCAGACATCCCCACCGAAATCGAGCCCAGCCAGGCGATCGCCGTCGAAAATCATGGCGCTCAGCCGCCGACCAAACCGCGTGATCGCCTTGTGGGATTCAAGCCATGCCAGCGCAGGGTCGATGAACGCCGCAGACAAAGTCGGCTCGGCAATGCGTGGACACATCGCCCGCCCGCCTCGTGCGATCGTCTCACGCAGGACGGCGCCCGTCAGCGCGGTCGAGGACTCGGCAACCGGCGTATTGAGCGTGGCCAGCAGGACCGGCTCCAGCAGGCGATCCCAGACCGGTCCTACGGTCTTGATCCGGTCGCCGACCTTGCCTTCGCCCCGGCCCAACAGCTTTGCCAGCGGGAGATAATCGGCCGCCCTACTTCCAGGAACACGGCGCTTCTCCGAAAAAATCCACCACGGCAACGGGCCGTCGTTGATGCCGATAGTCCAGCGCTCGCCGCTCGCCAGGTCGGCAAACGCAAAGTCCGCATGCGCCGGCCCCGCCAACGGTTCGGACGCGCCGATGGTTTTGCGAAAGCGCGCCACGGCCGCATTGCCCGACAGCACGAGATGATTGCCATTGTCGATCGTCTGGCCGAGTTGCGGATCATGGTAGGACCGGCAACGCCCCCCGGCATGCGCCGCGCCCTCCACCAATTCGACCGCCACGCCGCGCTGCGTCAGCGCGACGGCCGCCGACAGGCCCGACAGGCCCGCGCCGATCACGATAGCCCGCTTCGCCATCAGCGGCTGAAACGCAGCCGCACGATCATCCACAGCAGGCGCAGCTTCGACACCCGCACGCGCGTGCGCGGCGCCGCCCAGCCAACTGCTTCCATGCGCACGAGCACTGCGGAATACGCCGCATCCATCAGCCGGGGCGCAATCAGATGCCCACGTGGGCGGGTCGCGAGAATGGCATGGGCTTTCGCATAATGGTCCCGCGCCGTGTGCGCGACCTGCCGCGCGACGGCATCGATGCGCGTGTCCGCGGCGACTGTGGCCGGCGTGGTGGGCACGATGCCCGCCTGCTGGATCGCCTCCAGCGGCAGATAGAATCGGCCGATCCCGGCATCCTCGTCGATATCGCGCAGGATATTCGTCAATTGCAGCGCCCGGCCCAGATGATACGCCAGATCGATGCCCGGCTGCCGGTCCATGCCGAAGATCCTGACCGACAGACGCCCGACGGCCGACGCGACACGGTCGCAATACAGGTCCAGCTCTGCGGCGGATGGCCAGGTGATGTCGCGGTCCACGTCCATCATCATGCCGTCGATCACGTCATGGAAATCCTGCCGTTCCAGCCCGAAGCGGCGCACGGCATCCGCGACAAGGACCGCGCGCCCGGGCGCGTTCCCGGCATACAGCGCGTCGATATCCGCGCGCCATGCGCCGAGTTGCACCGCGCGGCCGGACCGCTCGCCGCCCTGGTCGTCGGCGATATCGTCGACGGCCCGGCAGAACGCATAGACCGCATACATGGCCTCTCGCTCTGCCTTGGGCAGCATCCGCATCCCTGCGTAGAACGAGCTTCCGGCGACCTGGGCCTGAAGTGTCTCGGAAGAAACCGTAGTGGTCATGCAGGGGCCTTGTTCAGGAAGCGCCCGATAACAGCGCTTAATGCGAGCGCGGCCATCTGAAATTTGCCGTGATGAACGCGCTCGCTCAAAGGATCGCGTATCCGCAGCTTGTTCGCAAGGTCCTCGGCCAGCCGCTGGATGATCGCGACTTCGGCACCGAGCCGCCGGTCGCGGATGGCAAAGGCAAACGGCGCGCTGGTCCGCAACAGGCCCTGCGTCCGTTCGGCCAGCGCCGCGATCGTCGCCCGCAACGCCGGACTGCTCCGTGCAGCGCCGAGATCCTCGATCCGCGCGCCCGTCGCCGCAAGGCTGTCGGCAGGGACATAGACGCGGCCGATCGCGTGGTAATCCTTCCCGCAGTCCTGCAGATGGTTGATGATCTGCAGCGCGGCGCACAGCGCATCGGATGCCGGCCACAGGCTGCGATCCTCGCCATGCACATCGAGCACATACCGACCGACCGGCATCGCGGACTTGCGACAATAGGCGATCAGCGAATCCCAGTCGGCATAGCGATCGACCGTCACATCCTGCTCGAACGCATCGAGCAGGTCGTGCGCATGGACCGGGTCGAGCCCGCGTTCGGCCATAGTACGCGCCAGCGCAAGCGCGGTCGGCTCGTCGCCCTGGCCGGAAAGCCCGGATCGCATGGCCGCAAGGCCAGCAAGTTTGTCCGCGGGCGATGCGCCCGGATGGTCCGCAACATCATCAGCCGCGCGCGCAAAGCGATAAAACGCCATGATCGGCGCGCGATGCTCCGGCTTGACCAGCGCAGAGGCGACCGGGAAATTTTCCTTCTTGTGGTCCTTGCCCGAAGCGAGCGCTTTTGCCGGGCTGTTCAAGATCTTGCCATCGCCTGCGCTCGCCCTTTCCACATTCCACCCCGTCCGCGCCAATGCTGCCAGCCCGATAGCAAGGTGCATCCGGCATAGAAAGCGGCGATCAACGGCAAAACGACACCCCAGAACGGCGATCGGCGATAGAAGCGCAACATGGGTTGGAACGACAGGATCATCAATCCCCAAGCCATGGCGGCCATCACGCGCGGCCAGCCGTGCCCGAACAGCGCAAGGCCCGGCGGCAGTCCGAACACAAGCGCCAACCCGATCAATGTGCCCAGCAGTTTCAGCGGCGAATAATCGAGCTGCGCGTAAGCAGACCGCGAAATCATCGCGGCGATGGCGCCCGTTCCCTCGTAGGGACGGATGCTGCGCGACCGGTCGGTCAGGCCAAGCCAGATGCGCCCCTGCGCCTTCATCAGCGCACCAAATGCGCAGTCGTCGATCAACGCGCCGCGGATCATGCCGATCCCCCCCGCCCGCTCCAGTGCGTCGTGCCGAACCAGCATGCACCCGCCGGCCGCCGCCGCCTGGCCGCGGTCTGCGTTCGCGCGCGCAAACGGATAGAGCATCTGGAAGAAATAGATGAACGCCGGAACGAACGCACTTTCGGCCAGGCTGTGGCACCGCAGTTTCGCCATCAGCGAGACCAGCACGCGGCCATCCCCTTCGGCGCGGGCGACCAGCGAACGCAGCGTGTCGGGCGCATGCTCGATATCCGCGTCGGTCAGCCACAGGTAATCGGCCTCGCCACTCGCCGCGATGCCTTGCGACACTGCCCACAGCTTGCCCGTCCACCCGGCGGGCAGGTCCGCGCCCTGCAAAATGGTCAGGCGGTCGCCACCGGCCGGCCGCGCGATCGCGGCGGTGCCGTCGCGGCTGCCATCATCGACGAGGATGATATTGAACGATCCGGGATAGTCCTGTGCCGCCAGGCTCGCGATCGACCGGGCGATGACATCCGCCTCGTCGCGCGCGGGCACCACCGCCACGACGCGCGGCCAGGCCACGGGGTCAGGTGCCACCTTGCGCGTATCGCGCTCACCCGCCGTCCAGTAGCGGCCGTTGCAAAACACAAGATAGACCCAGATCGCGCAAGCCAGCCCGGCAAGGACTTGAGCAGGCCAGATCACCGCAACATGCCTTCCTCGCGAAACCAGGCGAGCGCATCGGTCAGGGCCTGTTGATAAGGCCGCGCGCGATAGCCCAGCTCACGCTTCGCCTTGGCCGACGTGTAATACATCGAATGCTTCGCCATGCGCAGCCCGTCGAGCGTGAGGAACGGATCCTTGCCCGTAACGGCGGCGATCCTTTCGTTGATCCACGCAAGCGGGAACAGCGGGCCCCGCGGCAAGCTGACCCTGGGCGGCTTGCGCCCGACGATCTGCGCGATGGCTCCGAGCATGTCCCCAAGGCTCACATCCTGCCCGCCCAAGACATAGCGTTCGCCGATGACGCCCTTGTCGCGGGCCAGCAGATGCCCGAGTGCCACATCGTCGACATGGACCAGGTTGAGCCCGCTATCGACGAAAGCGGGCATGCGTCCGCACGCCGCCTCCACGATGATCCGCCCCGTCGGCGTCGGCCGGACATCGCGCGGGCCGATCGGAGTCGACGGGTTCACGATCACCGCAGGCAGGCCGCGTTCACGGACCATCGTTTCCACCAACCGCTCGGCCACGACTTTGCTGCGCTTGTACGCGCCAACGACCGTATCCTCGGTGGCGGGGTGCGTCTCGTCCGACGCAGTGCCGGCTTGCGGCAACAGCGTCGCCACGCTGCTCGTATAAACGACCCGCTGCACGCCCGCCGCAATCGCGGCGTCCATGACGATGCGCGTCGTCTCCAGGTTGTTGCGGACGATATCCTCGGGATGCTTCGCCCACAGCCGGTAATCCGCCGCCACATGAAACAGCGTCGTGACGCCCTCCATGGCCCGCGCCGTCGCCGCCGCATCGCGCAAGTCCCCGACGACCAGCTCGCTCTGAAAATCAGCCAGGTTCCTGCGCGGGCTCGAGGCGCGCACATACCCGCGCACGGTCTCCCCCGACGCGACCAGCCGCGCCGCGACGGCAGACCCCAGAAACCCGGAGACACCGGTCACCAATGTAATCGAGCCTGTACCAGTCAAAGACCATTCCTGAAGAGCGACGCACGCGAATGCAGCGATAGGGGCAACGACTCAACGCGATTGCCACGGTTGTCCGTGGCCTAGCAGCTTGCCGGACCGGGGGAATAGACAATTGCCAGGCCTGACTGTGGATAGCCGTCGCAACCGGCCCCCGGTCGTCCGCCCCCGCCTGGTTAAAACGTCTTGGCGATCGTGAACCGCGCCGATCGCGGCTCCAGCGGATGCTCCTGGAAATCGCTGTAACCGTGCGCCGGTTCGCCCGGCAGGCGCGACTGGTAATAATAGTCGGCCGCGTTGTCCCGGCAGTTGAACAGGTTGTAGACCGAGACCTGGATATGAACGCCGCGGCCGAGGTCGTATCCGGCGTCGAGGTTCCATTCGGAATAGCCGTTGTCGCGGGCGAGCACGCCCGATTGCCACGGATAGGGCTGATCGGTGGTCAGCAGGCCGCCATCGACCAGCGCATGCGTGCCCAGCCGGCGCCACTGCACCGCGCCCGACCAGCGGCCGAGGTTGTGGATCAGCACGCCGGCCGAATAAATGTAGTTCGGCGAGTCGGCGATATAGCTGCCCGGATTGTCCGCGCTGCCGATCCCGGCGCACGGGCCGCTGGCCGATCCGGTTGGCGGGCAGCGATAGCGCGGTTTTGAAAAGGCGAGATCGGTGTTCAGCTCGATCCAGCGCGCCGGGTGCATTTGCGCCGAGATTTCCACGCCCTGGCGCCGGCTGGGGCCGCTGGAATCGTCGGAGCCGACGTCGGCGTTATAACTCAGTTCGGAGCTGAAATCCTGCTGGAACACCGCGACATCGAGATTGACCATCGGGATGATATTGGTGCGCAACCCCAGTTCCAGCCCGGTGGTTTTCGACAGCAGCGGCGTCCCGCTGGTGTTCTGCCCGGCGGCAAAGCCGAACACACCGCGCACATCGTTCGAATGGAAGCCGGTGCCATAGCTGAAATACAGCTCGGTTTTCGCGAATGGCCCCACGGCAACGCTCGCCTTGGGCTGGACCAGCCATTGCCCGCCCGACGCCCGGGCCTGGCCCGGCGCATCGATCGGCGCACCCTGGTTTCCGCCGGCCGCTTCGGGCGCGCGGACCAGATTGTGGTCGGTCGCATGTTCGTGATCGGCGCGCAGGCCCACGACCGTGCGCAACCACGGCGCCCAGTGCACGGTTTCCTGCAAGTAGGGCGACAGCATGAGCAGATGGACTTTGTCGGCGGTGCAATTGTTGCCCACCGCGCGATATTCGATCGTGTTGCCGGTGGTGTCGGACGCGGGATCGTCCTGTTCCTGATAGCAATCGGGCAGCACGGTCGTGCGATCGCGCGTGTGTTTGCGATCGACCGAGACATCGTCGTAGCGGGCCTGCAGTCCGATCACCGTTTCGGTGTCCAGACCGGCGAGCCTGGGCTTGGCGGTCCACGCGGCCGTACCGCCGAGCGTGGTGCGGACCTCGTTCTGCTCTTCCTGATCGCCGTTCACCGGATCATCGAGGTAGTGCGTGAAATCGTTCCACAAAGTCATCGTCGAGCGGATTGCATAGAGGCTGACCGAAAGCTGCCCCGGCCCCACCGGCTTTTCGAGATGGCCCGACAGGCTGTAGCGCTGCGACGCGGAGTGGTCGGACGGATCGAGCGTGCCAAAGCGGCTGATCAGCCCTTCGCTCACCGCGCGCTCTGCCTGGTCGGTGATCAACCCGCCCTGGCTCGCATAAGCCATCGCGGTCAGGCTCACGCCGTCGGTCGCGGTGCCCTGGCTGTAGCGCAGCAAGGCGTTGATCTTGCGGAAATCCTGGCCCGGTTTCCACGGGCCGTTGTAATGCCCCACATCGATCGCGCCCATCACCCGCTGATCGCCGGAAAGGTGGATCGTACCGGCGCCGAACAGGTCCTGGTAATCGTCAGTGCCCACGGTTGCCGCCGCCTGCAGCGGCAGGTCGTTCATCAGGCGGGTATGCGCCGAGGCGACCGCGCCGAAATCGCCGATACCCGCGTAATACGGCCCCTTTGTATAATCGAGCCCGGACACGGTCTGCGGCATCAGGAAATTGAGGTCGGAATAGCCCTGGCCATGGGCATTGGTCGGGCGGTTGACCGGCATGTCGTCGACAAAACTGGCAAAATCGGTGCCGTGATCGAGGTTGTAGCCGCGGATCAGGTATTGCTGGGCCTTGCCCTCGCCCGAATGGATCGTGACGACGAGGCCTGGCACTGCCTCGAACAGTTCGGCTGCGCGATAGACCGGCCGCAGAGTCACTTCTTCGCGGCTGATCACGCCCATGCTGGCGGTGCTCGCCTTGCCCAGCATATCGGGCCGCGAGGCGGTAACGACGATCTGTTCGCCCTGCGTTGGCGGGGCTTCATCGGCAAAAGCGGGATGCCAGGACATGCAGCCCAGCAGCAGCGCCCAGCGGCGATAGTGACGATAATCCATGAAACAAACCCGCGGGCGCCGGGGCAACGTCTGGCCGGGGCCTGCCGATCGACACGGCGATGATCGCGGCCAGACGGACGCACGGCGACCGGCCACAAACACCAGCGGCCCCCGCCGCACTGACGTCACTCAAACGGACAAGTCCGTGCACCGGCCATCCCCTGGGCCAGGGCAAGAGCGACCAGACGCTGGCAGGTCTCCTGGCTTGCGGGTCATCGCACGATCCACGCCTTCCCAGGCCTCGCAGGAGTTAGCGTCCGGCCCAGTGGCTGCGCATTTCACGGCGGAAATGCGCGATGTGTATCGTACTCGCCGCTTACAGTTGCAGGGACAGCCGCGGCATAGGGGGCAAATCCCCGCACCGCATTCCCGCACCAGCGCGATCTGCCGGACCGGGAAAACCGATCCGACACCGTGATTGCTAAGCGCAATTTTCGCGCGGCACAACCGGCATGATACGATTTGCCAAACGCCGTTTTTGGGTTACGTGATGCGTGATTCACATCACCCCTGCGCCACAGGGGTAGCCACCGGGCCGGACGCTAATTCCTGCGAGGCCCGCGACGGCGTGAATTACGCCGCCCATGAATCGCAGGAAAATACCTCCATGACCAATCACCCCGCCGCTTCGCCGGGAACACTGAAACGCCGCATCGCCTGGCTGTTCGCCCTGCTGATCGCGGCCAATATCGCCGCGTGGCTATGGGCATACAGCCTGTTCCACGCCCAGCCGCTGATGCTCGGCACGGCGCTGCTCGCCTGGGGCCTGGGCCTGCGCCATGCGGTCGATGCCGATCATATCGCGGCGATCGACAATGTGACCCGCAACCTGATGAACGATGGCCAGCGGCCGATCGCCACGGGATTCTGGTTTGCGATCGGCCATTCGGGGATCATTGCGCTGGCGTCGATCTCGATCGCGCTGACCGCGCGCGCGCTGTCGGGCTTCGCGGCGTACCGACAGATCGGCGCGGTTATCGCCACCGGGGTTTCGGCGACATTCCTGTTCACGATCGCGGCGATGAACCTGATCATCCTGCGCTCGGTCTGGCGCAGCTTTGCCCATGTCCGCGCGGGCGGCGCGTTTGTCGAGGAAGACCTCGACCTGCTGCTCGGCAATCGCGGCCTGCTGGCGCGGCTGTTCCGGCCGATGTTCCGGCTGGTCAACCGTAGCTGGCACATGGCGCTGCTCGGGTTTCTGTTCGGGCTCGGGTTCGACACCGCGACCGAAGTCGCCATTCTGGGGCTGTCGGCCAGCCAGGCGGCCAATGGACTGGCGCTTGGTCCGATCCTGGTGCTGCCCGCGCTGTTTGCCGCCGGCATGGCTCTGATCGACAGCGCCGATGGCGTGGTGATGATGGGCGCGTACCAGTGGGCGTTCGTCAAACCGATCCGCAAACTCTATTACAACATCACGATCACGCTGATTTCCGCGCTCGTGGCGATCGTGATCGGCGGGATCGAGGCGCTCGCGCTGATCGGCGACCAGCTCGGCCTGACCGGATGGCCGTGGGAATTGGCTGCGCAATTGGGATCGCATTTCAACACGCTCGGCTTTGCGATCATCGCACTGTTTGTCGGGTGCTGGGTGATCAGCTTTGCGGTCTATCGCTGGAAACGGTTCGACGAGATCGAAGTGGCGACCGTGCCCCAATCATGATTGGCTAAAGCGCAAATCTGGGGTAGGACGCGGATTGAAAGCGGGGCGTGCTCCGTTTCAATTGATCGCGCCGGTGCCCCGCGAGGGGCTGAAATGGGAATGCGGTGCGGGGGTCTCCCCCAATGCCGCGGCTGTCCCTGCAACTGTAAGCGGTGAGCGCGATGCGCACGCGGCCCCCTGGGCCGCAGCCACTGGGTGAAAGCCTGGGAAGGCGTGCATCGAGGCCTTGACCCGCGAGCCAGGAGACCTGCCAGCGCACCGGTCGCTCTTGCCTTGATCCAGGGTGTGGTCACGGCACGGTAATTCTCCGTCTGAGCGACGAGTTTGTGCGGCTGGGGCCGCATCGGTGCCTTGCGCCGGGCGTTTATGCGCCTGCCCGCGTGCCTGGCGCCGACCGGCGTTCGCGTCGGTACGCCCCGCCCTCGTCGTTTCCGGCGCGCGGAGATCTGTTCATGGCCGACCTGGCAAAAGTACCCGTCACGATCATCACCGGCTTTCTCGGCTCGGGAAAAACCACGCTGATCAGCCATCTGATCCGCAATGCTGGCGGACGGCGGCTGGCGGTTGTCGTCAATGAATTCGGCACATTGGGCGTCGATGGCGATATCCTGAAAGGCTGCGCGATTCCCGATTGCCCGGCGGAAAACATCATCGAGCTGGCCAATGGCTGCATCTGCTGCACCGTCGCCGACGATTTCATCCCGACGGTCGAGGCGCTGCTCGCGCTCGACCCCCGCCCCGATCATATCCTGATCGAAACATCGGGGCTGGCGCTGCCCAAGCCGCTGCTCAAGGCGTTCGACTGGCCCGAAATCCGCAGCCACATCACCGTCGACGGCGTAATCACGCTCGCCGATGCCGAAGCGGTGGCGGCCGGCCGGTTTGCGCCCGATGTCGCGGCGATCGACGCGCAACGCCTCGCCGATCCGAGCCTCGACCATGAAACCCCGCTGTCCGAAGTGTTCGAAGACCAGCTCGCCTGCGCCGATGTCGTGCTGCTGACCAAGGCCGACCTGGCCGGCGCAGACGGGGTCAGCGCCGCGCGCGCGGTGATCGCGGCGGAAATGGCGGAGCTCAAGCGGAGCGCATTGCCGGTGGTCGAACTGATCGACGGCGTGATCGATCCGCGCGTCATCCTGGGCCTGGGCGCTGCAGCCGAAGACCATATCGCCGCGCGGCCATCGCACCACGATGGCGAAGACGATCACGAGCATGACGATTTCGACAGCACGGTGATCGAGCTTGGCGAGATTGCCGATCCGGCGGCGCTGGCCGCGCGCATCGAAACGCTGGCGCAGGAACAGGGCATTTTGCGCGTCAAAGGCTATGCGGCGGTGACCGGCAAACCGATGCGCCTGCTGGTCCAGGCCGTCGGCGCGCGCGTGCGCCACCATTACGACCGGCCATGGCGCGTCGGCGAAGCGCGCGCCACGCAACTGGTGGTGATTGCCGAACAGGGCCGGATCGACATTCCCGCGATTCGGGCCGTGCTGCTGGGCTGAACCCCCGATGCATGTCATCTTTCGCGAAACGCACGGGATCGAAGAGACCGCAGTGCCGCAGGATCTGGGGCAAACGCCCGCAGACCTGGTGGTGCTGTCGTTTTCGGACAGCGATCTGGGTGCGTTTGCGGCGGGATGGCACCGATCGGGCGGCACACTGCCCGGTTTGCGCCTGGCCAATCTGGCGGCGCTGCAGCATCCGCTGTCGGTCGATACCTATGTCGAAAACACGCTTTCGGGCGCGAAGGCGATCCTGATCCGGCTGATCGGGGGGCAGGCGTACTGGGCCTATGGCCTGCAGCAGGTCGAGGCATTGGCGCGTGCGCGCGGGATTGCGCTGGCGGTGCTGCCCGGTGACGGGCGCGCCGATCCCCGGCTGGATACGGTATCGACCTTGCCCGGCGAAGTGCTGCGCGATTTGACCCGGTGCTGCGAAATCGGCGGCGCGGTTGCGGCGCAGGCGGCACTCGCGATATTGGCTCGAGCGGCAGGCCTTGATGCCCCGGCGGTCGGTGTGCATGCGATTGCCCCGGTCGGCGCGTGGCTTCCCACCGAAGGCGCCACCTGCCCCGCAGCCTTTGCGCTGACATCGGTGCGTCCGCGCGTGGTGCTGGTGTTTTACCGCAGTTACCTGATGGCAGCCGATTGCGATCCGTTTGCGGCGCTGCATGCGGCGTTTGCCGCGCGCGGATTTGACGTGCTCGGCCTGTTTGCGCCTTCGCTCAAGGCGCCCGAAGCGCGCGGCTGGCTGGACCGCTGGGTGCGCGCGCTGGCCCCTGCGGCAGTCGTCAATGCGACGGCATTTTCGGCGCGGGGCGAACATGGCGAGACCCCGCTCGACGGTGCGGGCGTGCCGGTGTTTCAATTGGCGCTGGCAAGATCGGACGCGGCCGGATGGGACCAGTCTGCGCGCGGGCTGTCGCCGGCCGATCTCGCGATGCATGTCGTCCTGCCCGAAGTTGACGGGCGCGTGTTTGCCGGCGTCGTCAGCTTCAAACAGGCGCAACAGCGCGACCCCGATCTGCAATTCGCCCGAGGCGCACACTGCGCCGATCCCGCGCGCGTGTCCGCGATCGCAGACAGGATTGTTGGCTGGACCCGACTGCGAACTACGCCGGTCGCGGCGAAACGGCTGGCGCTGGTGCTGTCCACCTACCCCGGCAAGTCCTGGCAGATGGCCCACGCGGTCGGGCTCGACGCGCTGGAATCCGCGCAGGCGATCCTGGCCGATCTGGAGCAGGCTGGCTATACGACCGCGCCGCTGACTGATCTGGTCAGTGCGCTTGAAACGCAGACTCTGTGCTGGCCTCTGGCTGAATATCGCGCAGCCCTCGCGCTATTGCCTGAAACCTTGCGCGATGCACTGGCCGAGGCTTGGGGCGATCCCGAAGCAGATCCGGCCTGTCAGGATGATGCGTTCGTCTTCACCGCAGTGCAGGCCGGCGCGATCACGCTGGCGCTACAGCCCGAACGCGGCATTCCGGCGGCGCGCGATGCCGATTATCACGACCTGTCGCGCTGTCCGCGCCATGCGTATGTCGCGTTTTACCTCTGGCTGCGCGCGCGCCAAACCGATGCGCTGGTGCATATCGGCGCGCATGGCACGCTGGAATGGCTGCCGGGCAAAGCGGTCGCGCTATCCGACGCGTGCTGGCCAGAAGCGCTGACCGGCGCGATGCCGGTGATCTATCCATTCATCGTAAACGACCCGGGCGAAGCGGCGCAAGCCAAGCGGCGGATCGGCGCGGTCACATTGGGTCATGTGCCGCCACCGCTAGCAACGACCGGTAACGGCGCCGGGATGGGGCAGATCGAGGCGCTGCTCGACGAATTTTCCAATGCCGACGGGCTCGATCCGGCGCGGCGCGTGCGCTTGCAGGCCAGCATCCAGGCCGAGGCGAATGCACTGGGACTGGCGGCAGAGTTGGGCCTCGACCCCGCAATGTCGCCCGCCGAGACGATCACGCGGATCGACCGATTCGTCTGCGATGTGAAGGAAAGCCAGTTTGGCGACGGCTTGCACGTATTCGGCCGGGGCGAACATGGCGCGGCCGAGCGCGATGGTCTGATCGCGGCGCTTGCCGGTGCACGCGTACCGCCTGGCCCCTCGGGATCGCCCTGGCGCGGGCGCGCCGATGTCCTGCCGACCGGGCGCAATCTCTACACGATCGATCCGCGCGCGGTGCCCTCGCGCGCCGCGCATGCGCAGGGTCTCAAACTCGCCGAAGCCTTGGTCCGGCGGCATTTGCAGGACCACGGCGACTATCCGCACGGGCTGGTGGTCGATCTGTGGGGATCGGCAACGATGCGCACCGCGGGCGAAGAATTCGCGATGGCGCTGCACCTGCTCGGCGCAAAGCCGTTGTGGGACAGCGCGTCCGAACGCGTGACCGGCATCGAAATCCTGCCCCTGGCCATGCTCGACCGCCCGCGCATAGACGTAACTTTGCGCGTATCGGGCCTGTTTCGCGATGCCTTCCCCACGCTGGCGAGCCTGTTCGGGCAAGCCGTCCGCGCCCTTGCCGGACGCGACGAACCACTCGACTGGAACCCGTTTGCAGGCCAACCGGTGCGCCCGCGCGTCTATGGCCCGCAACCGGGCGCCTATGGCCTGGCCATGGGCGCAGCCGCCGAAACCTACACGCCAGAGGCGCGCCGCGCGGCGGGCGAAGCGTGGCTCGCGGCATCGAGCCACGCGCTCGATCTGGGCGAAACGACCGATGCGGCAGGCCTGGCGCAGCGCGTCGCCAAGGCAGATGCGTTCGTGCATGTGCAGGACCTGCCCGAAACCGACCTTCTGCTCGCCGCCGACTATGCCGCGCACGAGGCCGGGTTTGCCGCAGCGCAAGGCGTGGCGGGCGGCAATGCCGCGCTATATCACCTCGACGCGCGCGACCCCGACCGGATCACCGCGCGCCCGCTGACCGAAGAAATCGCGCGCGTAGTCAGGGCCCGCGCCGCGCATCCCGGCTGGGTTGCGGGCATGATGCGCCACGGCTTTCGCGGCGGCGCCGAACTGGCCGCGACGCTCGATCACCTGGGCGCGTTCGCGCATCTGGCGCAAGCCGTTCCGTCGCAACTGATCGACCTGTATTACGAGGCAACGCTGGGCCAGGCCGAAGTGTGCACGTTTCTGTCGCGCGAAAATCCCGGCGCGCTGGCGGCGATGCGCGCGCGGTTTGCCGCGCTGCACGCGGCGGGCCTGTGGCAGACGCGGCGCAATTCGATCGTGGCCAGCCTGTGAGCGCCGCCGCCATCAAGGGCTGGTGCCCCGATGCCTGGCACCCGATGATGGCGGGCGACGGCCTGTTGCTGCGCATCCGTCCCCGGCTGGGGCGGATGACGGCAGGGCAAGTCCTGGCGATGTGCGAAGTTGCGTTGGCGCATGGCAATGGCCAGATCGACCTGACCAGCCGCGCCAACCTGCAATTGCGCGGGTTTGATGCGGGCAATTGGGAAGCCGCGATCGGCCAGTTGGTGGACCTTGGTCTGGTCGATCCCGATCCGGTTATGGAAACGCGCCGCGCGGTCTTGGTCACGCCCGATTGGCGCACCGGCGATGATACGCTGCGGATTGCCGAGGCACTGATCGCGCGCCTTGACGAATTGCCTGATCTGCCCGGCAAGATGGGCTTTGCGATTGATGCAGGGGATGCGCCGGTGCTGGGCGAAGCTTCGGCTGATTTCCGGATCGAGCGGGGGCAATCGGGCGGCTTGATCCTGCGCGCCGATGGCCGCGAAACCGGCGCTCCGGTAGTCGCCGACGGCGCTGTGGATGCCCTGATCACACTGGCGCACTGGTTTATTGATACCGGTGGAATCGCGGCGCGGCGTATGGCGCGTCATAACGCCGAGCTACCCAATTGGGCGACGGGCAGCGAAGCGCCCGCTCCGGCCGGTGCACCGCTACTGCCGGGCGAACACGCGCTGGGGCCCGTCTATGGCCTGCCGTTCGGCCGGATCGACGCGAGTGCACTTGCCGCCGCGATGACCGCAACCGGCGCGCAAGCCGTGCGGATCACGCCCTGGCGCACCATTCTTTTTGAACACGGAACTGAAGCCCCTCCCCTTCAGGGAAGGGGTTGGGGTGGGGCCTCTCGGCCTGGTCCGGCGCCTCGGGCGACAGGCCGAGCGTGGGGAGAGGCCCCACCCCCGGCCCCTCCCCTGAAGGGGAGGGGTGAAGAGACGGTCTTCATTACCGATCCCGCCGATCCCGCCTTGCGCGTTGACGCCTGTCCCGGCGCGCCCGCCTGCCCGGCAGCAACCACCGAAACACGTGACCTGGCGCTGCAACTCGCCCCCCTCGTCTCCGGGCGTCTGCATGTCTCAGGCTGCGCCAAAGGCTGCGCGCATTCAGGCCCAGCCGATGTCGTACTGACCGGGCGCGACGGCCTGTTCGACCTCGGCTTTGCCGCACGCGCCGGTGATCCGCCCGCGCAATCGGGCCTGACGCCCGCCCAGATCCTCGCCCATTTCGAAAGCCGCCGATGATCCATACTTACGAAACCGATGGCGCCGCGATCTATCTGAAATCGTTCGCCACGATCCGCGCAGAGGCGGACCTGGCGCGGTTCGACGCAGACGAAGAATCGATCGCGGTGCGCATGATTCACGCCAGCGGCATGGTCGACCTTGCGCCGCACATCCGCTTCTCGCCCGGTTTTGCCCGTATCGCCCGCACCGCTTTGGCAAACGGCGCACCGATCCTGTGCGATGCGCGCATGGTCAGCGAGGGGGTTACGCGCGCGCGGCTGCCCGCCGATAACCCGGTGATCTGCACGCTCCACGATCCCGCAGTGCCCGAAATGGCGCGCACGATCGGCAACACCCGCTCCGCCGCCGCGCTCGCGCTGTGGCGGCCGCATCTGGCGGGCGCAGTCGTCGCGATCGGCAATGCGCCGACCGCGCTGTTTCACCTGCTGAACATGCTGGCCGATCCCGAATGCCCGCGCCCGGCGGCGATCATCGGCTGCCCGGTCGGGTTTGTCGGCGCGGTCGAATCGAAAGCCGCGTTGTGGGCCGCACAGCCCGTGCCGTGTTGCGTGGTCGATGGCCGGCTGGGCGGCAGCGCGATCACCGTCGCGGCGATCAACGCGCTGGCGAGCCGCGCAGAATGACGACGGGAACGATCCACGGCGTCGGCCTCGGCCCGGGTGCGGCCGACCTGCTCAGCGTGCGCGCCGATCGGCTCGTGCGCGGCGCGCGCCATGTCGCGTATTTCCGCAAGGCAGGAAAACCCGGCCAGGCGCGGCGCATCGTCAACGGCATGTTGCGCGACGATGCGATCGAGCTGCCGATGGAATACCCGGTCACCACCGAAATCCCGGTGTCCGACCCGCGCTACAACGTTTGCCTTTCGGCATTCTACGCGCAATGCGCCGAGCGGCTGGCCGCGCTCGCACTGGCGGGCGAAGATGTCGTCGTGCTGTGCGAGGGCGACCCGTTTTTCTATGGTTCGTTCATGCACCTCTACACCCGGCTGTCGGGCACGGTGCCGATCGCGGTCGTGCCCGGGATCACCGGGATGGCCGGCGCATGGACTGCGACCGGCGCGCCGATCACCTGGGGCGACGACGTGCTGACCGTGCTGATGGCGACGCTGCCCGAGGACGACCTGGCCCGCCGCATCCGCGATACCGACGCGCTGGTGGTGATGAAAATCGGCCGCAACCTGCCCAAACTGCGCCGCGCGGTCGAGGCAGCAGGCCGCACCGACGCCGCCTGGCTGGTCGAATACGCGGCCATGCCCGATCAGCGCGTCTCGCGGCTGAGCGAAGCGCAGGCCGTGACGCCGTATTTTTCGATCCTGCTGATCCACGGCCAGGGGCGCCGGCCATGACCGGATCGATCGCCATCGTCGGCATCGGCCCCGGCGACGACATGTTGATCACGCCGCAAGTCACGGCGGCGCTGGCCGAAGCGACCGATGTCTTCGGCTATATCCCCTATGTCGCGCGGATCGCCGCGCGCGATGGTCTGACGCTGCACGCGTCCGACAATCGCGAGGAACTCGACCGCGCGGCGCAGGCGCTGGAAGCCGCCGCGCGCGGGGGCCGCGTGGTGGTCGTGTCATCGGGCGACCCAGGCGTATTCGCGATGGCGGCGGCGGTGTTCGAGGCGCTGGAGGCTGGCCCCGCACATTGGCGCGACCTCTATATCCAGGTCATGCCCGGCATCACCGCGATGCTCGCCGCAAGCGCGCGCGCCGGTGCGCCGCTGGGCCACGATTTCTGCGCGATCAACCTGTCGGACAACCTGAAACCCTGGGCGACGATCGAGCGCCGGTTGCGGCTGGCGGCACAGGCCGATTTCGCGATGGCGTTCTACAACCCGCGCTCGAAAGCGCGGCCCGAAGGATTTGCCCGCACGCTGGATGTGCTCCGTGAGGAATGCGAACCCGACCGGCTCGTGCTGTTTGCCCGCGCGGTGACCACGCCAGACGAAACGTTGCAGATCGTGACCTTGCATGATGCCCGGCCCGAAATGGCCGACATGCGCACGATGGTCATTGTCGGATCGAGCCAGACGCGCCTGATCACGCGAACCGCAGGCCCAATCCTCTATACGCCCCGATCCGCGTCATGACCCAGCCAGCGCAGCACATCCGCCACGCTATCGACTTGCGCGCGCGCGGGAATGACCGGACGATCGATCATGATAATCGGCACGCTGAGCTGCCTTGCGGCGACCAATTTGGCCTCGGCCCCGCTCCCACCCGCGTTCTTGGACACCACCACATCGATCGCATGATCGCGCATCAACCGTACATCGCCCGCAACATCGAACGGCCCGCGATCGACAACCAGCGTATGGTGCGGCAAGGCCGGCGCCACATCGGGCGCATCGACAAACCGCAGCAAATAATGGTGCTGCGGCTGGGCGGCAAATGCCTCAACATGCATGCGCCCAGTGGCCAGCATGATGCGCCGCGCCGGGCCAGCGAGCGCAATGACCGCCGCGTCGATGTCGGCAACAGTGTGCCAACGATCACCGGCAACGGGTGCCCATGCGGGCCGCGTCAACGCGATCAGCGGCAAACCTGCCATGGCCGCCGCGCGCACGGCATTACCGCTCATCGTCGCGGCAAAAGGATGCGTGGCATCGACCAGATGGGTCACGGCGTTTTCGCGCAGATAGTCCGCCAGACCCTGCGCCCCGCCAAACCCGCCGACACGCACAGCAACCGGCTGCGCGCGGGGATTGCGGACACGTCCGGCATAGCTGAGCGTGGCCGCGATCGCATGGCGCGCCAGTTCGGCCGCCAGCGCACTGGCCTCGGTCGTGCCCCCCAGCACCAGGACATTCGGGCGGTCTGGCATGACTAAAACCTCCCAAACAGCATGGTTGACGATCATCGGCGTGGGCGAGGATGGCCCCGATGGCCTCATCCTGCCCGCACGCGACGCTTTGGCCGCCGCCGAGCTGGTCATGGGGCCCGCGCGCCATCTTGCGCTGCTGCCCGGCCTTAAATGCGCGCGTGCCGAATGGCCAGTGCCGTTCGCCAACGGGATCGCGCAACTGCTGGAACAGCGCGGGCGCCGCGTGGTGATGCTGACCTCGGGCGATCCGTTCTGGTTTGGCGCAGGCACAAGCGTGACGCGGCACCTGGCGCGCGACGAATGGGTCGCGCATCCGGCGCCGTCGACCTTCAGCCTGGCAGCGGCGCGACTGGGTTGGCCACTGGAAGAGACAGCGTGCCTTGGCCTGCACGCCGCGCCTTTCACCCGGTTGCGTCCGCATCTGGCGAACGGCGCCCGCGCGCTCGTGCTGTGCCGCGATGGTGCGGCGGTGCCGGAGCTGGCGCGCTATCTGTGTGACCATGGCTTTGGCGCGTCGCAGCTACACACACTCGAAGCGCTAGGCGGCCCGCGCGAGCGTGTCCGCCAGGTCACGGCCGATGCATTCGTGTTGGACGACATCACGCACCCGGTTGCGGCGGGCATCGCCATGGCCGGCACCGCGGCGATCCCGCGCGCATCCGGCCTGCCCGACGAGCTGTTTGAAAACGATGGCCAGATCACCCGGCGACCGGTCCGCGCGCTGACGCTGTCGGCGCTGGCTCCGCGCGCAGGCGAAACGCTGTGGGATATCGGCGCCGGGTCGGGATCGATCGGGATCGAATGGCTGCTGGCGCACTCAACCAATCGCGCACTGGCATTCGAGGCCGATCCGGTGCGCGCGGCACGGGCGCGCGCGAATGCCTTGGCGCTCGGTGTTGATCGCCTGACCGTGATCGAGGGCCAAGCGCCTGCCGTGCTGGCGGGACATTCCGCGCCCGATGCGGTATTTATCGGCGGCGGCTTGTCGCAGGGTCTGCTCGAAATGCTGTGGCAATTGCCCGCCGGCACGCGCGTCGTCGCCAACGCAGTCACACTCGAATCCGAAGCGCTGCTGGCGCGCTGGCACGGCGAGCACGGCGGCGAATTGCTACGCATCGAACTGGCTGAGGCCGCCCCGCTGGGCACCAAGCGCGGCTGGCGCGCCGCGTTTCCAATCGTGCAGTGGAGCGTCGTCAGATGATCGTCGCCGGCTTCGGTTTTCGCACAGGCACGCCGCTATCTTCGCTGCAGGCGGCACTCACGCTCGCCCAAGCGGGTCAGCCGCCGGCAACCGCCTTGGCAACACCGCACGATAAAACTGCCGCGCTCGTGCCACTCGCCGATGCGCTCGGCCTGCCGATCATCGCCATCACCGCACCAGACCTTGCCGCTGCGCCCACCACCACGCAATCCGCCGCCAGCCATGCGGCACGCGACACCGGCAGCGTTGCAGAGGCCGCCGCGCTCGTGGGCGCCGGGCCCGGCGCGCGGCTGCTGACGCCGCGCCATATCTCTCCCGACCGCATGGCAACATGCGCGCTCGCCACAGGATTATCCGAATGACTGTCCATTTCATCGGCGCCGGGCCCGGCGCGCCCGACTTGCTGACTTTGCGCGGGCGCGACCTGATCGCGGCTAGCCCGGTCTGCCTGTATGCCGGATCGCTGGTGCCCGAAGCAGTGTTGGCGCATTGCCCGCCGGGCGCGCGGATCGTGAATACCGCCCCGCTGTCGCTCGACCAGATCATCGCCGAAATCGCCGAAGCCGATGCCGCCGGGCACGACGTCGCGCGGCTGCATTCGGGCGATCTGTCGGTGTGGTCGGCGATGGGCGAACAGTTGCGCCGGCTGCGCGCCATCGGCGTGCCGTTCACCATCACACCCGGCGTACCCGCCTTCGCCGCGACCGCCGCCGCGCTGGAGGCGGAACTGACGTTGCCCGGCCTGGCCCAGTCGCTAATCCTCACACGTACCCCGGGCCGCGCCAGCACAATGCCCGAAGCGGAAAGCCTGACCAATTTCGCCGCGACCGGGGCTACGCTCGCGGTGCATCTGTCAGTCCACAATCTGGCCCGCGTCGTCGCCGACCTCACCCCCGCCTATGGCGCGGATTGCCCGGTCGCGATCGTGTGGCGCGCGAGTTGGCCCGACCAGCAGATCGTGCGCGCCACGCTCGCGACGATCGAGCACGCGGTCGACACCAGCCAGGCCAGGGACATCGGGCGCACCGCGCTGATCATGGTCGGCCAGGTCCTGGCGCCCGCCGATTTTGGCGAAAGCAGCCTTTATGCCGCCGGATACGACCGCCGGTTTCGGCCCCAAAGCGCTGACAGCAAATTTGCGGAACCAAGCGCATGAAGGGCCTGATGATCGCCGCCCCCGCCTCGGGAACCGGCAAGACCACGGTCATGCTCGGTCTGCTGCGCGCGTTGACCGAAGACGGGTTGGCTGTGCAGCCGTTCAAAAGCGGCCCCGATTATATCGACCCCGCGTTTCACCGCGCGGCAAGCGGCCGCGCGTCGTACAATCTCGATAGCTGGGCGATGGACGAAGCGCTGTTGAACACGATCGCCGCGCAGGCGCTTGATGCCGACTTTGTCCTCGCCGAAGGATCGATGGGGCTTTACGACGGCGTCGCGCGCACGGGCGCTTGCGGCAATGGCGCCAGCGCCGAAATTGCGCGGCGCATGGGCTGGCCTGTGGTGCTGGTGGTCGATGTTTCGGGGCAGGCGCAATCGGCAGCCGCGACCGCACTCGGCTTCAAATTGTACGACCCGGAAACACCCTTTGCCGGCGTCATTCTCAACCGCGTGGCCAGCCCGCGGCACGAGCGGCTGGTCCGGCGCGGCATGGAGGCGGTGGGCATCACTGTGCTCGGTTCGCTGCCCCGGCGCGGCGACCTGACTTTGCCCGAGCGCCATCTCGGCCTGGTCCAGGCGGCCGAACATCCTGATCTCGACCGCGCGATCGCCGACTATGCCGCATTCCTGCGCGCGCATACCGATCTCGCCGCGATCCGGCAGGCTGCGGCGGGCATCGTCAAGCCAGAGGCAACCACGCCCCTGCCCCCACCGCCGGCGCAGCGCATCGCGCTTGCTCGCGACGCCGCGTTTTCGTTCACGTATCCGCATCTCCTCGAAGGCTGGCGGCTTGCAGGCGCGGAAATCCTGCCGTTTTCACCGCTGGCAGACGAAGCCCCCGCGCCTGACGCCGATTTCGTTTGGCTGCCCGGCGGCTATCCCGAATTGCACGCGGGCACGCTTGCGGCCGCGGACCGGTTTCGCGCCGGGCTGATCCGCCATGCTCAAACCAGGCCGGTGCACGGCGAATGCGGCGGATACATGGTGCTGGGCACGGGGCTGATCGACAAGGCCGGCGAGCGCCATGCGATGACCGGGCTGCTCGGCCTCGTCACCAGCTATGAGAAGCGCAAGATGCACCTGGGCTATCGTCATGCCCGCCTGCTGGCGCCGATGGCCGGATTTGCCGCGGGCGCGGCGCTGCGCGGGCACGAATTCCACTATTCCACGATCATCGACCAGCCCGACGCGCCGCTAGCGCAGATCACCGATGCGCAAGGCGAAGACGTGCCCGAGGCGGGATCGCATCGCGGCAACGTGACCGGCACGTTTTTCCACATGATCGCGCCGGCGTGATGATCGACCTGCAGCTGATCGGCATCGGCACCGGCAATCCCGATCATCTGACGCGCGCCGCGGTGACGGCGATGAACGCCGCCGACCTGATCCTGCTGCCGCGCAAAGGTAAGGCCAAATCCGACCTTATCGAACTGCGCCGATCGATCTGCGCCGAGGTGTTGACCGGTGCTACGCGCGTGGTCGAATTCGACCTGCCGACGCGCGCCGATACCGGCGAATACCTGGACGCGGTCAATGACTGGCACCGTGCAATTGCCGCCGCATGGGCCTCGCAGATCGAACAATATCTGCCAAAAGGTGGCCGCTTGGCGCTGCTCGTCTGGGGCGATCCGTCGCTGTATGACAGTACGTTGCGGATAGCGGAGCGGCTACGCACGGACGGCATGGCGCTGCGCGTGACCGTGGTGCCGGGCATTACCAGCCTGCAGGCGCTGACGGCCGCGCACGCAATCGCACTGAACGCGCTGGCCGAGCCGGTCCTGATCACCACCGGGCGCCAACTGCGTGAGCAGGGCTGGCCCGCGGACAGCCGCAGTGTCGCGGTCATGCTCGACAGCGGATGCGCGTTCGACGTGCTCGCGCCGGCTGGAATCACGATATGGTGGGGCGCCTATCTCGGCATGGCGCATGAGGTGCTGCTCCACGGCCCCTTGGCAACCGCCGCGCCGCTGATTGCCGCGCGCCGCGCCGAGCTGCGCGCGCGTCACGGCTGGATCATGGATGTTTACCTTTTGCGCAAGGACGATGACAATGACACCTGAAGACGAAGCGCGTCACACCGAAAAAATGCAGAAAAAACAGGCGGTGCAGGCCAAGATCGTGGCCAGCAAGACCCGCGAACAGGGCCTGCTGATCGTCCACACCGGCAAAGGCAAAGGCAAGACCAGCGCCGCGCTCGGCATGGTCGTGCGCGCGATCGGCCACGGCATGAAAATCGGCGTCGTGCAATTCATCAAGGGCGCGATGACCACCGGCGAAAAGGCGGTGTTCGACGCGTTTCCCGACCAGGTCGAATTCAAGCCGATGGGCGAAGGCTTTACCTGGGACACGCAGGACCGCAGCCGCGACATCGCGGTCACGCGCACGGCCTGGGCCGAAGTCGCGCGGATGATCGCCGATCCGTCGTACCATATGGTCGTCGCCGACGAGCTGAACATCGTGCTGCGCTACGACTATCTGCCGCTCGACGAAGTGCTGGCGGTGCTGAAAGCGCGGCCCGAAATGACGCATGTGATCGTGACCGGCCGCAACGCGCCCGACGGCCTGATCGAGGCGGCCGACCTCGTCACCGATATGACGATGGTCAAGCACCCGTACCGATCGGGCGTAAAAGCGCAGGCAGGGATCGAATTCTGACCGAGACCCCCATCTTTGATGCAGGCTTTGTGGAGCAACTCGAAACGCTACTCCACTGGCGCCGCGATGTCCGGCATTTCCGGACGGACGCCGTGCCGGAGGACGACATGCAGGCGCTGCTGCGGATTGCCAGCCTGGCGCCATCGGTCGGCCATGCGCAGCCCTGGCGCTTCGTGCGCATCCGCTCGGCCGCAATGCGCGGCATGCTGGCGGGTCATGTCGACGCGCAAAGTGCCGACGCGGCGCAATACTACGACAATGGCCGGGCGCAGCAGTATCGCACACTCAAGCTGCACGGCATCGAGCAGGCGCCCGAACTGGTCGCGGTGTTTTGCGAGGATCAGCCGAGGGCAGGCCATGGCTTGGGCATTGCGACGATGCCCGAAATGTTGCGCTATTCCACCGTCATGGCCATTCACAACCTGTGGCTGGCGGCGCGCGCGCGCGATATCGGCGTGGGCTGGGTGTCGATCCTCGATCCGCACGAAGTGGCGCGGATGCTCGATGTGCCCGCGACCTGGGCGCTGATCGCGGTGCTGTGCGTGGGCTATCCCGAACAGCCTGGCGTCACGCCCGAGTTGGAAACGCGCGGGTGGCAGGCGCGCGAACCGTGGACCGACCGGATTTTCGAACGATGACCTATTTGACTGTGAAGGACCTGAAACGATGCTGATCCCGGTAGAAGACGGCCCTGCCGTCGTGGCCTGCAACACGTGCCGCATGACCAAGGACGCGCGCGAAGACGAAACCGGCATTCGCGGCGGTGCGCGTCTGGTCGAAGCGTTGAAGGACGCAAAGGCCAGCGATGAACGCTATGCCGGCATCGCCGTGCAGGAAATGCCGTGCCTGTTCGCGTGCACCGACCACTGCACCGTGCACCTGCGTGCGCCGGGCAAAGTCGGGTATGTGCTGGGGCGCTTTACCCCCGATGACGAAGCCGCGCGCGCCATCCTCGATTACGCGGTGCATTACGCCGAGAGCGAGCACGGCCGCGTGCCGTTCAAGCAATGGCCGCAAGGCGTCAAAGGCCACTTCATCACGCGCACACCGCCTGCGGGCTTTGTCGCGGAATGAGTGTGTTCGCCTCACGCGCCGCCTTCGAAGCTGCGCTGACCGATCTCCCCGAAGCCGGTGCAGACGCGATTGCGGCGGCGCGGTCGCGGCAGGATCAGTTGACCAAACCCGCCGGATCGCTGGGCCGGCTGGAAGACGTGGCGCTGTTCCTGGCCGGATGGCAGGGGACCGCGCGTCCGGTGCTGGACCGTGCGCGCGCGGCGATTTTTGCGGGCAACCATGGCTTTGTGGTGCACGGCGTCAGCGCCTTTCCCGCCAGCGTAACCGCCGCGATGGTCGCCAATTTCGCCGGCGGCGGCGCGGCGATCAATGCGCTGGCAGATGCGGCCGGGCTCGAGCTGCGTGTCACTGCGCTCGACCTTGACCGCCCGACGGCCGATTTCACGATTGGCGCGGCGATGACCGAGGCCGAATGCCTCGATGCGCTGAACGCCGGGGCCGCCGTGGTCGAATCCGGGCTTAACCTGCTCGTGGTCGGCGAAATGGGCATCGGCAATTCGACCGCCGCCGCTGCGCTGTGCGCGCGGGCCTTTGGTGGCACTGCTGCCGACTGGGTCGGCCCGGGCACCGGCGTCGATGCCCACGGGATTGCGCGCAAGGTCGCGGTTGTAGACGACGCGCTGGCATTTCACCGCGAAGCTCCGGCGACACCGTTCGAAACGCTGCGCCGTCTCGGCGGGCGGGAAATCGTTGCGATTGCGGGCGCCGTCGTGCGCGCGCGGCAATTGCGCGTGCCGGTGGTGCTCGACGGGTTTATCACCGGGTCTGCGATTGCGCCGCTCGCCGCCGCATACCCCGCGATCACCGCGCATTGCCTGGCCGGGCACCAGTCGGCCGAGCCGGGTCATGCGCGGCTGTTGCAACGGCTCGGGCTGGCCCCGCTGCTCATGCTGAACATGCGCCTGGGCGAAGGCAGCGGCGCTGCGGTCGCAGTCGCGGTGATCCGCGCGGCGCTGGCAGCGCACAACGGCATGGCGACATTTGCCGAGGCCGGGGTCGCCGACAAGGACCCTGCCGGCGAATGACCGAATTCGCGCTGCACCTGTTGCGCCACGGCGAAGTCGAAACGCCGGGCCGCATGATCGGCCGAACCGACGCCGCGCCGACACAGGCCGGGATCGCGGCCTGTGTCGCGCAGAGCCGCGACTTGGGCGTGGCAGCGCTGGTCACGTCCGACCTGGCGCGGGCGCGGCTTGCGGGTGAGGCAATCGGCTTGGCGCTTTCGCTGACGCCGGCGATCGACACACGCTGGCGCGAGCTGGATTTCGGCGCGTGGGATGGTTTGCTCCCGGCGCAGATCGACCCCGCAGCGCTCGGTCAATTCTGGGACGATCCCAACGCCAATCCGCCGCCCGATGGCGAACGCTGGTCCGCACTGCGGTCACGCGTTGCCGCCGCGATCGAGGCCCTGCCGCCGGTGCCCACTTTGGTCGTCAGCCACGGCGGCGCAATCCGCGCGGCGCTCGCGGTGTTGTGCGGATTCGACCATCGCCAGATCTGGGCGTTCGACTTGCCCTGTGGCGCGCTCGTGTCGCTGCGGGTCTGGCCCGGCGCACCGTTTACGGCACAGATTGCCGGGCTCTATCCATGAAAGGCTTCATCCTCGCGCTGCAATTCCTGACGCGCCTGCCTGCCCCACGCGTGACCGCAGATGCGGAGGATTTCGCACGGTCGATGCGCTGGTTTCCTGCGGTCGGGTTGGTGATCGGCGCGCTCGTCGCCGGTGCCGCCTGGGCGGGCACGCGGATCGATCCGTGGACCGGCGCGCTGGCGGGGCTCGTCGCGTGGGTCGCGGTGACCGGCGCGCTGCATCTCGATGGCCTCTCCGATCTCGCGGACGCCAGCGGCGCCGCGCATAAGGATCGCGCGCGATTTCTGGCGGTAATGGCCGATCCGCATGTCGGCAGCTTTGGCGTCGTGGCGATCGCGTTGCAATTGATCGCCAAACTGGTCCTGCTCCACGGCGCGATCGAGGCGCACTTGTGGCCCGCGCTGATCCTCGTGCCCTACGCCGCGCGGATCGGGCCGCTGGTGTGGACCGTATGGTTGCCGCCGCTGCACGCCGGGCTGGCGGCGCGATTTACCGCCGCGATCGGGATCGGGCATATCGCGATCTGGGCGGTGCCCTTGCTCGCCCTTGCGCTGCTGGTCCCGGCCCTGAGCGCCGCGCCGGTCCTGATCGCGCTGTGGGGCCTGTGGCTGCAGCGCCGACTGGGCGGCGTATCGGGCGATTGCCATGGCGCGGGGATCGAGCTGGTCGAAACCGGAGTGCTGCTGGCGGCGCTAATCGCCGGCCATTTTTGACAGCGCAATCAACGCGTCGATATCGAGATGGGCCTCCAGCAACGCGGCAATCTCGTCGAGGGCGGCGTCCACCGACGCATGATGGTCGATACCGCTGCCCGTCACGCCGATCCGCGCCAGCCAGGCCGCGCGCTGTTCCGCCAGCCCCAACAAGCCATGGACATAACTGCCCGCAACAGTGCCCGCAGGGTTGATCGCGCCCTCATCACCGCCCGCATCGATCCGGCAGACCGGGCGCGCAGTATCGCTGCCGGTGGTCACGCCCATATGCATTTCGTATCCTTCGAAACGCGCGCCCAGCGCCTTCCCGGTCACCCGCGATAACGTCTTGGACCCAGCCAGCACCGTATCGACATCGAGCAATCTCAGGCCCGCAACCGTTGCCGGCGCGCCCTCGATCCCGTCAGGATCGCTAATCGTATTGCCCAGCATCTGATAGCCGCCGCACAGCCCCAGCACCTGCCCACCGCGCCGGTGGTGCGCCGCGATGTCGATGTCCCAGCCCTCGGCGCGCAGGAATGCCAGATCGGCGATCGTCGCCTTTGACCCGGCCAACACGATCAGCGCGGCTTCCGCCGGGATCGGCTGGCCCGGCGGGATCATCCGCACTTCGACCCCGGGCTCCAGCTTCAGCGGATCGAGGTCGTCAAAATTGGCAATGCGCGGCGTGATCGGGCACGCGATCAGCACGCGCGCGGCCGCACTGGCAGTCGGCCGTTCCAGGATCACCGCGTCCTCGCTGGGCAGGCGAGCAGCGGGCGTCAGCCAAGGCACGACGCCAAACCCGCGCCACCTCGCCAGCGCCGCGATCTGCGCATAGCCATCGGCAAACAACGCGGGATCTCCGCGAAACTTGTTGATGATAAAGCCGTGGATCATCGCCGCATCCTCGGCCGCGATCACCGTGCGCGTGCCGACAATCGCCGCGATCACCCCGCCCCGGTCGATATCGCCGACCAGCACAACCGGCACGTGTGCCGCGCGCGCAAAGCCCATGTTGGCGATGTCTCCACCGCGCAAATTGATTTCCGCCGGCGACCCCGCGCCTTCGACGACGACGATATCGCACGTCGCGCGCAGCCGCCGATAACTCTCCATGACATCGCCAAGCAGCGCTCCACGCGCCTGCCGGAAATTGCCCGAATTCAACGTCCCGCGCACTTTGCCATGGACGATCAACTGCGACGTGCGGTCCGCCTGCGGCTTCAGCAGCACCGGGTTCATATCCGTCGTCGCGGGCGTACGGCACGCAATCGCCTGCGTCGCCTGCGCGCGCCCGATCTCACCACCATCCGCGGTGACGGCCGCATTGTTCGACATATTCTGCGGCTTGAACGGCCGCACGATCAGCCCGCGATTGGCCAGCGCCCGGCACAATCCCGCGACCAGCACCGATTTGCCGACATCGGACCCGGTGCCCTGCAACATCAACGCAGCCATGCAACGCCCCCCGCGATGATCCACAACACCAGGCACGCGCGGTGATACACGCGTAAGGCCCGCACGATATCCGCCGCGCCCACCGGCCGCTCCCCGCTGCCGAGCCAGGGCTTGGCATGCAGCGTGCCGTCATACGCGACCGGCCCGGCCAGCCGCACATCGAGCGCGCCCGCCATCGCCGCCTCGGTCCACCCGGCATTGGGCGAAGCGTGCTTGCGCGCATCGCGCCACATAATGCGCCAGCCGCCGCTACCTGCCAGACAAATCACCGCGCCCCCAAGCCGCGCCGGGACCCAATTGGCCACATCGTCGATCCGCGCCGCCGCCCAGCCAAAGGCGCGCCAACGCGGCTCACGGTGCCCGATCAGGCTGTCGGCGGTGTTGATCGCCTTGTACACCCACACTCCCGGCAAGCCGAGCAGCAGCAACCAGAACAAGGGCGCCGCCACCCCGTCGCAAAAACTCTCGGACAGGCTTTCGATCGCCGCCCGCGCCACGGCAGCCTCATCCAGCGCGCCCGTATCGCGCCCGACAATCATCCCCACCGCGCGCCGCGCCGCCACCAGATCGCCAGCGCCAAGCGCCCGCGCAACCGGCACCACATGGTCATGCAAGCTACGCTGCGCCAACGCCGGAAACGCAAGCAGCGCTAACGCAATCCAGCCCCATCGCCCCAGCATCGCAATCACGCCGACCTGCACCAGCCAAGCGCCACCGCCCACCAGCGCGATCAACACAATCATCGTCACCACGCCCAGCATACGGCGCGTCGCTGCTGCGCGATCGGGCCGATTGCCATGCGCTTCCGCCCAATCGATCAACCGCGCAAACAGCCCCACCGGATGGCCGATGCGACGGTAAAGCCCCGCAGGCCAACCGATCGCCGCATCGAGCATCAACGCAGCCAGCGCCACCGGCTCACCCATCCGCAAAAGCCCGATCGAGCCGCGCCAGATCGGCCTCCCCCATCGGCACCCCCAGCCGCAACCAGCGCAGATCGTAATCGAACGGCCGGGTCAGAATGCCCGCCCGAGCCAACCGATCGAACAGCGCCAGCGCATCGCAATCAACCAGCCGAAACAGCGGACTGGCCCCGCGCGGTTCCAGCCCATGCCGCCGCAAAACCACATCTAGCGCCCGCGCACGCCGATCCAGCCTGACGCGCATATCGGCGATCCACACCGCATCCGCATAAGCCGCCGTGCCCGTCGCAATCCCGGCAGCAGACACCGGCCAACTACCCAGCAAAGCGCGCCATGGCTGCACGATAGCGTCAGGCGCAATCGCAAACCCCATCCGCAACCCCGCCAACCCGAAGAATTTGCCAAACGAGCGCAACACCACAACCGGCTCCGCCCCGGTCAGATACGGCACGATGCTGGCGCCATGATGCGCATCGATAAACGCCTCATCCACCACCAGCCAGCCGCCGTTGCGGGCAAGAATTTCAGCCAGTTCCAGCAACTCGGCAATCGGCATCAAGCAGCCATCGGGGTTGGCAGGATTGGCCAGCACAATCGTTCCACCCTTGGCCGCCTCGTCCGTCAGCGCATCACGAGCAATCGCGACGCTGCCATCAAACGCCTCGCCATGCGTCCGATACCCAGGCGTCACATGCCGAAACGGCGCCGGCAGACCAAGATGGCGCAGAGCGCGCAAGCCCGATTCCGTACCGGGCAGCGCGCAGACATCCACCCCATCAGCGCCGAAATACGCAGCCGCCGCCCGCTCCAGCCCTAGCAGTTCGGCCTCATCAGGCAGGCGCTGCCAGTCGATCGCCAAATCCGCCATGCCCGGCCACACATCCGGATTGATCCCCGTCGACAGATCCAGCCAGGGCACCGGCGCCTGCGCAAAGGCCATCTGCGCGCTGGACAGCCGCCCCCCATGAAATGTCCAGTCGCTCATCATGCTTTTCCCGTTGTGCCCGGCGGTGCTATTCGCCAATCGAACGCTATAGAACAACCGAAATCGAACCGCACGAGCCCCCGCATGACCCCCGCCTTCACAACCTCGCTACTGGTTCTGGGCGGCGCACGTTCGGGCAAGAGCCGCTTTGCCCAGGCCCAGGCGGAAATGGACAGCGGCAATCTGGTCTATATCGCGACCGCGCAAGCCTACGATGCCGAAATGGCCGACCGCATCACGCGGCACCAAGGCGACCGCGGCCCCCGCTGGCAAACCGTCGAAGCGCCACTCGACCTGCCCCACGCAATCGCCACGCACGCCGCCCTGGGCACCGTCCTGCTGGTCGATTGCCTGACGCTATGGGCCTCCAACATATTGCTCGCGGGCCACGACCAGCCCGCCGAAATCGCCGCGCTGACAGCCGCAATCGCCGCAGCACCCGGCAAGATCATCCTTGTTTCAAACGAAGTCGGCCTCGGCATCGTGCCCGACAACGCCCTGGCCCGCCAATTCCGCGACCTCGCCGGCGACATCAACCAGGCCGTCGCGCGCGTGGCCGAACGGGCCGTGTTCATCGTCTCCGGACTGCCGATCCCGCTCAAATAAGCACGCGACAGACCGGATTACCGCTTGGGCGTAACCCAGACTTCGACCGGCGATATGGATTTCCCGGGAGCCGGCTTGCCAACACTGACCCGGTCGGCCGTGACCATCTCACCAGTGGCCAGATGCAGCGAAACCCAAGGCTTGGGCATCCGCCCGAATGTCATTTTCTGGATCGGCTGACCCGTGGTCGAATTCATGATGGTGACGACAATGCTCATCGAGCGCCGATAGCGATGTTCGCTCGCTGCGGCCAATACCTTGCCGCCTGCTATCCCCCGTTACCGTTCAGGGCCTCCGGCGGCAAAGGGCCAAGGGCCCTTTGAACCCGTTACCGTCTTGCACCGCGCGCTGGCTATGCGTTTGCACCCGCCGCGCAGCGAGTGATCGTCTCCCGACGCAGCGGCAGGATGCTCCGCCAAACAGACATATCAACGCGGACGGTAACGGGATGCAAGGGCAATAGTGAAGTGGCCCGGTATTTCCGACAGGTTGGCGGCTGAAATAAGCTCTCCAGCCTGATGTTACGCCGCCAGTTTGGTTTTCAGATCAGGTGGGGCATGCCCCACCTGATCTGAAAAATCGATTTGCCCATATGCCTCGGTCGGGGTTCGTCCCGCAAGGGTCGAATGTGGACGGTGGTTGTTGTAATAATCAAACCATCGGCCCACCCCTTTGCGCAGGTCGGAGCCGGTCTCGAAATCGTTCAGGTACACGCACTCGTACTTGAGCGACCGCCACAGCCGCTCGATGAAGACGTTGTCCATCCAGCGGCCACGACCATCCATACTGATCTTGATATTGGCGGCCTGAAGCACGCCTGTGAACGCGAAACCGGTGAATTGACTGCCTTGATCGGTGTTGAAAATCTCTGGCTTGCCGTAGCGCGCCAGGGCCTCCTTCAGGGCCTCCACGCAAAAGCCGACATCCATCGTATTCGACACCCGCCAGGCCAGAACTTTGCGGGTGGCCCAGTCCATGATCGCGACCAAATAGAGAAATCCACGCCGCATCGGTAAATATGTGATGTCGGTACACCAGACGTGGTTGGGCCGCGTGATCGCCAATTTACGCAACAAATACGGGTAGATCCGGTGCTCCGGGTGCGGATCGCTGGTCCGTGGGCGCTGATAAATCGCCGCAAGACCCATCTTGGCCATCAGGCGTCGCACGCGGTGACGACCAACCTCATGGCCAATCCGGCCCAGATGGCGCACCATTTGCCGGCTGCCATACCACGGGCAATCCAAGAACACCGTGTCGATCATTTGCATCAACGCCAGCGTCGCCTCGCTCTCCGGCACCGGCTTATAGTACCAAGTCGATCGGCTGATCGACAAAAGGCGGCATTGCCTCACGATCGACAGCTTTGCGTGTGACGGTTCAACCAGTTCCTGCCTCCGCTCCACGCTCATCGACCGGAGGCCTTCGATAAAAAATCCCGTTCCACCAGCAACTGGCCGATCTTCGCGTGAAGCTTCTCGATCTCGGCCTCACCCACAACCTTGGCAGCCGGCTCGCCCGCGTCAAACAGACCAGCCAAACCCTCCATCGCCTGCCGCTTCCAGCCACCAATGACCGTGGGATGTATCCCGTGCTTGGCAGCCAGCTGAGACGTCGTCATCTCACCCCGGATCGCCTCCAGCGCAACCTTCGCCTTGAAATCCGAACTGTACCGCTTTCTCGTCGTCTTCATGCCCGCTTCCTTACTTCGCGGGAGAGCTTAGCACCCTGTCCAACTTTCCGGGACCACCTCAATAGCCCTTGCCCGCCGGAGGCCGCTTTTAAGCCGTGGCCGCCGCGTGCTCAACAATCCCGCGCGACGATCCCGGCGACATGTTCGGCGAGCGCAAGGCACGAAGTCAGCCCGGGGGATTCGATCCCGAACAGATTGACCAGCCCCGGCACGCCGTGGTCCGACGGCCCGGAAATAACGAAATCCGCCGCCGGCTCGCCCGGGCCGCTGATCTTGGGCCGTATGCCGGAATAGCCTGGCGCCAGCGCGCCATCGGCGAGATCGGGCCAATAGCGGCGGATCGCGGCGTAAAACTTGTCGCCGCGGGCCGGATCGACCGCATAATCGAGCGTATCGACCCATTCGACATCCGGGCCGAAACGCGCGGCGCCCCCGATATCGAGCTTCAGGTGAACGCCGAGCCCGCCCGGCTCGGGCATCGGATAGACCAGGTGACTGAACGGCGCGCGGCCGGTCAGCGTGAAATAGACGCCCTTTGCATAATGCTGCGCCGGGATATGCGCCGGCGCGAGCGCCTCCATCGTGTGCGCGAGCGGCTGCGCGCCGAGGCCCGCGGCATTGATCAGCAGCGGCGTGCGTAGCGATGGCTCATCGTCGCCGACCATCGTGATGGTGATACCTTCGGGCGTCGAGGCGATCGACTTGATCGGCGAGGCGAGCGCGACTTGAGCGCCATTGGCCTCGGCCTCGCCCTGCAGCGCCAGCATCAGCGCGTGGGAATCGATAATCCCGGTCGACGGCGACAACAGCCCGGCGACGCCGTTCAGCGCGGGTTCGAGCCGATGCAGATCGGCACGATCGAGATGCTGCAGATCATTGACGTCCGCAGCCTGCGCCGCAGCAATGATCTTGTCCATGCCGCCAAGTTCGCCCGGCGACGTCGCGATAATGATCTTGCCGCAACGCCGGTGCGGAATGCCGCGCGCTTCGCAGAAGTCATACAACAGCGCCTTGCCGCGCACGCACAGCGAGGCCTTCAGCGACCCTTCGGGATAATACAGGCCCGCATGGATCACTTCGCTGTTGCGCGAACTCGTGATCATGCCGATCTGTTTTTCGGTCTCCACGATGATCGGTTCGCGACCGGCGAGCGCCAGCGCCCGGCCGATCGCCAGGCCGACGACGCCAGCGCCGACGACGATACTGTCTGCTTCATACATGTGCGATCAAAGTCACAAGCGGCGCGCGCTGTCGAAGGATATTATTGCAGCGCTGATTGAGGTTTGCTCGGCGCGCGCGGGCGCGCGATACAAAGCCGAAAAGTCACGCAAACGCGCCATTTCATCGTTTGACCCCGGCCCGCCGAGATCACACCGTCGGCCGGTGACGATCTCTTTCCAACGCCCGCCATCCCCGCACAGCCGCGATTTTCGCCAAGTCCGCACCGCCGCGAAATCGATCGCGGCGCGCGCCCTGCTGTTCGCCCCCCTCGCGTTCGGCCATGCCGGCGTCGCGCTGGCACAACAGCAGACCACAGCCGATGCGCCAAACACCGTCAGCCCGGCCGCGCCAGTCCCGGTCGTCAGCACATTGCCGGCCACGGCGAGGGCATCGGACCCCGACGCGCAATACAAGGATGTGCGGATCAAGGGCTACGACATCCCCCTGCCCGGCCCGTCCGATGCGATCGAAGGCGATGCCTGGGGCCTGCGCGAAAAGCTCGCAGCGGCCGGGTTCGGCTGGTTCGGCTACACCCCGACCAACGTGTTCTACAATGTGCTGCCCGCCAGCCGCAGCGGCACGCAGGTCTATTCCGGCCAGCGCTTCACGATAGGCTCGGGCTCGCCATTCCTGCTCGATTACGATCTCGGCCGCCTGGGCCTTGGCGATGCCCAACTGACCGCCGGCGTACAGGCGTTCACCACGAACTGGAACCCGAGCGGGCCGCGCCAGTTCAGCCTGGCGACCCTGACGATCTACAAAAGCTTTTTCAACAAGCGGATCGAGGTCAAGGGCGGCTACATGGCCAACGGCTTCGAGTTCTACAATCCGTATATCGCGGGCAATTTCGCCGCCGGCGTGTTCGGCACCAGCGCGTCGATCCCGGCCGAAATCGGCCTGTCGACGACATCGTACGCAAAACCCGGGCTCGACATCAAACTGAACGCGGGCAATTTCTACGACAAGGCCGGCATCCAGGCGGCGATCAGCCCCGACGGCACCGTTGCGGAAAAAGAGGCAAACCGGCGCGCGCTGAAACTCAGCGTCGCCAACGCCGGCATTTTCTACATCAACGAAGTCGGATATCGCACCCAGAGCAGCCCGACGCAGAAACAGACCTGGCTGCGCGCGGCGATCATGAAATCGACCAGCGAATACACCAATGCGCTGTATTCCTATCGCATCCGCGGCCAGTGGGGTTTCTACGTTCTGGGCGACCACCAGTTCGTGCAGCTCTCGCATGAAGACAAATCGGCCTATCGCGGCGTCTATGCCGGCTTTTCCGCGATGTACGCGCCGCCGGATATCAACCGTTTCAGCCAGTATTACGAATTTCGCCTGTACGGCATCGGCGTCGTAAAAAGCCGCCCGCGCGACATGATGTCCCTGATCGTGTCGGACAATGTCTTCGGCTCGGATTATGTCGAACAGACCCGGCGAACCGGTTCGCTGGCGCATGGCGACGCCAAATCCGCGACGGCGTCATACACCGCGCACGTCATCCGCGGCCTGACCCTGGGCTTCGGCATGGGCTACACCAACCACCCGACGCCGATCGCCTACACGCCTGAGACCGGCCACGCGCTGACGCTGATCTCGAACATCGTCATCAACTACTGAGACAAACCTGCCCCCGAAAACCGCTGTTATTTAACAACGTCCGCTCATCCTGAGCTTGTCGAAGGACGCGCGCCAACGCTCGCCCAATGCGATAGCAACATCACCCAGATCAACTGTCGCGCGCGTCCTTCGACAAGCTCAGGATGAACGGACGTTTTGAATTTGCAGGGCGCGCTTTAGAGTCAAGGTCATCACAGCATGGTATGAGACAGGGACGGCAGGCACAAAGCCCGCCGCCCCCGCGCATTCATTCCGCCTCAGCTTGCGGCGCCTTCATCAGCGCAGCGCGGCTGGCATAAGCATAAGGCCCAAGCCGCGCGATGCACAGCGTCGCCACGAACAACACCGCGCCAAACACATAAGCCATCGGCCGATACGTCCCGACGTGATCGTGAACCAAGCCCATCGTCATCAGCCCGATGCCGATCCCGACATTGCTGGCCGCGTAGAACATGCTGTAAATGCTGCCATAAGCGCGCAGGCCGAAATAGCGCGACGTCAGATAAGCGGCAAAGGCGATCTCCGCCCCCTGCCCCATGCCCATCAACACCGCCCCGCCCAGCAGCACCGGCACACTGGTCGCACGATGAACGATCATCGCCCCCACCAGCGCCGCCGCAAAGTACGGCAGCACGATCCGCTGGGAATCAACCCGGTCCGCAATATAGCCCGAGCTCAACTGGCCCGCGACGCCCCCGCAAAAGAAGCACGACACCACCGTCGTGCCGATCAGCGAGGTAAACCCACGCTCGGTCAGCAGCGGCACGGCATGCGCCGTCGTTCCGATCAACGCCATCGAGGCGAGCAGGATCGCCGCAAAAATCAACCAGAACGTCGGCGTGCGGATCGCTTCAGCGCGCGTCAGCCCCGGCAATTTGTCCTGCGCCACGCGCAACTGCTCGGCGCTCTGCGTCACGATCGGCTCGCGCATCAGGAAAAACAGCGCAGGCAGCGGCAGGATGATGATAAACCCGCCGAGCGCAGCATAGGCAACCCGCCAGCCATAACTGGCGATCACGATACGGATGATCTGCGGCACGCTGGCCGAGGCAAGCCCCGCGCCGAGCGCGATCACGCAAGCCAATACGATGCCGCGATGACGTGAAAACCACAGCGACACGAGCTTCGCATAGCCGACCGAACTGTTCATGGCCGACGCGATGCTCACGACGAAAAACGCGAGCGCCAGTTCCCACGGCGAATTGACCAGCCCGCGCGCCATCGACGCGAGCGCAAACAGCAGCGCCCCTGGCAGGATCACGCGGCGCAGGCCCCAGCGATCCATCATCCGCCCGGCGGTCGGCGAAAACAGCGCATTGGTCCACGGCGAGATCAGCAGGATCGCCGAAATGGCGGTGCGGCTCATGTGAAATTCGGCGGTCAGCGGCTTGATAAACAGGCTCATCGGCGCCGAAATCATCGAATTCGGGCCGATCGCCATGCCGATCCACGCCGCGATCGCGGCAAAAATGCCGCCCCTGGTGAATTCGGTGGCGACGTCGGACTTCTGGTTGCGCGAACTCATTTTCCAATTCTCTCCCGTTATCGCGCCTGCCCACGCATTGGGGTGAGAAATCCGCGCCTTGAGACCCCAGGTCAACCGACATTCCGGCCCATCTGGCGTGAGCTTTACTCAACCAGCCAAGACTACCGCCGCTGAAACAGGCGCTGCGGATTGTCGACGAAAACCTTCTGACGCAGCGCATCATCGGGAGTCCAGGCGTCGAACAGATCGACCAGATGGCCGGTATCGGGCCGGTTCGCATCCATGCTGAGGTAAGGCCAGTCGGACCCGAACAGCGCGCGATCGGGCACTGCGTTCAGCACCGCCTCGTGAAACGGACGGATTGCCTCGGCCTCTGGCTCGCCGCGCACCAACCGGATCGGCGTGGTCTTCACCCAGAAATCGCCATCGCGCAGCATCGCCAGGTAATTCTGGAACAGCGGATCGGCGACTCCGGCCGCAACATCGAAATAGCCCATGTGATCGATCACCACGGGCATCCCGATTGCGGCCAGGCGCGGCGCCGCCGCAACGATCTGCGCACACGGCGCCCAAATATCGGCATACCAGCCCAGCGCGCGCATGCGCGGCGCGAGCGTTTCGAGATCGTCGAAATTCAGCGAACCCGCAAACGCGGCCGCGCGCGCCGTCACCGTAAAGCGGATCGAGCGGAACCCCGCGCGATCGAGCGCCGCAAGATCGGCATCCGAAATGGCAGGATCGACCAGGCAGACGCCCGACAGCCGCCCCGGCGCCAGCGCGATCGCATCGCCCGAACAGCTATTGTCGAACCCATAAGCCGACGGGTGCACGATCACGCCATGCTCGAAACCCACCGCGTCGAGCATCGCGAGATAGGCCTCGCCCGGCGCGAGCGGCGGATCGTAACGACGCTCGGCAAACAGCGGATAGGCCTCGGGCGTGCCGAACACATGCGAATGGCTATCCCAGGCGCCCGCTGGCAGCGGTTTCGCGGGTGCGGTGCAGGCGGTTATTGCGGACATTAAGCTCTCCAAGGGGGCGTTCTTTTGGCCGGTCTGGAGCCCAGTCAGGTGTGGCTCAACTCAATATCGCTCGCACTCGCGTGAGAAAAACGCACCGGTGCCGCTGCCGCCTGTGGCTTTGCATAATCGTCGGGAACCAGCGGCTGCCCGATTTCGTGCATCAGCCAGTCGCGAAATTCGGAGACATGCGCCAGCTCTGCCGCAGCGTGCGAACACGACAGGTAAAACGCGCTGCCATCGCGAAACACCAGGCCGTACGGCGCGACCAGGCTGCCGTTTTCGAGCTCCTTGCCGATGAATGCGCGGTTGGCGATCGCCATGCCGACGCCTTCGACTGCGGCCTGCAAAGTCAGGCTGGAGCTTTCGAAACGGATGCCCGACGCGGGATCGACCGCGCTGACGCCGGCTGCGTCGATCCACGAACGCCAGTCGTTGGGCCGCATGTTCGAATGCAGCAAAGTGACGCCCTGAAAACTGGCGATATCGCTGCCGAGCCCGTGCCGGTCGCGATATTGCGGGCTGCACACCGGAACGATTTCGATATCGACCAGGCGATAATGCAGCAGATTGGGCAAGTTGCGAATGGCGGCATCGTCACGCACCTGGATCGTGACATCGGTTGGCGAGGCCATCAGGTCGGCGGCCGATGGCAGCGCGGTCGACAGCCGGATTTCGGTCGTAGGATGCGCCGAATGAAACGACGACAACCGCGGCACCAGCCAGCGCAAGGTAAACGTGATCGAGTTGTGAATGTGCAATAACCGCTGCTTGCGCGCATCGATCAGCTTCGACGTCGCGCGTTCCATGCGCTCGAACGCATCGGTCACTGCCTCGAGATAGCTCGCGGCATCGGGCGTCAGGCGCACCTCGCGATGGCTGCGGCGAAACAGCGTAAACCCCAGGTGATCCTCGAGCGTGCGGATCTGGCGGCTGATCGCGCCAGAGGTCACGTGCAGCTCTTCGGCAGCGAGCGTGAAGCTCTGGTTACGCCCCGCTGCCTCAAAGGCGCGAATGGCATTCAGCGGTGGCAATCGTACTCCCACGGCATCCTCCTGTATGATTATTTCTCACCTGTATACGGGTCCTGCCAGACTTCGTGAAGCCCCCCAAGTGTGCAACAGCCTTTATATTTTGGTTTATCATTTATTTTCAGTGTTATAAATGCATGGCGTCAGGACGCGCCGTCATCCATTTCAGCCTGCGACTCAGCCTTGCGTGACATAACGTCAACCAAGCCTCGCAGTTTAGTCGTTTGACCACCCCTGCCCCGATACGCAATCTGGCATTCTGTCAGGCGGGTGATCGCTGCCAAAAAAGCAGACACCAAAAGCAGACGACTACCAAAAAGCACAACGAAAGTGGATGGGGACGAGTGACAGACAAGGCGCCTCTTGAGGGAATACGGGTCGTCGAATGGCTTTCCGACGCCTGTTCCGATGCCGTTGGCCTCGCCATCGGCCTGGCCGGTCGGATCGCGGCCGACCTCGGCGCCGAAATCCTCCAGATCGATGCCCCTGCAATCGCAGCACGCCGCCAATGCGCCCCGCTGATCGAAGGCATCGGCGCCACCGCGCTGTTCCTCGACCGCAACAAACGCCGGATCCCTGCCGCCCTGTTCAACCCCGGCGCCACTGCGACCGCGGCGGACGGCACCCCGCTGATCACCATCTACCTCGCCGACGCAGCCAACCACACTGCACTCGCCCTGCAAGGCGCGCACTCGCTCGCTCTGACCAGCGATCGTGCCGCCGCTACGGCAGCACCGGACACCGAATTCACCCTGCTCGCGGTCGGCGGCCTGCTCGATCTCGTTGGCGATATCGATCGCCAGCCGATGCGGCTCGGCGGTCATCAGCTCGCCTATTCGGCCGGCCTGGCGCTCTATGCCGGGATCGCCGCCGAAATCGGCCGGCGGCGTGACGGCGGTGCGCCCGATACCCTGCATGTCAATCTCGCCGACGTTGCGGTCTGGCTGAACTGGAAAAGCGTCGCCAGCGCCACCTTGACCAACCGCCTGCCCACGCGCCTGGGCGATGGCGCGGAATGGCGCACGATCCGCTGCAAGGATGGCTGGGTCGCCCTCGTCTATCTCGAGGCCGACTGGGCCGGACTCAAAACGCTGGTCAATGATCCCCGCCTCGATGATCCGCGCTATGACGACCGCCTGACCCGCAGGCGCGAAGCCACGATCATCAACGCCATCGTCGAAGCGGCCTTCCTCACCTATTCGCGCAACGACCTGCGCGCGCTCGCGCTCGCTCGGCGCCTGCCGCTGGGCCCGGTGTGGAGCCCCGCCGAGCTCGAACACGATCCGCATTATGTCGCGCGCGAGTTCCTGCGCCGGGTGCCGGGCGAAACGGGCACGACAACGCTGCAGCCCGCGCTGCCGGTGATGTGGAACGGCCACCGTTTCGACGGCCCCACCGCGGATGTCGCCGCGTGAAGCCGCTCGCAGGCTGCCGCGTGCTCGACCTGGGCATAATCACCGCCGGCGCGGCGACATCGGCGATGCTCGCCGATTTCGGCGCAGACGTGATCAAGATCGAATCGCCGAGCTATCGCGATCCGTTTCGCCGCTGGCTGTCGGAGCAACCCGCCGACGCCGACCCGAGCCGGCCGCCGTTTTTCCGCGCGACCAACCGCGGCAAATCGGGGATCAGCCTCAATCTGAAGCACCCTCTCGGCCGCGAGGCGTTCCTGCGCCTGGTGCGCAGCAGCGATGTCGTCGTCGAAAACTTCCGGCGCGGCGTCCTGCCAAAACTCGGGCTGGATTTCGAAACACTCCGCGCCGCCAACCCTGCGATCATCCTCGCCTCGATTTCAAGCCAGGGCGAAACCGGGCCCGATGCCGGCTACGTTTCCTATGGCTCGACGCTCGAGGCAGTAGCCGGGCTTGCCTGGGTCACCGGCTACGCCGATGGCCCGCCGATCCTGAGCGGTGTCGATCTCAATTACCCCGACCAGGTCGTCGCGCTGTTCGCCTCCTCGATGATCCTCACCGCCTGGGCCGATCGCGCCCGGCGCAAAGGGGGCGTCCACCTCGACCTGCCGCAGCGCGAACTGACCAGTTTCCTGTCGGGCGAAGCGTTCGTCGCCGCCGGTGCCGGACATGAAGGCGGACGCGAAGGCAATGCACAGGCGCCATACGCCTTGCAGGAATGCCTGCGCGCCGCCGACGGCAAATGGATCGCGGTGTCGGTCCCGCAATCGGCACAATCCGCGCTGTCTGGCGCAGGCCTTTCCATCGCGACCCTGCCCGAATGGATCAGCGGACACGATACCGCACATGTCCTCGAACGGCTCCATGCCCTGGGCATTGCCGCCGCGCCTGCGATGAACGGCCACGACGTGCTCGCCGCCGGCGATGCGGTGTGGACTCACGCGCTGCAACACACCCCGGCCGGCGACCTGGCCAAAGGTTTTCCGCTGCAGTTCGAACGCGAACCGCTTATGATCACGCGGGAGGCGCCGGCGATCGGCGCCGATACCGACGCCGTGCTGCGCGAAGTCGCCGGCATGACCGAGACCGAAATCGAAGCCCTCTACGCGGCAAACGTCATCGAACGTGCGCCAGCGGCTCAAGGAGAATCATGATGTATCCCGACACGCAACTTTTCATCGACGGCGAATGGCGCGCAGCCCTGTCCGGCCGCACGCTCGCGGTCGAAAACCCGGCCACGGCCGAAACCATCGGCATGTGCGCCCATGCCGGCATCGATGATCTCGATGCCGCCCTCGCCGCCGCCGAACGCGGCTTTGCCGTGTGGCGCGCCACGCCAGCCTTCAAACGCGCGGCAACCTTGCGCAAGGCCGCCGCGCTGCTGCGCGAACGCGCCGACACCATCGGCCGCATTCTGACGCAGGAACAGGGCAAGCCGCTCGCGCAAGGCGTGCTCGAAGTCCAGACCGCCGCCGATATCTTCGACTGGTTCGCCGAGGAAGCTCGCCGGATCGCCGGCTACACCATCCCCGGCCGCGCCCCAGGCGTGGTGCAGCGCGTGGACAAGGAACCGGTCGGCGTCGTCGCCGCGTTTTCGCCGTGGAACTTCCCGATCAGCCAGGGCATCCGCAAAGTTGGCGGCGCGCTGGCGGCCGGCTGCTCGATCATCCTCAAGGGCCCCGAAGAAACCCCGGCATCGTGCGCCGAAATGGTCCGCGCGCTCGCCGATGCGGGCCTGCCCGCCGGCGTCGTCAACCTGGTGTTCGGTTCGCCCGCAGAGATTTCGGGCTATCTCATTCCGCACCCGATCGTGCGCAAAGTCACGTTCACCGGCTCGACCGTGGTCGGCAAGCAACTCGCTTCGCTCGCCGGCGCGCATATGAAGCGCGCGACGATGGAACTGGGCGGCCATGCCCCGGTGATCGTGTTCGACGATGCCGACATCGCGGCCAACGCCAAGACGCTCGCGCAAAACAAGACGCGCAACGGCGGGCAAGTCTGCGTCTCACCCACGCGCTTCCTGGTCCAGGATTCGGCGTTCGATCAGTTCGTCGATGCATTCACCGACACGATGGCCGCGACCCGCGTCGGCAACGGGCTCGACGAAGGCGTCGACATGGGCGCGCTGGCCAATGGTCGCCGCGTCGAAGCGATCGAAGCACTGGTCGCCGACGCAGTCCAGCAAGGCGCAAAGCTGCGCACCGGCGGGCAGCGCATCGGCAACAAGGGCCATTTCTTCCAGCCGACCGTGCTGACCGACGTCCCGCTCAGCGCCCGCGCGATGATCGAGGAACCGTTCGGCCCGGTCGCGCTGATCAACCGGTTTTCGACGTTCGACGATGCCATCACCGAAGCCAATCGCCTGCCTTATGGCCTTGGCGCCTATGTCTATTCGGGCAATGCCGCGACCGCCAGCAAGGCAGCCGCAGCGATCGAAAGCGGCATGGTTTCGGTCAACCACCAGGGTCTCGGCCTGATCGAAACCCCGTTCGGCGGGGTCAAGGATTCGGGCTATGGCTCGGAAGGCGGGCACGAGGCGATCGAGGCCTATCTCCAGTATAAATTCGTGACGACCCTGGGCTGAGTGATGGCCGGGAACGAATCCTTCGAAATCAAGGGCTGCGATTACGAGCATGTCCTCGATTTCGCCGGCGCCACGGCCGATGGGCGCGATTTCGCCTATCGGATCACCGCGGCGCCGGCGCTCAGCGCGGTGGTGCTTGGCGGTGCGCCGTTCGATGCCACCGAATATTCGCTGGCCAACCACATCATGCTGCACGCCAACGGCATTCGCCCGCTGCGCGCGATCCCGGTGTTTCCCGGCCGATCGTTCCGCAACAATGCGATTTTCGTTGCGCGTGACAGCGCGCTGACTTCGCCGGCAGACCTTGCCGGCAAGCGCGTCGGCGTCAGCGAATTCGCCATGACCGCCGCAGTCTGGGCGCGCGGGCATCTGCATGACGACTATGGCCTCGACTGGCGCGATATCGACTGGATCACCGGCCCGAACCCGCGTTTTCCGACGCCCGCCGGCATCCGTTCGGAAATCCGCGAGGGCAATCTTGAGGCCATGCTGATCGCCGGCGAGATCGACGCGATCGTCACCGGCAAGCCCAAAAACCGCGACGCATTGCGCTGCCTGGTCGCCGATCCGCTGGCGCGCGAACGCAGCTATTTTGAAAGCACCGGCATCTACCCGATCATGCACACCGTCGTGCTGCACGAACGCCATGCCGACGACACTGCGACTGCGCGCGCGCTTTACGACACGTATGTCGCGGCGCGCAAACGCGCGCTGGAACGCCAGCTTGGCGCCGGTTTCCTGCCGTTTGCCGAGCGGCTGTGGCACGAAACCGCACTCAAGGACGCGACCCGTTACGGCCTGACCGAAAGCAACCGCAACGCCGTGACCGCGCTGTCGCGCTACTTGCGCGAACAGGGCTTCATCGACCGCGAAGTCGCCGTGGATGATCTGTTTATCGAAGGCGCCGCCGAGTGGCCGAACTGATGCCCCATTTTGAAGGAATTGCTGCATGAACGGCGCCGAAAGTCTCGTCCACACGCTGCTGAAAGGCGGCGTCGATACCTGTTTCGCCAACCCGGGCACTTCGGAGATGCATTTCGTCTCCGCGCTCGACCGCATCCCGGGCATCCGCTGCGTGCTCGGCCTGTTCGAGGGTGTGGTGACCGGCGCCGCCGACGGCTATTACCGCATGGCCGACAAGCCCGCCGCGACCCTGCTCCACTTGGGGCCCGGCCTCGCCAACGGCGTTGCCAACCTGCACAATGCCAAGCGCGCGCACAGCTCGATCGTCAATGTCGTGGGCGATCATGCAGGGTATCACCTGCATTTCGATTCGCCGCTGACATCGGATATCGCCTCGATCGCGAGCCCGGTTTCGGCCTGGTATCGCAGCGCGCGCGACGCCCGCTCGGTTGGTGACGATGCCGCCGACGCGATCACCGCCGCCAATTCTCCGCGCGGCCAGATCGCCACGCTCGTGCTACCCGCCGATGCGGCGTGGAACGAGGGCGGCGTGGTCGGCACCGTCAGCGCGGCGCCAGTGCCCAAGCCGGTTTCGTCCGATGTCATCGACGAAATCGCCAAGGCCTTGCGCGATGGCGATGCGATGATGCTGATCGGGTACAAAGGCCTGCGCGCCGAACCGCTGGCGCTGGCCGCCGCGATCGGCGTAAAGACCGGCACCGACGTGCTGTGCATCGGCCGCAGCTCACGCATCGAGCGCGGCGCCGGTCGCACCGCGATCGAGCGCATCCCCAATCCGCTGGAAAATATCCGCAAGCGGCTCGGCACCAAGCGCACGCTGATCCTTGTCGACGAAGAACCGCCGGTGACATTCTTCGGCTTTCCCGGCCGCGAGAGCAATCTGGTGCCTGACGGCTGCAAAGTCCTGACCCTCGCGATCCGCGGCGACGATATCACCGGCGCGCTGCGTGCCCTGGCCGAAGCGGTCGGCGCAAAAGCCGGCGATGTCGCAACCGGCACGCTCAACCGCCCCGGCCTGCCGAGCGGCGATGTGTCGCTCGACAAAGTGGCGCAGGCGCTCGCCGCGCTGATGCCCGAGCAGGCGATCGTGTGCGACGAATCGATCACCAGCGGCCGCAACCTGTTTCCCGCGTCCGAAGGCGCACCGCCGCACGACTGGCTGCAGTTGACCGGCGGCGCGATCGGCATGGGCATGCCGCTCGCTGTGGGCGCGGCGGTTGCCTGCCCTGATCGCCAGGTCATCAACCTGCAGGCCGATGGTAGCGGTATGTACACGCTCCAGGCGCTGTGGACCCAGGCGCGCGAACGGCTGAATGTCGTCACCGTGATCTGGGCCAACCGCACGTACAAGATCCTGCACGGCGAACTGATCAATGTCGGCGCGGGCCCTGCCGGCGAGCGTGCGCGCGCGATGCTCGACCTTGAGGATCCGTCGCTCGATTGGGTTTCGCTGGCCAAAGGCATGGGCGTCGAAGGCGTGCGCGTCACGACGATGGAGGAATTCGCCCGTGCGTTCCAGGGCGCGCTCACGCATAACGGACCGTTCCTGATCGAGGTGGCGCTGTAAGGATAGCCCCATGATTCTGTATGGTTCGACGCGCTCGCCTTTCGTGCGCAAAGTCGTGATTGTGGCGCATGAGCTCGGTCTGGTCGACCGGATCGAGCTCCGCCCGAGCATTGTCAGCAACACCGCGCGCAATGCCGAAGTCGGCGCGGTCAATCCGCTCGGCCAGATCCCGGCGCTGGTCCTGGCCGATGGCACGGCCCTCTACGATTCGCTCGTCATCTGCCTCTATCTCGAGACGCTGGCTGGCAAAGGCCGGCTGCTGCCCGCCGATGGTCCGGCGCATTGGGACACGCTGACGCGTCACGCGCTGGGCCAGGGCATGGCCGAGGCGCTGGTCAAGCTGTTCGGCGAGCGGCGGCGCAACGAAGATCCGCTGCAACCCGCCTTCGTCGCCGCGCTCACCGAGAAACTGGAACACGGATTTCGCGCGGCGGGCGCACAGGCTTGGCCGGTCGGACGCTTCGACCTGGGCGATATCGCGCTCGCCGGCGCCATCGCTTATGCCGATTTCCGCGTGCCGACGCTCGATTGGCGCGCATCCGGCCTCGGCGATTTCTATGCGGCGGCACAAAAGCGGCCCTCGATGCAGTTGACCGAACTGACCGGCACTTCACCCAATTCTGCGCCGGCCTGATGCCCTGGGTGCATACCGGGGATGTCGCGCTACGCTACCGCCTGCGCGACGGCAGCGGCCCGACCTTGGTGCTGCTGCACGAAATGGGCGGCTGCCTCGAAAGCTGGGATGCGGTGATCGCCGCGCTTCCCGCCGATTTCCGATGTCTTGCGTACGATGCACGCGGCGCGGGCATGTCGGAAAAACCGGTCGAACAACCGACGATCGACGCCTTGGCGAACGATCTCGCCGGGCTGCTTGCGGCGCTGGAAATCGCGGGGCCGATCGCGCTGGCCGGATGCGCTGTCGGCGGCGCGACAGCAATCCGGTTCGCCGCCGATCACCCGGAGCGCGTTTCGCATCTCGTGCTGTTCGCGCCCGCAACCGGCATCGCGCCCGATCGCCGCGAGGCCTTGCGCGCGACGGCCGATGCAATCGAGCGTGAAGGCATGGGCGCGCGCATCGCGCTGCGGTTCGATCACAGCTACCCCCCACACTATTTCGCCGGTCGCACCGATCGCGAAGACGTACGCGGACGCCTGCTGCAGAACGACCCGCATTCCTATGCCGCAACACACCTTATGCTGTGCGAACTCGACCTGACTCAGGCGATGGCGCAGATCACCTGCCCCACCCTGGTTGTCGCCGGCGCGCACGATGGCACCCGCCCGGCGGCGCTGGTCGAACCTGTCGCGGCGGCAATCACAGGCGCAAGGTTCGTGGTCATCGACAGCGGCCATGCGATGCCGATCCTGTCGCCGGATGCTGTCGCCAGTGCAATCCGCGACCACTGCCTTGCGTGAGGTAATCTCACCCTAATCGACACCTAAGTCGTTTGACGCCTGGGTCCTGGATACGCATGAGTGAGGTCAACGCACGGCACCCCGGCTTTCGGACATGCCCCAGATGCTTTGAGGATGGTATTTCATGAGGCTCACTTTCACCGTCGACGGACCGGTGGCGACGATTACGCTCAACCGCCCCGAAGCGCTGAATTCGATCGACGCCGCGATGCGCGAAGCGCTGCTGGCGGCCTGCGACCAGATCCGCAATGACGATGCAATCCGCGTGGTCATCTTCACCGGCACCGGCCGCGCGTTCTGCACCGGATCGGACCTGAAGAACACGTTCGCGGGCGAGGACAGCTATGCCGTCGAAGCGTTCGGCGGCGCGGGTGACCGCTCGACCGCAGACATTCTCGACCTGATCGAAAAACCGATCATCTGCGCGATCAACGGTTTCGCCCTGGCCGGCGGACTCGAACTCACCTTGGCCTGCGATATCCGCATCGCCGCAGAGAACGCCAAATTCGGCCTGCCCGAAGTCGCGATCGGATCGATCCCCGGCGCCGGCGGCACGCAGCGCCTGCCGCGCACCGTGGGCATCACCAATGCGATGCACATGATGCTGACCGGCGAACGGATCGACGCCGACGAAGCCCTGCGGATCGGCCTGATCAGTCGGATCGTGGCCGCCGACGCCTTGATGGACGCGGCACGCGCCATCGCGCTGAAGATCGCGAGCAATGCGCCCCTGGCCGTCCGCGCGGTGAAACATCTGGTGCTTACCGGCGCCGACCTGCCGCTGAAGGCCGGCATCCGCGCCGAGCGCATGGCCTGGGGCACATTGCGCACCACGCATGATCGCATCGAGGGTCGCAAGGCCTTCGCCGACAAGCGTCCACCGGTCTATACCGGGCGCTGACGCACCCGAGACAGCAACTCCCCGAAAGGCCGCTCCCTTGATCGACAAGCGATTTTCCCTGCCGGACGCGATGGCCGGCATCAAAGACGGCTCGACCGTCATGATCGGCGGCTTTGGCGCGGTGGGTCAGCCCGATTTCCTCGTCAACGCGCTGTCCGACCAGGGCGCGGGCGACCTGACGATCATCGTCAACAACGCCGGATGGAACCGCGAAACCGGCGTGCCCCGCCTGCTCGACCTGGGCCGCGTGCGGAAAATTATCTGCAGCTTCCCCAAGAACTCGCCCGCGTTCGACGACCTGTTTCGCGCCGGCAAGATCGAGCTCGAAATCGTCCCCCAGGGCACCCTGGCCGAACGCATCCGCTCGGGCGGCGCCGGCGTTCCCGCGTTCTACACCGCGACCGGCGTCGGCACGCCGATGGCCGCGGGCAAGGAAATCCGTAATTTCGGCGGCCGCGATTACCTGATGGAGCACGCGCTGCACGCCGATGTCGCGCTGATCGAGGCCTGGCGCGGCGATCGCTGGGGCAACCTTTCGTATCGCGGCAGCGGCCGCAATTTCAACCCGGTAATGGCCACCGCCGCCACCACCACGATCGCGCAAGTCCACCACATCGTCGACCTGGGCGATATCGCGCCCGACGACGTCGTGACGCCCGGCATCTACGTCGACCGCATCGTGCAATTCCCAGTCGAGGCCAGCACATGACCGACCCCTGCACCCCCCTTACCCGCGGCCAGATCGCCGAACGCTGCGCGCAGGACATCCCCGAAGGCTGGTTCGTAAACCTGGGCGTCGGCGTCCCGACCCAGGTCGCCGACTACGTGCCCGAGGGCCGCGAGATCATCTTCCATTCGGAAAACGGCATTCTCGGCATGGGCCCCGCGCCCGCCGAAGACGCAGTCGATCCCTGGCTCGTCAACGCCGGTAAAAAAGCCGTGACCCTCGTCCAGGGCGCCGCGCTGTTTCACCACGCCGACAGCTTCACGATGATCCGCGGCGGGCATATCGACCTGTGCGTGCTCGGCGCGTTCGAAGTGGCCGCAAACGGCGACCTGGCCAACTGGACGACGAGCTCGAACGATCGCACGCCCGCAGTGGGCGGCGCGATGGACCTGGCCGCCGGGGCCAAGCGCATCTGGGTCCTGATGGAGCACGTCACGCGCGACGGCGCGCCAAAGCTCGTCGAGAAATGCTCGTATCCGCTGACCGCGCCCGGCGTGGTCACGCGCATCTACACCAATTACGCAGTGATCGACGTCACCCCGCGCGGGTTCGAAGTGATCGAGCTCATCCCCGGCATGACGCTCGACGCCTTGCAGGCGATCACCGCAGCGCCGCTGGTGATGGCGGCATGATCACGCAGGCGTTCCGCGCGATTTTGGCGGGCACAGTCTGCGAACGACCGGCCTCGGTCGCGAACCCGATGTCGATGCGCGCGGCGGCCGAACTGGACTTTCGCGTCGCCATGCTCGGCGGATCGGTGGCAGCGCTCGAGATCCTCGGCGCCCCCGACATCGCGCTGATCACGCTGACCGAACTCGCCGAACAAGTACGGCGCATTGCCCGCGCCGCGCCGGTGCCGCTGCTCGTCGACGGCGATCACGGCTATGGCAATGCGCTGTCGGTACAACGCACCGCGATCGAGCTGGCCGCGGCCGGCGCTGCGGCTGTCACGATCGAGGACACCGACCTGCCCGCATCGGGCCCCGCCCGGCTGCTGCCGATCGCCACGGCGGCGGCGAAAATCCGCGCGGGCGTCGAGGCCGGCGCCGATATCGTCATCGTCGGACGCACCAACGCGACACTCGTGGCCGACGAGGCCGAACTGCTCGACCGCCAGCGCGCGTTCGAAGACACCGGCGCCGAGGCGGTGTTCTTCGCCGGCATCAAGACCCGCGCACTGCTGGAAGCCATCGCCGCCCATGCGCGCAAGCCGCTGATCCTCGCCTCACACCCCGCCGATGTCGCGGCCAGCGAACTGGCCGGCCTGGGCGTGCGGATCTGCCTGCAAGGGCACCAGGCGCCGTTCGACGCCATCGAGGCACATTACCGCTGCCTCTACCAGCAACGCCATGGCGAGCCATCGCCTCCGACCGACCCGCGCCAGCTCGCCAAACGGCTCAGCCGCGCGGACGACTATGCGCAATGGGCCAAGGATTATCTCGTATGACCACTTCCAGTCTCTCCAAAGTCGCGTCGGTCGTCGGCGTCGGCCACACCGATTATCGCGGTGATTGGGCCCGCGTCCGCGCCGGCGAAAAACCCTATGATTCAGTTGGCTATGCCGCCATGGCGCTCAAGGCGGCGCTCGCCGACGCAGGGCTCGAACTGTCAGATATCGACGGGCTGATCGTCGGGCCGACGACGCCGTATGACCGCATGGGCGAAGTACTCGGGCTCGACGTCAAATGGGGCGGCCAGGGCGATGCAATGCTCAGCGTGATCCAAGCGGTCATGGCGATCAACGCCGGCCTGTGCGAAACGGTGGCCTGCGTCTATGGTAACAACCAGCGCTCGGCCGCGGTCAACTATGGCGGCGACAACGCGGTCGGCGGCGGCAATTTTTTGTCCTACATCTACCACGCGCCATGGGGCTTCACCTCGCAGGGCGCGCTCTACGCGATGATGTTTCGGCGTTATATGGAAGAGAGCGGCCTGACCTCAGCTGAACTCGCCGAAGTGTCGGTCGCCCAGCGGCTGCATTCGAGCATGACCCCGCACGCGCTGATGCAGAAGCGGATCACCGTCGAGGATTATCTCGCGTCGAATTTCGTGTGCGAACCGCTGCATCTCTATGACTATTGCCTGGTCAACGACGGCGGCGTCGCGTTCATCATCACTTCGGCCGAGCGCGCGAAAACGATGAAGGGCAAAGCGGTGCCGATCCACGGCGTCGGCCGCTACGATCTCAATCGCGGCGCCACGAGCATGATTCCGCGCCTGACCAATTTCTACCTGCCCGCGCAGCAGAAAGTCGCCGAGCAGGTGTTCAACATGGCCGGCGTCGGCCCCGAAGACATCGACTGCCTGCAGATTTACGACAGTTTCTCGTGCCACATTCCGCTCGCGCTCGAAGGCTATGGCTACTGCAAACTGGGCGAAGCCGGCAAATTCATGCGCGAAACCGGGATCTCGGTCGAAAAGGGCCTGCCGGTCAACACCGCGGGCGGTCACTTGTCCGAAAGCTACATGCAGGGCTGGGCGCACCAGGTCGAAGCCGTGCGCCAGGTGCGCGGCGAATGCGGCGCGCGGCAAGTGCCCGACTGCAATTTCGTCCACTACAGTTCCGACGTCGCCGGCAAGGCGGTATCGATCCTTTACGGTCGCTGAGGAGCGCACGCATGGCCAACAGCAAGATAGTAATGGGCAAGGACGACGTGCCGATGTGGGAAAGCATCGAGCGCGGCGCGATGGAGCTGCAGAAATGCTGCACATGCGGCGCGTTCCGCTACCCCCCGGCGCCGGTCTGCCCCAATGACCTCGACGAAAAATCCGAATGGACCAAAGTCTCGGGCAAAGGCACGATCCTGTCGTGGGTGGTGTTTCACAAGAAGTACTTCGACGACCACGTGCCGCTGTACAATTCGGTCGCGATCGAACTCGAGGAAGGCCCGTTCATCGTCAGCCAGTTGCAGGGCGCCGAGCCCGAAGGCAGCTGGATCGGCAAGTCGGTCGAGCTGATCTATGGCGAACATGCCGGCCGCATCCAGCATTTCGCGAAACTGTCGGCCTGACACCATGACCCGTACCGCACATGCCTATATCGCCGGCGCCTACGAACTGCCCGAGCGCTATTATCCCGACAAGACCCTCGCCCAGCTTCAGGGCGAGGCAGCGCTCGGTGCGCTCGCCGATGCGGGGCTGGGTATCGAGGACGTCGACGGCTTCTTCTGCGGGCCCGACGCGCCGGGCACCGGGCCGCTGTCGATCGCCGATTATCTCAATCTCAACCTGCGGCATTTCGACACGACCAATACCAGCGGTTCGTCCTACACCGTGCATGTCGCGCATGCGGCGCAGGCGATCGCGGCGGGCAAATGCAATGTCGCGCTGATCACGCTGGCCGGCCGCCCGCGTGCCGAAGGCCGCGCCAAAGGCGCGCTCGCCCGCACCGACAATCCGCACCAGCCCGACTTCCAGTGGGAACAGCCGTATGGCCTGGCGGTGCTCAACGTCTATGCAATGGCCGCGCGCCGCCACATGTACGAATACGGCACGACCGCCGAACAGCTCGCCTGGGTCAAAGTCGCCGCCTCGCACCATGCGCAGCACAATCCGCACGCGTTGCTCCGCGAACTGGTCACGGTCGAAGAGGTGGTGAATTCGCCGCTGGTCTGCGATCCGCTGCACCGACTCGACTGCTGCGTCGTCACCGATGGCGGCGGCGCACTGATCGTCACCCGGCCCGAAATCGCCAAAAGCCTGAAACGCCCGCTGGTCCGCCTGATCGGATCGGCCGCGACGACGCAAGGCCAGAACGGCGGCTATATGGACATCACCACGAGCGGCGCAGTGCGCACCGGCCCGGCGGCGCTGGCCGAAGCCGAAGTTGCGATCGGCGATATCAAATACGCCTCGGTCTATGACAGCTTCACGATCACCGTGCTGATGCAACTCGAGGACCTGGGCTTCTGCGCCAAGGGCCAGGGCGGCGCATTCGTCGCCGATGGCGGGCTGATTTCGGGCGTGGGCAAGCTGGCGGTCAACACCGACGGCGGCGGATTGTGCAACAACCATCCCTCCAATCGCGGCGGCATGACCAAAGTGATCGAAGCCGTGCGCCAGTTGCGCGGCGAAGCGCATCCCGCGGTGCAAGTGCCCGGCTGCGACCTGGCGCTGGTCAATGCGATCGGCGGGCAGCTCGCAGTGCGCCACGCCCCCGCCACGCTGATTTTGGAGCGCGAGGCATGAAAATCGCAACCCGCACCCCCGGCGATCCCGAACCGATGCCCGACACGCAAGCCTTCTGGGACGCCGCAAAAGACGGCAAGTTCCTCGTGCGCCGCTGCACCGCCTGCGGCAAGGCGCACTGGTATCCGCGCGACATCTGCCCGCTGTGCCACAGCACGCAGACCGTGTGGGAACAGGGCAGCGGCCAGGGCAGCATCTATGCGTTCAGCGTCATGCGCAAAGCCGATCCGCCGTTCGTGATGGCCTATGTCACGCTGGCCGAAGGGCCGACGATGATGACCAATATCGTCGAGTGCGAAAGCGACGACCTGGCCATCGGCCAGGCGGTCGAACTGGTCTTCGTGCCGTCGAAAAACGATTGGCCGGTGCCCTGTTTCCGGCCCGTGGCACCGTGACCGACGAAAACTCGCCCAAGGGCCTTCTGGGCGGGCTCACCAATTACGGCGACGCGGGATTCAGCCGCTACCTGCGCCGCAGCTTCGCCAGCTCGATGGGCTATTCGAAAGCGATGCTCGACAAGCCGATCGTCGGCATCTGCTATGCCGGCGGCGGCTTCAATAATTGCCATCGCGGCGTGCCCGACCTGATCGCGGCGGTGGAGCGCGGCGTGCTGGCCGCAGGCGGCCTGCCGATCGCGTTCCCGACGATCACTTTGGGCGAAGTGTTCCTGTCGCCCACCAGCCTGAAATATCGCAATATGATGGCGATGGACGTCGAGGAAATGATCCGCGCCCAGCCGATGGATGCGGTCGTCCTGATCGGCGGCTGCGACAAGACCGTGCCCGCCCAACTGATGGGCGCCGCGTCGGCCGATGTGCCCGCTATACAACTCGTCACCGGCCCGATGTCGACCGGGCGCCATCGCGGCGAACGGCTCGGCGCGTGCACCGATTGCCGCCGGTTCTGGGCCCGCTACCGCGCCGAGGAAATCGACGATGCCGAAATCGACCTGGTCGAACAGCGCCTCGCGACCACCACCGGCACCTGCGCCGTGATGGGCACCGCCAGCACGATGGCCGCCATTGCCGAAGCGATGGGCATGATGCCCGCAGGCGCAGCAGCAGTCACGGCAGTCAGCGCCGACCGCCTGCGCATCGCCGAAGAAACCGGCCGCATCGCGTTTTCGCTGATCGCCGCGCCCAAACGCCCGAGCGAAATCATGACCGCGCCCGCGATCGAAAACGCATTGCGCGTGCTGCTGGCGATCGGCGGCTCGACCAACGCCATCCTCCACCTCACCGCGATCGCCGGCCGCCTCGGCCACCCGGTCACGCTCGACACGCTCAACCGCCTGTCCGACACCACCCCGGTGCTGGTCAACCTGAAGCCGACCGGCGATCTCTATATGGAAGATCTCGCGGCGGCGGGCGGCATCCCCGCGGTCATGCGCGAAATCCGCGACCTGCTCAATCTGGACTGCCCGACGATCACCGGCGAAACCCTCGGCGAACGGCTCGGCCGCTGGGACCCATGGGTCGATCGCAGCGCGATCCGCCCCCGCGCCGACCCGATCGATCCTGAAGGCGGCCTCGTCGCCCTGTTCGGCAACCTGGCCCCGCGCGGCGCAATCATGAAACGATCCGCCGCCGATCCCCGCCTGTTCGAGCGCGAAGCCCGCTGCGTGGTCTTCGACAGCCTCGACGACCTCGCCCGCCGCATCGACGACCCCGATCTCGACGTGACCGCAGATGACGCGCTGGTCCTGCGCAATGCCGGGCCCTGCAGCCCCTCGGCCATGCCCGAAGCAGGCTATATCCCGATCCCGCGCAAACTCGCGCTGGCCGGCGTCAAGGACATGATCCGCATATCCGACGCGCGCATGAGCGGCACCGCATTCGGCACGATCGTGCTGCACGTGAGCCCCGACGCCGCCTCGGGCGGACCGCTGGCACTCGTGCGCAGCGGCGACCGCATTGCGCTGAGCGTCGCGCGCCGGCGGATCGATCTGCTGGTCGATGATGCCGTACTCGCGGCCCGCCGCGCCGAACTGCCCGCTCCCCCGCCCGAGCCCGTGCGCGGCCACGATTGGCTGCACGCACGCTTCATCACCCAGGCCGACGAAGGCTGCGATTTCACCTTCCTGCGCCGCGAAGGCACCGGGGAAACCGCAGCATAAAGCGGGCACTCCAAAGCCCCCTCCCCACCAAAAAACTCAAAGTTCACTCATCCTGAGCTTGTCGAAGGACGCGCGCCACGTTCGATCTGGGTGAACTTGCTATCGCATTGGGCGCGGTTGGCGCGCATCCTTCGACAAGCTCAGGATGAGCGGAACTTTGCGAAAAGCGCTCCCCATCGACAACTTGCCCCGTACTTGTGAGATTTTGGAACCAGTACCATAGTTTTCTGCACGGAATACCGTTGCTGCACCGCGGCAAAGCCAAGATTTCCCCCCATTTGCCCCACAAAACCTCACTCAGAGCCTACGACTTTGTCGTTTGACGGTAAGGGGTCGTTACGCGCAATTCAGCAGCGTGCGATCGACATTCGATCGGCTATATTTCCACGCCATTCCATTCACTTGGGAGACAAAGAGCGTGAGATCATAATATTTGGGAGGGTCGTTATGAATATCCGCGTCACACTACTTGCATCGACGACTTTGGTCGCGCTGGCATCGCATGCTGCCCAGGCGCAGACCGCCCCCGCGGCCGATCCTGCCCCCACCACAGCCGCCGCAGCGCCTGTCGAAACCGGCGGCATCCAGGACATCGTCGTCACCGCGCAGCGCCGCGTGGAAAGTTCGCAGCACGCCGCAATCGCGATCGATACCGTCCCCAAGGAAGTTCTCGCCAAGCTGCAGATCACCGATGCGACCAAGCTGACCCAGATCGTGCCATCGGCGCAGATCGGGCAGGCGGCTGGTCCGTTCCCCGTGTTCTTCCTGCGCGGCGGCGGCTCGTTCGGCACCAATTCGCTGACCGACAGCGCCGTGACCCTGTCGCTCGACGGCGTGCCGGTCGCGCGCCAGTACAACAGCAACGGCCAGTTCTTCGACCTGCAGCGCATCGAAGTGCTCGAAGGTCCGCAGGGCACGCTGTATGGTCGCAATGCGACCGGCGGCGCGATCAACCTGGTGCCGGTAAAGCCAACTGACCATTTCAGCTTCGACGGCGGCCTCTCGGTCGGCGATTACAGCGCGGTCACGACCAATGCCGCGGTCAATGTGCCCTTGTCCGACACGCTCGCCGCGCGCGCTTCGTTCCAGAGCACCAACCATTCGGGGTACAATTCGGACAAGACGTCCGACGAAGACATGCAGGCCGCGCGCCTGCAGTTGCTGTACAAGCCCACGTCCGACCTGTCGGTGCTGTTGAGCGGTGACATGGTCCACCAGGGCGGGTTTGGCGCCGGCTTCGTCGATGTCAGCGATTTCACCCCAGGCGAGCGCGTCGGCCTGACCGATCCGCGCGTCCAGGCGCTCTACACCGCCAGGAAGCTCAACCCGTTTCCGGCGAATTCGCTGTATGAAAACAACCGTTATTCGGGCGTAAAGGCCGAAGTCAACTGGACGACCGATCTCGGCACCCTGACCGTGCTGCCCGCCTATCGCCACGCGCATCTCGATTTCAACTCGGCATACGGCGGCACCGAGGCGGACAACGAAAAGGACAACCAGGCCAGCGTCGAAGCGCGCTTCGCGTCGAAGGACACCGGTTTCCTGAGCTGGATCATCGGCGGTTTCTACCTGCACGATGCGATCAACGTGTTCATGAACATCGACAACCGCAACGGCGTCGGCAACCAGCAGATCTACAACGCCTATGACACGTCGAAGGCCGTGTTCGGCGACGTCACTGCCAAGCTGTCGAGCAGCTTCCGCCTGATCGGCGGCATCCGCTACACCGACGAGAGCAAAACGCTCGACGGCTCGCTCCACAACCCGTTCATCGCCAACCCGCGCTATATCAATGTCGACGATTCCACCTCGGTCTCGCACGTGACCTGGCGCGCCGGCGCGCAATTCGATGTCGCGCGTTCGTCGATGCTCTATGGCACGGTCGCGACCAGCTTCCGCTCGGGCGGGTTCTACTTCACCGCCGACAATCCCGCGTTTCAGCCCGAATACGTGACCGCCTATACGATCGGCACGAAAAACCGGTTCTTCGACAACAAGGTCCAGGCCAACCTCGAACTGTTCGAGTGGGATTTCAAGAACCAGCAGCTCGCCTATTCCACGCTCGACAGCGCGGGCGACCAGGTGTTTGCGACCGAAAACGCAGGCAAGACGCATGAACGCGGGTTCGAACTCGACCTGAAATACGCGCCGGCATCGAGCACGCAGCTCGGCGTCGACGTGCAGTACCTGCATTCGCGCTATGTCGACTTCGAACTGACGCAGACCGCGGCGCCGGCCGCCGGCACGCTGTGCTCGAGCACCCATGTGGGCAAGTATCAGTTGAACTGCACCGGCCAGACCCCGCCGAACTCGCCCGCCTGGGTCGTCAGCCCGTCGTTCAGCCAGGACATTCACCTGTCGAATGGCGGAACGGTCAACTTCCTGGCCAATGCGCATTACCAGACCAAGTCGTACACCGCGATCAATCTGACCCCGACCGACCTGCAGAAAAGCTATCTGACGGGCACCGCCACGCTGACCTATTCGCCAGCGGACGATAAATGGTCGATTGGCGCATTCGTGCAGAATATCGCCAACACCTCGATCAAGCAGTATACGACGCATACGTCGATCACGGCGGCGGTGCTGTCACCGCCCCGCACATACGGGATCCAGGCTGCGGTGCACTTCAAATGACCAGACGGGCGAACGGGGCGGCGGCAATCACTGCCGCCCTTACGCTTTTAACGGCGGCCCCGGCGATGGCCCGGCCCGCCCCGCTGACGATGTTCGTATTTGAGCCAGCATTCTCGGGCAAAGGCGAAAATCCGTGCCTGGATCGCACCGCGCGCGATGTCGTGCGCCTCGATCTCAAAAAAGAAATCACGCAAGCCCCCGGCCTGCCCACCGCGCTGACGACCTGCCACGTCGCCGCCGGCACCGCCGCAAAAGCGCGCCGGCCCGACATGGTCGTGGCGCTGTACCAACCGCTCGGCCCCTCGCGTCGCCCCGAAACGCCAACCCCGCCGACCGGACCAAGCCCGTTCGAAATGGTCATCCTGTCGAGCGCCACCAGCGGGCAGGACGCCGAATACAACCGCTGGTACGACCAGGAACATATCCCCGCCGTCCTGCAAAACCCCGGCTTCACCGCCGCACAGCGCCTGCGCCTGGTCGCATCCGACGCCCCATCCGGCTATGTCCTGCCACGCTACGGCGCCACCTACCTGTTCACTTCGGGCGACTGGGCCGCGATCATGACGGGCATCCGCGCGAAATTGGCATCAGGCGAAATCCACACAAGCACGGCGTTCGATTACAAGACAGGCGTCAATCGCTATTACGCGGTGGTCCCGCACAATTAATCGTGCGCCGAGAACCATTCGGGACTGCCACCCATTAGCGCTAGGGCCGGACACACCCACCCCGACGGCAAACGGAAAGCATCGATCATGCGCGTGGCCATTCTTGACGATTACGCCGGCCTGGCCCTGCGCTACGCCGATTTCGCACGGCTTGGTCCCGACGTAACCGTCGACGTCTTTCGCGACCCCCTGCCCTCGCTCGAAGACGCAGTACAGCGCCTTGCCGATTACGAGGTGATCTGCCTGATGCGCGAACGCACCGACTTCCCCGCCGCCTTGATCGAACGCCTCCCCCGGCTGAAATTGATCGCCATGACCGGCAGCAAAAACCGCAAGCTCGATATCGCCGCAGCCACGCGCCAGGGCATCACCGTCTGCACCAGCCCCGGCAGCACGCAAGGAACGACCAACACCGCCGAACTGGCCTGGGGCCTGCTGCTCGCCGTCGCCCGCCGCATCCCGTCCGAAGAAGCCAGGCTGCGCAGCGGCGCCTGGCAATCAGACGCCGGCACCACGCTAAATGGCCGCCGCCTGGGCCTGATCGGCTTCGGCCGCGTCGGCCAGCAGGTCGCCACCTATGCCCACGCGTTCGGCATGGACATTCTCGCATGGAGCCCGCACCTGACGCAGGATCGGCTCGCCGGCCACAACGGTGTGCAACTGGCCACCCTCGATGAAATCCTCTCCACCAGCGACGCAATTTCGCTGCACATCGTACTCGGCGAAGCGACCAAGAACCTGATCGGCGAACCCGAAATCGCGCGCATGAAACCCGGCGCGATGCTGATCAACACATCGCGCGCCGGCCTGATCGACGAACCCGCGCTGCTTGCGGCCCTCCACGCCGGCCGCATCCGCGCCGGGCTCGATGTCTTTCCGATCGAACCGCTGCCCGCGCAAAGCCCCTATCACACCCTGCCCAATTGCGTCCTGACCCCGCATCTCGGCTATGTCACCGAAGACACGATGGCGAGCTTCTACCAGGGCACGCTCGAAGTTATCGAAGCCTATAGGCGCCAGGCCCCGATCCGCGTGGTGGATGCCGCCTAGGCCCAATCAGTCCCGGTCTGGCGGGAATGACCTGTCGAACGCGGCCGACAGATCCGGCACTTTGTCGATGATCCCGGCCTCCTTGTAGCGGGTCAGGATATCGACCTCCTCCTGCTTCAGGTTGTCGCCGACGGGCACCGGCTCAGTCAGGTAATCGTTGATCGTGAACCGCGCGACATCGTCGGGCAGCCCCGTTTCCTCCGCCAGCACCGCGGCATATTCCGCCTTGTGCGCGCCGGCCCAGCGCCGTGCGCGGCTCAGCCGGGCCAGGAAATCGACGATCTGCGCGTGCTTTGTCGCAATGGCGGTGTCGTTGGCGGCGTAAAATCCGGATTGCGCGGTCAATTCGCGCGCATCGCCCAGCGCCCGCTGGTGATCCTGCAGCAGCGCATACCCGACATAGGCGCCCCAGCTCGACCAAGCATCGATCGCGCCGGTGGCGAGCGCGCTCTTGGCCTCGGCATTGTTGAGATAGACCCACGTGACATCGCCCGGTTTCAGGCCATGGGCGGCCAGCAGGCGCAGCGCGAGATCCTGCCCGGCGGACCCGCGCACCGTCGCAATCCGACGGCCTTTCAGGTCCTCGATGCGGCGCAGCGGTGAATTGGCAGGAACGATGATCGCCGACGCCTGCCCGCGCGCGGGGCCATCGATCTGCCGCGCGGCATAGACCACCTTGATCTTCGCGCCCGACGCATAGGCAAAGGCAAATGGCTGCCCGCCGATCCCGCCGATATCGATCGCGCTGGAATTGAGCGCCTCCAGCAGAGGCGCCGCGGCCGGGAACAGCGCCCATTCGATATGATAGGGCACATGATCGAGCTCGCCCGCCGCGCGCAGCAGCGCCTGCGCCCCGCCGCGCTGGTCCCCGACGATCAGCACGGATTGCCATTTGCCCGACGCGGCCGCGCGATGCGCATGCCACCAGCCGCCCACGACGATCGCGAGCACGACAACGCCCAAAACGGCCTGCACAACACCCTTGCGCAGCAGGCGCCCCGCGTTAAATGTTTCAGTCATGGCAGACCAACTCCTGTACCCGGGCCCAATTCGCCCCGATCAGGAAAGCCGGTTCAGGCGCCGCGCGTCCAACAGGAATTAATCAACCAGCGCTCAGTGTTACTCAAGTGCATGAACATCCGTCAGATGTACTTGCGCGATGAAGCGCGAGACAGGACATAGATCGACAGGTCGCGGGTTTGCGCCGGGCTCAATTTGCCCGCAAACGCCGGTGACACCCCGACCCGCCCTTCGCGAACGGTCGCCGCGATCGCCGCGCGGTCATGGCCATAGAGGTACGTCCCGGGCCGGGTCAGGTCGGCCGCGCCGATCGCGGTGTCGCCCCAGCCCTGGACCGCATGGCAATCGTAACACCCGCCCTCGCCCTCGAACGTGTCCTTGCCCGCGGCGATTTGCGCCGGGTCATACGCCTGGCCCGACAGTTTCAGCACATATTCGGTCACCGCGGCGACTTCGTCGGGATCGAGGCTGTGCCCCTGCCCCAGCGCAGGCATCAGCGCGAGACTGCGCGATTTGGGATCGTCGGTGCGGATACCATGTTCGATCGTGAACGCGATGTCCGACGGCCGGATCAGGAATGTATCGATGTCATCCCCGCCAAACAGCCAGCGCCCATCGGTCAGGTCGGGCGTGTGGGCGGCGGCCAGCCCGCGCGCATCGGCGCCGTGGCATCCCGCGCAATGCTGCTGAAACAATGGCGCGCCCGCGCGGATGGCCTGCGCCTGCCCCGCTGGGCTCGCGCGCCCAGCGATAGCACCGTCCAGCACCACACCAGCGGCACCAAGGATCGCAACGGATAACAGCCTGCGCATGCCCAATCTCCACAAACACGGCAAACCGCGCCGCAATGCTGCGTGCGGTCGGCCCGACAGGCGCGCGGGTCCACCCAATAATACTCAAGCCCATTCAAGTAATTCTGGATTTTTCACGAGGCCTTGCGCCCGCATGACAGGACGCTGCCTTGGGGAAACCGATGATAATCGATGCTTTGCTACCGGCGCGATCACGCGCGCGCCTATCCATTGCCCTGGTACTCGGCCTGGCGCCGCTGATCTGCGCGGCGGCACCGGCAAACCCGGCGCCCACCCGCGCCGACTGGACCACGATTGCCGATCAGCCGGACCTGAGCGGCGTCTGGTCGCCCGGGCCGCTCGACAAATACGGGCCTGGCGGCGCCGAGGCCCCGCACTGGCTGCCGCAGGTCGCGCAGCAGATCGATGCACTGAAAGGGCTCGATGCCGCCGGACGCCCGCAGAACATCTATATCAACTGCCTGCCCGAGGGCTTGCCCAGCAGCGTCACGCAAAACCTCAATTCGGTCGAATTCCTGGTGACGCCGGGCCGGATCACGATCCTGGGCGAACTCGACGGCAATCGCCTGCGCCGCGTGTGGACCGACGGGCGGCCCCATCCGGCCGATCCCGATCCCAGTTTCAGCGGCCATTCGATCGGCCATTGGCAGGACAAGGCGCTGGTCATCGACACCATCGGGTTCCTGCCCGAAGTGTTCATTCCGCTGAGCCAGGGCGTCGGCTTTCCCAACAATGGCGACATGCATGTCACCGAACGCATCACCCTGACCGGGCCCGACAGCCTGCGCCAGGACATCGTGGTCGACGCGCCGCATGTGCTGGCCGCGCCCTGGCACGCCTCGCGCATCTATACCCGCCACCGCGACCGCTCGTTCGACCTGGCCGAATCCTCATGCCGCGAAGGCGATTTCCTCGAAAGCACCGACGCGCACGGCAATGCCGTGTTCGTGCCGGTGCCCAAGGACGCCGGTGGCGCGACACTGCCGCTCGATCAGGCCAATACCCCATCAAAAGGAACTCACCAATGACACGCAGATTGCGAACCGTATTGGCACTTGTCGCCACTGCGGCGCTCGTGCCGATCGCCCCTGCCGCACAGGCACATCACAGCTTTGCGATGTTCGATCCGACCAAGCCGATGAAATTCGATGCCGTCGTGCAAAGCCTGCAATGGACCGCGCCGCATGCGGTGCTGTGGGTCGCGGCGGGCAAAGTCGACAGCTATGATCCCGGCGTGTGGTCGCTCGAACTGCCGACAAGCCCCGCCAACCTGGCCAAGATGGGCTGGTCGCGCAATTCGGTGAAGGCGGGCGACAAAGTCATCGTCGAAATCAACCCGATGCGCGATGGCCGCCGCGCCGGACAATTCAAGCGCGCAACCCTTACCGCGACCGGGCAAGTGCTGAGCATCGGCGTCATTCCGGGCGCACAGCCGCCCAAATGAGCGCGCGACGTGTGAGGGCATGCACCGCAATGCCTCACATTCCCACCCCCGCTCATCCTGAGCCCGTCGAAGGATGCGCGCCAAGGCCACCCGAGACCTGGACCGGGGCGCCCAGAACTGACCTTGCGCGCATGCTTCGACAAGCTCAGCATGAACGGGTTTTGGGGTTTTCTGGTTTACCTTAGCGCCCATGGGGTCAAGCCCGGGGCGACGCAAATACGCGGGGTTGGCGCGCGTCAGATCGTAAACCCGATCCAGCGGCCAAAGCTGACGATCGTCAGCCACAGCGCCAGCGACACCGCGCCCGACACCCGCGGCGCCACCGCGCCGGAAACCGCGGTCCGTGGCTGAACAAATCGGTGAAACACCGCGACATTCAGCCCCGCCACGATCAACAGCAGGATCTTGCCGCGAAAGAACAGGTTGTCAAAATACCCCTGCGGATTGGCAAAGACCAGCGTCGTCCCGGCCAGCGCCGCCACGACGAATCCGGTCCAGGTCAGCGGCAGCAACCGGCGGATAAATGCGGCGGTGTCGCGCTCGCACTCGACCACGCCCAGCAGATGCAGGTCGACCAGCCCGATCGACCCGAGCACGAGCGTCAGCCCCATCACATGCACGGCCTCGACCGCACCAAACAGCCAACCGCTGTCGGTCAGCGCGATCGCCAGCGGCGTCTGGGCCAGCCGGCCCGCAATATTGTCAAGCGACATCATGACATCCGTCAAACACAAAGACAAAACCGGTCACGCCGACGCACCGGGCCAGGCATCGGCATAGGCGATCCAGCGCCCGGCAAAGATCACCCCGACCCACAACAGCCCGGCAGCGACAGCCAGCAGCCGCGCAGTCGGCGGCGCGACATCAGCCCGCCGCGCCAGCCGCCCCTGGACACCGGTCACGACCAGCGCCAGCACGATCAGGCCAAGCTTGACCCAGAACACCGTGCGAAACAGCGCGCGCGCCGGCTCGCTGGCGATCAGCAGATAACCGGTCAGCGCCAGCACGACGATCGCGCAGGCCAGCACCGGAAACCACACCGCTTGCACCTGGCGCTGCGGACGATCCGCATCGATCAGGCCCAGCGTGCGCAGATTGATCAGCGCGGTCGCAATCACCACCACCGCAATGCCCACGATGTGCACCACCTGCAGCGCCGGCACGATCCACGCGCGCGCCGTCACCAGCGGCGTGGCCGCGGTCGTCAGGGGTGACGCCGCGAGCCATCCGGCAAGACCAACGAGGGAAGCCATCGGTTCAGGCCGCGGCGCTGGCCAGGTCGCGCACAACGGCGGGGCGGCTCGCGACAGCCTCGCGCACGAGCGGGATCAGCTCGCGGCCATATTGGACGGCATCCTCCAGCGGATCAAAGCCGCGGATCAGGAAGGTTTCGATGCCCAGGTCGTAATAATCGAGCAGCGCATCGGCGACTTGCGCACCGGTCCCGACCAGCGCGGTCGAATTGCCCTGCGCTCCGGTCACGCGCGCAACGCCGGTCCACAGCCGTTTGTCGAGCCGGTCGCCCTGCGCCGCGGCGGTCAGCAGGCGCGCCGATCCTTCGCTGCCCGGCGTACCCGCAAAGTCCTGCAATCCCAGCGCCGCGCGCTGGGCGCGGGTGCGGTCCAGGATCGCGTCGGCGCGCAGCCACGCCGCCTGTTCGGTCCCGGCCAGGATCGGCCGCAGCGACAGGCTGAACCCGATCGTCCGGCCATGGCGCGCGGCGGCAGCGCGCACGCGGGCAATCTTTTCACGCGTCTGTTCCAGCGTTTCGCCAAACAGCGCGTAGATATCGGCATGGCGCCCGGCTGCTTCGATCGCGGCGTCGGACGACCCGCCGAAAAAGACCGGGATATGCGGTTTCTGCACCGGCTTTTCCTGCACGAACCCGCCCTTGAAACGATAGTAGACGCCCTCGTGATCGAACGGCTCCTCGCTGGTCCACAGCCGGCGCAACAACCCGACATATTCCTCGGTGCGCGCATAGCGCTGGTCCTTGTTCAGGAAATCGCCGTCGCGCTGCTGTTCCTCGTCACTGGCGCCCGAAATGATGTGGACCGAGGCGCGGCCCTTGCTCAACTGGTCGATCGTGGCCAGCGTCCGCGCCGCCAATGTCGGCGCGACAAAGCCCGGCCGATGCGCGAGCATGACCCCCAGTTTCTCGGTCACCGCGGTGACATAGGTCCCCAGGTGCAGGCCATCGGGCGCGGTCGAGCCATAGCCGATCAACACGCGGTCGAAATCCGCCGCTTCATGCGCCTGTGCAAACGCCTTCAGGTAATCGGTATCGAATGTGCCGTTTGCAGCACGCAGTTCGAAGTCAGCCGGATTGCGATGGGCAACGAGGCCCGTAAAGGAAACAGCCATTTGGGGGATCTTTCGATGGTTGATTGCAGTTGCCATGCAAGCTGGTCCGATCGGCGGGTGACTTCAAACAAGTTATCCCGCCGCGTTGATCAGTACTTGTCATGTATTTTTGGGGATCACAGCCGCCAGGCAATCCCCGCCAGCACGCTGCTGCCGAACAGGTCGCCCTTCAACTGGTTGCCATTGGTGGTCCGCAAGGTCAGGCCGGGAATCTGAAAATAGCGGTACTTGATCACCAGATCGACAGAGCTACCCAATCGCTGGCGCACACCCGCCAGCACCTGCCAGGCAAAGGCGGTGGCATTGTCGTCGCTGAAGTAATTGGGCACCGCCGCCGCTGCGGCCGATGCCGACGGGAACGACAGCGACGCCTGCGTCCGGTCGAGCGTCCATTGCCCGCTCGACACACGCGCCAGCCCCAGCCCGCCGCCGACAAACCCGCGCGTCGATGCCTGGTCCGCCCCGACATTGACCAGCCCGTTGAACAGCAGCGACAACACCCCGCTGTGCCCGCCGCCATTGGCATAAAGCCCAGCGCCGCGCCCCGAACCATCGACCGCGACCTGCGCGTTGGAATAGTCGATCGCGCCATTGGCAAGGCGTTTGAACCCGGTTTCGATCTCGCCGCTGAACCGCCCGAAATCGTGCCCGAGCACACCATCGACATCCCAGCCGGTCTTTTGCGCGACGCTGATTGCGCCGGCGGCCGCTGCGGGATTGGTCACCCGGTTGTCGACCGCCGCGTTGAACCGGTGCGCAAATGCCCCGCCCGCGTCGAGTTCGAAATACGAATGCCCGCCCCAGCCTGGTTCGTCGCTCGATGCGGCAAATCCCGGACTGTCTTCACCCTGCAGCGAGACTTGCGCCGACATCGTGAACGTGCGCGGCGCACCGGCCGAAATCGACGTGCCGGCAGAGCCCGGAATCCAGTAGTTCAGCCCGGTCAGGTTCTGCACATTGGCGCGCAGGACCACGGCATGGCCGCCGACTGCCGTGTCGAACCGCGCGCCGATATCGCCCACGGTGGACTCGGGATAAACGAAGATATCGCCCACGCCATAGGACTTGCCCGAATGCCGCACCCCGCCGGTCAGCTTGACCCCCGGCAGGAACGGCAGCGCATATTCGCCCAGCACGGAGGCCTGGAATCCGGTCGTGCCGGGGATCGTCTGGCCGATCTGCGTCGCCGGGCCGGACACCTGTTTCGCATCGAGCCAGGCCAGCGACGTGTTCACAAACACGCCTTTGGCCGGCGTCAATCCGGCGTTGAATTCGACCCCCTGGTACCGCGCCGCGCCATTGCGCACGAACGTGTTGGTCGCATCGATATATTCGGACGGCGTCGCGATGCGATAGACTGCCAGGCTGGCATTGCCCCAGCGCCCCGTCGCCTTGATCCCGGCCTCGTACTGCGTGGTTTTCAACGGGCCGTATGAGGCATTGGTATTGGTCGCGGTCGCCGGCGCGAGGCCCCCGCGCTGCAGCGCATCGACATAAGTCGCATAGATTTTGACATGCGACACGACCGCCAGGCTGGCCGAGACGACCGGCGAAATCGGCCGGTAATGGAAATACGAGCTAAGCGTCTGGTTCGGATTGTAATTGATCTCCTCATAGTCGGTATAGCGCAGCCCGACCAGGACCGAGACCGGCCCCCAGGTCGCGGTGTCGCTGGCGAACGCGGCGCGCTGGTGGATGTCCTGGTACAGCGTCCACACCGGCGAGCGGTTGTTGTACTGCGCCGCCGCGTTGCCGATGACCGTCGGCACCGAATTGGCATTGTGGATGTTGTAGACATAGGCATTGGTGGTGCCGAGCACCGGCGTTGCCGCGTTGTTGTTCGGACCCAGCACGAAACCGCGCGTTGGATTGTCGTAATCGAATTGCGACGTCAGCGTCGACACCCCGGCCAGGATCTCGTGCGTGATCGGCCCGGTGTTGAACTTGCCGGCCAGGCTGGCATCGGTCACGTAATATTTGAACAGCCGGTTCATGTTGTAGACCGTCGAATAATAGTCCCCGCCATTGTCATAGATCGTCGCCAGACTGCCCGGAAACCGTTCGTCGAGCGCAGCATAGCGCGCCGCAGCGCTCAGCTTCCAGTCGTCGGCGATCCGGTAATTGATCCGGCCGGTCAGGCTGACAATATCGTTCAGCTTGGTCGTGCCTTTGGCGCCGGGCTCGAGTTTGCCGCTGACCGGCGCGAGCGACGTGACCGGGCCATACGTGACGCCATTGACCGTCGTCGGCACCGTCGTGATCGATATCGTATTGACCTGATCATCCTGGCGGGTGCGCTGGTAAAACCCGTCCAATTGCCAACTGAACCGGTCGCCCGCATGCCCGGTCAGCGCCAGGCTGACGAACTGGTCCTTGTTATAGGCCCCGTTGTACAGCCGCCCTTCCTCGTTCGACGCGTTGAAGCGAAAGCCGTAATCCCCCGCCCGATCGAGCGGTCCGCCCACGTCTACCAACTCGTGCAGGATGCTGCTGCTGCGATACGAGATGTCGAAAGTGGCCTGGAAATCGCGGCTGGGCTGCTTGCTGACCAGATTGACCACACCGCCCGGTGCAGCAAAGCCATAAGCGAAGCCGCCAGCGCCCTTGAGCACTTGCAGGTCCTGCAAATGGTCGAGCGGATGATCCTGAAACCAGTAGGGAAACGGCAGACCATCGAGTTTGTAGCCATTGGTCCGGTCGATCGCGATGCCGCGCACCGAGAAAGTATTGCCCGACGCCGTGCCCGAATTGTTCGACCGCACCCCCGCGTCATAGTCGAACGCCGCATCGATGGTCGTGGCGGCAATGCGCTGGATCGCGTCGGCATTGACCGAGCCGACCGAAAACGGCGTGTCGAACACCGATCGCGCGCCCAGCGCACCCGCGTTGACCCCCTCCTTCCTTTGCGTGCCGGTCACGACGATCGCAGCGGCACCATCGCCCTCATCCGGCGCGGCTTCGGGAGTCGTGGCCGCAGGCTCCGCCTGTGCGCGCGCAGCTTGCGCGGTCAGCGCGACGCCTGTGGCAGCAAGGGCAATCGCCAATGCCTGGCGACCGGCGATGGACAAAGAAATCACGGCCATTCCTTTTTGTGAACGGGGGCCTGCGCGGCCGACAGGCGCACGACCGCGCCCTGCCCGGCGAACCGGGTCAAAGTTGCGCAATTGGCAAACCCCCATGGTGTCATGTGCCGGGCGCTCCGATGTCGAAGCGGCACATGGCGCTGCAAATGCGCATCGCGGTATTGGGGAGAACGCGGACGAAATAGAATTGAGTTTTGCCAATACAGATGACAATTATCTCAAGAACCTGGCCTTATTAAATCGAAGCCACGTCATCCGATAACAACTCAATATATGAGCTCCATAAATCCATGACAGCATTTACTGATATCAGCAATTCTCACACTGCTATCAGACTTGCGCATTGGCGATCGCTGCGTGCCGGGCTCAACCATCATACCCGACGGCCGCCTCCATTCGGCGCCCGACAGGAGATGCATCATGGCAACCCAGGCGATCCACAAACCAACCACCGAACCCGCAAGCGTCATCCAGATCACACCGGTGCAACCGACGATCGGCGCAGAAATATCCGGCGTCGATCTGTCGCAACCGATCAGCGCGGAACAGCGCGCGGCAATCCGCGCGGCCGTGATCCAGTACAAAGTGATCTTTTTCCGCGACCAGTCGCTGACCGACGAACAGCACGCGCGGTTTGCGGCCGAATTCGGCCCGCTCTACACCCATCCGACCACCCGCCGCCCTGACAGCAACACCGCCATCCACGCGATCGCGGCGCGCGACGAACGCGACTATGGCGATCGCTATCGCGAATTCGTGCAATCGGGCGATGCCTATCACACCGACACGAGCTGGCGCCTGGTCCCGACCTGGGGCGCAGTCCTGCGCGATATCACGCTACCCCAGATCGGCGGCGACACGATCTGGGTCGACGCCAACCTGGCTTATGAAGGCCTGCCGGAAGAGACAAAACAGCGGCTCGAAGGCCTCCACGTCACGCACAATTTCCTGTCCGCGCTGCATGCCACCGGCAACGATTATCCGATCGTCGCGCATCCGGTGGTGCGCACGCATCGCGAAACCGGGAAAAAGATCCTGTGGGTCAATTTCTCGCAGAAACCGCAGATCCTCGGGCTCGAACTCGCCGACAGCCAGGCGCTGCTCGACGAAATCCTGCGCCAGTACAAACGCCCTGAATCGCAAGTGCGCTTTTCGTGGCGCAAGGGTTCGGTCGCGTTCTGGGACAACCGCGCCGCGGTCCATTATGCGGTGCGCAATTACGGCGATTTCCCGCGCGAACTGCACCGCATCCTGATCGAAGACGAACCATTGTGGGCTGATCTTTAAGGGCCGCGATAATCGTAACGTCAAAGCCCCTCCCCTTCAGGGGAGGGGTTGGGGTGGGGCCCATCGACTTGGCTCGGCGTCGCGAGTGGGGTGAGGCCCCACCCCCAGCCCCTCCCCTGAAGGGGAGGGGAGCAGGTCGCATCAGCGCAACCTCGTAGGGCATGTCGGCAGAATTGGTCCGCGTGATGATTTACCCGCCGCCATTTTCCATGATATCAATTGAAAATGGCAGCGCACCGTTGACGTTGCCGGCCCGGTACGGATCGAAGTTATGGACGGCAAAATTCCGATCGGGACGGTGAAGCATGTCCGGGATCACATTCGCGCCCTCGCACAATCATCCGGCCTGTCCGAAAAGGCAAGCGTTGCCGATTTCCTCAACTGGCGTGAGGCCGAACGCGCGGACGAAGCACACAAGCGTTGATCGCGAATGTCGTCAATGCAGCGGGACATTACTGCGCCGAACTTGCGACCTCAGCTCACCGCCAGCCAACGTAGCGCGCTTGTCACATCGGCTCTATAAGGCTGCCATCTTTGGTCCATGCGTGCGCTTGCGGAGTATGAGCGATGGTCGACAACACCCGGTACAACCTCGATCGGATGAAGGACGAGATTGCCGACAGCTTCGACGAAGAGTTGGAGCTGGAAATGGACGAGGCGCATCTCGACCTGCTGACTCACGAGGGCCAGGCGCTCGATCGCAAGCGGATGGACCGGGGCACGTATTTTCGCGAGCTGTTCCGGTTGCAGCACGAACTGGTGCGGTTGCAGGACTGGGTCCAGTACAAAAAGCTGAAAGTCGTCGTGCTGTTCGAAGGCCGCGATTCAGCGGGCAAAGGCGGCGCGATCAAGCGCGTGACGCAGCGGTTGAACCCGCGCACCTGCCGCGTCGTGGCATTGCCCGCGCCGACCGAGCGCGAACGCCACCAGTGGTATTTCCAACGCTATGTCACGCACCTGCCGACCGAGGGCGAAATCGTGTTGTTCGACCGGTCGTGGTACAATCGTGCCGGGGTCGAGCGCGTGATGGGGTTTTGCAGCGACACCGATGTCGACGAATTTTTCCGCACCGTGCCCGAGTTCGAAAACATGCTGGTGCAGTCGGGGATCATCCTGATCAAATACTGGTTTTCGATCACCGACGACGAGCAGGAATTCCGGTTCCAGATGCGCATCCACGATCCGCTGAAACAGTGGAAACTGTCACCGATGGATATGGAAAGCCGCGTGCACTGGGAAGATTACACGAAGGCCAAGGAGGAAATGCTGGCGCGCACGCACACCGAAAAGGCCCCCTGGTGGGTGGTCGCGGCCAATGACAAGCGCCGCGCGCGGTTGAACTGCATCACGCACCTGCTGGGCCAGATCCCGTATGAAGACGTGCCCAAGCATGAAATCACCCTGCCCGCGCGGCTGCACAATGCCGATTATGTGCGCCATCCGGTGCCGCCGGAATTGTACGTTCCCGAGATCTACTGAAACCGTTTCAACGCGCCACTGCACCACAACGCGGCCCAGATCAGCACCGGCTGGGCGATCATGCGCGGACCATGATAAGCCCAGCCGAGCCCGTGATCGGGCCGCGCCAGGTCCATCATCATGTGGTTGATATTGGCCGGCCACACGCACAGCGCATAGGCGGCCAGCCCCCAGCCGGCGGCCATGCGCAGGCGCGGTGACCACGGTTGCGCCAGCCCGACCGCGCCTGCCAGTTCGGCCAGCCCGGTCAGCGTGATCACCAGCGGCGCATCGGGGACCCAGTGCGGGGTGATCGTTACGAACGGCGCAGGTTTGACCAGATGGAGTATCCCCGCGCCGAAGTAGGCGACGGTGAGGAAATAGCGCGTCAGCCGTTTGACAAGCATTGTCCGAATGTCCCGTTTCCGGCGGTTTCAGAGTGACCCCCACCGGTCTTCCACACCATAATCGCGTTTCGCGCAAAAAACTTCCCGTTTCGGACATCACGTCACGATTGCGAGCGAGTCGCGCTTGCGCCATACGTTTGCCATGGTGGGAAACATTACAATTATGGTGCGCCGCGCGCTGCTTCTGGTGCTGTTCTGGGCGGCATCGGCCACAACTGCACACGCGGCCAATTGCTCTCCCGCCACCGCGCAGGGCACGACCGGCCCGTCCGACTGGCAATCATATTGCTGGGTCGATTTCTCCACTTACAACAACACGACCGCAATGTCAGCGGCAGGCCAGAACTTCAGCCTGACCCTGCAGGATGGCACGGTCATGGCCTTCAACCTGAAAGTTACGGGCATTTCGGTCGCCCCGGTGGCCAGCCCGTCGTGGACAGGCGCGGCGATCGGCAACACCGCGTTTACCGGCATCAGCGGCACCCCGGTGCTGTATGCCACCGCATCCGGCACGACGACCGCGACGATTTCCGGCCTGACCTTGACCCCGCCCGCCGGGGGCACCGCCGCCACCAACTACATGATGGCATTTGCCGATGGTGAATCGACGAATTCGGGTGAATCGATATCCTTTGTCACCAACGGCGGCAATTGGGTGGTGCTCGATCAGGCCGGGCCGACCAGCGGCAGCAGCTATCCGACCGAGTCGATTGTGACCAATACCGCGACGGTGACCGGCAATGCCAATGCGACCGTCGGCGCCTATATCTTCGGTTCGACAAGGCCGACCACGATCACGACCACGCTCAACTCGGGCGGGCTCCAGGGGTTCATGATCGCGGTGCGGTTTGCCTCGATCCGACTGGCCACGACGATCGCCGATGCGCGCGTCGCCGCCGCCGATCAGTTCACGTATGGCGTTGCTTCAACGGCATCGGGGACCACGCTCGTTTCCGGCACATCGAGCGGCACCGCGCTGACCGGGTTCACCGTGGCCGGGCTGGCGACCGCATCGGGCGTCCCGCTGACCTTGAACCAGACGATGGCCGCGGGCAGCACCGACACGCTGTCGCATTACCTGTCCAGCCTGACCTGCACCAATGCCACCAGCGGGTCGGCGACGGCGATGCCGACCGCCGTGACCACCACCAGCTATTCGCTGGGCACGATGGCTTACGGTGATGTGGTGATGTGCACCTTTACCGAAACTCCTTATCCGCACCTGACCCTGCAAAAGGCACTGGGCACCGGCGGCCGGCAATTCACCGGCGACCAGTTCATCATGAATATCGCGCAAGCCGGAACGACGATCGCCACCACCACCACCACCGGCACAGGCACCACGCTGACCACCGCGGTAACGCCGCAAACCCAGGTGACACCCGCCACCGCGTTTACTTTTAACGAGGCCGCATCGGGCACGACCCAGACCACACAGTACACATCGGGCCTGTCCTGCACCAACAGCTACACCGCATCGCCGACAAAGCTGCCGACCACAGTCGGCGGCAGCATTACCCCGGCGATGGGCGATGTCGTGCTGTGTACGCTGACCAACACCAAAGTCGCCGCCAACGCCAACCTGACCATAACCAAGACCTCTGCACTGGTGTCCGACCCGGTCGGCTCGGTTTACCCCAAATCGATCCCCGGCGCGATCGTCGCCTATACACTGACAGTCAGCAATTCCGGCCCATCGGCGGTCGATTCCAACACCGTGCTGATCATCGACACTTTGCCCACGCAATTGTCCGTCGGCACAGCAGCGTCACCCGTGTTCGCGCAAGGATCTCCAACCAGCGCACTGACGTTCACCGCCGGCACCGACATCGCCTTTTCCAAGGCAACCACCGCGCCGACCACCTACGCCGCATGCAATTACACCCCGACATCGGCCTACGACACCGCAGTGCGCTACATCTGCCTCAACCCCAAAGGCACGATGGCCGGATCGACCGGCACCGCGCCGAACTTTGCGATCACGATCCAGGCGAAGGTGAACTGAGGGTTTTTATAAGGCTGACAACCAACAAGGCCCGCTCATCCTGAGCCCGTCGAAGGATGCGCGCCAAGGTCCACCCAAGTGTCCGGCGACAACAGCCCAGATTAACTGTCGCGCAAATGGGCGCTTAAGGTGCCTCCGGCGGGCAAGGGCCAAGGGCCCTTGCATCCCATTACCGTCCGCGTTGGTGCGTCAATTCAGCGGAGCATCCCGCCGCTGCGTCGGTAGACAATACGGCCGCTGCGCGGCGGGACGCAAATGCCTGAACGGCATGCAGTTCAAGACGGTAACGGGTTCAAAGGGCCCCCGGCCCTTTGCCGCCGGAGGCCCTGGGTTCGCATCACGACGCTCAACGCCGCACTTTGCTATCCAACCCCAGGAACCCAAACGTGCTCGTGTCGAATTTCAGCCGCATGCTGACGAACACGCCCTTCGCGGTGTTGTTCGCCGCGGCGAAGTCGGCATCGCGATAGCCCTTCACGTTATAGCCGACCATCATCAGCACGTTTTTCACCGGCACGAACCCCACGCTCGGTCCGATCGAAAATTGCGTGGTGTTGTCGGTCGGGCTGGTCAGGACCGAGGCCTGGCCGCCGATTTCGAATTTCTCGCCCAGGCCGATGTGTGCGCCCAGGCCGGCCATGATCGTCGTGCCTGCGAGGTTATAGCCGTCATACGCATCGAAATTGCGGCGCGCGGCGACGAACAGGCTGACTTCGCTGCGTTCGACGAGTTCGTCGTCGTGGTGGCCGTGCGGGGTCCAGTTGACCGAGGCCGACAGGATCAGGCGGCGTGCGTGCGCATCGCCGCTAGTCAGGCCGGCGGCGAGCGAGCTGCCGGCCGATGCTGTTGCCAGTGATGGCACGGAGCTCGACGCTGCGCCTGTGCCCATCAGCGCGTAATCGGTGCGGTATTCGGCGCGTGCCAGCCAGGCGAAGGGCGAGAAATGGGGGCGCCAGGCCATTGCGAGCGTTGCGTCGAGCACATCGGTGATCGTGCCGTCGGTGCCGACTGCGTGGGTGTAGGTCACGCCCGAGCCGAGCGCTTCCCCGTCGCCGAGCTGGTGGATCAGGCCTGCGGTCAGGCCGTGGCGCTGCGACAATTCGCCGTTGCGGTATTCGCCGCGCATCGTCGCGCTCCACAGGTCCTTGTGCCAGGCCAGGCCGAGCGTGACGGCGGTGTAGTTTTCGATCAGCGATGTCGTGGCGATCCCGCTGCCGGTCGATCCTCCGGTCAGCGTGCTGGCTGAACTCGTGGTGGTCGCTGCGCTCGGCAGGCCGGTCACTGTTGAGCCCAGCCCGACCAGCGATCCGCCGGACAGAACCTTGTTGCTATCGAGGGTGGTGTCGAGCGTCAGGTGGCGATTGATCGCGAAGCTTTGCGACAGGCCGAAATTGGCGAATGCGCGTTGCATGTTTTCGTCGATGTTCTGGTCGCCCAGGCCGCCGGTGATATGGCCGCCTTTCCATGGCTGCAGGTCGATGCCGACCCGGCCGGTGCGCGTTTTCAGCTCGGTGCTATCGGCCAGTTCATAGCTGCCGATCAGGCGCGTGTGGCTGTTCAGCGCATAGCGCGCGCCGACGGTCAGGCTGCCGGGCAGGCTCGCCGCATCGGCGCCGCCCAGCGGGACCGAGGTCGCGGCCGACAATTCCAGCCGGTTGTTCAGCAGTTTCTGAGTCACGCTGGCATCGATCGTGGTGGTCGAGCCATTGGTGACGCCGTCGTTTTCCTGCAGCGTGGTCATACCCAGGTTCGCCTGCGTCTGCTTGTCGTGGTATTGCAGCTTGAACGAGGCCTGCTTGCGGTTGTCGATCACGCCCAGCCCGTCGTCGAGCCAAAGGCTGGCGGCCAGCGCAAATTTCGGAGTCAATTTCTTGCGCGCGTCGACACCGATACGGCGATGGCCGAGCTGCGTATCGCCGGTCTGGCCGACGCCGAAATTCAGGTCAGCGCTGCGGGCATAGGCCAGCACGTCGAGCAGCTTGTCGTGGTGTTCTTCCTCGATCAGCCAGGCGCGTGACATCGCGCCGGCGAACGTCGACACCGCGCCTTCGGCCCGTAATTCGGCCGTCCGGGTGATCTGCAGTTTCATGTCGGCGGCGGCTTCGGTGCTGCGGCCGGTCGACGACGATTGCGTGGTCGTGTCCGAGATGACCGTGGCACCGACGCGCAGGCGCTTGTCATGCGTGGTGAAATCCGCGCGCGCCGCGCCGACCAGATTGTTCGCGCCGGCAATCGTGGGATCGATGTCATAATCGATCACCGCGTATTGCGGGTTCAGATTGCTGTCGCGCGACAGCAGCGGCGACTTGAACGTGATCGTGCCGGCAATCGGGTCGATCGTGTAATCGGCATAGGCGGTCAGCGGGGTCGAGCTGAGCACGATATCGGGGCGCGCGTGGTCGCGCGCTTCGATCGTCACTGTCTCGGTGTTGAGCATGATCGCGCTGGACGACAGCGGGTATGGGCCCGACAGGCCGTTGCCGGCGATTTCGTCATGGCGGTGCGTGGTCGAAGTGCGCGCGCCAAAGGCCTGCAGATGCAGTCCGCCGACGCGTGCCTCGGACTTTATGCCCGTCGCGGTGCGCGAGAACTTGGCCAGCGCGGTCTGGTTGAAGCCGGCCTCGACATCGCCGAAAATGGCGTAAAACGTGGCAGTTTCGATGCGGACGTACAGCTTGTTGCGGCTGGCTGCGTCAAACCGGCGGCTCGAGCCATCGCCATAGACGGTGTAATAGGCGCGCGGATCGATCGTGCCCAGGACGGTCTGGTCGGCAGCCTGCTTGGCGCTGTCATAGGCGAGCGTGACCAGGAATTTGCCGAGTACGCGGCCTTTTGCATAGAACGCGGTGCGCGCATGCTTGCCCAGGTCTCTGGAAATGCCCGTCGTCTTGTCCATGTTGTCGGCGATCGTGCGCGCGCCCAGGCTGCCTTCGGTCAGGCCGACGATGGTCCAGTCGATCTTGCCTGGCTTGACCCAGCCTTCGAGCGTCTGGGTGTGGTGCTGGTCATTGTCGGTAAAGTTGAACTGCAATTGCAGCGCACCGCTGGCCATCGTCGGCGCCAGTTCGATCAGCGCGACGCCGTCGTCGCCCTTGACCGTCCAGTGCGGCGACTGGCGGGTCAGGCCCGACAGCGCGCGCGACTGCATCATGTCGATCGAATCCGCGCTTTCATACGGCGCCGAAATCGCGACTTCGCCCGACAGGCCGGCATGGACCGGGCGGCCATTGCGATCGAGAATGCGCACCGCGATCACCGGCCGGGTGCGGCCATCGGCGAGCAGATGCGTGCGATCCGCCACGATCTGGCCGTTGAACGCGACATTGTTGAAATGCACGGTGCGCGCCAGGTGCCCCGCCACGCTGCCGTCGGCGTTGCGCACATCGGCGGTCAGCTCGGTGGTTTCGCCATCGATCGGCACGCCGCGCCAGATGCTGACTGCAAAGCTGTGATCGGCCGCGACTTTGGTCGTGTCGCGCATCAGCGCCGACACCGGTTTGCCATTGGCAAACAGGTCGATCGACTGGTTTGCGCCATGGCGGATGACGATGCGGATCGCGGGCGAGCGCGGGTTGTGATCGGCCGCGGGGAAAAGGATTTCCGCCGGGCCATTGCCTTGGTTCAGCCAGTCGGTTTCAGCGCCGGCGGCCGTACGTTCGGCGCGTTCGATCTCGGCCTTGGTATCCGCTGGCGCGGCAGCCGCCTGCGCGTGGGCCAGTTCCGCATGGAAATTTGCAACCATCAGGCTGCCGCCATCACCCACGACAAAGCGGCTGGTCGCGCTGCCTGCCGCACGCGTGCCGCCGCTGCACAGGACGAACTTGCCGCCTTCAGGCAAAGTCTGCTGCGCGACCTGCACGACGTGCGTGCCGGGGACGAGCCCGTCGAAGTGATAACGGCCGCTGCGGTCGGTGATGGCAAAGCTGCCGTCTTCCAGCATCACGCGCACGCCCGGGATACCGCGATGCGCACCCAGCAGCGAACAGCCACCATCTGTGATCTCTCCGACCAGTGTCATGCGGCTCGACAGGCCATCTTCGTTGATTTTGACCACGGCATTGGCCGACGCGCTGGTGCCGGTCACGTCCGTCACGGTCGCGGTGTTTTCGGCGCGATTGGTGCCGGAGCCGGGCCGTACGGTCGCGGTATAGGTGATCTGGTGCGTGCCGCCGTGGGCCAGCGTGCCCAGCGGCACCGTCAACAGCGATCCATCGGGCGCAAACACCGCGTTGCTTACCGGCACGCCATCGATCTTCACCGATCCGACGCGCAGCCGCAGCAGTGCCGACGGCCGGTCAGTCAGCAAGAGCCCGCGCAGCGCGTGGACGGTGTCGCTGTTGGTCACGGTGACGGTATAGGCGACCAGGTCGCCCGGCTGCGCTTCGCTGATCGAGGCGACTTTGGTGATCTTTGCTGCCGTCACGGGATGATCGACCGGAATGTCGACCTGGACCGGAACGGTGTTGGTTATGGCGAATGCGGCGCCGTAGGAAGCGGTGGACACATTCACCGGCTTGCCGTTGGTGCGCTTCAATCCGGCCAATTGCGCAGGCGTCAGCTTTGACGGCGCGGTGTACGGAGAAGGCGGTGTGATTACAAGACGGTAGGTGCCGAAGGCGACCTTGGGAAAGCGGTATTTGCCCGCCGACAATGCGTGCGAAACGCCTTTCCCATCGATGACCGGCTGGCCCGTCTGCATCGTCGAGGGCCAGGTTGTTACGCCGTCCGAAGCATAGACCATGGCGGGTTGGCCCGTCGTCGCATCGACGATCGACACCACTGCGCCGTTGACCGGAGTGCCGTCGTCGCTGGCGAAAACTTCGCCGAACGGATCGACCAGGACCTGGACAGTGCCGGTCGTGGGGGCAAGCGTGCTGCCGGGAAATTCGGGCTGGATGGTGATCGAGTCACCGGCCGCGACCGACAGGACGCAGTCGCCCGCCACCGGTTGCGGCGGGACATCGACGGTGGCGATCGAGCCGGCAAATACGCCGGTATTGGCACCCGTTTCAGCAATGACGACCGTTTCCTTGTCGCCACTGGTGGTGGTGACAACGACGGTGATATGGTCGGTTGCGGTCGTGCTGAGATTGGCCTCCGGCATCGAGACCGTGAAGAAGAAGGCATCGCCGATGGTTATGCTGTTCGCCGCGACGACCGATGTCTGCGCAATGCCTGCGGGCGCAGCGCCAGCCAGGATCGACGCGCTCGAAGTCGCCGAGGCGGCGCATTGGGTCGCCTGATACGTCAGAACCGACGTGCCGGTCTGTGATGCCACGAACGTGTTGACCGTGACGGGCATCGTGACTGTGTTCAAAATGACGGTGTTGGAGGCAACCATCGCCGTCTGGCCGCCGACGGGCCAGTTCGCATAGGCAGTGTTGGAAATGGATTGCGCGCACGCGACTTCGCCCACCGCAAGCGCGATGAGCATGACGAGCAGGCCAACCAGTCCCTTCACCGCCAAATTCATCAAAGGCGGGAGTGTTCGCACCATCGTGTCGAAGGGGACGGGAGGCCGACCCCCCCCGTCCCTTTCATATCAGTTGATCGTTGCGCGAATGCGCATGGTCGTCGCGCCGCCACCTGAGACATTGCTCAGCGTGCCGGTCACAGTGCCCGAATTGCCGGTAGTTGCCGTGGCAAAGTTGCTGTTCGCCGCCGTGCCGACGGTGCCGTCCGTGTTGCAGGTCGTGCCGGTATACGTACCATTGAGCACGATCCCGAACGCGGGCAGATAGGTTACGGTGGTTGGCAGGGGATCGCTTACCGACAAGGCTGTCGTCGCCGTGCCGCCCGAAGCGTTCTGCACCACGATGCAGTATTCGATCGTCGCCCCTGGAATGGCCTTGGGGTTGTTCGTCAAATTGATCGGATCAGAAATGATCGTCGACTGCTTGGTCAAGGTCAGCACCGGGGCAGCGGTTGTATAATCGCCCTTGGCCGAATATTTGTCATCGCCGATCGCGTCGGTAGCACCGGCCACGTCGGCAAAGATCGTCTGAACGGTACCGGGCGTCCATGCACCCGTGCTGGCAACCAGATTGGCGCCTTGCGTACCGGCCGATCCGCCCATCTGGCCGGTTGCGGTCAGCACAACGCCTGCAACCTGGGTGTTGGTTGCGGTCAATGGGACATTAGCGACGACGAATACTGTCTTGGTGGTGTCAGGCGCAACTTCGTCCAGGTACGTGATCTGTTGATCGGTGCCCGGATCGTATGTGCCGTTGCCGTTGGTATCGATGAAGTAGCTGAACGTCCCCACGTCGAACGCATCGGTACCGCCATGCTGCGCGGACTGGCCAGTGGCCTGGTTTACCGCAGCCAACGAGAAATCGAGCGTATCGTTCGAATTGTTGGTAACGGTGAACGCGTCGACGGCGTTCGCCTGGCCCGGTGTGACCGTGGTGGTCGCCGGGGCGCTGGCCACGGTAAAGATCACCTTGCGGTCGACCAGCACGGTGTTCGATGCCGAACCCGCGGTCTGTGCGATACCGGCGACGGAGTAGTTGATCTGCGCGGTGTTGGTGATGCTGGTACCCGCGAGGGTTCCTGCGGCGTAGGCTGGGTTTGCGAGTGCGACGAGCACAAGGGTGCTCGCCACGCCCAGCAGTTTGCTGGCGTAAGTCATGGAATTCTCCTGAATGGTTGAAATTATTTAAGAAAAATGGTCCGCACCCCGAACATCACGCCCGCGAACCTCAGGCTTTCACAAATTACGTGGCTTCGCAGTCTGGTTCGAAGAGCCACCGACCGTCCCCGCGGTGGGTGGCTCTTCGAAAGAGAAAACTCAGCGGACCACGGCGTGATATTGTAGCGTGCCCGACGCACCCGGGGCGATCACGGGGATCACCCAGCGGACGGTCGTGACATCGGCATCCTGTGCGGCGCGCATGGCGGCGCCCGGCTTCGTGACGGTCAACTGGGCCAATTTGCCCCAGGACTTGCCGCCATCGACCGAAACTTCGAAATTGTCGGCACCGACGCTTTCCAGCGCGACCGGCGATGGCACCGGATTGGTCACGACAAAATGATCGACCGGCTTGTCGCTGGTGTTGCGATACTGCGTGACGAACAGCAGGTGGTTGCCCGGCACGACCTTTTGCGGCGCGACGAATTCGTGCGTCGTCTGGCCATTGACGGTCGTGATCTTGTCCAGCTTGATCGAGCTGTCGAGCGCAACCGCGCCAGGAGCAGCCAGGGCCAGCACCGGCGAAGCAACCAGGATCACCATTGCGGTCATTACGTTACGAGAAAAAGTACGCATGTTTCAGGTCCTCTGTCTTGATTGGAAGGTCGGGCTTGATTGGGAGGTCAGAAAAATCAGTTGATCTTGACTTTGAAAGCGATGGTCTTGTCGGCAGTGCCGCCCGCGACGCTGCCCAGCGTGACGGTAATTCCTGTGGCCGACGCGGTACCGGCATCGGCGTCGGCGGTGTCGGTCAAAGCCGTTCCGCCCAGGGTCATCGAATTGGCCTGGTACGTCGTGCCGGTGGGAAAGGCGTCGGTCACGGTCAGGCTGCCGGCGGTGCCGGACCCTGCGACATGCGCGACGATCGAATAGGTCACCAGCGCGCCGGGCACCGGATTCGTGCCGCCATACGGATCCGCGACAACCGCCGACTTGGTCAGCGTGACATTGGCCAGGCTGGCGATCAGGTTGGCGAGTGCGTTGGCGGTGCCGCCCGATGTGCCGACCACGGCGTCGACGCCGGCAGTGCCCTTGCCCGCAAACAGCGCGCCCGGCGTGCCCGAGCCGATGACCGAGACTGCGGTCAGGCGAACTTGCGATGTCTGGGTGTCGGTGGCGGTCGTCGGCGACGACGCGAGCAGGAACACCTTGATCGAGGCGTCGGGCGCCAGGGTCTGGCTGGCCGCGCCATTGGTGATGACGGTGTCGACGCCGGCATCATAGACGCCGTTGCCATTGGTATCGATCGCGACGGTCTGCAAGGTGGCGTTGAACTGGTTGCCGCTGACATTGGGCGCGCCGGTCAGGTCGAATGTATCAGGGCCGTTACCGGTGTTGGTGACCTGGTAGATCAGGACCGCGGGCGCCGTGCCGATCGTGACCGGGGTGCTGGTCAGGGTCGTGACTGCCACGCCGATCAGTTGATCGACTTTGACCGTCACCGTATTCGACTGGATCGTGCTGGTGCTCGTCCCGCTCGAAAACGTGGCATTGGCCGTGTTCTGGATCAAGGTGCCCGCCAGCGTTCCGGCCGCCTGGGCCGGATTTGCCCCGGCGAGTGCGGCGGTGGCTGCCCCGGCAGCGAAGAGGTTGTGAATGCGTTTCATCGTTAATCTGTATAAGTACGGGTGGTTAAGGCGGGGTTATTGAGCGCCCCACTTTGCGACAGCCTGCGACAGGTTGTGAAATATCGCGATAAATCAAAAGGTCACTCAACTCACCGCACGCCGGTCCTTGCGAAAAATGGTGGATTTCGCCCTGCCTGGATCGAAAAATTTGCGCGCAATCGATTGCGCAACCGATTGCGAGGCCGACCGGGGAACAAGTTTGATTCGCAGGCGTTGGGGCGGCGGCCGGGACGGGTCCATGCCGATTCGGAGGAAATCGCTGCAACAATCTGCAACACCAGGCCGTGCCCTGCGGTGGTCCGGTGTTGCGGCAGGGCAACATAATCACCAACGATCAGCCCAAACGGATATGGTTAACAGCCGTACACCATGATGGCTTTCCAGGCCGCTATATTACGCCAAACCGCCACTGCCGGCCGCACACACACCTGTGGCGCCTCAGCCACAGGCGTCCCGCCATGAGACGGCGCTCGAAGCAGCCCGCCGCACGCTTTGGGCTTTGTCACAAAACGGCAACACACGGCCCATAGCGGGCACTGGCGATTACCGATCATCTCCAAAAGGGGCCACCTTATGAAACTCAATCATGCCTTGCTGGCAGCCGTTGCAATGGGCGCGATTGTCGCGCCGAATGCACACGCCGCGACAAAGAAGCCCGTCAAGCATCACGCAGCGGCTCCGCACGACGCTGCGCTGCGCGGCGAAGTCAACGAATTGAAGGCACAGATCGCAGCGCTGCGCGACGAAATGCGCAGCCAGCGCGACACCGCCGTCGCGACGCAGACCCAGGTCGTCCAGACCCAGGCGCAGGTTGCCCAGACCCAGACGCAAGTCAGCACGATCAACCAGGAAATCGCGGCCGCGCCGCCGGTGACCAAGGACGACATGAAGACAATCGCCACCGCGACCGTCGCCACCGCCGTCGAAAAAGAACATCACAACGACGCGTTCTACTTCAAGGGTATCAAGATCACGCCAGGCGGCTTCCTCGAACTCGCCGGGATCTATCGCAGCCACAACGAAGCCAACGACATCGCGTCGAACTTTTCGGGCATCCCGTTCCCCAATGCGCACAACTATTACCAGGGTGAAGGCCGCCTGACCGCGCGCCAGAGCCGCGTGTCGTTCCTGGCCGAAGGCATGGCCAACGAGCACACCAAGCTGTCGATGTACGGCGAATTCGATTTCCAGGGCGCGGCACAGACTGCAAACTCGAACGAAAGCAACAGCTACAACCCGCGCATCCGCGTGCTGTATGGCACGATCGACTACAACAAGGACGGCACCGGCCTGCACTTCCTGGCCGGGCAAAACTGGTCTCTGGTCACGATGCAGGGCAAGGGCATCACGCCGCGCGCCGAAATCATTCCTTCGGTCATCGACGCGCAGTACGTCCCCGGTTTCGCCTGGACGCGCACTCCGCAGGTCCGCGTGACCGCCGATGTGCTCGATCATCACCTGTGGTTTGCGGCTTCGGCTGAAAACGCAGCGTCGACCTTTGGCGGCACCGTTCCTGCCACGGTCACCAACGTTCTTGCCGGCGGCACGGGCTTTAACAGCGCGAACAACCTGTCGTTCAACACGATCCCCGATTTCGTCGGCAAGATCGCGTATGACGGCGAAGTCGGCGGGCATAACCTGCATCTCGAAGGCTTTGCGCTGGAACGCGAGTTCACCGCACGCATCAACGGCACTGCGCTGATCACCGGGTCGAATTCGAAGAAGAGCGCCGCCAGCTTTGGCGGCAGCGCCCAGCTTTCGGTCGTTCCCAAGATCCTCGAAGTGCAGTTCACCGGCATGTCCGGCAAGGGCATCGGCCGTTATGGTTCGGGCAACCTGCCTGACGTGACGTTCGACGCCAATGGCGTGATCCACCCGATCCACGAAACGCTGATGCTCGCCGGCGTGACCCTGCACCCGACCCCGATGCTCGACATCTATGGCTATGCCGGCGAAGAATTCCAGAGCGCAACGCCTGAATCGGGCACGTATGGCGTCGGCAACCTGCTTGCCAACGACAGCGGCTGTTTTGTCGAAGGCGGCACGTGCGGTGGCAGCACCCGCCGCGTTCGCCAGGTGACTGGCGGCCTGTGGCAGAAAATCTACCAGGGTTCGTTCGGACGCGCCCAGGTCGGCCTGCAGTACAGCTATACGCAGCGTGACCTGTTCATCAGCGCCAACTCGGACGGCGTGCCACGCGCCGACCAGAGCATCGGCATGCTGAGCTTCCGCTACTACCCGTTCTGATCGAACGGCCTGCAAACGGCGTGGCGCGGCGGGTTCCAACCGCCGCGCCGCCTTGTGCTTTTTCTTGCAGGGGCCGCTGCGAACCGACATAGGACGCGCAGTTGTCCTGCTTTTTAGCCACGCGGAACCTTTCCCTCAAAAGGGTCTGCATTTTTCCGACGAAGCGACATAGGGACCACACCATGTTCAAGACCGTAGTCATTGGCGCAGGGATTGCCGCCGCACTCACCACCACAGCTTATGCCGACAGCTTCACCGGCGCCGGCGCGACATTCCCCGCGCCCGTCTACAGCGCATGGGCACAGGCCTATAAAGGCGCGACCAACAACGAGCTGAATTACCAGGCGATCGGTTCGGGCGGCGGTATCCGCCAGATCGAAGCGAAGACCGTCGATTTCGGCGCGACTGACAAGCCGCTGAAGATCGAAGAGCTGAACAAGAACGGCCTCAGCCAGTTCCCCACAGTCGTTGGCGGCATCGTGCCGATCGTCAACTTGCCCGGCGTTCAGCCTGGCCAGTTGCACCTGACCGGTGACATCATCGCCAACATGTACCTCGGCCGCGTCACGCGCTGGAACGATCCATCGATCAGCCGCCTTAACCCCGGCCTTCACCTGCCCGGCCTGCCGGTCACCGTGGTTCACCGTTCGGACGGTTCGGGCACGACGTTCATCTTCACGACGTTCCTGACGCACAAGAGCTCGGCCTGGGCCAACCTCGTGGGCGCCAATGACTCGGTCAACTGGAAGACGGGCCTGGGCGGCAAAGGCAACGACGGCGTCGCCGCGTTCGTCAAGCAGACCCCCGGCGCGATCGGCTATGTCGAATACATCTATTCGCGCAAAGACAAAGTGACCTACACGCTCGTCCAGAACGCTGCGGGCCAGTTCCCCCAGCCGAACGGCGCTGCATTTGCCGCTGCCGCATCGAGCGCACCCTGGGGCAAGATCCCGGGCAACTACATCATGCTCGTCGATCAGCCTGCGCGTAACGCCTGGCCGATCAGCGGCGCGACGTTCATCCTCGTGCCGCGCAACCCGGAAAACGCCGGCCGTACGGCTGCCGTCCTCCGGTTCTTCGACTGGGCTTACAAGACCGGCGATCGCACCGCGATGGGCCTCGACTATGTGCCGCTGCCTGCGCAGGTGAAGGATCTGATCCGTCGCCAGTGGTCGAATGAAATCAAGACCGGCGGTCGCCCGGTTTACAACGGTAAGTAATATGACTGTGGCGCAGCCTCCATCGGTACCAGATACAGTGGGCGCTGCGCCCAATGGCAACACCTTGCGCGTGCACAACGCGCAAGGTGAAGCCAAAAAACCGGGCGGCGATGCGCTGTTCCGGACATTGTGCCTCGCCGCCGTGCTGGCGATGATGGCCACCCTGCTCGGGCTGGTCGGATCGCTGGTTTCGGGTGGGTGGATGGCGCTCAGCCATTTCGGCATCAGCTTCTTCACGACCAGCACATGGGACCCGGTTGCCGACCAGTACGGCGCCGCTGCGCCCATCGTCGGCACCTTGCTGACCGCGTTCCTGGCGCTGTTGCTCGCCCTGCCCGTCGCGGTCGGCGTCGCGGTGTTCCTCGTTGAAATCTGCCCGCAGGCGATTGCGCGCTGGCTGGCGATTGCGGTCGAACTGCTCGCGGGCATCCCTTCCATCGTCTATGGCATGTGGGGCCTGTTTGTCCTGGCGCCGTGGTTTTCGGCGCATGTGCAATTGCCGCTGATGATGTCGGTGACGCCGGGCTCCTGGCTCGATACGCTGACTTCGGGCGTGCCCAATGGCGCCAATATCTTTACCGCATCGCTGATCCTGGCGGTGATGATCCTGCCTTACATTGCCGCGATCCTGCGCGAACTGCTGATGTCCGTCCCGTCGCACATGCGCGAGGCCGCCTATGGCCTGGGCTGCACCCAGCGCGAAGTCGTGATGCGGATCATGCTGCCCTATGTGCGCAAGAGCGCGATCGGTGCGGTCATGCTCGGGCTCGGCCGCGCGCTGGGCGAAACGATGGCGGTGACCTTCATCATCGGCAATTCGCACAATTTCCCGCACAGCCTGTTCGACAGCGGATCGACGATATCCTCGACGATCGCCAACGAATTTACCGAAGCGACCGGCGACATGCATATCTCCGCGCTGATCGCGCTGGGGCTCGTGCTGTTCATGATCACATTCGTCACGATCGCTGCGGCCCGGTTGCTGCTCGGTCGCGGGGGAGAGACGAAATGAGCGGCAAGAATTTAGAGAACGCGAACTTCGACCGGTTCCTGCATCTGCGTCGCAAGGCCTACAATACTGTGTTCCTGGTCCTGACGGCGCTTGCCACAGCCATTGCGCTCGCCGCGCTGGCGCTGATCCTCGAAACGCTCGTCGTCAAAGGCGTCGGCGGGATCGACATGGCGGTGTTCACGATGAGCCAGCCCGCGCCGGATATGGCAGGCGGCCTGCTCAATGCGATCGTCGGTTCGCTGGTTATGTGTGCGATCGGCATGATTATCGCGCTGTTCGTCGGCATTCTGGCGGGCACCTGGCTGGCCGAATATGGCGACGGGACCAAACTGGCCACAGTCGTGCGGTTCCTGAACGACATCCTGATTTCGGCGCCGTCGATCCTGATCGGCCTGTTCGTCTATGAATTGCTCGTCCGCCCGTTCCACGGTTTCTCGGCCGTGGCCGGCGGCGTGGCACTGGCACTGCTGGCGATGCCGGTGGCGACGCGCGCGACCGAAGACATCATGCGGCTGCAGCCCTATGCCTTGCGCGAAGCGGGCATGGCGCTCGGCGCCAACCGCGGCCACGTCATCCGCTCGATCATCTGGCGCGCCAGCAAATCGGGCCTGATGACCGGCGCGCTGCTCAGCTTTGCCCGCATCAGCGGCGAAACCGCGCCGCTGCTGTTTACCTCGCTGGGCAATCCGTTCCTCAGCTTCAAACTGACCCAGCCGATGGCATCGATGCCCACCACGATCTTTCAGTTCGCGATGAGCGCCTATGACGATTGGCAGCGCCTGGCCTGGGGCGGCGCGCTGATCATCGCGGTTGCGGTCCTGACCACCAATATCATCGGACGTGCCTTGACGCGCGGGAGCACCCACAAGTGACTGTTGAAGCCCCCAATCCTTTCCAGACAGACCAGAAAACCGTCATGATCCCGCCGCCGGCCGGCGACCGCGTGATCGACGTGCAGAACCTGGATTTCTTCTACGGCAAGAACCAGGCGCTGTATGGCGTCAACCTGCCCGTCGCGCGCAACAAGGTGACCGCGCTGATCGGGCCATCGGGTTGCGGGAAATCCACGCTGCTGCGCACGCTCAACCGTATCTATGACCTGTATCCGGGCCAGTCGGCCACCGGCGACATCCGCTTCGACGATGAAAACATCCTGGACCAGGCGAAGAATTCCGAAGGCCTGCGCGCGCGTATCGGCATGGTATTCCAGCGCCCGACGCCGTTCCCGATGTCGATCTATGACAATATCGCCTTCGGCGTGCGGCTCCATCGCCGCGTCGGCAAGGCCGACATGGACGAAATGGTCGAACGATCGCTGACCCGCGCCGCGCTGTGGGACGAAGTGAAGGACAAGCTGCACAGCTCGGGCCTCGGCCTGTCCGGCGGCCAGCAGCAGCGCCTGTGCGTTGCGCGCGGCATCGCGATCAATCCCGATGTGCTGCTGCTCGACGAGCCCGCCTCGGCACTCGATCCGCTGTCGACCGCCAAGCTGGAATCTACGCTGATCGAACTCAAATCGTCGCTGACGATCGTGATCGTCACGCACAACCTGCAACAGGCGGCACGCATTTCGGACTACACCGGCTTCATGCTGCTGGGCAAAATGATCGAATTCCGCCCGTCATCCGATGCCTTCGTCTCGCCCGAAACGCGCCAGATGCAGGATTACATCACCGGCCGGTTCGGCTGAGCGAAAAAGAGACACCCATGGCCAACGACTATACCACGCGCGCGATCGATGCCGACATGGGTCAGCTCAACGCGCTGATCGCGCAAATGGGCGGCCTGGCCGAAGCCCAGATCGTGGCCGCCATCGACGCGCTCCTGCGCGGCGACCACGACAAAGCCACCGAAATCGTCGCGCGCGACAAGCAGCTCGACCTGATCGAGGCCGAAGTCGAAAAACTCGCGATCCAGTTGATCGCCCTGCGCGCACCCGTCGCCAGCGACCTGCGCCAGGTCGTGGCCGCGTTCAAAATTTCGGGCATGCTCGAACGCGTGGGCGACCACGCCAAGAACATCGCCCGCTCCACCCTGAAAATCGAGGACTTCCGCTTCGGCCCGATCGCGCTGATCCCCGCCGTCGCCGAAATCGCGATCGGCATGATCCACGCCACCCTCGATGCCTATGCCGCGCAGGACCCCGTCCTGGCCCAGGAAGTCGTCGTGCGCGATGACCTGGTCGACGCGCTGTACAAGGAACTGATCCGCAGCCTGATCGAACAGCTCGCGGAAAAGACGACCAATGTCGTGACCGCGACCGAGATGCTGCTCGTCGCGCGCAATATCGAGCGCATCGGTGACAATGCGACGAACATTGCCGAGGCGGTGTATTATGCTGCGACGGGGATTGTGATGCCTGATCGGCACAAGACTGGCGATTGAAGTTAAGGGCCTCCGGCGGCAAAGGGCCGAGGGCCCTTTGAACCCGTTACCGTCTTGAACTGCACGCTGTTCAGGCATTTGCGCGCCCCCGCGTAGCGGTGTCATCGTCTCCCGACGCAGCGGTAGGATGCATGGCTGAACCGGCACCCCAACGCGGACGGTAACGGGATGCAAGGGCAATAGCCCTTGCCCGCCGGAGGCCCTTAAGCGCCCGCCCGCAGATTTCCGATTGTTACCGTTTCCTGCAACAATTCGTTACCAAGGTGCACCTTTCGTAACAGCGCCATCACGTGCTAAGCGCCGCGGGCTGGAACGCGCCGTGGCTGCGGCGAGTTGATAAGCCTTGGCCGTGCGCCCTGCCCTAAAAAACCGCTTTGCTACGGCCCGTCAGGGTTGATACGTCATGGCGGCTGCAGAAAAATCGTTTGAATAGGCGCTTAGGTGTCGCCGGACTTCCCCGCCAACGGGGATGGAGTTTGCAAGCATGCTCGATATCGTCAAGATCGCCCTTCACCGTCCACTGACATTCATTGTCATGGCGATCCTGATCGCGATCTTTGGCGTGTTGTCGGCCATCCGGGCGCCGGTGGATATTTTTCCCGAGATCAATATTCCGGTGATCGCGGTCGCCTGGCAATATGCGGGGCTCAATCCGAAGGACATGAACGACCGCATCGTCACGCCGTATTCGCGCGTGCTGACGACGACGGTCAACGATATCGAACATATCGAAAGCCAGTCGATGGTCGGTATCGGTATCGTGAAGATCTATTTTCAGCCGGGCACCAATATCGCGACCGCAAACGCGCAGATCAGCGCGATTTCGCAGGCCGCGTTGAAGCAGTTGCCGCCGGGTTCGACCCCGCCGCTGATTCTCAACTACAACGCGTCGACCGTGCCGATCGTGCAGCTCGCGCTGTCGGGCACCGGCCTGACCGAGCAGCAGCTTTTTGACATCGGTTTCAGCCAGATGCGCCCGCCATTGGTGACGGTGCCGGGGCTCGCGATGCCGTATCCATCGGGCGGTAAACAGCGCCAGATCCAGGTCGATCTCGATCCCACCGCGCTGCAGTCGAAGGGCCTTTCGGCGCAGGACGTGACCGACGCGATCGCCGCGCAGAACCAGCTCAATCCGGCCGGTCTCGTGAAAATCGGGCCGACGCAGTACAGCGTGTCGCTGAACAACTCGCCGACTTCGGTCGAGGCGCTGAACGACCTGCCGGTCAAGGTGATCGGCGGCGCGACCATTTACATGCGCGATGTCGCCCATGTCCGCGATGGCTATCCGCCGCAGACCAATGTCGTGCACGTCGATGGCAAGCGCTCGGTGCTGCTGACCGTGCTGAAAAACGGCGCGACTTCGACCCTGGCGATCATCTCCGGGATGAAGGAAAAGCTGCCCGGGATCATGGTCGGCCTGCCCGAGACGTTGAAAGTCGCGACGGTCGGCGATCAGTCGATCTTCGTGCGCGCAGCGGTCAGCGGCGTGATCCGCGAAGGCTTGATCGCGGCGGGGCTGACCAGCCTGATGATCCTGCTGTTCCTGGGCTCGGTCCGGTCGACCCTGATCATCGCGACGTCGATCCCGCTGGCGGTGCTGGCATCGATCGCCACGCTGTATGCCACGGGGCACACGCTCAATACGATGACGCTCGGCGGGCTGGCGCTCGCGGTCGGGCTGCTCGTCGATGAAGCGACGGTGACGATCGAGAACATCAACTGGCATCTGGAACAGGGCAAGGACGTGATCCCCGCGATCACCGATGGCGCGGCGCAGATCATCATCCCGGCGTTCGTGTCGATGCTGTGTATCTGTATCGTGTTCGTCCCGATGTTCTTCCTGCCGGGCGTTGCCGGGTTCCTGTTCGTACCGATGGCGCTGTCGGTGATTTTCGCGATGGTTTTCAGCTTTATCCTGTCGCGCACGCTCGTGCCGACGATGGCGATGTACCTGCTGCAGAAGCATGATCCGGACAAGCACGACAAGCCGACGCATGGCATCAGCGGGTTTTTCATCCGCTTTCAGCATGGCTTCGAAAAAGGCTTCGAGAAGTTTCGCGCGGGTTACATCGGCCTGTTGCGGCTGGCGCTGATCGGCCATGGCCGCTTTGTCGCCGGGTTCCTGGCGGCGATGGTCGTGTCGCTGTTCCTGGTGCCGTTCCTGGGCAGCAATTTCTTTCCGACGATCGATTCGGGCCAGATCCTGATGCACACGCGCGTGCCGATGGGTTCGCGCATCGAGGATACCGCCGCGCGGTTCGACCTGATCGAACAGCAGGTGCACAAAATGTTGCCGGTCGGCGAAGTGAAGGCGATCACCGACAACATCGGCCTGCCGGTCAGCGCGATCAATACCGTCTATAACAACAGCGGCACGATCGGATCGCAGGATGGCGACATCATCATCACACTGAAGGAAGGCCACGCGCCGACCGAACGCGCGATCGAAACGCTGCGCCGCGAGCTGCCGCAGAAATTTGCCGGCACCACATTTGCGTTCCTGCCCGCCGACATCACCAGCCAGATCCTCAACTTCGGCAGCCCGGCCCCGATCGACGTACAGGTCACCGGTCGCAATCCGAAGGACGTGGCTGCGTTTGCGCACGTGATCCTCAATGCGATTGCGCCGATCCCGGGCATCGCCGACAGCCGCATTCAGCAGCCAGAGGGCTCGCCGAACCTGGATGTCGATGTGAATCGGTCGCTGATCGGGCAATACGGCTTGAACGAGCGCGATGTGACCAACAGCCTGGCCAATGCCCTGGCCGGATCGTCGCAGACCGCGCCGGTGTTCTATGTCAATCCGGCCACCGGCATTCAGTATCCGGTCGTCGCGCAGTCGCCCGAATACCTGGTGTCTTCGATCAACTCGCTTGAAAACGTGCCGGTCGGCACTTCGACGTCGGGCACCCCGACCCAGTTGCTCGGCGGTGTCGCCCGGTTGAAACGGACGGACATCCCGGCGGTGCTGTCGCAATACAACATCGCGCCGGTCTATGACGTCTATGCGACCACGCAGAACCGTGACCTCGGCGCGGTGGCGTCGGACATCAATGGCGTGCTCGCGAAATTGAAGAAAGACCAGCCCAAGGGCGTGACGGTCGCCATTCGTGGCCAGGTTGCGACGATGAACATTGCCTTCATCGGCCTGGGCCTCGGCCTCGTCGCCGCGATCGTGCTGATCTACCTGCTGATCGTGGTCAACTTCCAGAGCTGGCTCGACCCGCTGGTGATCATTTCGGCACTGCCGGCCGCGCTCGCGGGGATCGTGTGGATGCTGTTCGTCACCGGCACGACGCTGTCGGTGCCGGCGCTGACCGGCGCGATCATGTGCATGGGTATTGCCACGGCCAACTCGATCCTGGTGATCAGCTTCGCCCGCGAACGGCTCAATGAAAACGGCAATCCGCTGCTGGCCGCGATCGAGGCCGGGTCGGTGCGTTTTCGCCCGGTGCTGATGACCGCGCTGGCGATGATGATCGGCATGGTGCCGATGGCGCTGGGCCTGGGCGAAGGCGCCGAACAGAACGCGCCGCTGGGCCGTGCGGTGATCGGCGGGCTGTTGTTTGCCACGACTGCCACGCTGATTTTCGTGCCGGTGGTGTTCAGCATGGTCCATCATCGCAAACACAGCCAGGACGGCGACAAGGCCAACGCCAAATCGTCGGACGGCAAATCGTCACAAGACAATTCAACCTCAACCGAAGCGGTACCATCTCATGCCTGACCACGAGACCCCTCAAGAGTCGGCGCACGTCGACCTCGATCAGCCGCTGCCCGACGCGGGCAAGCTCAAGAAACTGGGCCTGATCGTCGGCGTCAGCGCAGTGGTGATCGCGATCATCGGCATCGGCTGGCGCCACCATACGGTGGGCAACGAACAATCGGTAGCGCGCACGGCATCGATCGACGATGTCGCGGTGGTCCATCCGGTGCAGGTCGGTGGCGGCGATGAACTCGTCCTGCCGGGCCAGATCCAGGCCTGGAACAATGCGGCGATCAACGCGCGTACCAATGGCTATGTGCGCAACTGGCTCGCCGATATCGGCGATCATGTGCACACCGGCCAGGCGCTCGCGGTGCTCGATGCGCCCGAAGTCGACCAGGCAAAAGCCCAGGCCGACGCCGATTACCAGACTGCGCTGGCCAACCAGCACCTGTCGGCGACCACGGCCAAGCGCTGGGCGCAATTGCTGACCCAGGACGCTGTCGCGAAGCAGGAAAACGACGAGAAGCAGGGCGATCTCGCGGCCAAGACCGCGCTCGCCAATGCGTCGCTCGCCAATGTGAAGCGCCAGCGCGCGCTGCAGGGTTTCGAACGCGTGCTGTCGCCGTTCGATGGCGTGATCACCAGCCGATCGGCGCAGATCGGTGCGCTGGTCACGACCGGCAATCCCAATGCGCAGCCGCTGTTCACCGTGTCCGACGTGCATCGCATGCGGATCTACGTCAAAGTGCCGCAGAGCTATGCCGCGATGATCCACCCCGGTATTTCCGCCTCGCTCGAAGTCCCCGAATACCCCAACCGCAGCTTTCCTGCGGTGCTGGTCCGTTCGGCCGGCGCGGTCGATGTCCAGTCGGGATCGGTGCTGGTCGAATTGCAGGCCGACAATGTCGATCGCGACCTGAAACCGGGCGCGTTTACCCAGGCGCATTTCCACGCGACCGGCGGCACCGGATCGCTGTCGCTGCCCGGCAGCGCGATCCTGTATGGCACGGCCGGCCCCAGCGTTGCGATCATAAACGCAGGCGGACCGCCGACGGGCGACAAGACCGTCACTTTGCGCCCGGTCACGATCGTGCGCGATGACGGCAATGTCGTGCGCGTGACCGGCGCGATCAGCGCGAACGACGCCATCGTCGACAGCCCGCCCGATGCCATCCACACCGGGCAGAAAATCCACGTGACGCAAGTCCTGAAGCCTACCGCCGATACGTCTGCGAAGCCAGCCGGCGCGAAAGACCCGGACTCGAGCAAGGGTGCCGGCACGACCACGGGATCGGGCACGAACACGCAGGCCGGGCCTTCGGGCGCACCCAATGCGAAGTAAGCACCTGGTCCTTGCATCGCCGCTCGTGCTGGGCATGGCGCTGGGCGGCTGCGCGCTGACCCCGAAGACATTGCCGGTGGTGGCGTCACCGCCGCATTTCGACAATATCCCGGCAGACTGGTCCGAAGCGATGCCCGCCGACACCGCCCCGCGCGGGCCGTGGTGGTATGCGTTCAACGACCCTGTGCTCAACGATATGGAAGCGCGCGCCGACGCCGCCAGCCCGACCCTGGCCGCTGCGCTCGCGCGCCGCGATGAAGCACGCGCGGTACTAGGCGAAACGTCCGCAGCGCTCCTTCCCGAAGTCGATGCCGTCGGCAGCGCGGAGCGCGAGCGCGTGGCGAAAAACCGCCCGTCGTCGCTGGGCTATGCGGCGACGTACAACGATTATACCGCCGGCGCGCAGTTGAACTACGAACTCGATCTGTGGGGCCGCGTGCGCAACACCGTGCGCGCCGCGAAGTCCGAAGAACGCGCCACCGAAGCCGATCTCGCCTCGGTAAAGCTCAGCCTGCAGGCCTCGGTCGCCGATGCCTATGTGCGGCTGCGCGGGCTCGACGCCGAAGCGGACCTGCTGACGCGTTCGGTCGATGCCTATACCAAGGCCTATGACCTGACCAAGCTGCGCCATTCGGGCGGGGTCGTCTCGGGCCTCGACGAAAACCGTGCGAAAACCGTGCTGTACAACGCGCGGGCGCTGGCAGTCGACGTCGCCGATCAGCGCACCCGGACCGAGCACGAGCTTGCCGCGATGGTCGGCGTCCCCGCCAGTGGTTTCCATGTCGCGGCCTCGCCGCAGTTGACGCAGGCACCCGCCGTACCGGTCGGCACGCCTTCGACGTTGCTGCAACGCCGCCCGGATATCGCCGCCGCCGAACGCCGCGTGATGGAATCGAACGCGCAGATCGGCGCCGCGCATGCCGCGCTGTTCCCGACCGTCACCCTGGGCGCGGGCGCAGGCTTCAACAGCACCGGCCCCGCATTCCTGAGCCAGCAGAACACATTCTGGGCACTGGGCCCACTCGGCTTCAACCTGCCGATTTTCGACGCCGGCAAGCGCCTGTCCGCCGTGCGCCAGGCCCGCGCGCAATTCGACGAAAACGCCGCGGATTACCGCAACACGGTGATCACGGCGTTCCGCGAAGTCGAGGATTCACTGACCGACGCCCGCGTCCTGGCGAACGAAGTGACCGAGCAGAAAATCGGCGTCCAGGCTGCGCAGGCAACGACCAAACTGTCGCTGATCCGCTACCGCGAAGGCGCCGCCGACTATCTCGAAGTCGTGACCGCGCAGACCGACGAACTGACTGCGGAACGCTCGCTGCTGGCGGTACAGACGCGCGTGTCACAGGCCAGCGTGTCGATCGTCCGCGCACTGGGTGGGCCGGTCGACGAGCGACCTGCGGGGTAGTGCGACATGCCAGTGGTGTTTCGGTTCGACGGGTTCCGGTTTCATTTCTACTCGGATGAAGGCGACCCACGTGAGCCGGTCCACATCCATGTGGCCAGCGCCGGAGCGGACGCCAAATTCTGGCTGTTTCCCGAAGTGGAGATAGGCTATAATCGCGGCTACGACGCCCGGACGATCAAACGTCTGCAGGCTATCGTGTTAGAACATCGCGATGTGATCGTGGAGGCGTGGAATGGACACTTTGGCTAGAGCCACCGCGGTTCGCTTCGACGATGCGCAGATGTGGGTGGACCTGGAAGACGGGCGCACGCTCGGCATTCCGCTGGTGTGGTTCCCTCGCCTGCTCCACGGCACACCAGCCCAGCGCGAGGCGTGCTTCATCAGCCCGAGCGGTATCCATTGGGATGATCTGGACGAGGATATTTCCATAGCGGGCCTGCTGGCAGGCCGGGGCGACATGACGCGACCGAACAAGGCCGCTGCCTGACCGTTTCGAACATGGCAATTGTCGCTTAGCGCCGACCTGAAATCTCCCCGCACCGGGGAGGGGGACCACGCGAAGCTGTGGTGGTGGGGCCTCGCCTCATGGCGCACCCTTGGCGATAAAGCGCTTGATCTGCAGTGCGACCTAGCATCGTATCACAATGAGGCCACGCCCCTCCACCACCCTTCGGGCGGTCCCCCTCCCCGTCTCGGGGAGGATCGCGCCGGGATTTTGCCGTATGTTAACCATGACGGTCCCATCACTTCCGCGCCATGTCTGTTCGACACGGTACCGCAACATCGGTGACATAGGGCGCGATCGGAGGCTTTCATGCAGCAATCATACGATCTCGTCGTCATTGGCAGCGGACCGTCCGGGCGCCGGGGCGCGGTGCAGGCGGCGAAGCTTGGGAAGTCGGTGCTCGTTGTCGAAAAGGGGCGGCGGGTTGGTGGGGTTTCGGTGCATACCGGGACGATCCCGTCCAAGACCATTCGCGAGACCGTGCTCAATCTTTCCGGTTGGCGGGAGCGTGGGTTTTATGGGCGCAGTTACCGGGTCAAGCAGGACATTTGTGCCGACGACCTGATGGGGCGGCTGCACAAGACGCTCGAGCACGAAGTCGAAGTGCTGGAGCATCAGTTTCATCGCAATGGGGTGGATTGGGTCCAGGGCGCCGCGCGGTTCGTCGATCCGCATACGATCGAGATCGTCGGGCATGATGGCGAATGTCGCCGGGTTGCGGCGGGACATGTCCTGCTGGCCTGCGGGACGCAGCCGTTTCGGCCCGATACTGTGCCGTTCGATGGTCGCGTCGTGCTCGATGGGGACCAGATCCTCGACATCGCAAAATTGCCGCGCAGCCTGATCGTGATCGGCGCGGGGGTGATCGGCGTGGAATATGCGACGATCTTTTCTGCGCTCGATGTGGTCGTTACCCTGGTCGAGCCGCGGCCGACGTTTCTCGATTTCATCGACCGGGAACTGATCGAGGAATTCATTCACGAATTGCGCGATCGCAATGTCGGGCTGCGGCTCGGGTCGGCGGTGGCCGAGATCGCGGTGACCGAGGGCCGCGCGCATTGCCGACTGGAAAATGGTCGCGCCGTGGTGGCCGACATGCTGTTGTTTGCGGCCGGGCGGGTTGGCGCGGTGGATGGGCTCGCGCTCGAAGCAGCGGGGCTGAGCGCCGATCATCGTGGCCGGATCGCGGTCGATCCCAAGACCATGCAAACTGAGCAACCGCATATCTATGCCACAGGCGACGTCATCGGCTTTCCCAGCCTCGCCTCGACATCGATGGAACAGGGGCGCCTCGCGGCGCTTCATGCGTTTGGGCATGAACCCCCGCCCCCGCCCGAATTCTTTCCCTATGGCATCTATTCCGTGCCCGAAATTTCCGTGGTCGGCATGACCGAGGAGGAAGTACGCAAGCGCAATATCGCGTATGAAACGGGCGTGGCGCGGTTTCGCGAGACGTCGCGCGGGCATATCATGGGACTGGAAAGCGGCATGATGAAAATGCTGTTTTCGATCAAGACGCGGCGGCTGCTCGGGGTACATATCATCGGCGAGGGCGCGACCGAATTGATCCATATCGGCCAGGCGGTACTGAACCTGCGCGGGACGATCGACTATTTCATCCAGAACACGTTCAATTATCCGACCCTGGCCGAGGCGTACAAAATCGCCAGCCTGGATGCCTGGAACAAGCTGCAGGCGACGGCTGCGCCTGTGGCACCCAATCGCGCTGCGGGGGATTGCTGAGGGTAGGTCCGAGCGATTTTAAAAAGCCCTCCCCCTAAGGGGGAGGGTTGGGTGGGGGTTTACGGCGCCCGCGCTGTTGCATGACCAATCGGGCGTTGGACACCCCTCCCCAACCCCTCCCCTGAGGGGCGGGGCTATGTTGCATTGCGGGGCTGCAGTTGTGTTCGGCCTCGACGGAGTTGGCGATGCGCCCGCGGAACGGACAACGCTACATTTTGATATTGACTCGCAACATCACAATCTACTAGCGGCAACTTAGATGTATGGTCCCGGAGTTTGGTGGTGCGGATTTGATGTGAATCGTTTTGGTTCTTTTGTCCAGCATTTGCATATAAATTCGTAAGTGGTGAGGCCTCCGAGGGTCTTGAGGCGCTTGGCAAAGTTGTATGCGGCGACGAAGTTGGCGAGGTGATCTCGCAGTTGATCGTGGTTTTCGTAGTAGAAGCGTTTGACGGTTGCTTCCTTGATCGTCCGGTTCATCCGTTCGACTTGGCCATTAGTCCACGGGTGCCTTGGCTTGGTCGTGCGATGATCGATATTGTTGCGTGCGCAGGCATATTCGAAGGCATGCGCCCAGATTCGTTCACCGTTGGCCATTGCTTCCTTGATCAGTGGCACGGCTGAGCCGCCAGCACCTGGCGTTGTGAACTGGATGCCATTGTCAGTCAGCACCGTGTGGATTTTGTAGGGTACTGCCGCGATCAGCCTGTGGAGGAAGTCACGTGAAGTCGCTGTTTTGCCGTTCTCGTGCAGCTCGACAAAGGCGAACTTGCTGGTCCGATCGATCGCGACGAACATATAGAGTTTGCCCTGCTCGGTTCGGACTTCAGCGAGATCGATATGGAAGTAACCGATTGGATACGAACTAAACTTTCCGCGCTTGGGCTTGTCGCCTGCGACCTCTGGCAGGCGCGATATGTCATGGCGCTGCAAGCAGCGATCTGGTGAGATGCGGGATGGTTGCCTGCAGCGAGTAGAGGCAGTCATCCAACGGGAGGAGCGTGTGCTTGCGGAACGCGACAATCACCGCTTCCTCCTCGATGGACAATACCGTCGAATGGGCGTCCTTGGGGCCGGGTCGCACATCAACCGTGTTATCGCGGTGCCGCCACTTCGCCACCGTCTTTGGATTGATCCCATGACGCTTGGCGAGAACTCTCAGGCTCTCTTGACTATGTTGTATCGCTCGACGGATTGCCGCTGTCGTGCTGGCGCTCCCATGAAGTACTTGGCCCATAGCGCATCCTTCCAATCTTGCATGGATAATGCACCATCAATCCCCGGGACCAAACATCTAGCTGCGAAAGTTGCGTGATTTCAATATCAAGGGAATGCCTCAATGACATCGTATATGGCTGCGCTTGCGGCCAGCGTCGCGTTTTGCGCGACAGCGGCCCCCGCGATGGCGGCAGACGCCGCGCCCGCCGATGCAGCGGAGATCGTCGTTACCGGCAGCACGCCGCAGCAAAGCTCGTCGGCCGCGGGCTTGCCGCTCGCCGTGATCGACACGCCGCAATCGGTCACGGTCATCACCAATCAGCAGATCAAGGATTTCGCGCTGACTACGGTCAACGACCTGCTCGACACCGTGCCGGGCGTGAACGTCGAGCGGATCGAGACCGATCGCACAGAATACGACGCGCGCGGGTTCAATATCACCAGTTTCCAGGTCGATGGCATCGGGTTGCCGATGCTCGACAGCACGATCACCTTTGGCGCGCTCGATACCGCGCTGTGGGACAAAGTCGAAGTGGTGCGCGGCGCCAATGGCATGATGACCGGGGTGGGCAATCCATCGGCGACGGTCAATTATGTGCGCAAACGGCCGACCGATACTTTTCAGGCGTCGGTGACAGCATCGCTCGGCTCGTTTGACGACAAACGGATCGAGGGCGACATTTCGGCCCCGCTGACCAGGGACGGCACCGTCAAGGCGCGCGTGGTCGCCGCGCACGAGGACAGCAATTCCTACCTCGATTACTATCACAACAATCGCACGGTCGCCGGCGCGATCGTCGAATGGGATGTCACGCCCGACCTGACCGCGACCACCGCATACAGCCGCCAGCAGAACAATTCGCGCGGCGTGCTGTGGGGTTCGTTGCCGCTCAGTTTTTCCAATGGCGAGCAGATCACGTCGTTTCCGCGATCGGCGTCCACCTCCGCGCCCTGGACCTATTGGAACACGATGAACCAGAGCGTGTTCGGCGAGCTGAAATACAATCTGGGCCATGGCTGGTCGGTCAGGGGCGACGCGACGTTCATCCTTACGCAATACCAGTCGCGGCTGCTTTACGCGTATCCTTATGCCGACCCGGTGACGGGCCTGGGCATGACCGGGTATTCGGGCATGTATCCATCCGATTATCACCAGGCGCTGTTCGACGGCTATGCCTCGGGCCCGGTCACGCTGTTCGGGCGCAAGCATGACGTGGCATTCGGCGTATCGACCGGGCGCACGCACAGTGTCGAATGGGCGGCGGAATCGAGCGACGAAATCGATTATCCCTCGATCTTCCAGCTCGGCCAGGTCACCGTGCCCGAGCCGACGTATGGCGCGCAATACCTGGCCGCCGATATCGTCGACCGGATCACGCGTGCCTATGGCGCGGTGCATTGGAACCTGACCGACCGGTTGAAAGCGATCACCGGGTTTTCGGCCACCTGGCTGCGCTCCACCGGCAGCAGCTATGGCGTCGACGAAGGCCGCCGCAACAGCAAAGTCACGCCGTATGTCGGCGCGCTTTACGACATCACGCGCAACGTGAAAATCTACGGCAGCTATACCAGCATCTTCAATCCGCAGTCCGAAGTCGACGCGAACAACGCGCGGCTTGCGCCGGCCAGCGGCAGCAGCATCGAGGCCGGGCTGAAAGGCCAGTGGCTCGATGGCAAGCTGTATGCCAGCGGCGGCTGGTTCCGCGCGAAGCAGAACAACCTGGCCGAATACGCCGGCACATTTGCGGAGGGCAGCGGGTTTCCGATCGGCGGATCGTATTATGTCGGGCAGACCACGACGTCACAGGGCATCGAGCTGGAAGTGGCGGGCAAGATCACGACCAACTGGACCCTGAGCGGCGGCTACACCGGGTTTTCGCTGCGCACGCCCGATGGCCTGCGCGCGTTTACCTATATCCCCAATCATACGTTCAAACTGTCGACCACGTATGCCGTGCCCGCGCTGCAGGACTTGAAAGTGGGCGCCAATGTGCGCTGGCAGAACGGCACGTATTACGTCGATACCGGCGTGACCGATGCCGAGGGCAATTATGGCGTGATCCGCCAGGGCGGCTATGCAGTGGTCGATCTGATGGCCAGCGCCAAAGTCATCGATCACGTGCGCGCCGCGATCAACTTGCGCAACATCGGCAGTGCGAAATATCTCAACAGCCTCGCCGGCGGCCAGGCCTATTACGCGGCGCCGCGCACCGTGATGGGCTCGCTCAGCTTTACGTATTGAAGGGAAATCCTTGCAGGCCGGCACGAGGGGTGGGGGGGAAGTGCCGGCCCGCAAGGGGGTTTGGCAAGCCGGGTCAGCCCGGACTTGCCGAAAGTTGACCACGGCCAAAGTGGTAACGGATACCACCCAGAAACGCGCGGCCTGGTGCCGGGGTGAGAAATTGTTCGTCTCCCCCGGTATAGATGTTGGTGCCCATGACACCGAATGTCGCGTACTGCTTGTCTGTCAAATTGCTTATCGTGCCGAAAAGTTCCACGCGCGGCAGCGGATTTATCGATACGTCCAGATTGACCAGCGCATAGCCTGGCACCTGCGGGTTCAGGTTGGCTTCGTCGCCATGTGCATACTGGCCCGAGACCACCATCAGGTTGGCGCCGATGACCACCGCGCGCACCGGCGCGAACGTTCCGCGCAGTTTGAACGACTGCTTGGGAATGCCGCTGATCTGGCTGCCCGGGGCGACGGTGTCCCCGCTGGCGTCGATAAAGCTGTCACGATAGGTCGCCGCGACATTGCCGTAATTGGCGGAAAAATGGATTTTGTCCCAATCGCCGGTCAGGCCCAGCTCAAATCCTTCGCGACGGGTATGGCCCAGGTTGGCGAAATAGCCGAGGCCAGATGGGTCGTAAATGAACTGGATATCGTTGCTGACTTGGGTGCGGTAATACGCCGCGTTCCAGCCGAAGCGTTTCAGCAGGCGGCCGCGTGCGCCGATTTCGAAGCTGTGCGCGATGACTGCTTTGAGGTCGGGATCGCCGTTGAAACCGGTCGGGAGAGAGCATGGCGTCGCAGGGTCCGCGCAAGCCAGTTCGATTGCGGTCGGGGCGCGCATGGCTTCGCTGTAGCTGGTGAAAAAGCCGATGTCGGTGCGCGGGTTCCAGGCCAGCCCGACCGCGGGGTTGGCGCGGCGGTAGGTGTGGGCACCATTGACCGGGTCGATTTCGGGGCCTGCGATGCCGCCATCGGGCACGGTTGCCGTGGCCAGGGAACCGGTCGCTGCGTTCCAGTAGCTGGCGCCGATATAGGCCGGATTGTAATACGTGCTGCCGTCGTTGCCGATCCACGCATAGTTTCCGCTGTCATCGAGCAGTGTCGTGTTGGCGCCCGACAGGCTGACCCGCGTGACCGTATAACTCAGCGATGCGGTCAGGCTGAGCTTTGGCGTCAGCTTGATCGTGTCGCGGGCAAAGGCGTTGAACGCGGTGTTGTGTGAGGCGATCGCGACTGCGTTGATCAACGGGTTGCCCTGGAATCCGGCCGCGCTGCCATAGAGAAAATTGTTCGGCATCAGCACGGTCTGGTAATTGACCAGATAGGCCAGGTCGGTGTTCTGCTGATACCCGATCCGCGATGTTTCGAAATTGCCGCCCAGGCTGAAATCGTTGGTGAGGCCGAACAGCAGGGTGTTCAGGTCGATCAGCGCGTTGCCGCCGAATGTGTGCTGGGTCACGGTCGAGAACACCAGCGTGGTGTTGATGCCGCTGGTGTAATCGTGGATCGGCAGCGAGCCGGTATAGGGCACGAACCCGGCGTTCGCCGCGGTGCCGGCCATGAACGGGTTGTTTTTGTACAGGTCGACTGCAGTTCCGCCCGGCGCCAGCGCGCTGCAATCGTAAGTCACGTCGTCGCAATTGTCGCCCAGGCTCGCGTTGCTGTTGCTCGAATGGCTGTCCGATCGGCGGTAATAGACATTGCCGCTGAGCTTGAGCGCGGACGAGATCCGCGTGTCGAGCTTCAGGTTGATAATCAGTTGGTTGTTCGAAATATTGTCGGGCCAGGTATAGGCCATCTGCGGCGTGCCGAGCATCGACAGCGGCAGGCCTTGCGTGCCATTCAGCGAGGTATCGCCCCACGTGACACCGAACTCGGCATTGGTCGCGATGCCGTGCCAGCGCAATTTGCCGAAACCCTGGCTGACGCGGGTGTGGGTGTACCAGCGATAGCCGTCCTGGTCGTCGAAATTGCCCGCGACGAACCAGTCGATCGTCTTGTTTGCAAGGGTGCCGCCCGCCTCGCCCAGCACCGCGCGACGCGCAAACGAGCCGCCTTGCACGGTCACTTCAGCGCCCGCGTTTTCGGCGCCGTTCTTCGTCGTCAGCACCAGCGAACCGCCCAACGTGTTCAGCCCGAACAGCGGGTTGGACCCGGGCAGGACCTGGACTTGCGCGATCGCGTTCATCGGGATCAGGTCCCAGTTCACGATCGACCCGAACGGTTCGTTCATCCGCACGCCATCGAGCCACACCGACAGCCCGGTCGGCGACCCCAGCAACGACGTCGCCGAAAACCCGCGATAGGCGACATCGCTTTGATACGGGCTGCCCGTGCCATTGCTCAACGTGACCGAGCCCAGCGCGCTGTCGAGCAGATCGGCCAGGTTGCTGGGATGGTCGCGGGTCAGCGCATCGCCCGACAGCACCGCGGCGTTGACCGGCGTGTCGGCCAGGATCGCGTTGTCGCCGCCACCCGGCGCGGTCACGACGATCTGGGGCGGGAGATCGGTAGCAGCCTGCGCATGCGCGGCCGAGGCAAAACCCAGAATTGAGAGCGCCGACACCCCCAGCAATCCGACCTTGCGCTTCATCACCACCCCCATGGAATTCTTGGTAATCCCTAGCGGGCGGCCATGCGGAAATCCTGTTGGTTTGCTCAGGTCTGTAACAATTGTACGCCCTGCCCGCGCACCGCGCGCACGATCAGCCGTGGTGACAAGTCGCCCAGTCGTCGCCGCAACGCGCTGACCGCGACATCGAGCGTATTGTCCGACACGACCGCATGGGCGCCCCAGACCGCGTCGATCAGATGCTGGCGCGACACGATGCCGCCGCGCGCGCGCACCAGCTCGCCCAGCAAAGCCAGTGTGCGCGGTTCGGCCACCACCGGCGCTTCGCCGCAACGCATATCGCCGGTCATGGGATCGAGCGTCAGCCCGCCAAACACAACCGGCGGCGGCGGCAATTGCGCCGCGCGGCGCACGAGCACCGCGACGCGCGCGGCCAGTTCGGCAAAGGCAAACGGCTTGGCCAGGTAATCGTCCGCGCCCGCGTCGAACCCTTCCAGCCGGTCATCGAGCGTACCGCGCGCGGTCAGCATGAGCACCGGCATGTCGTGGCCGCCGGCACGTATGCCCCGGCACAGCGCCATGCCATCACAATCGGGCAGGCCCACATCCAGGATCACCAGCGCGACCGGGCCCGCCGCGATCGCATCCATCAGCCCCGCCCCCTGCCGCAGCCAGCGCACACTGTGGCCGCGCGCCGACAGCCCCTGCACGACGGCGCGCCCGATCATCACATCGTCTTCGACCAGGATAATCATGCTGGCTCCAGCGGCAGGGTGATCACCACGCAACAACCACCGCCAGCACGGTTTTCCGCATGGATCGTCCCGCCATGCGCCTCGGCCACCCAGCGCGCCAGCGCCAACCCGAGCCCAGTGCCACCGCGCAGCCGCCCTTCGTCCGATTGGTAATACGCGTCGAAAATCCGTGGCAGATCACGCGGCAACACGCCCGGCCCGCTATCCGCGATCGTGATCACCGCATGCATATCGCGGGCCACACATTCGATCAGCAATTGCGCGCCGGGGTCGGAAAATTTCAGGCCATTGTCGATCACGGTCAAAATCGCCTGCCCCAGCCAGCGTGCATCGAACGCGGCATTAATGGCCGCTGGCGCGTGCCAGACCAGCGCAACCTCGATCGCCGCGGCATAGGCCGCCGCCTGCGCCAGCGCCGCATCGATTACCGCGACCAGATCGGCGGACACCATGGTCAGCGCCGGTTCGCCCTCGCCCGCGCGGGCAAGGGCCAGCATGTCGGCAATGCGGTGATCGAGAAATCCGGCCTGCGCGACGATATCTGTCAGGGCGCGATGCGTGGGCGCGCCGCTTTCCAGCGCCACTTCCGCCAAAGTGCGGATCGCGGTGACCGGCGTGCGCAATTCATGGCTGGCCTTGGCGAAGAACAGCCGGCGCGATCGGTCGACCGCCTCGATCGCGGCGGTGCGCTCGGCGACTTGCGCGGTCAGCACGCGATTGGCGCCCAGCAATTGGCGCGCGCCAGACACCGATGCGGCCAGCGCCACCGCCGCCAGCAACACGCCCAGCGCCAGCGTATTATGCCGCACACCATCGAGACGCGCGCGCGCCACAACGACTTCGCGCGCCTCGTCGCGGTTGATCGCCGCCACCGTTGCGGTCAGCGTCGCGCGTTGCCCCGGGACTTGCGCAAGCGCGGCCAGGTCTGCGGCCCGGCGTATTTCCAGCGCCTGCGCCGGTTGATCGGACGCCTGCACAAAGCGGCCCTCGGCGGCGATCAGGTCGCGATAGGCTGTCAGGCTTTGCGCCAGCACCGCGCCGCTACGCGTATCGGCATCGCGCGCGATCTCGGCCACCACCGCCGCCTGTTGCTGCGCGATCAGCGCGTGTTCAAATTCGCGCGAGGCCGCATTCAGGCTCAGCGCAAAGGCGATCAACAGTCCGATCTGCGCGGTGCCAAGGACCAGAAACGGCCAGATCAGGCCGGGCCGCAGCGAGCCTTCAGCCATCATCTGCCATGACGTCTTTTCCGCTCGCCCGGAACCGCAATAGCGGCACGCGTTTCAGCCCATACAGTGCCAGCGCCCAGGCGCCCAGCCACGGGCTGAGCGCGATCACCAGCAGCGACAGCGCGACCAGCCAGACCAGCGATCCGCGGCGCCGCGCCAGCGTGGCCGCATCTTCGGCATCGACCGCGGCGAGCATGCCCCAGGTGCACAGGCTGATCAGGCCGATATTCGCGGCATAGAGCGAGACCGCCAGCGGCACGGTGCTGAACCGCGCGACGGTCATTGTCGTGAACGGCATGGCCGTCACCAGCAGCAGCAGCGGGCGCCACCACAGGACATAGGCGGGGGCAAATGTCTCGTTGCGATGGGTCACGCGGATCGCCGACAGCCAGCCCGATGACAGCACGGCAAAGCTGATCACATAGGGCAGCACATGCGGCCACAGCGACCGCATCAAGGTGACGAAGCCCGCGCTGTCGGTGACCTGGGCGGTATCGGGGATGCGGATATCGAGCACCAGCAGCGTCATCGACACACCGTAGATCGCGTCGCCCAGCCCATCGAGCCTGTTCCTGGGATACATCGATTTCGCCCCCTTTTCCGGTGATCCGGAAGAGACGACCCTAGTGCGCGCAACCGGCGTTGCGCAACCGGCGTTGCGCGCCCTTTCCCGCCGGCACAAAAAAAAGGGCCGGCGAAAACGCCAGCCCGGAGAAGTTTGGGAGAGGATGCCTGAAAGGCCTGTCCCCTGTGGCTGTCCGATCGATTCGTGGCAAATGCGCGTTAAGCTTTCGTAGTTGCAATAAACGCAATTATGGCCGTGCGCGGGCCTATTCCGGTCGCAAAAACAGCGATTTGAGTTCGCGCTTGAGGATTTTGCCATTGGCATTGCGCGGCAGAGTTTCAGGCTGAAACAGGATTGCGACGGGCACTTTGAAGGCTGCCAGCCGTGCCGCGACCCACGCGCGCAAATCCTGTTCACCGACAGCGAGCCCGGGCACCAGGTGGACGACCGCCACCGGTTCTTCGCCCAGGGTGCGATGGGCAACGCCGATGACCGCCGCGTCCATCACGGCCGGATGATCGTAAAGCGCGTTTTCGACTTCGCTCGAATAGATGTTTTCGCCGCCGCGGATGACCATGTCCTTTGCGCGGTCGACGATATGGCAATAGCCGTCGGCATCGATGCGCGCGAGATCGCCGCTGCGCACCCAGCCATCGACGAAGGTCGCCGCGGTGGCTTCGGGGTTGTTCCAGTAGCCTTTGACGATCATCGGCCCGCTCGCCCACAATTCGCCGACTTCGCCAACGGGCATGTCGACCAGGCGGTCGGGGCAGACCACGCGCAGGTCGGCGACGGGCACGGCGGGGCCGCAACTGTCGGGATGCGCCAGGTAATCATCGCCGACCAGATTGGTGACGGTGGCCATCGTTTCGGTCATGCCCCAGCCGTTGCCGGGCTTTGCGCCGAGCACCGCGCCGATCTTGCGCACCAGGTCGGGCGCGGACGGTGCGCCGCCATACGAGACGGTATCGAGCGACGAGAGATCGTATTTTTCGCGGTCGGGATGTTCGAGCAATTGCCACGCGATCGTCGGCACCCCGCCCGCCAAGTTGACCCGCTCGCGCTCGATCAACTGCAGCGCGACGCCGGCATCCCAGCGGCGCATGAACACCATCTTGCTGCCCGAATAGACCGCGCCCATCAGGATCGCGCTGCACGCGGTGACATGGAACAGCGGGATCGACACGAGTACGGTGCGCGGGCCTGGCGGTGGAATGACTTCGCCCCGGCGCACCAGGGCGGAGGCTGCGACATAGCCGCTGGTCAGGATATTGGTGGCGAGGTTGCGATGCGTGCCCAGCGCGCCTTTGGGCTGGCCGGTGGTGCCGGAGGTGTAGAAGATCGTCGCGTCGTCGTCGGGCGACAGGTCGATGTTCGGCAATTCGCGATCGGGCAAGGACCCATAATTGCCCGGCGCGCCGATGACGCTTTCCAGCGCCACGACACCAGTGGGAACCGTGTTCATGCGGGCGCCCAGCACGAATTCCAGCGCGGGAAGCTCGGCGCGCAAAGGCGTGATCCGTGCCAGCCGTTCGCCATCGGCGATCAGCGCGCGGCACTCCGCCGTGGCCAGGCCATACGCCAGTTCCGCGCCCGTCCACCACGCATTGAGCGGCACGCAGATCGCGCCGAGGGTCGTCACTGCAAAGAACGCGACTGGCCATTCGGGCAGGTTGCGCATTGCCAGCGCGACCCGGTCGCCGCGCCCGATGCCGAGCGCCTGCAAATGCGCGGCCAGCGCTGCGACTGCGCGGAACCAGCCGTCGAATGTGACGCGTTCGTCCTCGAACACCATGAATTCGAGCGCGCCGTGGCTGCGGCCGATCTGCGCCAGGGCGGACATCTGCGCGGGCGCATTTTTCCATGCGCGAAACTGGCGGCCATGCGCGTGGACCTGATCCATCTCGAATGGCGCGCCCGGGGCGCACAGCACCGCGCGGGCCTGGTCGAGCGTCATGTCCGCCATTGTCCTGTCCCTTCGAGCGGCCCGGTTATCCGGGTCTGACTTGCCCCCCTCCCCTTCAGGGGAGGGGCTGGGGGTGGGGGCGCGCGCCACTCTCGACGTCGAGCCAAGAGGACAGCCCCAACCCCAACCCCTCCCCTGAAGGGGAGGGGCTATTTACGCGCTGACCAGTTCCTGGCCGAGCGCGATGTAGCGCGCCAGGTGGTGGTCTTCATCGCCCAGTTCGTGGCCGATCATGATCAGGCGCTTGGCATAATGCGACATCGCCAGTTCCCAGGTCATGCCGATCCCGCCGTGCATCTGGATCGCCTCCTCGGCGGCGAGCGAGCCCGCTTTGCCGATCGTCGTCTTGGCCGCGCTGACCGCGCGTTCGCGCGTCATACGATCCGAGCTGAACAGATCGGCGGCGTTGATCGCGGCGCTGCGCGACTGTTCGATTTCCAGCGCGATCGTCGCCATGCGGTGTTGCAGCGCCTGGAACTTGCCGATGACGATGCCGAACTGTTTGCGCGTGCGCAGATAGTCGAGCGTCTGGTCGCGCAGGACGTCCATCACCGCGACCGCTTCCCACGACAGCGCGACCAGCGCCAGCGCGCGCGCAGCCTCGATCACCGGCCCTGCCCCGCCGGCTTCGCCGACCAGTACAGCAGGCGTCGCGGCGAATGTGACATCGCCCGCCGATCCGCCATCGACCAGCAGGTAATCGCGTACCGTCATACCCGGCGCATCGCGTTCGACGAGGAACGTCGACAGGCCCGCATCGCCGCGTGCCACGACCAGCAATTGATCGACACTGCCGGCGCACGACACCACGGTCTTTGCGCCGTCGAGCAACCAGCCCTCGCCTGTGGCGGTCGCTTTCGTGGTGATCGCTGCGGGATCGAACCACGTATCGGCCTCTTCCTCGGCATAGCTGATCACGCGTTCACCCGCGATCAGCGTAGCCAGATCGTCGCTGCGCCTGGCGGCGGCGAGCACATGCCCCGCCTGCAATGTCGCCAGCCATGGGCCGGTGACCAGCGCGCGGCCGAGTTCGGCAAACACCACGCCGACATCGAATGGCGATCCGCCGAACCCGCCCGCGCTTTCGTCGAACAGCGCGCCGACTGCGCCCAGTTCCGCCATTTGGCCCCACAAGTCGCGCGACCAGCCGGTACCGTCAAATGCCGCAGCGGTGCGCGTGGCGAACGGATATTTGTCCGCCAGAAACCGCCGCAAACTGTCGACCAGCATCTGCCGGTCTTCACCCAGAGAGAAATCCATGGCTCAGAGCTCCAGAATGGCTTTGGTGATGATTTCGCGCTGGACCTCATTGGATCCGCCGAAAATCGACAGTTTGCGGTCGTTGAAATATTGCGTGGCGACGGGCCCGGCCCATTCGGGGCCGACCGGTTCGCCGTTCCATCCGCCTTCGAACGATTCGGGCACCCACGGCCGCGCATAAGTGCCGGCGGCGCGGCGTGTCAGGTCATCGATCGTCTGGCGGATTTCGGTACCGCGAATTTTCAGCATCGAGCTTTCCGCGACCGGCGCCGCGCCGGCGCCAGCCGCCGCCAGCACGCGCATATTGGTGGTCTTCATGTTTTCCAGCTCGATTTCGAGCCGCGCCAGCCTAGCGGCGAATTGCGGGTCTTCGGCCAGCGGCTTGCCACCGCGTTTCTGCGTACGCGCGATCTCTTTCAATTCGCCCAGCGCCGCCATCGATGCGCCGACACCCGCGATATTGGTGCGCTCGTACGTCAGCAGGTACTTGGCATACGTCCAGCCCTTGTTTTCCTCGCCCACCAGGTTGGCGACGGGCACGCGGACACCGGTCAGGAACACTTCGTTGACCTCGTGATCACCCGACAACAGCTTGATCGGGCGGACTTCGATGCCCGGGGTCGCCATGTCGATCAGCAGGAAACTGATGCCTTCCTGGCGCTTGCCCTCGGTGGAGGTGCGCACCAGGCAGAACATCATGTTGGCGAACTGCGCCAGCGTGGTCCACGTTTTCTGGCCGTTGACCACGTAGTGATCGCCGTCACGGACTGCGCTGGTTTTCAGGCTGGCGAGATCGGAGCCCGCGCCGGGTTCCGAATACCCCTGGCACCACCAGTCGCTGCCATCGAGAATACGCGGCAGCCACTGTTTCTTCTGTTCCTCCGAGCCGTATTTCAGCAGCACCGGCCCGATCATCGACAGGCCGAACGGCAGGATGCGCGGCGCATTGGCGAGCGCGGTTTCGGTTTCGAAGATAAACCGTTCGATCACGGTCCAGCCGGTGCCGCCCCATTCGACCGGCCAATGGTTCGCCAGCCAGCCGCGCGCATTCAGGATCGCGTGCCACTGTTCCATGTCGGCTTTGGTCAGGTGCTGGCCCTTGCGGATCTTGTCGGTCAACTGCACCGGCAGTTTCTCGGCCAGGAATGCGCGCACTTCGGCGCGGAATGCCTCTTCGGCGGGCGTGAATTTCAGATCCATGCTGATCTCTCCTGCCACAAGCGCCGTTTCGTGCAGCGCCGTTCAATTTCATCGTTCGATTAAACGACCAATGAGGGGCAGGCAAGAGGCCATTTTGGGCGGAGCTTGGCCAGGTGTCGAAATCACGGTATAGTGCGCGGCGAAGGAGTTTGGTGCCATGACCCACGTCATCAATTGATCGCCCGCGCGCCCAGGCGGCGCGCCTCGACCGCACCAGATTCCCGAAGACATTCCATGCCACGTTTGCATAACAAGACCTGCGTCGTCACCGGCGCAGCGCGCGGTATCGGCCGCGCCATCGCCGCGCGTTTTCATGCCGAAGGCGCAATAGTGATCTGCACCGACATCGACCATCACACGGGCGCGGCGACTGCCGCCGCTATCGGAGCCCGGTTCGAACCGCTCGATGTCACCGATGAAGCACAATGGCACCGGCTGAGCGCGGCCGTTCCGGCGTGCGATGTGCTGGTCAATAACGCGGGCATTACCGGATTCGATATACCGGGCGCGTTACACGATCCTGAACATGCCAGTCTCGCCGATTGGCGCCGGGTCATGGCGGTCAATTGCGATGGCACGTTTCTCGGCTGTCGCTGGGCGATCGGCGCGATGAAGGCGGCGGGATCGGGCGCGATCATCAACCTAGCCTCGCGCTCGGGCCAGGTCGGCACGCCGGGCGCGGCGGCCTATGCCGCGTCAAAGGCGGCGGTGCGCAACCATACGCGATCGGTCGCGCTGTATTGTGCTGAACAGGGCTGGCGCATCCGCTGCAACGCGATCGCACCGGGCGCGATCCTGACCCCGATGTGGGATACGATGCTGGGCCACGGGCCCGACCGCGCCGACCGCATGGCGGCTGTGGTCGCCGATGCGCCGCTGCGCCGGTTTGGCGATGCGGACGAAGTCGCGGCAATCGCGGTCATGCTCGCCAGCGACGAAGCGACGTATATGACGGGCAGCGAAGTGACCGTGGATGGCGGACTGCTGGCGGGGACAGCGGCGCGTCCGCGGTAATTCCGAGGACGCGCGGTAATACAGAATTACGTCATGCCGGACTTGATCCGGCATCCATCGTGCCTCTTGGCGAGGTTGGAGCGGTGCCGCGCCAACGGCGCCGTTATGCGTCCGACACAGCGCCGCGCGCGGGGCCCGATGGATCCCGGATCAAGTCCGGGATGACGAAGGTTTTTAGGGGATGGGATTCAGCTTCGGCCCGCGGTCTGACTGGCCAGGCCGGCGCGCCCCAATCCTGCCCGCATTGCCCAGCGGTATAGCCATGCGATCATCGCCCCCATAACCAGCGCCGACAGCAGCACGCCCCATGTCTCGAAGCCATCGCCGACCAGGCCCAGCGGCCAGTCGCTGTCGTGCACATTCAGGACGCCGATCTTGGCCGCCGCGGTCAGGCCGGCGATCACCACGTTGATCAGGCTTTCGCCGACGATCAGGCCCGACGCGAGAATCACACCCAGCCGGCGCACGAGCGTTGCCGCGCCTGGGCTGGAGGCGTGGCGATCGCCATAGCGTTCGTACAAATGCCCGGCGATTGCGCCGACGATCACGATGCTGATCGTGCCGGGCGGGATATAGCCGCCGAATGCGATCGCCAGCGGCGGCAGGCGCAGGCCCCAGACGCGGTTGATCACTGCGTCGAACGCGATCAGGCCCACGCCGATCAGCGCGCCCGCGCCCAGGATCGGCCAGTCGACCGTGCCGTTGATGAATTGCCGCGCCAGCGCCGCGATCAACTGCGCCTGCGGGGCGGCGAGCGCTTTTGGTCCTGCGCCGACTGCGCCGGCATAGCCATAGGCGTGGCCCAGGATGACCATGACCGGCGGGATCACCAGCGCGCCCGCGATCACCCCGATGATCAGCGCGACCTGTTGCCGCCACGGTGTCGCGCCGACCAGTTCACCCGATTTCAGGTCCTGCAGATTGTCATTGGCGATCGTCGCGACGCCCAGCACGAAGCTGGCGACCAGCAGCGCCAGCGCCAGCAGGGCGGGCCGCGCCGCGACTCCCAGGTGCGGCTCGACCGTCAGCGACAACAGGCCGGCAGCCGCGACCACGCCGATGATTGCCAGGCTGGAAATCGGACTGTTCGATGATCCGATCAGGCCCGCCATATAGCCGCACAGCGCCGCGACCATAAACCCGGTCAACGCGACAAATGCGATCCCCGCGATCATCAGCGGGACTTCGTAGGGCGCGAGCGGCGTGCCGGCCATAAACCCGTGCAGCAGGATCCCGACCGGGATCAGCAGCGCCACGATCAGCACGCCGATCCAGCGGAATGACAGATCCTGCTCGGTGCGTTCGAGCACTTCGCCAGCCGCGCGGCGCGCCTGTGCCGCGAAGGCAGAGGCGATGCCGCTTGCGACCGGCTTTGCGAGCTGGATCAGCGTCCAGATCGCGGTCACCGCCATGGCCGAGGCAAACATGAAGCGGATCTTGTGCTTCCAGACGTCCATCGCGACATCGACCGCGGCGCCATGGGCCAGGCCGTATTCGGGGTGCATCCAGGTCATGACCGGCACCGCGACGCCCCAGGTCAGGACCAGCCCGGCGAGCATGGCCATGCCTGCGACCAACCCGATCAGGTGGCCTGCGCCAAACAGCGCCAATTGCATATTGATCGACATGCCCGTCGCGACGGAACCTGCGCGCGCATAGCCGGCGACTTCCGCCGCCAACAGGCGCGTGCCGACAAGCAGCGCCATCGCCGCCGATGCGATCGAGCCCGCGACCACTGCGTACAGGCCGAGCTTGGCTGCGTCGACGCTCTCGTCACTGCTGTCCTCATCGCGCGTCGCCTCGCCCGCGCGCAGGACTTCGGCGGCGGCGACGCCTTCGGGATAGGGCAAGTCCGACCCGGTCACGAGGCTGCGCCGAAGCGGCACCGAATAAACGACTCCGAGCACGCCGCCCGAGGCGCAGATCCAGAATGTCGGCCAGAACGGAATATCCGCCCAGTGCCCGATCATCATGAAACACGGCAGGATAAACGCCATGCATGACAGCGTGCCGGCCGACGACGCGATGGTCTGGACGATGTTGTTTTCCAGAATCCCCGAATCGCGAAACGGCCGCAGCACCGCCATCGAGATCACCGCCGCCGGGATCGACGATGCGAACGTCAGCCCCGATTGCAGGCACAGATAGATATTCGCGGCGGTGAACACCACGCATAGCAATCCGCCGAGGACAATACCCCGGATCGAGAGTTCGACGGGGGGTTTAGACGCCAAGGTCGGTCGCAACCCGGTCAAGCGCCGTGCGGAATTTGTGCAGGATCGCGTCCACTTCTTCCGCAGTGATGATCATCGGCGGGCAGAATGCGACCGCATCGCCGATTACGCGGCAGATCATGCCCTCGTCATGCAAAGCAACATTCATCATTGCGCCCAGTTTGCTGGACACATCGAGCGCGGTCTTGGCCGCTTTGTCGGTCACCAGTTCGACCGCGGCGATCAGGCCGACACCGCGCACTTCGCCGACCAGCGGATGATCGGCCATGGCAGCAAGCCCTGCCCGCAGCCGTTCGCCCTGCGCGGCGGCATTGGCGACCAGGCCGTCGGCTTCGATGATCCGTATGGTTTCCAGGCTGACCGCGGTTGCGACCGGATGGCCGCCGGCGGTGAACCCGTGGCCCAATGTGCCGATCCGCGCGCTTTCATCCATCACCGGGCCGAGCGCGCGGTCGTTGGCGATCAGTGCGGCAATCGGCATGTAGGATGACGACATCTGTTTCGACACGATGATGATGTCGGGGCGGATGCCGAACGTGTCACAGCCGAACATATTGCCCGTGCGGCCAAACCCGCAGATCACTTCGTCGGCGACGAGCAGGATGTCGTATTTCGCCAGCACCGCCTGGATTTTTGCCCAATAGGTCGCCGGCGGCACGACCACGCCGCCCGCGCCCATCACCGGCTCGCCCCAGAATGCGGCGATCGTGTCGGGCCCTTCGGCCAGGATCATCGCTTCCAGTTCATCGGCGCGGCGCGTGGCAAATGCCTTTTCGCTTTCGCCAGGCAGCGCGTCGCGCCAGTAATGCGGCGATCCGGTGTGCAGCACGCCGGCGATCGGCAGGTCGAACGAGCGGTGGTTGTTGGGCAATCCGGTCAGGCTGGCCGAGGCGAGCGTCACCCCGTGATAGCCGCGCATCCGCGAAATCAGCTTCTTCTTTTCGGGCTTGCCCAGCGCGTTCGAGCGGTACCAGATCAGCTTGATCGCGCTGTCATTGGCTTCGGAGCCCGAATTGCAGAAATACGCCTTGCTCATCCCGCCGGGCGTCAGGTGCGACGTCATCGTCACCAGCTTTTCCGCCAGGTCGATCACCGGGCCGTGCGATTTATGCGTAAACGTATGATAATACGGCAGCTTGCGCATCTGCGCGGCGGCAACATCGGCCAGCCGCGTCTCGCTGAACCCCAGCCCCGCGCTCCACAACCCGGACATCGCCTCGATATAGGCCTTGCCGTCGGCATCGTAGACATGAATGCCCTCGCCCCGGTCGATCACCAACGCGCCGATGTCTTCGTGCAGGCGGCCATTGGTATAGCCGTGCAGGTGATAGCGCACATCGCGCGCTTCGGCGGAGTTGGGCGTTTCGGCGGGTGCCGCGGCGGGCTGGATTTCGATGGTTTCGCTCATGCGCCCTTCATGGCGCAAAAACCGGCGGGTTGGCTATGCCCTATTTCCCCGCCTGGTCTGCGCAGAAAGGCAGCGGGATCCCCCTGAGTTCACAAACGAAGTGCAACACCCCAGTCAGGTGGTGCCATGTCAAACTACACCCAGCTTTCGCTCGAGGAGCGATGTTCGATTGCCCGGCTTCGCGAAGCCGGGCAATCGATCCGGCAAATCGCTGCAACTCTGGATCGCCAGGCGTCGACCATCTCGCGAGAGCTGAAGCGCAACACCGGCAGCAAAGTTGGCTATCAGCCCGCCTATGCCCAGGATCAGACAAAGGCCCGGCGCTGGAGCGGCTCACGCCTCGAACGCGATGACAGCTTGC
>Ga0302311_10000034_pt1 | contig 155327 bp, 148 predicted proteins | sample III_Palsa_N1_3_FD_200449 | JGI IMG/M metagenome (GOLD analysis project Ga0302311, IMG submission 200449) | Peat permafrost microbial communities from Stordalen Mire near Abisko, Sweden - III_Palsa_N1_3 | ecosystem: Environmental > Terrestrial > Soil > Palsa > Peat permafrost | place: Sweden...
CGGATGGACCGGGTACTACGGAAAACCCGGTCCCCTCGTCATGCTCAACGGATGGATCGATTTCCAAGCCGCAAAGCGAGGCGTCGCTACCCTCAAAGCTCAATCAGATCTGTGAATCCGATAGCCCACAAGTGGGAGAGGGAGAAAAAGAGCCCTCTCCCGCAAGGCGGGGGAGGGTTGGGTGGGGGTAGTGCCGCGGGCATAGCAAAGCAGAATCCGCTTAGGACGCGCCCAAGGCCCGCAGCAGACGGGCCGGCGCTCATAACCATCACGCACGGGGAGAAAACGCCGATGTCCATGTCCATGGTCAATGCCGGAGGCCGGCTCGACCGCCTGCCGATCGGCCCGTTCCATTATCGGATCATGGGACTGATCGGCATCGGCATGTTCTTCGACGGCTTCGACATCTATGTCGCCGGCACGGTGCTCGCCTCGACCTACAAGAGCGGGTTCTCGACCCTGGGTCAGAACGCGATCTTCGTGTCGGTTACCTTCGTCGGCATGATGATGGGCTCGTTCCTGACCGGGTTCCTGGGCGACCGGTTCGGACGGCGCTTCACCTATCAGGCCAATCTGCTGATCTTCGGCCTGGCCTCGCTCGCCGCCGCCTTCGCGCCCAACATGACCGTGCTGATCGCGCTGCGCTTCATCATCGGCATTGGCCTCGGCGCCGAGAATGTCGTGGGCTATTCGACCATGACCGAGTTCGTGCCGGCGCAGTCGCGCGGCAAGTGGCTGGGCCTGATGGCGGTGTTCGTGGTGACCGGCCTGCCGATCGCCTCACTGGTGGGATATCTGGTCGTGCCCACCTACGGTTGGCGCATCATGTTCATCATCGGCGGATTGGGCGGGCTCATCGTCTGGTATCTGCGCAAGAACCTGCCGGAATCGCCGCGCTGGCTCGAATCCGTCGGGCGCGGGGCCGAGGCCGACGCGCTCTTGAACCAGATCGAGGCGACGGTGGCCAAGGGCGGCCCGCTGCCCGAGCCGCTGCCGCCGGGCCCCGCCGCGGCGCCGGTCGGCCTGTCGATGCTGTTTGCGCCGCCACTGCTCGCCCGCGTCATTCTCGGCTGCATCTGCCTGATCGTCATCAACACGCTGCTCTATGGCTTCGTCACCTGGCTGCCGACCTTCTTCGTCAAGCAGGGGCTGAGCATCGCCACCTCGTTCGGCTATTCGCTGTTGATGGGGCTGGGCGCGCCGATCGGCTCGGCCATCGGCGCGCTGACCGCCGATCGCTGGGGCCGCAAGCCGACCATCATCGGCGCCTCGGCCCTCGCGGTGGCATTGGGGCTACTCTACCCGACGATCTCCGACCCGATCCTGCTGCCGATCGTGGGATTTGGACTGACCGTGCCGATCTACATCCTGGTGGCGCTGCTGTTCGGCATCTATATCCCCGAACTGTTTCCGACCGAAATCAGGCTGCGCGCGTCGGGCATCTGCAATACCTTCGGTCGCGGGGCGACGGTCGTGACGCCGTTCATCGTCGTGGCCCTGTTCAACGAGGGCGGCGTGTCGGCCGTCATGAGCCTGATGGTGGCGCTGCTCGTCATCCAGATCGTCGCGGTCCTCTTGCTCGGGATCGAACCGGCGAACCGGCGGTTGGAAGAGCTGACGCCGGAGGAGACGGCGGCCCGCCAGACCGTCAAGGCGCAGGGGAGGCAGGTTTTATGACGCAGACGGTCACGGTTCGGCATGTCGCCGACGATTCTTTCGCCGGCGGCTTGCGCGGCTTTTTCGAATATCGCGATCTGGGCATCGGCACCGCCACAGTCGGCAAGCTCAACGCCCATGTCATCCGGGCGCGCGCGCAGCACCAGGCGCAGCCGGAATGGCACCATCACGCTCTGGAATTCCAGGTGGTCTATGTGCTGAAGGGCTGGGTCCGGTTCGAATACGAAGGCACCGGCGAAGTGCTGTTGGAGGCCGGATCCAGCGTCTATCAGCCGCCGCTGATCCGGCACCGCGAGATCGCCCATTCCGACGATCTGGAAATGCTGGAAATCACCGCGCCAGCGGAATTCCCGACGGTGACCGGCTAGGATCGGTGCCATTCCACGAGCAGAATCGGGAATGCGACATGACGAAAAATGCGACGCCCAGGATCCGTGTCGGCATCGGCGGCTGGACCTTCGAGCCGTGGCGCGGCAGCTTCTATCCGGCCGATCTGACCCAGAAGCGCGAGCTGGAATATGCCAGCGGCAAGCTCACCTCGATCGAGGTCAACGGCACCTACTACGGCTCGCAGAAGCCCGCGACCTTCGCCAAATGGCATGACGAGACGCCGGATGATTTCGTCTTTGCGCTGAAGGGCCCGCGCTTCGCGACCAACCGGCGCGTGCTGGCCGAGGCCGGAGAGTCGATCGAGCACTTCCTGGGCAGCGGCCTGGCGGAGTTGAAGACCAAGCTGGGGCCGATCAACTGGCAATTCATGGCGACGAAGCAGTTCGATCCCGAGGATTTCGAGGCGTTCCTGCAGCTGCTGCCGGCCACGCTCGACGGCCGGGCGCTGCGCCATGCGGTCGAGGTGCGGCACGACAGCTTCAAGACGCCGGAATTCATCGCCCTGGCGCGCCGCTACGAGGTCGCGGTCGTACTCGCCGGGGATTCCGAATTTCCGCAGATCGCCGATGTCACCGCGCCCTTCGTCTATGCCCGCATCATGGGCACGGTCGAGCAGGAGGCTGCCGGCTATTCGCCTGCCGCGCTCGACCGCTGGGCCGAGCGGGCCCGGCAACTGGCCGTGGGCGCGCCGCCGACGGGGCTGGAGACGGTCGATGGCGCGCCGGCGGCCGAGCCGCGCGACGTGTTCCTCTATGTCATCAGCGGCTTCAAGCAGCGCAACCCGGCGGCCGCGATGGCGCTGATCAAGCGGCTGGCATAGCCAGGCCGTTTGATTTCGTGCCGTAACCGCGGGCGCCACGGGCGCGGCGGCAAACGGTTCCCCCGGCGCGCCTGGCCGGCGGGATGGAACGCAATGCGGCAAAAGGGAGTTTCCCGGTACGTGCACTGCGTTCGGGCCACCGACGCGATGGGACCAACCCTCCTTTTCATGCCGATCGCCGGGACCGCGCCATGCCTGAAGACAACCAGCCCTTCGACCAAGACCCGCGCGCGCCGCAGGAAGAGTCGAATGCCCAGGCTGACGGCGGCGAGCGGGGCAAGACAAAGAAAGACAAAAAAGACAAGAAGGAAAAGCCGCACAGCAAATGGCCGCTGATCGCGCTGGCGATCGGCATCGTCGTCGCCATCATCGCTGGCGTCGTCTATTGGCTGATGACGCGGAACCTGGAAGACACTGACGACGCCTATGTCGACGGGCGCGCGATCATGGTGGCACCCCAGGTGAACGGTGTCGTCACGGCGCTGAACGTGAACGACAATCAGTTCGTCCATAAGGGCGACTCCCTGATCGAGATCGACCCGCGGCTCTATCAGGCCTCCTACGATCAGGCGGCGGGTCAGGTGAAGGCGACCGAGGCGCAGCTGGCCAATGCCCGCGTCGCGCTCGACAAGCAGCGGGTGACGGCGCCGGCCCAGGTGCTGTCCGCCCAGGGCCAGCTCGACCAGGCGAAGGCCCAGCTGATCCAGGCCAAGGCCGAATACGCCCGCCAGCACGGCATCGAGAAGGCGGCGACCTCTCAGCAGAATATCGACAAGGCCGACCAGGGCTTCCTGTCGGCGCAGGGTCAGGTCGAGCAGGCCGAGGCGCAGCTGAAGCAGGCCGACCTGGTGCCGCAGGACGTGGCTGAGGCCGAGGCGCAGGTCGCCCAACTCGAAGGCCAGCTGATCCAGGCCAAGGCGAGCCAGGATCAGGCCGCGATCAATCTGGGCTACACCCATGTCACGGCGCCGCAGGACGGCTGGGTCACCAAGCGCAATGTCGAAGTCGGCGACCTGGCCACCCCGGGCGCGCCGATCGTCGCGATCGTATCGCCCCAGGTCTGGGTCACGGCGAATTTCAAGGAAACCCAGCTGAACCGCATGCGACCCGGCCAGCATGTCGACATCACCGTCGACGGCTATCCGTCGCTCAAGCTCTCGGGCCATGTCGACAGCGTCCAGCTTGGCTCCGGCTCGCGCTTCTCGGCCTTCCCGGCGGAGAACGCCACCGGCAATTTCGTGAAGATCGTCCAGCGCGTGCCGGTCAAGATCGTGATCGACAGCGGGCTCGATCCCCATATCCCGCTGCCGCTCGGCCTCTCGGTCACGCCGACGGTCACGCTGGAATGAGCGAGGGCGGGTCCAAGCCGGCGGCCAATCCCTGGCTGATCGCGCTCGTGGTGACGCTGGCGGCCTTCATGGAGGTGCTGGACACCACGATCGTGAACGTGGCGCTGCCGCATATCGCCGGCAGCATGTCGGTCAGCAGCGACGACGCGACCTGGACGCTGACCTCCTATCTGGTCGCCAACGGCATCGTGCTGACCATCTCCGGCTGGCTCGGCCGCAGGCTGGGCCGCAAGCGCTATTTCCTGATCTGCATCGGCATGTTCTCGGCCTGCAGCCTGATGTGCGGCCTGTCACAGAGCCTGGCGCAGCTGATCATGTTCCGCCTGGCCCAGGGCTTCTTCGGCGGCGGGCTGCAGCCGAATCAGCAGGCGATCATCCTCGACACCTTTCCGCCGGAACAGCGCGGCCGGGCCTTCGCCATCACCGCCATCGCGACGGTGGTGGCGCCGGTGCTGGGACCGTCGCTCGGCGGCTGGATCACCGACAATTACAGCTGGCGCTGGATCTTCTTCATCAACATTCCCGTGGGCGCGCTGACCTTCTTCGGCGTCATGTCCCTGGTCAAGGACATCAAGGAAAAGAAGCCCAAGAGCATCGACGGCATCGGTCTGGCCCTGATCGCGCTCGGTCTCGGCTGCCTGCAGGTCATGGTCGACCGCGGCCAGGACGAGGATTGGTTCGCGTCCAACTTCATCCGCATCTTCGCGGCGCTGGCGGTGGTCGGCATCCTGGGCGCCATCGCCTGGCTGCTCTATGCCAAGGACCCGATCGTCAATATTCGCGTGCTGAAGGACCGCAATCTGGCGATCAGTTCGATGCTGATGGTCTGCATGGCCTCGATCCTCTATGCCAGCGCGGTCGTGCTGCCGCAATTGGCGCAGCAGGTGCTGGGCTATACCGCGACGCTGGCCGGCCTGATCCTGTCGCCGGGCGCGATCCTGATCTGCCTGCTGATCCCGGTCGCGAACCGATGGCAGAGCGTCACGCCGACCAAATACGTCATCTGCTTCGGCTTCTTCTGCATCGGCTGCGCGATGGTCTATTCCCACGGGCTGACGCCGGACGTGGATTTCACCACGCTGTCGCTGATGCGCGCGGCCCAGGCCGGCGGGCTCGCCTTCATCTTCGCGCCGCTGACCACGGTCGCCTTCGCCACGATCAATCCCAAGGACAATGGCGACGCCACCGCCTTGTTCACCATGTTCCGCAATGTCGCGGGCTCGATCGGCATCTCGATCTCGACCGCGATGATCAGCCAGCGGACCCAGGTGCGCTGGGCCCATCTGCAGAGCCATCTGACCCCGCTCGATCCCGGCTATTCGTCCTTGCTGGGACAGCTCAAGGCTGCGCTCGCCGCCCAGGGCCCCGCCGCGGCCGGATCCAGCACCAGCCCGACCGGGCTGATCTATCAGACCCTCCGACAGCAAGGTTCGATCCTGGGCTACATGGATATCTTCGCCTATTGCGCGATCTTCGCCTTCATCGCCATGCCGCTGACCTTGCTGCTGCGCTCCGACAAGAAGGGGGGAAGCAGCCATGAGGCGGCTTGATCGCACCTGGGCCCCGCTGCTGGTGCTGGCCCTGGCCGGCTGCACGCTCGGCCCGGATTTCGAGACGCCGAAGGCGTTCCAGCCGGACGGCTGGTTTGCACCCGCGCCCAAGCCCGACCCGGTCGCCAGCCTGCCGGTCAACCAGCCGATCCGCGCCGACTGGTGGGCCCTGCTGGGCGATCCGGAACTGACTTCGCTGGAACAGCGCGTGGCCGAGGCCAATCCGGACGTGCGCGTCGCCACCCTGCGCCTGGCCGAAAGCCGGGCGCAGCGCCGCATCACGGCCGCCGACGAGTTTCCCCAGGTCAATGGCGACGCGTCCTACGTGCGCCAGAAGCCCAGCCCGCGCGGCGAGTTCAGCCTGCTCGGCGCCGGGGCCTCCAGCGGCGCCGGCGCCCAGGGGGCGACCGGTGCGCCCTCGTCCGCGCCGATCAAGCCGTTCAACCTCTGGCAATATGGCTTCGATGCCAGCTGGGAGCTGGACCTGTGGGGCAAGGTCCGCCGCTCGGTCGAGGCGGCCGACGCCAATATCGACGCCTCGGCCGAAGCCCGGCGCGACATCCTGCTATCGACCCTGGCCGAGGTCGCGCGCGACTATGTCCAGCTGCGCGACGTGCAGGATCAGCTGCGCATTGCCCGGGCGAATGTCGATGTGTCGGAACAGGGGTTGCGCCTGACCAAGCAGCAGGCGAGCCACGGCATGACCACCCAGCTCGACGTCAACAGCTCGGCCGCCCAGCTGGCCGGCGTCAATGCCACGATCCCGCAGCTGGAGCAGCGCCAGGCCGCCGCGATCAATCAATTGAGCTTTCTGATGGGCGAGCCGCCGCGCGCGCTCGCGGCCGAGCTGTCGACGCCGCAACCGGTGCCGCCGGTGCCGCCGCAGGTGCCGATCGGCCTGCCCTCGGAACTGGCCCGCCGCCGGCCCGATATCCGCGAGGCCGAGGCCAAGCTGCATGCGGCAACGGCCGAGATCGGCGTGGCCGAAGCCGCGTTCTATCCGAGCGTCACGCTGAGCGGCAGCCTCGACATCCAGGCGCTCGATTTCAACAAGCTCGGCAGCTGGGCCGCGCGCACCTACAGCTTCGGGCCGAGCCTCAGCATCCCGATCTTCGAGGGCGGCAAGCTGAAGGGCAATCTGGAGCTGACCAAGGCAGAACAGCAGGAAGCGGCCATCACCTTCCAGAAGACCGTGCTGAACGCCTGGTCGGAGGTCGACAATGCCCTGGTCGCCTATGATGCCGAGCAGCGGCGCGATACCCAGCTGCGCGTGCAGGTCGACCAGACCCACCAGGCGCTGGCGCTGGCCCAGCAGCAATATGCCCGGGGCGAGACCAGCTATCTCCAGGTGCTCGACGCCCAGCGCCAGGTGCTGTCGGCCGAGCAGCAGGAAGCCGACAGCCGCGCCACGATCTCGACCAATCTGGTCTCGCTCTATAAATCGCTCGGCGGCGGTTGGGATAAGGCCGACGAGCATTCGTAGGGGCGCGGTGCGGACGTTTTGGCGACGTGGAGCGCGGACTGGCGGCCCGGCCTTTGTGAGGCGGGTTTGGCGTCTCGGAAGGACGGCTCGGGGTGGGGAGCGGTCCGGCTGCTTTGGGCACCTGGGTCGGCGATATCGAGCATTCGTCTCACGGTCGAGAGCAATTCGCCGGCGCGCATCCAGCCAAGATTGACCGGTGCAATCGGCTTTCCTGCGTGCGCGCGGCCGCCTCCCGCCACCCCGCTAAGTCGTCAGTTCCCCGGCCGTCAAACGTCCTAACGCCAATTGGCTGAGGCAACGATTTAAAAGCAAGCAGCGCAATCGTGTTTCGCATCGTTTTCAATAGAAAGAGTTATTGCCTGGAAATCTTCAGCTATAGGTGGATAAACTCGGTTAGATAGCCGGTTAGGTCACAACGCAGGCGGACAAACGAAGATGGCTTCTGACAGCCCGGATCCCGGAGAGGAAGAGGTCGCATCGCCTCACATGCCGAGCGCCGAAGCACCCAACGCGGGCAAACCGTCCACGGAGCCCGACGGAGCGATACCGGCAAACGATCATGCAGAGTTACCTTCGATCCCACCGGCGATAGCGAGATTGGAGGCTGAGGTCGAAAGAGCCAAAATTGCGAGCGCCGAAGTGGAAGCGGCGAAGGCAAGCATAGCGGCGGCTCTGACCGCCGTATTGGCCGATCAAAAGCGAATTGCCAGCGCTGCATCGGATGTGGAGATTGCGAAGTCTGGAGTGACCGATTCGGAAGCAGTCGCGATCATCCGGCGCGACAGTGCGAACCAGGCCGCAACTGATGCCGAGGCGGCGCGTGTAGCAGCGGTAAATGCCAATTCTGACGCAGTTAATGCAAGTGCTGCTATTGTTCAGGCACAGGCAACTCTAGCCGCCACCCAGCTAGATATAGAGGCTGAGCGCCAAAAAGCAGCGACGGCAACTTTAGCTGCCGAGACCGCCGCGACAGCAGCGAGCGAGGCGCAGGCATCGGCAAGCACCAGCCGTGATCAAGCCCAAACGGCAAAGACCGCAGCCGAATTGGCAACTGTCGCTGCAACTTCGGCACAAACGACGATAGAAGGCGAGCGAGATAAGGCCATCAAGGCTGGAGCAACTATTGAGGCTGCAAGGTTAGCAATAGCCGCAGCTCAAACGGCGGCAGAGAGCGCGCGAGACCTCGCAAGCAAAGCGAGCACCGCTGCCGAGGCATTGAAGGCCACTGCCTCACAAGCACAATTGGCTACAGCCGGGGAACGTGACAAGGCGGCCAAATCGGCTTCGGCGGCGGAATTGGCTAAGTCAGATGTGCTTGAGGCGAAAAAAACCGCTGAGGCCGAACAAGGCAAAGCGACGGCAGCTAGAGAGGAAGCGGAAAGAGCGCGCATCTCGGCGACCGAAGCAGCCGCCCAGGCTGGCCACCAACTGGAATTGGCAAAAGCCCATGCTAAGGGCGCCTCCGAAGCTCACAATCTCAGTACGACAGTTGGACTTGCAGGCGCTTTCAATCAAAAGGCAGCCCAGCATAACAGACAGGTTATAGGTTGGGGAGCCCTGGCGGTAGCTGCCCTACTCCTTTTAGTGACTGCGGAATGGTTTCGGTACGATAGCTATACTCAACTGCTCACGTCGAAGCCTGATCAGTGGACGATCGGAGGGGCCGTTATACTCTCCCTACTGTTGGCCAGCGCACCAGTCTGGATCGCTTGGATGGCCACCCGAATGATCATGCGGAATTTCTCCCTGTCTGCAGACTATTCGTATAAGGCCGCACTTGCGAAGGCCTATGTTGGTTTTCGAGATGAGGCGAAGAGCTTGGATCCGATATTTAGAGAGAGACTCTTTGCGGCAGCGATAACCCAGTTGGACGCGAATCCAGTGCGGCTCATTGATGCCGCGCATCCCGGATCGCCGCTTCAAGATCTATTGCAGCAGCCGTTCATGCAGCAAGCTATGTTGGACCCGGCCGTTAAGATCGGGCTGCTCAACTGGCTTAAGGCCCGGTTTGGAAAGAGCCCCTCGTTTCCAACATTGTCGGAGCAATCAAGCCCACCAGCGTCGCCACCATCAGCTACGGTGCCGGTTGCAGCAGCACCGGCCCCGACACTCACAGCATCCGTGCCGCCACCCGCAACTGCTTCAACAACAGTGCCGGTTTGAACTGTATAGCCTTCGCCGCCAATGGCAGTTCACGTTCGGTTCCAGGAGAGGGGAGAAGGCATCGTTCGTCCTACTCGGTCGATTCGGCAAGCGGCCATTCGGAGATCACCTCGCCACTCAGACCTTATGTTGATCACCGACAAGCCAGATTGAATTTTCGGAGATACCCTTAACCTCGGAGCCGCTGGGCTGCCTCTTTGCTCCGACGGGCAACAAAGCCGGTTTCGCTTTCAGCGAACTCGTTGAACCCGAGCCAATCCGAAAGGGCAGCTCGGATCTCAGGCGTCAGTAGTGCCCCGATGGATTCCAATTCAGTATAGGGGGCGTCCGGACTCGAATGCGGGCCATGGTGCGTATCGACTGCGTCGAGATTAGCCATGAAGGTCTCCGCTCGACTCGCTGACGGATCAGCGCGGAAAGCCGTGATCCCTTTAGTTGACCCATGGTCCGGCGGGATCGCCCATTGAGCCTGGATCACCGGCTCGTTCACCGCGCTTCTCACAATCCATAGGGGACGACCGGGCGGCACCTGGGCAAGGCGCGAGCCGAACTCGGGGTCTGTTACAACGAGCACAGATCGATTTGGGGGCGACAAGGTCACGACAGCCCTCACGCTTGAGGTGGATAGGGGATGGTACCGGAGCGCTGCTGGGATGTCTGCTTCGTAGGAAGCTCGACGTCATGCCTAGATAGCGACATGGATCGAAAGCAGCAGCCCTTCTCCCAAATAACCCATCGTGAACCGCCGCCGACGATCTCAAGCCTCTACCCGTCGCATTGGCCCCTCCAAGGCCTTGTCTCGCCATCGCGGCGGGGAGGCTCTCACCACCGCGATGGCCACCGCGATCGTCAGAACCGCCCGTTCACAAGGGCAGGTCCTTGCCGCCCTGCTCCTGCACCATGTATTCCGCGTACCAGTCCGGCCAATTCTCATCGCGTTGGCCGCCGGTCCGCGTCTCGTGCTCGCCGTGCGCGGCCGCCGCCCGCCGGAGCGCGGCCGCGAGGTCCGCCGGCGAGGTGAAGGTCGTGGCGTCCGTGTCCACGCGGCCGGGCGCGCGGTGGGTGAGCTCCTGGAACAGCCAGCCATTGCCGTCCGGATCGCTGAACGAGGCGAAGGAGCGGTAACTGCGGCGCTCGGAATCCGGACCGCCCACCCGGACCCGGCCGAACAGGTAGGGCTCGTCCGGGCCGGCGTACGCGCCGCCGGCGTCGTGGAACACTCGGCCGATCTCCACGCCCCGACCGAGCAGGTCTTCGCGGGCGGCCTCGACGTCGGAGACGATCAGGTACAGTCCCTGGGCGGAGCCGGGCGTGGCCGCGGTGACGTTCTTGCCGAAGATGACCGAGCATCCGGAACCGGGCGGCGTGAACTGGATGACGCGGAAGTAGCCGTCGTCGGAGGCATAGTCGGCGTCGAGCCGCCACCCCAAACCGCCGTAAAAGCGCTTGGCGCGATCGACGTCCGAAACCGGGATGACGACGACCTCGAGCTTCATGTCCATGCCCCGCACGTTCGGGGTCTCGACTGCAGCGCTGCTCATGTGAACCTCCGATTGCTTCGGCCGCAACGCGGCCTTGAGAGATTGACGACAACAAGGCTTGGCAACGAGAACCGGGACGTGAACGAGGCTGCGCGGGCATCGATGATGCCGGGGGGCGCCACCGGCGGCAAAATGCGGTGGTCGACGCACGCAAATGTACGGCGCGCCGAGCCCCGAGACCTCGGCAGAAGACATCGGATCGAGGATCCCGTTCGCGGGCCACGATACTCCTGGCGCCGCACCGAATCCACGGTGAAGGTCCGCCCCCGCCCGCAAAACCCGGCGCAAAAGCTACTCGGGAAAGGCGGCGTCGGCCTCCCGTTGCAGCCGGCCTTCATGGCGGCGGGTCAGCACGATCAGGGTCACCACCACGATGGCCGCCACGATGCCGAAGCCGATCGCGACCGGTCCTTCGAGCCGGCGCACCTCATGGCCCAGCGCATAGGCGCCGAAGCCGTAGAGCGAGGCCCAGAGGGTGGCGCCCAGGGCATTGGCCAGCAGAAAGTGCTTCCAATCCATCCGGATGGCGCCGGCGAGCAGGGCGGTGAAGGTCCGCAGGATCGCGACGAAGCGGCCGAAGAACACGACCTGACCGCCATGGCGCTGAAACAGATAGCGGCCGAGCTTGATGCGCGGCGGGGTCAGGCCGACCTTGCCGCCGTAGCGGTCGAGCAGGCGAAAGCCGAAGCTGCGGCCGATCAGATAGCCGATATTGTCGCCGAGCATCGCGCCGATCGCGGCCGAGACGACCAGGGGCACGATGCCGAACTCATGGGTCGTGGCCGCATAGAGCGCCGCCGCGATCACGGCGCTCTCGCCCGGCGCCGGAATCCCCATGCTCTCGATCATGGTGATGCCGCCGATGGCGATCACGCCATGCTCGCGAATCAACGGCATGAGGGTGTCGTGCAGGAATGTGGTCAACGGGAGCCGGCGAAGGAGATGAGCGTCTGCATGGCGAATTGATCCTCGATCGAACGATCCATGGCTCAATCCGGCCGGCGCCGCAAGGTTCCTCAGCGGCTCGGCCAACGACGCCGAATGGCCGCGGTAGGGGGGAACCGCCCGGAACGCCTGATCCGCGTGCCCGGGTAAGCTGCGGGAATTGCAGCGCAACAAAGACACGGAACCGAACGGCCGTTGAGGGTGTCCTATGTACGTTGGGCTCGTCCCGACAGCGCTGAATATCCGCCTTTCCCCCACGATTGCCGGCAGGTTTCTCATGAAGATCGCCCAGGTTTCCTCGCTGATGGAAGCGGTGCCGCCCAAGCTTTATGGCGGGACCGAACGCATCGTCGCCTACCTGACCGACGAGCTGGTCGAGTTGGGGCATGAGGTGACGCTATTCGCCAGCGGCGACAGCCAGACCAAGGCGAAGCTCGAGCCGGTCTGGCCCCACGCCCTGCGGCTCGACACGGGTATGAAGGATTATCTGGCGCCGCATATCATCCTGCTGGAGACGCTGGCGCGCCAGGCGGACCAGTTCGACATCATCCATCTGCACATCGATTACCTGGGCTATCCGATGCTGCAACGGATGGACGTGCCGTTCGTCACCACGCTGCATGGCCGGCTGGACCTGCCGGAACTGCGCCGGCTGTACGAGGTGTTCTCGGACGTGCCGGTCGTCTCGATCTCGGATTCCCAGCGCGAGCCGATGCCGATCGCGAATTACGTCGATACGATCCATCACGGCCTGCCGCGCGACCTGCTGACGGCGGGCACGGGCAAGGACGGCTATCTGGCCTTCATCGGCCGCATCTCGCCGGAAAAGGCGCCGGATGCCGCGATCCGCATCGCCGGTGCCGCCGGCATGAAGATCAAGCTGGCCGCCAAGATCGACAATGTCGATCGCGCCTATTTCCAGGAAAAGATCGAGCCGCTGTTCGCCTTGCCGCATGTCGAATATATCGGCGAGATCAACGAGGCCCAGAAGGTCGATTTCCTGGGCAATGCCGCCGGCTTGCTGTTCCCGATCGCCTGGCGCGAGCCGTTCGGCCTCGCCATGATCGAGGCAATGGCCTGCGGCACGCCGGTGATCGCGATGCGCTGCGGCTCGGTGCCCGAGGTGCTGGAGGAGGGCGTGTCCGGCTTCATCGTCGAGACGGAGGAACAGGCGATTGCCGCCGTGCGCCGTCTGCCCGAACTCAGCCGGGCCAAGGTCCGCCAGGCGTTCGAGGACCGCTTCACCGGCCGCCGCATGGCCGAGGATTACGTCAGCCTGTACCAGCGCCTGATCGCCCTGCGCCAACCCGCACAGCTCAAGCTGGCCTGATGGCACAGGTGAAGCCAGCGGACCCGTCGGAGGCGATCTCGCCGTTCTATATTTCGGCCGCGGCCGCGGTGGCGACCCAGCGGCCGCGGGTCTTGAAACAGGGCGATGCCTTCGCCGTGCTCGACGATTTCGGCAATGCCCAGGCGACCGGACCGGCCGCCCAGGGCCTGTTCTTCCAGGACACGCGGTATCTGGCGCAACTGCTGCTGACCATCAATGGCGTGCGCCCGCTGCTGCTGTCCTCGTTCGTGACCGAAGACAACACCGCCTTGTCGGCCGATCTGACCAACCCGGATCTGGTCAATCCCGACGGCACCGCCCTGATCCGGGATACGATCCACATCCTCAGCACGACCGTGATGGGCAAGGACGCTCTGTTCCAGACCCTGGTCGTGCATAATTTCGGCCCCCGGCCGGTCGATTTCCGCCTGGAGCTCAATTTCGCCGCCGATTTCGTCGATATCTTCGAGGTGCGCGGCGCCGCCCGGGAGCAGCGCGGCGACATGCTGCCGGACGAGGCGCAGCCGGATGGCACAATTCTGTCCTATCGCGGTCTCGATGCCATCGTCCGGCGCACCCGGCTCAGCTTCGACCCGATGCCCGAGATGACCAACCGGCGCCGTGCCGGCTGGAATCTTCGTCTGGCCCCGCTCGAAACGCGGACGCTCCAGATCGCGGTCCATTGCCAGCGGGACGGCTACACGCCGGAGGCGGCCGGCCGCGATCAGGTGATCGCGGCGTCGGCGGCGCGGGCCGAGGCCCGGCGGGGCCAGGTCGCCCAGATCTTCACCAGCAACGAAAGCTTCAACGACTGGGTCAATCGCTCGCGTGCCGATATCGAGATGCTGGTGACCGAGACGCCGCAGGGACCCTATCCCTATGCCGGCATCCCCTGGTTCTCGACTGCGTTCGGCCGCGACGGCATCATCACGGCGCTGCAATGCCTGTGGCTCGATCCGGCCTTGGCGGCCGGTACTTTGCGCTTTCTGGCGGTCAACCAGGCGACCAAGCTCGACCCGAAAGCCGATGCGGAGCCCGGCAAGATCCTGCACGAGACCCGCAAGGGCGAGATGGCGATCCTGGGCGAGGTGCCGTTCGCGCTCTATTACGGCGGCGTCGATTCCACGCCCTTGTTCGTCGTGCTGGCCGCCGCCTATTACCGCCGGACCGGCGATCTGGACTTCATCCGCTCGATCTGGCCGCAGATCCAGGCTGCCCTCGGCTGGATGGCCGAATATGGCGACCATGACGGCGACGGCTTCCTGTCCTACGACCGCAAGTCCGTGAACGGCCTGATCAATCAGGGCTGGAAGGACAGCAGCGATTCGATCTTCCACGCCGACGGCCGCCTGGCCGAGGCGCCGATCGCGCTGGCCGAAGTGCAGGCCTACGCCTATGCCGCCTATCTGGGGGCCGCCGAACTGGCCGGTCACCTGGGCGAGGCGGACCGGGCGGCGGCGCTCAAGGACAAGGCCGATCGGCTGAGCGTGAAGTTCGAGCAGGCGTTCTGGCTCGAGGATCTCGGCACCTACGCCCTGGCGCTCGATGGTGCCAAGCAGCCGTGCCGCGTCGCGGCGTCGAATGCCGGCCATGTGCTGATGGGCGGCCTGGCCGCGCCCGACCGTGCCGCGCGCGTGGCCGAGCGGCTCGTGGCGCCGCCGTCCTTCTCGGATTGGGGCATCCGGACGGTCGAGGACACGGCGGCGCGCTATAACCCGATGTCCTATCACAACGGCTCGGTCTGGCCGCACGACAACGCGCTGATCGGCATGGGCTTCGCGCGCTACGGGTTGCGCGCGCCGCTGTTGAAGGTCATGACCGGGATGTTCGATGCGTCGCTGTTCATGGCCGACCATCGGTTGCCGGAGCTGTTCTGCGGCTTCGAGCGGCGACCGGGCTCGGCGCCGACCGCCTATCCGGTCGCCTGCATTCCGCAGGCCTGGTCGTCCGCGACCGTGTTCGGTCTGCTGGGCGCGCTGTTGGGCCTGTCGTTCGATCCGGCTGCGAAACAGATCAAGCTGACCCGACCGGTCTTGCCCGGCTGGATGGATGATTGCCGGATTTCGAACCTGCGCCTGGGCGATGCCGAGGTCGATATCCAGCTGGAACGGCGCGACGAAGACGTCGCCCTCCATGTCCTGCGCCGCACCGGCACCGTCGAAGTGGTCATCGTCAACTGACCGATCATCGCGTCGTCACCGCACTTTCAGCTATGGCCGCATGAGGGTGAAGGACAGCATGTCATTACCGCGTTACGCCTCGCGAGGGCCCGCCCGGTTTCTGCTGCATTACGTCGGGCGCAGGCTCGGCAGCCATTTGACCGTTTTGATCGCCGTGTTCGCAGCCGTCGGCTGCGCCATCGGCGCGCAATATGGCGTGAAGAACCTGGTCGATGCGCTGGGCGATCCAGGCGTCGGCGACACGCGGCTGTGGGGCGCCGTCGCGATCCTGCTGGGCCTGGTCGCCGGCGACAATCTGCTGTGGCGCCTGGCCGGCTGGGTCGCGACCTTCGCCTTCGTCGCGGTCGGCGGCGATCTGCGCATGGATCTGTTCGACCATCTGTCCGGCCACGGCACGCGCTATTTCTCCGATCGGTTTCCGGGCGCGCTGGCCGGCCGGATCTCGACCGCCGCCAACACGGCCTGGACTATCGAGAATTCGCTGACCTGGACGACGATTCCGCCGGGCACCGCCGTGCTCAGCAGCATCGCGCTGCTCAGCACGATCAACTGGCAGATGACGGTGGTGCTGTTCGTGATCGTCGCGATCCTGGCCGCGATCATCGCCAAGCTGGCGGCGAGCGGGCACGATCTGCACGCCCGCTTTGCCGGGCGCGCGGCGGCGGTCAGCGGCGATATCACCGACGTGGTCAGCAACATGAGCCTGGTCCGCGCCTTCGGCGCGGCCAAGCGCGAACAGGACCGGCTGTCGCAGAAGATCGAGGGCGAGATGTCGGCGCAGCGCGATAGCCTGCGCTCGCTCGAGCGGCTGCGGCTGTTCCACGCCTTCTCGGTCTTCATCGTCACCGCCGGCGTGCTGGTCTGGGCGGTCGAGCTGTGGCGGCTGCACCAGATCTCGACCGGCGACGTGGTGCTGACGACCACGCTGGGCTTCACCGTGCTGCATGCGTCGCGCGATCTGGCCATGGCGCTGGTCGAGCTGATCCAGCATTTCGCCAAGCTGGGCGAGGCGATCGAGGTGCTGGGCCTGCCGCACGAGATGCAGGACGTGCCGGACGCGAAGCCGCTGATCCATCTGGGCGGCGGCGTTACGTTCGAAAAAGTGTCGTTCAACTACCCGAGCGGCGCGTCGGTGCTGCGCGATTTCGATCTGCAGGTGCCCGCCGGCCAAAAGGTCGGCCTGGTCGGCAGGTCTGGCGCCGGCAAATCGACCATCCTGGCTTTGCTGCAACGGCACTACGATCCGAATGGCGGGCGGGTGTTGGTCGACGAGCAGGACATCAGCCACGTCACCCAGGAAAGCCTGCGCCAGGCGGTCGCCGTCGTGCAGCAGGACATCTCGCTGTTTCATCGGACCGCGCTCGAAAACCTGCGCTACGGCAAACCGGAAGCAAGTGACGAGGAGGTCTACCAGGCGGCCGAGGCGGCCTCCTGCACCGAGTTCATCCGGGCGCTGCCGGAAGGCTTCGACACCATCGTCGGCGAGCGCGGGCTGAAGCTGTCGGGGGGGCAGCGCCAGCGGCTGGCGATCGCGCGTGCGTTCCTGCGGGATGCGCCGATCATCCTGCTCGACGAGGCGACCTCGGCGCTCGACACGGAATCCGAACAGGCGATCCAGGAGGCGCTGATGCGGCTGGTCAAGAACCGCACCGTCGTCGCCATCGCCCATCGCCTGTCGACGCTGCATTCGTTCGACCGGATCGTGGTGCTGGATCGCGGCCGGATCATCGAGGACGGGTCGCCGCAGGATCTGCTCCGGCGCGACGGGCCCTATAGCCGCATGTACGGCCGGCAGCTCGCCGGCGAGGAAAAGCGCAAGTGACCGGGCGCCATGCCCTGCTGCTGGTCGCCCTGCTGGCGTTTGGCGGAATCGCCCGGGCCGACGACAATCCGCCGGCCGCCCCGGATGCGCCGCCGGCGGCGACGCCGGCGGCGGCACCGCCGGGCTCGAGCGGCGATCAGCCGGTGCCGGCATCGCCGGAACCGGCCGCCCCCAGTGCGGCCGCGCCGGCCGATGCGCCCAAGGACACGCCGCCGCCCGACGCCACGAAAGAGGCACCACCGGCCGACGCGGTCAAAGCCCCGCCCAAGGACGTGGCGCAGCCGCCGAAGAATCTGGAGCCGATCCCGAAGGACGCGGTCCTGAGCGTGCTCGGCAAGAAGGTACTCGGCCCCGACGGCGAGGATATGGGCCGCGTCACCGATCTGCTGCTGGACCGCGACGCGCATATCACATCGATCGTGATCGATTTCGGCGGCTTCCTGGGCGTGGGCAGCCGCAAGATCGCGATCGACTGGCGGCTCGTCCGTTTCGTGCCGGACAAGCCGGATGCGCCGATCGCGCTCAGCCTCGGCAAGGCCGAGGTCCAGGCGGCGCCGGAATATAAGGACAGCGCCCAGCCGCCGGTGATGGTCGGGCCGCCCCCGTCCGGTCCCGATGCCGCTCGATAGGCCGCCGGCCCTTGTCGCGGATCGGACTCATGCCCGGGCCGGTTATGGCCTGGATGGGCTGAACCTGTTCGTCGCCAATATCCAGACCGGTTTCGGTCCGTTCATCGCCGTGTTCCTGACCAGCCAGGGCTGGACCCAGACCGCGGTGGGCTTTGCGCTCAGCATCGGCACGGTCACCGCGATGGCGAGCCAGGTGCCGGCCGGCGCGCTGGTCGATGCCATCCCGCGCAAGACGGTGGTGGCGCTGTTCAGCGTGCTGGCCTTCGCCGGCAGCGCGCTGCTGTTCGCGCTCTGGCCGACGACGCTCTCGATTTATCTGGCGGAAATCCTGCACGGCTTTTCCAGTTGCACGCTCGGGCCGGCGATCGCGGCGCTCAGCCTGGTGATCGCCGGCTCGTCCTCGATGGGGGCGCGGCTCGGCCGCAATGCCCGCTTCGCCTCGATCGGCAACGGCATCGGCGCGCTGCTGATGGGGGCGTGCGGCTATTACCTGCCGGAGCGCTTCGTGTTCTTCCTGACGGCGGCCCTGACGGTGCCGGCGCTGGGCTCGCTGATCCCGCTCGCCCGGTTCGAGGCCAAGGCGCCCACTGTCGTCGCGGCGCCCGTCGCATCCGGCCCGAAGCTGGGTCGGGCCGCCGCGATGCGCCGGCTGCTGTCGGACCGGCGCCTGCTGATCTTCGCGCTCTGTGCCGCCCTATTCACGCTGGCCAATGCCGCCCTGCTGCCGCTCGCCAGCAGCGCCTTGACCAAGCGCGCCATCGGCGAGGCGAACCTGTTCATCGCCGGCTGCATCGTGTTTCCGCAGATCCTGGTGGCGCTGCTGTCGCCGACCGTCGGCCGCATCGCCGACAAATACGGCCGGCGCGTCGTGGTCATGGTGGCGTTCGCCTCGCTCGCGCTCCGCGCCTTCCTGTTCGCCTGGGTGACCCAGCCGGTCCTGGTCGTCGCAATCCAGGCGTTCGACGGCATCGCCGGGGCGTGCTTCGGCGTGATGGTGCCGCTGATCACCAGCGACATCGCCGGCCGGTCGGGCCATTTCAACCTATGCCTGGGCCTGGTGGGCTTCGCCATCGGCATCGGTGCCACGGTCAGCACGACGCTCGCCGGCTGGACCGCCGACCATTTCGGCGATGCGGCGGCGTTCATGAGCTTCGCGGTCGTGGGCGCGCTCGGCATCCTGCTGGTCTGGCGCGCGCTGCCGGAGACGCGCCCGGCTTAAGCGACGTCGAGCAGCCGCGCGAGCGCGCTGCGCGGCGTCAGCAGGTTTGCCAGCGTATAGCCGTCGAGCACCGCCAGGAAGGCGTCGGTCGCTTCCTGCAGCGCATGCTGTAGCACGCACGGCCCTTGGATCCTGCAATAGTTCGCCTGGCCGAGGCAGCCGATCACCGCCAGGTCCTCTTCGATGCTGCGCACAACGTCTCCGACCCGGATGGTCTCGGCCGCGCGCTTCAGGCGCATGCCGCCGTTCTTGCCGCGGACCGTATCCAGATAGCCAGCCTGGCCCAGCCGATGCACGACTTTCATCAGGTGCGCCTTCGAGATGGCATAGGCGTTGGCGATGTCCTGGATGGTCGACAGGTCCTCGGCGTTCGTCCCGACATAGATCAGGACGCGCAAGGCGTAGTCGGTCTGCAGATTGAGCTTCATCGGACGACGGCCATAACAACGATATCGGATGTATCAATTAGGCCGTGGGCGATGGCTATTCAAGCGCCGTCGGTCTCAGCCAACGCCACGAGATCGAAGCGGTCGTCGGGCAGAACCGCCGGCCGAAATGGTTTTCTGGTCCAGGCCGTCCACAACACGCTGCCGTGGGCGTGCCTTGAGGATCAGCGAATTCCCGGTGTGCCGAGGGGGAACAAGGTACCGCAGCCGGTCGGCGTCACGTTCGACGGCGAGCGGCAGTCGAACCCGCCGGCACTGCTGGTGCCCCCAGAGAATACCCGCCGGGTCGAACGTCACGCCGCCGATGACGACGCCCTGGGCATCGACCGCCAGACGTGTCAGCGGGCCATAGCCGTTCTTGGTCGCCGGGGAAGCCGTAGAGGGTCCACGCCATGGACGATTACCCCAAACCTATCGACACCTCAAGATTTCGCCGGTCGAGGCCTATCGCGCCAAGGTCGTCTTGGCACCGGACACCGCGCCAGCCTCCGGGCTGGCAGGCAGAACGGAGTCTGGACTAATCTGATGAAAAGGGGAGGGACGTCGATGGAGAATCCGCGCTGGAAGCACCGGCCACCAGGCTCGAACTGGGGCGAATTCGGCCCGGACGATCAATGGGGCCGGCTCAATCTGATCACGCGCGAGAAGCGGCTTCAGGGCTTGGCCGAGGCCACGGAGGGCATCGCCTTCTGTCTCAGCCTGCCGCTTGACCATCCGGGCGGCAATGCGCTCAATCCCCGGCGCTTTCCGCCGGTGCTGCGCCCGACCGTGCGCGACGGCCGGCCCAACTTCAATTGCGTGGTCGAGGGCAGCGACGGCACCGACGTGTTCAACGACGATCTGGCGATCCTGTGGCTGCAATATTCGACCCAATGGGACAGCCTGGCCCATGTCGGCGCGCTGTTCGATGCCGACGGCGACGGGGTGGCCGAGCGGGTCTATTACAACGGCTTCCGCGCCGGGACCGAGATCCTGGGCCCGAGCGACGGCGCCGATGCCGGCGTCTCGTCCGCGATGAAGTCCGAAAGCACGTCGGGTGCCCATGCGCTCGGCATCGAGCAGATGGCCGCCCATGGCGTGCAGGGCCGCGGCGTGCTGGTCGATCTGCAGGCCCGCTTCGGCGATGCCCGGAAGTATGTCGGATATGAAGACCTGATGTCGGTCATGGCGGCCGACAGGGTCGTGGTCGAGCCGGGCGACATGCTGTGCCTCCACACCGGCTTCGCCCAGCGCGTGCTCGCCATGGGCCGGACGCCCGATCCCCACGTGCTGCATGAATCCTCGGCCGTGCTCGACGGGCGCGATCCGCGGCTGCTCGACTGGATCTCGTCGAGCGGCGTCGCCGTCATCGCGGCGGATAATTACGCGGTCGAGGGCATGCCCGCCCGTCCGGGCGCCGACAGCTGCTGCTCGATCCTGCCGCTGCACGAACATTGCCTGTTCAAGAATGGTATCCACCTGGGCGAGCTATGGCATCTGACCCCGCTCGCTGCCTGGCTGCGCGACCATAAAAGATCGCGTTTTCTGCTGACCGCGCCGCCGCTGCGCCTGCCCGGCGCCGTGGGCTCGCCGGTGACACCGATCGCGACCGTCTAGGAAGGACGACCATGACCAAGGAACGGGTTCTCATCACTGGTGGCGCGTCCGGCATCGGCAAGGCGACGGCGGAACGCTGCCGCGCCGAGGGCTGGGAGGCGATCGTGATCGACCGCGAGGGCGATGGCATCATCGCCGATCTGTCCGATCCCGATGCCACCGCCGGCGCGCTCGAACGAGCACTGCGCGGCGGCCCGATCACCCGGCTGGTCAACAACGTCGGCATCGTGCGGCCCGGCCCGGTCGAGGCGCAGAGTTTTACCGATCTGGAGATGACCGTCTCGCTCAATATCCGCTGCAGCCTGCAATGCCTGCAGGCGCTGCTGCCGGGCATGAAGGCGGCCCAGTTCGGCCGGGTCGTCAACATCTCGTCGCGGGCCGCACTGGGCAAGGAATTGCGCACGGTCTATGCCGCGACCAAGTCGGCGCTGATCGGCATGGCCAAGGTCTGGGCGCTGGAGTTGGGCGAGCATGGCATCACCGCCAACGCGATCGGCCCGGGCCCGATCAGGACCGCGCTGTTCGACCGCGCCAACCCGCCGGACAGCCCGCGGACCCAGGCGATCATCGACGCGGTGCCGGTGCGCCGGGTCGGCACGCCCGACGATATCGCCAACGCGGCGGCGTTCCTGCTCGACCGGCGCAGCGGCTTCGTGACGGGGCAGGTGCTCTATGTCTGCGGCGGCATGACGGTGGGCGCGGCCGGCGCCTGACTATTCTTCCTGGCCAAGCTGTTCCCGGCGCGGCACGAAGAACGACACCAGCAGCACGCCGACGGCGATGATGCCGGCCAGCACGAACACGGAATGGAGCGCGTCGGCCAGCGTGCCGATCAGCCGCTCCAGCTCCGGCACGGTCAGGACCATGCGGCGGGTCTGGTCGACCAGATCGCGCACGATGTCGTGGGTGCCGGGGGCGGCACGCTCCAGGCCGCGGTTCAGCATGCCGCCGAACGCGGCCGCGCCCAGCGCTTGGCCGATCAGCCGGCTGAAATAGAACAGCGCCATGGCCCGGCCCCGGTCGGCACGCGCGACGCCCGACTGCACCGCGACGGTGAAGACCAGGCTGTTGACGCCCAATCCCACGCCCATGGCGACGCAGGCGAGACACAGCCACAGCACGTTCTGCCCGGCCGCGACCAACAGCAGGCCGGCATTGCCGATGACCATCACGATCGAGGCGATGAGGGCGACGGGGCGGAAGCTGAGCCGCGCCAAATGTCGGCTCATGATCATCGTGGCGGTGGTCCAGCAGACGCACAGCACGCCCAGCACGATGCCGGCCTCGAGCGCGTCGCCGCCGACGACACCCTGGACCCAGGTCGGCAGGAATGCCGACATGCCGAGCAGCAGCGATCCGCACAGCAGGGCCGAGGCGTTGGCGGCCATGATCATCGGCCGGCGCAGCAGATGGCCGGGCAGCAGCGGATCGGCGACCCGCCGCTCGCGCCAGGCAAATCCCACAAGCGCGACGGCACCCAGCGCCACCAGCCCGGCGATCTCGCCGGCCGTCAGCGTCTCGATCTGGACCAGGGTCAGCATGACGGCGCCGAGGCCGACGATCAGCAGGCCGGCGCCCGGCAGATCGATCGGCTGATGCCGGCCGGTGCGGGGCGGCTCGTGCAGAAAGCGCGCGACCATGGCCATGGCCAAGAGCCCGATCGGCAGGTTGATCCAGAACACGAACTGCCAACCCAGCGAATTGACGAAGAACGCGCCCAGTAGCGGGCCGGCGATGGCTGAAATGCCCCAGATGCCGCTGACATAGCCCATCATGCGCGGCCGGTCGGCCGGCTCCGACACGTCGCCGATGATGGTGGTGGCGAGCGGCACCAGCCCGCCGCCGCCGATGCCCTGAACCGCGCGGAACAGGATCAGCGACACCATGCTCCAGGCGCAGCCGCACAGCAGAGAGCCGGCCAGGAACAGCGCGGCGCTTATCAGATAGACCCGCTTGCGGCCGTAGCTGTCGGCCAGCCGGCCATAGAGCGGCGTCACTACCGCCTGGGTCAGCAGATAGGCGCCGAATGCCCAGGAGAACAGGCTGAACCCGCCCAGCTCCGCCACGATCGTCGGCATCGCCGTGCTGATCACGGTGACCTCGACCGCCGCCATGAAGGTCGAGATCAGCATGGCCGCGATCACCAGCTCGCGCCGGACGCGGCGCGCGGGAAGGGTCGGGGCGTGGGCGGCGGTGCTCATCGACGGTCTCATCGCTGCGGTTCGGCCGGGCATTTGAGGCCAATCGGCCGCCATGCGGCAGATCGAACAACGCATCTCAGACGTGCGCCCGCGGTCGCGCTTCATTCCGACCTGACCGGGATGGCAGGATGATACTTACCTTGGAGAACTAGACCTCCGCCATATAGGCGGCCAAGGCGAACTGGCCGTAGCTGTCGGCGTTGGTGAGCGCCTTCTCGCGCTCGAGCTTCCGCCATTTTTCGGTGATTTCCAATTCACCTGACTCTCTATTCCTCTGCCGCATGTACGCGTGATCCTCCGTGCTCAACAGCATGTGAGAAGCCTCGTGCACGAGGGTCGCCGCGCGGTCTGCGTCGTCCATTTCATAGTGCTTGGGATAAAGGGTAATGGTATTGCCGCCCAAGAGATTTTGAACTTTACCATAACCATCGTCTGGTACCGTCGATGCGATGGCACCTTTTTTCCCGGTCGTTTCCAGATTGAACATCGGATAGCTCTTGCGATAGCTGTCCCAATAGGTCAGCGGATTCCAGAATCGATTATAATAGATGGATCGGCTGAAATATTCCTTGATCTTACCGAAATTGCTCAAAAGTCTCTTGATGTCGTCCTTGTCTTCTTGCTCATTTGTCGTAATCTTGAAGTATTCTTTAACAAGATGGCTTGGCCCGTGTCTCAAAGCGCTCGCCAACAGATCCAGCGCCTCATCGGCCAACCGTCCCGCCAGCGCGACATCCGCTTCTATTTTTTCGGAATGATCGCTTGATAATTTTCGGCGCTCGGAACTCGTCGCATAGTTGGTGGCGTCGATCACCGAGCTGAAGAGGGAGCCGAAGGGTTGCACGACGCGGCCGTGCGCGGGCGGCATCGATGACTTGAGAGCGGCCTTGCCATGGGGCGGAGGACTCAGGCGCTGGGGCGGCGACGCCGACGGCGGACGTTGCTGTGGGGCCGTCCTGGTTCGAAAGGCTTGAGCCGCAGCGGCGGCCGAGCGGGTGGGCCATGCGACCGGCGGCGGTGCATGTCGCACGGCGGCAACCGGCGTCGGGGGACGCAAGGGCAATGCCGCTCGACCGGGTAAAGGCGGCGGTACGGGCTTGAGCTGCACCGTTTGGGGCCTGAGGCCATGGGCCGGCGGGGCGATCCGCTTTGATGGAGCCGCAGCGGCGCGCACCGGACTATGCGGCGGCGGTTGCAATCGTCCCTTCGCTGGCATCCAGCTCTCCCTCCCAAGGCTTCATTATACGGCTTCCGCATGTCGATCGCAAAGCCGGCGTAGGCCTTTCTCCTCGACACGCCGAAAATCCGTCCATAAAATTTAACCGCTTGGCGATCGCGACGACCGCCTCCCAGGACAAGTATTTTGTACAATCCTCCGGTCTTCGATCGATGGATGCTGTCCGTTCGAGTCCAAGGGAGAAGCCCCATGTTCAGCCTGCTCATCAATGGTCAGACCCACGAGGTCGACGTGCCGGCCGACATGCCGGTGCTGTGGATCCTGCGCGACGTGCTCGGCATGACCGGGACCAAGTTCGGCTGCGGCATCGCGCAATGCGGTGCCTGCACCGTGCATCTGGGCGGCGAGGCCGTGCGCTCCTGCCTGCTGGCGGTCGGCACAGTCGGCACCCAGCCGATCGTGACGATCGAGGCGGTCGGCGACAATGCGGTCGGGCACAAGGTGCAGCAGGCCTGGCTCGACAAGGAAGTCGTGCAATGCGGCTACTGTCAGTCCGGCCAGATCATGGCCGCGACGGCACTGCTGACCCAAACGCCCAAACCGACCGACGCCGACATCGATGCCGCCATGTCCGGCAATATCTGTCGCTGTGGCACCTATGTCCGGATTCGCGAAGCCATCCACGCCGTCGCCGCGTCGGCTTGAGGGGGAGCGATCATGGGACAGGAAATGCTGTCGCGCCGCGCGATCCTCGCCGGCGGGCTCCTGGCGGGCGGCGGGCTGATGCTCAGCCTGCGTCTGCCGACCCTGGCGCGCGCTGCCGATAGCGCCGCCGCCGAGTTCATGCCGAACGCCTTCGTGCGCATCGAACCCTCGGGCGCCATCACGCTGATCATGCCGAACACCGAGGTCGGCCAGGGCATCTATACCTCGGCCGCGATGCTGATCGCCGAGGAGCTCGAAGTCGGGCTCGACCAGATCCAGGTCCAGGCGGCACCGCCGGACCTGTCGAAATATACCGATCCCAGCCTGGGCGACCAGGCGACCGGCGGCTCCGCCTCGATCCGGGGTGACTGGATGCGCCTGCGTCAGGCCGGTGCCGCCGCGCGGGTCATGCTGATGACGGCTGCGGCCCAGCGCTGGACCGTCGATGTCGCCGGCTGCACCGCCCTGCGCGGCGTGGTTCATCACGCCGCCAGCGGCAGGTCGGCGCCTTATGGCGACCTCGCGACCGCCGCCGCCGCTCTTCCGGTGCCGACCGACACGCCGTTGAAGGCCGCGGCCGATTTCAAGCTGATCGGCACCAGCGCCAAGCGCATCGACACGCCGTCCAAGGTCAATGGCACGGCAATCTACGGCATCGACGCTAAGTTGCCCGGCATGAAGATCGCGACGCTCGCGATCAGCCCGGTCAAGGGCGGCAAGCTCGCCAGCATGGATATCGCCGCGGCCAAGCGCGTGCCCGGCGTGCGCGACGTGGTCCAAGTCGAGGATCACGCGGTCGCCGTGATCGGCGACCATATGTGGGCGGCCAAGACCGGGCTCGACGCGCTGGCCCCGGTCTGGGACGGCGGCAGCAACGGCAAGCTCAGCAGCAAGGATATCGTGGCGGCGCTCGACAAGGCGTCGCAGAGCCAAGGCGTCGTCGCCAAGGACGAGGGCAATGCCGCCGGCGCGATCGCCAAGGCGGCGACCAAGCTCGATGCGATCTACGAGCTGCCGTTCCTGTCCCATGCGCCGATGGAACCGGTCAATTGCCTGATCCATGTCCGGCCCGACGGCGCGGAGGTCTGGACCGGAACCCAGGTGCCGGTGCGCGCCCAGAACGCGGTCGCCAAGGTGACCGGCCTGGCGCCGGCCACGATCGTCATCAACAATCTCTATAGCGGCGGCGCGTTCGGCCGCCGGCTCGATATCGACATGATCGAGATCGCGGCCGGCGTGGCCAAGCAGGTGCCCTATCCGGTCAAGCTGGTCTGGACCCGCGAAGAGGACATGCAGCACGACTGGTACCGGCCGTATTATTACGACCGGGTCTCGGCCGGGCTCGATGCCCAGGGCAAGCTCGTCGGCTGGACCCACCGGGTCACCGGCTCCTCGGTCATGGCGCGCTGGGCGCCGCCCGGGTTCAAGAACGGCATGGACCCGGACGCGGTCGAATGCGCCGCCGAAACACCCTACGAAGTGCCGGCGACCTTCGTCGATTACGTCCGGGCCGAGCCGCAGGGCATGAGCACCGGCTGGTGGCGCGGCGTCGGGCCGACCCATAACGTGTTCGTGGTCGAAAGCTTCATCGACGAGCTGGCGGCGGCGGCCAAGCAGGATCCGGTGGCCTATCGCCGGACCATGCTCGACCGGAACCCGCGCGCGCTGGCGGTGCTCAACCTGGCGGCCGAGAAATCCGGCTGGGGCCAGCCGCTGCCGGCCGGCCAGGGCCGGGGCATCACGCTGCAATTCGCCTTCGGCTCCTATGTCGCGGCCGTGCTCCAGGTCGAGGTGACGGCAGAGGGCGAGGTCCTGCCCAAGCATGCCTTCGTCGCGATCGATTGCGGCCAGGTGATCAATCCCGACACGGTCGAGGCGCAGATCCAGGGCGGTTTCATCCTGGGGCTCGGCACCGCGCTCTATAACGAGATCACGCTGGCCGACGGCCGGGTCGAGCAGAGCAATTTCCACGATTACCGATCGCTGCGCATGAACGAGGCGCCGCTGGTCGAGGTGTTCCAGATCCGCAATCAGGAAAAGCCGGGCGGCGTCGGCGAGACCGGGACGGCCGCGGCCGCGCCGGCGCTCGGCAACGCGATCTTCGCCGCGACCGGTCGCCGCTTACGGCGGTTGCCGTTCGGCACCGGCCAGCTGCAAGCATCCTGAAGGGGCGGACCATGACACGATTTTTCCTCGCCGCCGCGGCGATGCTCGCCCTGGCGCCGATCACGGCGCGTGCCGACGACCTGGTCGCCAAGGGCCAATACCTGGCCAAGGCCGCCGACTGCGTGGCCTGCCACACCGCGCCGGGCGGCCAGCCGTTCGCGGGCGGGCGCAAGTTCGAGCTGCCGATGGGCGTGCTGTATTCGCCCAACATCACGCCGGACCCGAAGACGGGTATCGGCGGCTACAGTGACGACGACTGGGTGCGCGTGCTGCACGACGGCGTGGCGCGGGGCGGCACGCACCTCTATCCGGCGATGCCCTATGCTTCTTATGCCAAGATGTCGCGCGAGGATGCGCTCGCCATCAAGGCCTATCTGATGAGCTTGGCCCCGGTCGTGGCGACCGCGCCCGCGAACGCGATGAAGTTCCCCTATAGCCAGCGCTGGCTGATGGTCGGCTGGAATCTATTCAACAAGCCCGGCAAGGCGCTGGAGCCGGACGCGTCCAAGCCGGCCGACTGGAACCGCGGCGCCTATCTGGTCGAGGCGTTGGGCCATTGCGAGGAATGCCACACGCCGCGCAATTTCATGCAGGGCCTGAAGGAGTCCAAGGCCTTCGCCGGCGCCGATCTCCAGGGCTGGCACGCCTATAATCTGACCGGCGACAAGATCGCAGGCCTGGGCGACTGGTCCGAGGCGCAATTGGCGCAATACCTGTCATCCGGCCATGCCGATGGCCATGGCCCCGCGTCGGGCCCGATGGCGGAGGCGATCGAGAACAGCCTGCGCTTCCTGACGCCCGACGATATCCATGCCATGGTGGTCTATCTGAAGAGCCTGCCGGCCCAGCCGGACGGCCCGCCGGCGGTCGCGGCCAAGGCCGCCCCGCCGTCGCCGAACGTCGCCGGCGCGCATCTGTTCATGCAGGCCTGCGCCGGCTGCCATCTGCCCGACGGCTCGGGCCGGCAATCGCCCTGGGCGGCGCTCGCTGGCGCGCATTCGACCGGCGACGTCACGGGCGCCAACCTGGTGCAGATCCTGGCCCATGGCTCGCAGATGCAGACCAACGACGGCCAGGTGTTCATGCATAGCTTCACCGGCGGCTATACCGACGCCGAACTGGCGGCGATCGCCGACTACACGATCGGCCAGTTCGGCGGCCGCGAAGGCCAAGTGACGGCGCAGCAAATCAAGGCCGCGCGCGGGGCGGACGACCATAAGGAGACGGAGCCGCCACCGAAGTCGTAGTTTAAATCGTCATTCCCGCGCAGGCGGGAATGACGGTGTCATTTGAGGCGGAAATCGTAGCTCAAGGTCGCATAGCGCTCGCCGACCAGCGTCCCATCCGGGGCCGTGCCCGGCGCGTGCTCCGTGTACGGCCGGATGATCGAATCCTTCACGCCGAACACCACGTCTGAATCCAGATACTTGTCACCCTCGGCGAAGACATGGGTCACCAGCGTCTCGTGGTCCGGCGCCGCGATCATGAAATGGACATGGGCCGGGCGGTAGGGGTGGCGGCCCTGCAGGGCCAGCATCTGGCCGACCGGGCCGTCGTGCGGCACCGGATAGAACGCTGGCCGGGTGGTCCAGAAATGGAAGCGGCCGGCGGCGTCGGTGTGCAACCGTCCCCGGCCGGCCAGGTCGCCCGGCCGTTGCACGTCGTAGCCGCCCTCGGCATCGGCGTGCCAGACATCGACGATGGCGCCCGCGATCGGCGTGCCGTCGAGCGTTGCGACGCTGCCTTCGACATACAGCTTCTGTCCGGTCATACCGCCGGAAATATCGGCGCCGCACGCGAATTCCGGCGGGCCCTGGACATAGAACGGGCCCAGCACGGTCGTCTCGGTCGCGCCCTCCGGCCGGCGATGATTGATCGCATCGACCTGCATCGACACACCCAGCGTATCCGACAGCAGGATGAATTCCTGGCGTTTGTCGTCGCACATCTGGCCGGTGCGGGTCAGGAAATCGATGCCGGCGGCCCATTCCGCCTGGGTCGGCTCGACCTCGCGCACGAAGGCGTGCAGATGGCGCACCAGCGCCTCGCTGATCAGGCGCATTCGCGGATCGGGGGCGGTGGCGACGCGCTCCAGCACGGCCTCGGTAATGGTGAATTCGTCGAAATTCCGCATCTCGTCCTCCTTAGCCGCGAACGAGCGCCGCGCCGTCGAGCCACGCGCGGCCCTTGGCATAGAGCGCCTGGACCTCGGGGCCCTTCAGGCCCGGCATGTCGCGCTTCACGCGATAGCCGATCTGTTCCTGGATATAAGCCAGATGACGATAGCCTTCCGGGAAACCGGCCAGGATCTGCGCATCGAGCCGCAGCGTCGCGGCGGGGTCGATCGGGTCGATCCGGTCCTTCTCGTAGATCGGCTGGCGCCAGGCCACGCCCCAGCGCCCGTCGCGCTTTTCCAGGAAGTCGTAGAAGCGGCCGGTGCAGACGACATCGCAGGCGACGTCATGCACGGTCGCGCGCTGGGAGATGGTCATCTTGGTCTGCGAAACGGCGCGGTCGCCGGCAAGATCGATGCTGATGCCGCCCAGGAAATGCAGGATGCTGACACCCTTGTCCCAGCCGTCACGGCTGACCCGGATGAAGTCGGCGGCCGGTCCCTGGAACCAGGTCGCCGACATCCAGCCGTCGTCGTGCCAGACGGTGCGGAACCGCGCCCAATCGCCGGCGTCGCGCCAGACGGCCCAGTTTTCGAGAAGATCCCGGATGGCCGATCGATCAAGTGGTTCCGCATCGCTCATGGCGTTCTCAGGCCCGGCTGCGGTTGTCGAGGGCCCAGGCGCCCGGACCGGCGAAGACAAGGTAGAGGAAGATGAAGCAGAACAGCACGGCGCCGTCGCCACCGTTCAGCGCCGGGTAGAGGCTCTTCGGCGCATGCAGCATCCAATAGCCGATCGCCATCTCGCCCGACATCAGCAGGGCGGCGATGCGGGTCTGGAACCCGACCAGCACGAGAATGCCGCCGATGAATTCGATACAGCCGGCGATGCCTTCCAGCGACAGGATCGGCGGCATACCGACGGATGGGACGGATGGGAAGCCGAACAGCTTTTGGCAGCCATGTTCCATGAAGCACAGGGCGGCGACGATGCGCAGGACGGCGAGCATCTGGTGGGACCGGGCAGCGAGCATGGGCTTCTCCTGAAAAGGGCGGCGGGTTCGGTGGAACGGGAAAGACCCGCCTAGAGAACCCAATATTCCCGGAGAAGTCGAGCCCGCCGCCGCAGGGTTCAGTTCGTCGCCAGATTCACCAGCACCGGCTTGTCGCGATAGAGGTCGGGAAACATCTTCGCGAGGCCCCGCACCTTGGGCAGATCGTTGATCGCGATGTAGGGATAGGTCGGGTTCTGCGCCAGGAAATCCTGGTGATAGGCCTCGGCCGGGAAGAAGCCCTTATAGGGCTCGACCTTGGTCGCGAGCGGCTGGTGGAACTGGCCGCTGCGGTCGAGCTGGTCGATATAGGCGGCGGCGACCTTCTGCTGCTCCGGCGTCTGGGCGAAGATCGCCGAACGGTATTGCGTGCCGCTGTCGGGGCCCTGGCGATTGAGCTCGGTCGGGTCGTGCGCGACCGAGAAGAAGATCTGCAGCAGCTTGCCGTAGCTGATCTTGTGCGGATCGTAGGTGATCTCGACCGACTCGGCATGGCCGGTGTCGCCGTCCTCGACCGCGCTATAGCGCGCCGTGCTCTTGTCGCCGCCCGAATAGCCCGAGACCGCCTTGGTCACGCCATCGACATGCTGGAACACGCCCTGGACGCCCCAGAAGCAGCCGCCGGCGAGCACGGCCGTCTCGGTCGTGGCCGCTGCCGGCATGGGTTCGTCGATGGTCGGCGGCTGCACCACCTGCGGCGCCTGGGCCTGGACCGACGGCGGCAGGAACAAGAGCGCGCCGAGCGGCAGGATGGTCAGCAGGGCGAGGGACCAGTATTTGCGGGGCGAGGTCATCGGACAGTTCCTAACCGAAGGTGAAGGCAAAGGCCTGGACATGGCTGTCCAGGAATTCGATCCGGAAAACATGATCGCCGACGCCATGGCGCTGGCGGACGAGCTGATAGAGCCGCTGGTCGGTCACGGTGCCTTGGCCGTCGGCGTCCGTGTCGGCGCCATGGTCGTCGCCCGGCGGTTTGCCGTCGAGCGTCACCCGGAAGCGGACCGGCTTGCCGTCGGCGCCGGGGCCCAGCACCAGATGCAGGTCGCGGGCATGGAAGCGATAGGAAATGCCACCGGAGGCACCGTCCAGCTCGGCCTTTTCATCCTCGACCTTCCAGCTGCCGTCGAGGCCCCACTGGTTGGGACCCGGCTGCGCCGGGGCGGTATAATCATGCGGCTTGTCCGCGACCTCGCCGCCGGCCGAGGCGAAATTCTCGGCCCGGGTATAGCCGACATAGGTCTCGGGCGAGTCCATGTCCTTGTCGTCCGGGGCGGCCAAGGCGCCAGTGCCCTGGACCTGAACGATGCCGGTCGGCACGTTGGTCTTACCGGCCTCGGCCAGCAGATCCTGGATCACCGCCTCGGACCGGGCATATTCGCCCTCGCCGAAATGGTGGTAACGGATGCGGCCCTCGGCATCGATGAAGTAATGCGCCGGCCAGTATTCATTCTCGAATGCGCGCCAGATCGCATAGTCGTTGTCGATCGCGACCGGATAGGTGATGCCCAGATCCTTGACCTCGCGCCGGACATTGACCGGGTCGCGCTCGAAGGCGAATTCCGGGGCATGGACGCCGATCACGACCAGACCCTGATCCTTGTACTTCTCGGCCCAGGCCTTGATGTAGGGCAGGGAGCGCAGGCAGTTGATGCAGGAATAGGTCCAGAAATCGACCAGCACGACCTTGCCGCGCAGGGCCTCGGCCGAGAGTGGCGGCGAATTCAGCCATTCGACCGCGCCGGACAGCGACGGCAGCATGCCCTCGACCGGCAGCTTGCTGGTGCCGGTCGGCAGGCCCGCCGCCATCGCGTTGGATTTCTGCTGGGGCGGACGGATGCGGTCGATCAGGTCCTGCTCGATCGCGGTCGTGCTCGCGGTCGAGACCTGGGTCAGATATTTGGTATCGACGCCGAAGCCGATCGCGACGACCGCCAGCAGCACCAGGACGCCCAAGCCGCGCCGGACCCATTCGCCGGCGCCGAACGAGCGCTTCAGCAGCGCCGTGACCCGGCCGCCGAGCAGCAGCGCCACCGCAAGCGAGGTGGCGGCACCGGCGGCATAGGCCAGCAGCAGAACCGTCGTGCCGACATTGGCGCCGTTCAGCGCGGCACCGGTCAGCAGCAGCCCCAGGATCGGCCCGGCGCAGGGCGCCCAGAGCAGGCCGGTGGCGATGCCGAGAATGAAGGATGGCAGCACCGACGATCCGCCGGCCCGGCCGCTCTCGGCCGCCTGGCTCAGGCGGTCGCCGAAGGCCACGAACGGCTGCGACAGCCGGTCGGCCAAGGCCGGGATCAGCAGGGTCAGGCCGAAGAATGCCAGCAGCACCAGCGCCGCGATGCGGCCGATTTCGTTGGCCTGGACGGCCCAGCCGCCGCCGATTGCGGCTAGGCTGCCGACGGCGGCGAAAGTGATGGCCATGCCGACCAGCAGCGGCAGCTGGCTGCGCACGAACGGCTGGCCCGAGCGGGCAAACACGAACGGCAGCACCGGCAGGATGCACGGGCTGAGGATGGTGAACACCCCGCCCAGATAGGCCAAGACGAAGAGCAGCATGATCGACCTTTGGTGATAGACCCAATCGCTATGTTGATATGGGAATAGCGCCGGCCTTCGGTCATAACGATTGCGTGAGACGCCGCGTCCTCGATGGACGCGCGGCACGGCGGTTTATTCCAGGGAGGGTTCGATGCGGCTTCAAGACAGAACGGCGATCATCACCGGCGGCGCACGCGGGCTGGGCCGCGCCATCGCCGAGCGGTTCCTGGCCGAGGGCGCCAAGGTGCTGCTGGCCGACGTCGATATCGACACGCTGGCGGCGACCGCGGCCGAGCTCGGCTGCGCGCACTGCCCGACCGACGTGCGGCACAAGGTCGAGATCGACCGCATGGTCGCGGCCGCCATCGCCGAGTTCGGCCAGATCGACATCCTGGTCAACAATGCGGGCATCACCCATGCCGCCGCCTTCCTCGACCTGACCGAGGAGGATTTCGACCGGGTCATTTCGGTCAATCTGCGCTCGGCCTTTCTGGCGAGCCAGGCGGTGGCTCGGCACATGATTCCGCTACGCAAGGGCACGATCGTCAATATGTCGTCGGTCAATGCCGTGTTCGCGATCCCGAACCAGATCCCCTACGCCATCTCCAAGGGCGGCATGAACCAGCTGACCAAGGTCAGCGCCATGGCGCTCGCCGAATACGGCATCCGCGTCAACGCGATCGGCCCGGGCACGATCCTGACCGACATGGGCCGGTCGATCATGAGCGATGCCGCGATGGAGGCCCGCATCCTGTCGCGCACGCCGCTCGGCCGCTGCGGCGAACCGTCCGAGGTCGCCTCGATCGCGGCCTTCCTGGCGAGCGACGACGCCTCTTATCTGACCGGACAGACGATCTATCCCGATGGCGGACGGCTGGCGTTGAACTATACCGTGCCGGTGAAATAGGGAGACCGAGCATGTCCAAGGAACGGCAGAAGAAGCGCAAGAAGGCGGCAGCCCAAGTGGGGGTGCTGCACCCGACCCGGGGCTGGCAGAAGACTCAGCGCCGGGTCGATCATTCCAAGGAAGAGAGCGCGTGGATCGCGCTGAAACGGCACCTGGTCGAGCCGTTTCAGGCGCTGCATCAGGAGGACGATCCGGAACAGCCTGCGCCCTTCGTGCTCGATTGCCTGTTCGAACTCGGCTACCGCTGGAGCCAGGATCAGGTCGCGAGTTTCCAGCCGGTTCCGCTGGTACAGCTGCTGGCGCAATGCGCGCTCGAGCTGCCCGAATTCGACCATGACGCCATCCTGGCCGCCGTCGATGAGTTGGTCGCGGCCGGGCTCGCGGTTATGGCGGACGATACCGTCCGCCTGATCGTCGAGCCGGACGTGCTGGACCGGATCAACAAGGGCGAGAGGTTGCTGGAGTGACCGCCGCCTTGACTTGCGACGTCGCGCGCTCATTATAGTGACGTAACTACAGGAGCGGTTCCGATGGCTCACACGGTGTCCGCGCGCGAAGCGAACCAGCGCTTTTCCGATATTCTGGGGCGTGCAGCCCAGGGGGAAGCGGTCGTCATCACGCGCCGGGGCGAGCCCGTGGCCCAATTGACCCGTTATAACGCCGCGACGGTTTCCGCGGATCAGGAAGCCGCCTGGGATCGTTTGACGGCTCTACTCGAAATCGGCCTGGCGTTGGGGGGCGGGACGTTCGATCGAGATGCGCTCTACGAGCGCTGACCCGTGCGCTTCACCTTCGACACGAACATTCTCGTCTACGCCATCGATCGGGATGCCGGCGAGCGGCATCGGATCGCGCTTGACCTGGTGCGCCAGGCGCGGGGCAGGGACTGCGTCATCACCCTGCAAGCGCTGGCGGAGTTGTTCCGGACATTGACCGGCAAAGGCAAGGTCGGGCCCGCCGAGGCGATCGAGATGGTCCAGATGTGGCGGGATGCCGCCACCATCGTCGCCGCCGACGACATCTGTCTCGTGGACGCGATGGATGCGGTTGCCGACCATGGCTGGTCGTTCTGGGATGCCATGATCTGGGCGACGGCAAAGCGTGCCGGCTGTCGTCTGTTGATCAGCGAGGACGGCCAGGATGGCAGGACGCTCGGAGGCGTGACGATCGTCAATCCATTTTCGCCGACGCCATCGGTCCTCTTGGGGCAGGCGCTGGGGATTGGCTAGTACGCCTGCACAGAGGTTTTGACGGGTTGAGCGCGGCATTGGCTCTCCGGCCCCATTGCCGAGGGATTCGGACGGAATGGCGGTGTTGGGTGGGAAGCGGAATGGCTGTTAGTGGCGTGTAAGTCTATGAGCGGCCATTCACGCCGCGTTTCGTGGTGACTATTCTAAGGCGTCCCCGTCGGGCACAGTCCATTCTAACAATTTCGCCCAAGCCTCCGCGCCGTCCATCATCACATCAAATAGCGGGTCTTTCACATCGTAGTAGCGGTCGGCGTCATCGGGAAACCAAGACGCGAGACGCTCCTTGATCAGCCGATATGATGCCGTAGAGACTGGATGGGCGCGCAAATAATCTCGGCAAAGCAGTGGGTAGCGCTGATTAAAGTTTCCGCTGAGCCTGACATGAAGATTGGCTGGGCGAACCGTCCCTCGGAAGAACCTTTTTATCAGCTCGTCAGGATGCACCTCTCGGCCAGCGGGAGAATGGTCAGACAGTCCAATGCGCTCGTGAAAACCATTCCGGTAAAGATAATCGGTCTCGATCTCGCCGAGCGATGTGACCGTTGCTTGAATATCAATAATGTCCTTAGCAGCCAAACCAACGACTGCGGTTGATCCAATGTGATGGAAAGTCGCAGATTTGGGGAAGGCGGGCCGCAGCTTTTGAATGATTGCCTGATATTCACGCGGCCATTCTTCCTTGTATGGAACAATGTTGATCCGGTCGAATGGACTGATGGCGGGAGGTCGATGATTTTCCATGGAACTTGTCGTCCAGCTACAACGTCGTTCGAGCGCGAACGTCGCGATACAAAACGTCAATATTACTGGTTTTGGGTGCCCTCGCCAGCATCGGGAATGGCCGTCTTGGGTCGATCCCAGCCCAACGTTCAACCCCTCAAAATCGCCGTGCAATGGGCACTAGCCGTTGAAGCCAAGCGGGTCACTCAGCCCCCTTGCCCCGTCAGCGCCGGGTCGCCCGCCAGGATCTCCACCAGGAAGTCGATGAACACCCGGACCTTGGTCGGCAGGCGGCGGCCGGCGGGGTGGACCGCGCTGATCGCCAGCGGGCCGGGGGCGTAGTCGGCCAGCACCACGCGGACCGCGCCCGAGGCGATCTCGGGCGAGAAGGCCCAGAGCGGGCCGTGGGCAAGACCGAGGTCGGCCAGCACGGCGGCGCGGATCTGCTCGGCGTCTGCGGTGCGGAAGTTCGCCCTGGGGTGATGCAGAATGGACATCGACCCGTCCTGGAACGCCCAGGGCAGCGGCTCCTGCCTCGGGGCAAAAATCAGGCAGGCGTGGCCGTCGAGCTCGGTGGGAGTCCGCGGCGTGCCGCGGGCAGCGAGATAGGCCGGCGTGGCGACGGTCGCGAACGGCGTCAGGGCGATGCGGCGAACGATCAGGCCCGAATCGGCGAGCTCGCCATTGCGGATCGCCAGATCGACGCCTTCCTCGATCAGGTTGATGGCGCGCCCGGAGCCGGTGAGCTCGATGGAAATGTCCGGATACCGCGCGAAAAACGCCGGCAGGCGCGGCACGATATAGAGCCGCCCGAACACCGGGGCGACGGTGACCCGGACCAGGCCGGACGGCGCGGCCTGGCCGCGGCCGACCAGGGACTCCGCCGCGTCGAATTCGTCGACCAGCCGCACGGCGGATTCGTAGAAGACCTGGCCGGCGTCGGTCAGGGTCATGCTCCGCGAGGTGCGGCGCATCAGCTGCGCCCCCAGGTGGGCTTCGAGGGCGGCGATCTGTTTGCTGACCGCCGACTGGCCGATCCCGGCTTCCCGGGCAACCGCCGAGAAGCTGCCGCGTTCGACCACCCGGACGAAGAGGCGCATCGCGTCGAGCCGGTCCATGGATTGCCCAATCCTTCCTACGGGGAATGGATCCTATTCCATAATCCTGACTTTCAGTCCAGATGGAAATGAATACTTCTGTCGTCAGGCGAGGCCGGCGCGTTCCGGCCCCAGATCCAGAGGCAAATCCATGACCCCAGCCACCAAACCGACCAGCTTTGAGACCCGGCACGTTCTGTCCGACGACGAGCGCCAGATCGAGCAAGCCGTGCTCGCCGAGATCCACCGACTGTTCCAGGACCCCACCGGCAATCAGCGCGAGACCTATGACGTGCTGATCGCCGGGACGCCGATCGCCGAGGACGTCACCCTGGAAGCGATCGACCGCGACGGTGTCAGCGGCTGGTGGGTGCGGCCGACGGGTGCCCCGGCCGACCGGGCGATCCTGTTCCTGCACGGCGGGGCTTACATGCTGGGCTCGGCCAAGGCCTATCGCGGCCTGGCCAGCCAAGTGGCGGCCCGCGCCGGGGTGGCGGCGTTCGTGGCCGACTATCCGCTGGCGCCGGAGCACGTGTTCCCGGCCGCGTCCGACGCCGCCGCCGCGCTTCGCCGCTGGCTGGGCGGCCAGGGCATTTCGCAGGTGGCACTGGTCGGCGATTCCGCGGGCGGCGGCCTGGCGCTCAGCGTGCTGGGCGATACGGCGACGACGGCGCCGGCGATCGCGGCCATCGCGGTCTTTTCGCCCTGGGTCGACCTGGCGATGACCGGGGCCTCGTTCACCAGTCCCGACATCCGCGATCCGATCTTCTTCCAGCCGGCGATGCTGGCCGGGCCGGCCGCGGCCTATCTCGCCGGCGCCGATCCGAAGGACGGCCGGGCATCGCCACTCTACGCCGTGCCCGAGGTCCTGCCGCCGTTGCTGATCCAGGTCGGCGGCGACGAGATCCTGCTCGACGACGCTCGGCGCTATGCGCAGGCGGCCGCGGACAAGGGCGGCGAGGTGCAGCTCGATGTCTACGAAGGGCTGCACCATGTCTTCCAGGGGGCCGCGAAAGACCTGCCGACCGCGCGCCGCGCGCTCGACGCGGTGGCGGCGTTCCTCGGCCGCCACTGGGCCCCGCTCTGAGCTTGCCGCCTGTTCGCGGGGTGCCCGGCGCCACGTGCACGCCGATCTGCCGCTAGGTTTCGCTTGAACGACCGGCCAGCGCTTCCTCGACCTCGCTGAGCCGGTCCTTGCCGAAATAGATCGCGTCGCCGACGAAGAAGGTCGGTGCCCCGAACGTGCCGCGCTCGACCGACGACACCGTGTTCGCCAGCAGCCGGTCCTTGACCGGCTGGGTCTGGGCCAGGGCGAACAGTTCGGCCGCGGGCAGGCCCGCGGCCGTCAGCACCGCGCCGATCACCGCCGGGTCGTCCATCTTGTTGGGCGCGGCCCACATCTGGTCGAACATCGCATCGACGTAGGGTTCGAACACGCCCAGCTCCTGGGCCGCGACCGCGCCGCGCATGATCGCCAGGGTATTGACCGGAAAGAACGGATTGCGCGTGAAGGCCAGGCCATGGCGCCGGACGAAGCGATCGACCTCGAGCCACTCGTACTCCAGCCTATTTCTGATACCGGCCAGGCTTTCGGCCGGCGAGCGGTTGTTGGTCAGCTTGAACACGCCGCCCAGCAGGATCGGCACATAGCTGAAGGCGACGCCGGTACGCGCCGCGATGCCGGGCAGGATTTTATGCGCCAGATAGGCGTTCGGGCTGCCGAAGTCGAAATGGAATTCCGCGATTTTCATGGGGCTCACCAGCTCTCGCCGAACGGCCGGATCTCGGTCTCGAAGGTCCAGGCGTCGGGCGGCTGGCGATAGAGCTGCCAGTAGGTCTCGGCGACCGAGGCCGGGTTCATCAGCCGTTCAGGCGCAATCGTATCCGAATCCACACCCTCGCGCGCGGCGATGCGCTGGCGCACCCATTCGGTATCGACGGCGGCATCGATGATCAGATGGGCGACATGGATGTGCTTCGGGCCCAGCTCGCGCGCCGCACTCTGGGCGACCGCGCGCAGGCCGGCCTTGGCGCTGGCGAAGGCGGCATAGCCGATCCCGCCGCGCAGGCTCGCGGTGGCGCCGGTGAAAAAGATCGCGCCCCGTCCGCGCGGCAGCATCAGGCGCGCGGCCTCACGGCCCGCCAGAAAGCCGCCATAGCACGCCATCTCCCATACCTTGCGGAACACGCGCTCGGTCGTCTCCAGCAGGGGGAAATTCACGTTGGCGCCGACGTTGAAGATGCAGACTTCCAGCGGGGCCTGGGCGTCGGCCTCGGCCAGGAAGTTCGCGACCTGGTCTTCGAGCCGTGCATCGAGCGACCGGGCGACGGCCGTGCCGCCGGCCGCCTCGATCTCGGCGACCAAGCCGGCGAGCTTCTCGCCCTTGCGACGCCCGACGAACACCGTGAAACCCTCGGCGGCGAAGCGCTTGGCGATGGCGCCGCCGATGAAGTCGCCGGCGCCGATGACGGCGACGGTCGCGTTTCTGGCCATGGCATCCTCCCCAGGAATGAGTTGTTTGATGCAAGCCTATGCTCGGAGCGCGCGGCGGCGATAGCGATAATTTGCCGCCGGGGTTACAAGCGGCACCATGCCCACGTCCGCCACCCCCCGCTTCGTCACCGGCTCGATCCTGCGCCATGTCGTGCTGATGGCCGGGACGGGGGCGGTCGGGCTGATGGCGGTGTTCGCGGTCGATCTGGCCAACCTGTTCTATATCTCGCTGCTGGGGCAGAAGCCGATCGCGGCGGCGATCGGGTTTGCCGGCGTGGTCGGGTTCTTCCAGACCTCGGTCTCGATCGGCCTGACCATCGGCGTCGGCGCCGTCGCCTCCCGGGTGATCGGAGCCGGGCAACTGGAGGTGGCAAAGCGCATCGCGGCGGCCAGTCTGGTGCTGATGCTGGCCGTCTCGGGCCTGATCGGCGTCGGCACGGTGCTGGCGCTGGGCCCGATCCTGGACCTGCTGGGCGCCGTCGGCGAGACGCGCCGCCTGGCCGAGGGCTATCTCACCATCACCTCGCCATCCTTGCCCCTGCTGGCGGCCGGCATGTGCTTCGCGGCGCTGCTGCGCGCGGTCGGCGATGCCCGGCGCGCCATGAATGTGACGCTCGCCGGCGCGCTGGTGACGGCGGCGCTCGATCCGATCTTCATCTTCGCCCTGCACCTGAACCTCGTGGGCGCCGCGATCACGACGGTGGTGTCGCGGGCATTGCTGTGCGCGCTCGGCTGGCACGCCGCCGGCCGGCGCCACAATCTGCTGGCGCGGGTCGATCTCGCGCATCTGATCGCCGACATGCGCCAGGTGCTGGCGATCGCCGGGCCGGCGGTGCTGACCAATCTGGCGACGCCGGTCGGAGCCGCCTATGTCACCCGCACCATGGCCGCTTTCGGGTCCGAGGCGGTCGCCGGCCAGGCGACGATCGACCGGATCTCGCCGGTCGCCTTCGGCCTGGTCTATGCGCTGACCGGCGCGGTCGGCCCGATCATGGGCCAGAATCTGGGCGCCGGCCGGTTCGACCGGGTGCGCGAGACGCTGCGCGACAGTCTGATCGTGGTCGTCGTCACCGTCCTGGCCGCCTGGGCCGTGCTGGCGCTCGCGCGCGGCACGATCCTGTGGGTTTTTTCGACCAGCGGCGATGCGGCCGATCTGGTCGGGCTGTTCTGCACCTGGCTCGCCGGCGGCTTCATCTTCACCGGCTGCCTGTATGTCGCCAATGCCGCGTTCAACAATCTGGGCCATCCGCTGCTGTCGACCCTGTTCAACTGGGGCCGCGCGACGCTGGGCACGATCCCGTTCGTGGCGATCGGACGCGCCTATGGCCCCACGGGCGTGCTCTATGGCCAGACGCTGGGCTCGCTCCTGTTCGGCCTGGTCGCGGTGGTCGCAGCCTTCCGGGTGACCGCGCGGATGCGTGCGGTGCCACAAAGCGATCCGGGCCATGGCATGGCGCTGCCGTCGGGCTCCGGCCGTGCGGCGATGGCGACGCTCGCAGCCCCCAGCCAACAGTAGCGCTGAGCACCGGACCTGTTGCGCCCGCGGCGGCGGGCGGGTTACTTGAGTCCATGGAGCTGCATCAGGTCCGCTATTTTCTGGCACTGGCTCAGTCGCTCAATTTCACGCGGGCGGCGGAAGCCTGCAACGTCACCCAGCCGGCGCTGACCAAGGCGATCCAGCGGCTCGAAGCGGAATTGGGCGGCGCGCTGCTGTTGCGCGAGCGCAGCCTGACCCGGTTGACCGCCCTGGGCGAGGCCATGCTGCCGCTGCTGGCTGCGACCTATCAGGCGGCCGAGGCGGCCCGCCTGCAGGCCGCCAGCTTCGGCCGGCAGGAAGCGACGCCGCTGCGGCTCGGCCTGACCCGCAGCCTGTCCGTCGACCTGCTGGCGCCGGTTCTGGACGAGCTGGCCCGGTCGTTGTCCTGCCTGGAACTGTCGATCGTCCGGGCCGCGGCGGACCCGCTGTGCGAGCGGCTGCTCGACGGCACGCTCGACGTCGCCGTGATGCGGGCGCCGGATCGCCTGCCCGAGCGGCTACATCGCTGGATACTGTTCGACGAGGGGCTGGTGCTGCTGATGCCCGCGGGTCATTCGCTCGCCGATCTGGATCCCGTGCCGACATCAGCGCTGGCCGGGTTGGCGCTGATCGGCCGGGACGACGAAATCGACGCCATGACCGGGCCCGGCCTGGAGCGGCGCCATCGCGCGGACGACGAAGCGTCGGTCCAGGCGCTGGTGGGGTTCGGGCTGGGCTGTGCCGTCGCGGGCGCGCGGACCGCGCCGGCGACGGGACTGATCGCCCGGCCGCTGGATCTGCCGACCCATCCGATCGTGCTGGCGACCGTGGCCGGCCGGCCTTGCGGCGTCGCGACCGACGGCTTCGTCAAGCTGGCACGCGCGCGCGCCTGGGCGCCGGTCCGATGAGTTCCGGTCATCCGCACCATAACCACAGCGCATTGGACGCGACCGCCGTCGCCCTGCAGTTTGAACGGATGCTCGTCCTCCCTCGCCTGAAAGGCGCGCCATGTCGCTAGCCCGGACCCTCGATCAGCTGCGGGCGACCATGTTGGGCCGCCCGACGGGGCTGCTGGCCTATCAGGCGGTGCTGGAGACGCTCGATCATGGCTTCGCCGAGCAAGTTCTGCCGGTCGGCGCGCCGATGCCGGCCTTCGTGCTGCCCAATGCTGAAGGGCGATTGATCCGATCGGACGTGCTGTTGGCGCGGGGGCCATTGGTGCTGACTTTCTTCCGCGGCGACTGGTGCCCCTATTGCCGGGCGACGCTCGATGCGCTCGAGGCGGCCTTGCCCGGGATCGAGCGGGCCGGCGGCTCGCTGCTCGCCGTGACGCCCGACACCGGCGGCCGGACGCTGGCGACGAAGCGCGCGCAGCGGCTGCATTACGAAATCGCGGCCGATGTCGATCATGCGCTCGGCCTGCAGTTCGGCGTGCTGTTCCGCCTGCCGGAGCCCTATCGCGCCGGGCTTGCCGCCAACGGTATCGATTTGACCGAGCGCCAGGGCCATGGCGGCTGGCTGGTCCCGGCGCCGGCAACCTTCCTGATCGATCCGGCCGGCATCGTGCGCTGGCGCCATGTGCCGGCTGACCCGACGCGCCGGGCCGAACCTGCCGATGTCGTCGCGGCTCTGGCCGCGCTCGCGGCCTGACCATTCCCGTCCCTCATCAATTCGATGAGAGCCCGGCATTTCCCGGGAATAGAATCCTATGGCATTCTGGTCTCTACACTTGATACCCGACCGACCGGAGGATCGCCATGATTGCCGCCTTCGCCGCTCTGAGTGCCGTCCCGCGCCTCCGTCTGGCGGCCTCTCTCGTCGCCATCGCGCTCGCCGCCGCGACGCCGCTGGCGATCAAGGCGGCCACGCCCGGCGATCCGGCCCCGGTGGTCACCTGGCACAGCGGCCTGGTCAATGCGCCCGAGGGCATCGCGATCAAGGGCTACGACCCGGTCGCCTATTTCACCGAAGGCAAGCCGGTGCTGGGCGATCCGGATGTCGCGGCCAGCCTCGACGGCGCCGTCTGGCACTTCACCACGCCCGAACACCGCAGCGTTTTTCTGGCCAATCCCCTGCGGTACGAGCCGGAATATGGCGGCTTCTGTGCTTATGGTGCCGCCCAGGGGCTCAAGACCGATATCGATCCCGCCGCCTTCTCGATCATCGGCGGCCGGCTGTATCTCAATGCCAATCTCGACGTGCGCACCCTATGGCGCGCCGAGCTGCTGACCGCCATCGCCCAGGCCGATCGCAATTGGACCGAGGTCAAGGACAAGCCGCTGATCCTGCGTTAGGCGATCCGGGTGGACGAGTTCCCGCGCCTTCGCGGTGGACAAGTTCCCGCGCCTTCGCGGTGGACAAGTTCCCGCCTTTGGCGGTGGACCGGAGGGGCGGCTTGATCCAGGATGCATCCGATCGGTGCGGACCCCGCGCCGCTGTTCCAAGGATCGTGTGACCGCGTGAGCTCCTATCCCGGCACGAGCACGTTATTCGAGTTCAACCATCAGGCTTTCCGCGCGCCCGACGCCCGTTTTCTGCTGGGCAGCGACGGCCAGCCGTGCATGGCGCTGAAGCTCGGCACGCTCGACGCGCAGGTGCCGCTGATTTCCTTCGTGAAGGAATTCAATCTGGCCGGCACGCCCGACGGCCTGTTGCTGGAACTGGTCGTCTCCGGCCTGAAATTCGTCAAGGTCATCCGGCCAGGCGATTCGATCCCGCGCGAGATCCTGGACGGCACGGCCTCCTGGTCGGTGTCGGAGGATGATCTGGAAGCCGCGCGCGGCCGCCTGACCCTGCAGCTCTACGGTTTCCTGGGCGGGCAGGAGCGGGTGCTGACCGACGCGACCGAAATCATGCAGGTGGTCGATGATCCCGGCGTCAAGGCGCGCATCAAGAACGGGATCGGCAGCATTCTCGACCGGTTGGGCCTGGAGGCCGGGCAGGGCGACGAGATCGATCGGCGGCTCGACAAGTTCGCCCGCGATTTCGCCTATATCGTGGCGCTGCGCGGACGGGCCGGCGCGATCACCAAGCTGATGGAGAAGGTCGCGGCCTTGCGCCGGGTCTATCGGCGCGACCGGACGGTCGATGAGGAGCTGATCCGGGTCAACAACCTGTTGCAGAAGCCGATCAACCGCCTCGACAAGTTCTTCAAGGAGATCGACGCCCATACCGGCGAGGTACTGGGTATCCTGGCCAATGTCGACCAGCACCTGACCTATGTGCGGGAATCGCGCGACACGTTGCATCTACAGCTGATGAAATGGGACGATCTGCTGGTGGTGTGGGAAACCCTGGTACCGGATATTTCGAGCGGCGCCGAGGGCGCCATCCGCAAGCTCTACCAGTTCCTGGCGCAGAATTTCCTGGCGGAGAGTTCCTGGTAGCATCATGAGCCTCGCCGTTCCGGACATCGTCGCCGCGACGGAGAGCGCGCTTTACCCGCCGATCAAGCGCTTCCTCGAAGCCCATGGCTTCAGCGTCAAGGGCGAGATCGGCGGCTGCGACATCGTCGCGGTCAGGGACGGCGAGCCGCCGCTGCTGGTCGTGACCGAGCTGAAGCTGACATTCACGCTGGAGCTGGTGCTGCAGGGCATCGATCGCGCCGCCTGCTGCGACGAGGTCTGGCTCGCCGTGCGCGCGTCGAAAGGGCGGGGGCGCGAAAGCGATGCCCGGGTCAAAAAGCTATGCCGCATGCTGGGGTTCGGGCTGCTGCTGGTCTCGCCCACGGGCCGGGTCGACGCGCTGGTCGAGCCGGTCGCCTGGAAGCCGCGCGCCAATGCCAAGCGCCGCGCCGGCCTGATCCGCGAGCATGGCCGCCGCATCGGCGATCCGACGCTCGGCGGCTCGTCGACCCGGGCGCCGCGCATGACCGCTTATCGCCAGCAGGCGCTGGTCTGCGCCGAAGCCTTGCGGCCCGGCCCGGCCAAGCCCAAGGATCTGCGCGCCCAGGCACCGGACGCGGCCCAGATCCTGCGGAGCAATTATTACGGCTGGTTCGAGCGGGTCGCGCGCGGGGTCTATCAATTGACCGATGCCGGCCGGGCGGCGCTGGCGCCGTAGAGGGCGGCTGCCGTCCCGATGGGCCGGCAGCCGGGGGTAACTAGAACAGCACGCGCAGATGAACTTCGTAGAAGTTTTCGTCGTCGTTGATCCATTTGCCGTTTGGGCCGAAGAAGAACGGGCTGGTGCGACGGTCGTCGCCGACGAAGCTATGTTCGTATTGGAACGCGACATCGACCTGGCCCGGCACGATGGCATAGTCCAGCTCACCGGAAGGCGGCCAGACCGAGCAGCGCCAGCGCCGCAACGCCGGTCGACCGAAGGGTCAAACGCGGAAGCGACCGCAAATTCTTGCTGTGAAAGTACATTTTAAACCGATATCGAGGGGAGGAGGGGCGGCCGATCCGTCCGTCAGGGCGCCTGGGGTAGCTCAACCTCCGGGCCACAGGCAAGGGTCATCGACCATCTCCGGTACGATGCTTTTTTGCTGTTGCGACATCACCACGCAGCCGCTCGCGCGTTCGTGATTTGAGTTCGTGCGATCCGACGTGCGCCTTGGGGGCTCGCTCAAATCACAGACGAGAACCACCATGCGCAAGCAATTCCTGGCCGCCTTCGCCGTCGGCGCCGTGCTGGCCGCCGTGACCGCATCGGCCCAGACCCCGCCGCCGCCGAGCCGGACCCGGGCGACGATCGTGTCCGCGACCGACAGTTCGCTTTCGGTCAAGACCCGCACCGGCCAGGCCGTGACGATCGCGCTGACGCCGACCACGCGCTATGTCGCGGTCAGCCATGGCGAGATCTCGGCGATCCAGCCGAACAGCTATATCGGCACTGCCGCGGCGCCCCAGCCCGACGGCAGCCTGAAGGCGATCGAGGTCACCGTGTTCCCCGAGAGCATGCGCGGCAGCGGCGACGGCTCCTACGCCTGGGACCTGCCGAACGCCAGCACGATGACCAACGGCTCCGTCGGCAAGCTCGACACCGCCAATGGCCGTACGCTGACGGTCGACTACAAGGGCGGCGAAAAGAAGATCGTGGTGCCGGACGACGTCCCGGTCGTGACGCTGGCGCCGGGCGACCACAGCCTGCTGAAGCCGGGCGTGCATGTCGTCGTCGTCACCGTGAAGGCGGCCGACGGTTCGCTGACCGCCGGTGCCGTGCTGGCCGGTCAGGACGGCGTCGTTCCGCCGATGTAATCAGGCCAACTGCTGCTGGATCGTCCGGGTCCGGGGCGTGTCGACGGTGCCGGTGTGCCGGGTCGTCACGGTCTCGATCAGGACGATCCAGCATTCCTCGGCCGCGACGGGATTATGCCGGACGCCGCGCGGTACGACATGGATCGATCCGGGCCCGAGATCGACCGCCCGGCCGCCCTCATACTCGATGCGCAGCCGGCCGCGCACGACATGGAACAGTTCGTCCTCGTCCTCGTGGCTGTGCCAGACCAGTTGGCCCAACAGCTTCGCGACCTTGACATATTGATCGTTGACCTGGGCGATGACGCGCGGCGACCAATGCTCCGTCACCTGGTCGAATTCGACCTGCAGGTCGGCAACGTCCTGAAATGCGTTCATGGCTCAGGCCTCCAGCCACATCGGCACGATCGAAACGGCAAGCAGCAAGCCCAGGATCCCGTTGACCAGGCGCCAGTGCCAGGTCCGCGTCAGCCATCGGGCCAGCACCAGGCCCGCGACGCACCAGAGCGACAGCGACAGGATCGCGGCCAGACCGAAGATGCCCCCCAGCAGCAGGGCCAGCTGCAGCGGCCCGCGCGCCAGTAGCGCGAAGGACGCGGCCGCGCCCAGCGCCATGGCCCAGCCCTTCGGATTGAGCATCAACAACCCGGCGCCGCCCCAGAACCGCGTCGGCTGGGCCAGATCCGACTTCAGTGCCGGCGGGCCGCTGCGTCCGATCTTCCAGGCGAGCCAGAGCAGATAGGCCGAGCCGGTCAGCTTCATCGCCAGTTGCAGCGAGGGTGCCGCCAGCAGCAGGCTGCCGAGGCCCGCCGCCGAGGCCGCGGCAAGGCAGGCCAGTCCCAGGGCGATCCCGGTCAGCAGGGGCACGGACCGACGGAACCCGAACTGCGCGCCGGACGCGGTCGCAAGCATGTTCGCGCCGCCTGGACTGAGCGTCGAGGCCAATGCGAAAAGAACGAGAGGAAAGACGCTGTCGGACATGCCGGCTCCTTGGATGAGCCTCCAACCTGCGCGACCGCAGGCCATCAGGAAAGCCAATGTTTGCCATGTTCAGCATTAGCAATCATGATGCCGCCATGATGCGCAATCTCGACACCAGCCTGGTCCGGACCTTCGTCGCCACCGCCGACCATGCCAGCATGACCGCGGCGGCGAACGCGCTGCACCTGACCCAGGGGGCGGTCAGCCAGCAGATCAAGCGGCTGGAGGAGATGCTCGACTGCAGCCTGTTCGAGCGCGACCGGCGTGGGTTGCGGCTGACGCCGCTGGGCGAACGGCTGTTCGGCAAGGCCAAGCGCCTGTTGAGCCTGAACGACGAGATCTGGTCCGACATGACCACCAACGCGGTCGCCGGGCGCGTTCGCCTGGGCGTTCCGTTCGATCTGGTCGGCACCTGGCTGCCGCCGGTGCTGAAGGCCTATGGCGAGGCCTGTCCGAACGTCGAGATCTCGCTGGTGTGCCGCTCCTCGCCGGAACTGACCGAGGCGCTGGCGGCCGGCGAGGTGGATCTGGCGGTGATCGAGGCGCCGGAAGATGCCCCGGCCGGCGAGTGCCTCGGCATCGAGCGGCTGGTCTGGGTCGGTGCCCGCGGTGGCGACGCCTATCGCAAACGGCCGTTGCCGTTGTCGATGGTGTGCGAGAGCTGCGCGTTCAGGCCGGTCGTCCTGGCGGCGCTGGACGCCCAGGAACTGGGCTGGCGCACCGTGTTCGAACATGGCGTGATCGAGGCGACGCGGGCGACGGTCAAGGCCGATCTGGCCGTCACCGCCTGGCTCGCCTCGACCGTCCCGTCCAGCCTCGCCATCCTCGACGCCGATTGCGGCCTGCCGGCGCTGCCCAATTTCGCGATCAATCTGCACCTGGCGCCGCATGCCACCGGAGCGGCCACGGCCGTGCTGGCCGGGCATATCCGCAACGATCTGTTCCGCCGCCGCTGACGCCGAGGCGGAAACCCGGGCGCGGCGGTGGTTTGGGTCGATCAGACCGAAGGAGAATACCGATGCCGTATGAACTCTATTACTGGGACGGCCTGCAAGGCCGCGGCGAATTCGTCCGGCTGGCGCTGGAAGAGGCGGGCGCCGACTATGTCGATGTCTCGCGCGGCCCGAAGGGCATGCCGGCCATGATGGCGCTGATGAACAGCAAGACCGAGGCGCAGATCCCGTTCGCGCCGCCGTTTCTGAAGGATGGCGATCTGATCATCCCGCAGGTCGCCAACATCCTGCTGTATCTGGGCCCGAAGCTGGGCCTGGCGCCGAAGGACGAAGGGTTGCGCATCATCGCCAACGGGTTGCAGCTGACCATCACCGACGTCGTTGCCGAAGCGCACGACACCCACCACCCGCTCGCGAGCGCGCTCTATTACGAGGACCAAAAAGAGGCGGCCAAGCAGCGCTCGGCCGATTTCATCGAAAACCGCATCCCGAAGTACCTGGGCTATTTCGAGCGCGTGCTGCAGCAGAATCCCGCCGGCGACAGGCACCCGGTCGGCGATGGTCTGACCTACGTCGATCTCTCGCTGTTCCAGTTGATCGAGGGCCTGCACTACGCCTTTCCGCGCGGCATGAAGCCGTTCGGCAAACGCTATCCGGCGCTGGCGACCTTGCGCGCGGCGGTCGCCCGGCGGCCGAACATCGCGAAATACCTGAAGTCCAACCGGCGGCTCGCGTTCAACACCTCGGGCGTGTTCCGGCACTATCCGGAACTGGATCAGGACGCGAAATAGTCGCGGTCCGTCAAAATTCCGATATATTTTCCTGCGACTCGCGCGAGAGTGGGTTGCTCATTAGGCAAATATTTTCTGAAAATAATAATTCAAGCAAGATCGAGATTAAGTGCGATCTTTTGGTCTCCGCTCAGGCCAGATAGTAGTCTCTTCTTGCTTGTTGTCGTAAATGAATTCCAAAAATCCTGGGCGACGGTCGATAAGAAAAGCAGTCTAACGATTTTCTCCGCTTCCTCGAACGTGCTAATAGCAATTTCAGCGCTTTCTTTTGAGTATTTAATTTGTTTTATAGAGGTGTACGATGTCCAGGCTCCGGGAATTTGTCCGTGTAGGACAGCAGATATTTTAGAGTACCATTCGTCGAGCCGACTTAATAAGCCTATCTTTTTCTGAGTATCTAAAAATTTTTGCGTGTGTATTTTGTGAAATTCAATTACGTATTTCTTATCTATGTAGAAGCCGGAATTTCTTGCGAGTGTGGCCAGTTCTGTCGCATGAGTGCGAAAATAAGAATAATACAAAGCTGACTCAACTACAGTTCTAATTGAGGCAGCTGCAGGCTTGTAAAGTCCGGCGCCTATGAGAAGAGCGGTGTGCTGAGCGGCCATTTGTAGCTCTCGGATGAAACAAAGCGCCGGATTGCCCTGATCCGAAGATTCTAATTGGCGGGCCCATACGGCAAAAGTCATGCCCGTGGCGGCTAGCCGATTGAGTAGATCTTCGTCTGTCACGAACGCACTGATATTTTCCGACCAATCAACAGCCGTGAGTGCGATCGACAATTTTGCCCCCGGCATATTAATCTAGCTCCGCTGACGATTTATTATCCCACTAAGGTAGGGATCTGAAGATCCCGACCCGTCTATTAAAGAGAGAAATCTCTCCACGTCGGCTTCAGAAGAATTTGAAAAATACATTTCAAAAATCTGCCGCATGGTCATTCCTTTATCGATAAAATTCTTTGATTGGCCGTCGCTTGCCTGTTCCATCATCTTAAGGATAGAAGTTTTCGTGATTTTTCTTCGTTGGGCAAGCTCGAATGCATCATCAGAATTTCCGTTGGACGCGACGTTAAGTTTTTTTATTTCGTCGTATCGGCGAAAATGATCTGTCATCATCTCCAGCAAATATGAAAACTCTGACGTAAAGTCGCTGTATTTAATATTCTCCGCAATTTCCCTAAGATCTGTCGAGGACAGATCTGAATCTAGGAGCGCAGAAAGGAGTATTCGCAGTGCCCGTTGCCGCGTTCTCGTGCGCATTTTGTTCAAACCTTCATTCTAGCCAGCAGTTCGGAGCTGACAGAAAATATATTACCGAATGCCTCAGTGCTATAGGGTTTCACGCTTGACCATACAAACCCTTTGCCGCCTTCGGGTTCGGTCAGCGCCTTGTATTTTTTTAGCGTACTTTTCATGCAGAATGTCGCAAAGCTGAGCTCGCCTCTAATCTCCAATTCCTCAGAGGCTACTCCTCGCCTTGGGACGCAGTTGAATAAAATATGGGGCTTGGCGCTGAGTCCGCCGACGGATTTCGCTTTTATAAAGTCCATCATCAATCCCACGCCGCGAACAGCATAGCGTTGCGGTATTACCGGTATAACGACATGGTCAGAATTTTTGAGTGAGGTTTGAGTAAAAATGGACCCTGCCGGATGGCAGTCTATTATTATTATATCGTATATACTTCTCGCTTCCGTGATGAATTTCGAAAACCGCTCTTCGATCGGCTTTATGCTGGTATTTGGCTGCCCTAAGGCTACGTACATGAGATCAAGTGTAGATGGGATAAGGTCTAGGTACGACCCGTTTAATTTGTTGTGATATATTCTCTTAGCCAATTGACTAACGGATGGTGGATTTAAATTTCCTGGTACTTGGAGCTCATAAGGATCCAGCTCGGTGTCATCGTCTATAAGAATAGATAAAGTGGTCTTTCTTTGTTTTTCTAAACTAAAATATTCCTTCGGTGCCAAAAAGGCCTGAGACATATTGAATTGTGGATCATAATCAATCGCCAAGACGCGCATTGATTTACCTTTAACCGTCGGGAGTCGAACTAAACCGCCGGCTAAATGCATGGCAACGGTGGTCTTTCCCACGCCACCTTTCATGTTCATAACCGTGATAACAGCAGCCACCGTACTCTCCCAAAGATTCGCGCTTGGACTGAATTTCGGCACGAATGTCCCTTACGTACCCGTAACACGAGATATAGAATAAAATAAAATATTTTAGACGCCTTTGGCTTTAGCCGAAATGGCTGGCACGCAAACACGTGCGATAAGAGAATGCCATATTCCGAGTAGTCAGGCGGACATTTCAAAAATTATGCCTGGCTAATGTGGGTTTGAGACCTTTGACCCCGGCCCCCGACACCCGGTACAAAGCCCCTCCGCCGGGAAGCCGGTCCCGCGTCTGTCCGAAAGCGCCATGAAGCCCATCTCGCTCCGCCTTGCCGAGGAACTCGGCGTCCAGGAATGGCAGGTCACTGCCACCGTCGATCTGCTGGATGGCGGCGCCACGGTGCCGTTCGTCGCGCGCTATCGCAAGGAAGTGACCGGCGCGCTCGACGATGCGCAGCTGCGCACGCTCGAGGAACGGCTGGGCTATCTGCGCGAGCTGGAGGAGCGGCGGGCGGCGATCCTGTCGAGCATCCGCGAGCAGGGCAAGCTCGATGACACGCTGCATGCCCAGATCCTGGCGGCCGACAGCAAGGCGCGGCTGGAAGACATCTATCTGCCCTATAAGCCCAAGCGCCGCACCAAGGCGCAGATCGCGCGCGAGGCCGGGCTCGAGCCCTTGGCCCAGCTGCTGATCGGGCAACCGGAGCAGGATCCGCGCGTGGCCGCCGCCGCTTTCGTCGATCCGACGCGCGAGGTCGCCGACGTCGATGCGGCGCTCGACGGCGCCAAGTCGATCCTGGTCGAACGCTTCGCCGAGAATGCCGAGTTGATCGGCTCGCTGCGCGAGGAGGTCTGGTCGCGCGGCCAGCTCGCGGCCAAGGTGCGCGACGGCAAACAGGCGGCCGGCGCCAAGTTCTCGGATTACTTCGACTATGCCGAGCGCTACGGCAAGCTGCCCTCGCATCGCATTTTGGCGCTATTCCGTGGCGAGAAGGAGGAATTCCTCGACTTGCAATTCCTGCCCGAAATCGTCGATCCGGCCGCGGTGAAATCGAGCGAGCCCGGCTTCTACGAGCGCCGCATCGCCCATCATTTCGGCATTGCCGAGCGCGGCCGGCCGGGCGACCGCTGGCTGCTGGAGACGGCGCGCTGGGCCTGGCGCACCAAGATCCTGATCCATCTGCAGATCGACCTGCGCCTGCGCCTGTTCCAGGCGGCGGAGGAAGAGGCGGTCCGCGTCTTCGCCTCCAATCTGCGCGATCTGCTGCTGGCCGCGCCCGCCGGCACCCGGCCGACGCTGGGCCTGGATCCGGGCTTCCGCACCGGGGTCAAGGTCGCGGTCATCGACGGCACCGGCAAGGTCACGGCCACCCTGGCGGTGTTCCCGCACGAGCCGCAGAAGCGCTGGGACGAGGCGCTGGGCCTGCTCGGCCGCCTGTGCCGCGACCATAAGGTCGAACTGATCGCGATCGGCAACGGCACCGCGTCGCGCGAGACCGACAAGCTGGCGGCCGAGCTGATCCAGCGCAATCCGGACTTGCCGCTGACCAAGATCGTCGTGTCGGAGGCCGGCGCCTCGGTCTATTCCGCGTCGGCCTATGCGTCCGCTGAATTGCCGGAACTGGACGTGACGCTGCGCGGCGCTGTCTCGATCGCGCGGCGCCTGCAGGACCCGCTGGCCGAACTGGTCAAGATCGACCCCAAATCGATCGGCGTCGGCCAGTACCAGCATGACCTCAGCGAATTCAAGCTGTCGCGCTCGCTCGATGCCGTGGTCGAGGATTGCGTGAACGCGGTCGGCGTCGACGTCAATACCGCGTCGGCGCCGCTCTTGGCGCGCGTATCGGGCGTGGGCGAAGGGCTGGCGCAGAACATCGTCGCCCACCGCGAGGCCCATGGCCGGTTCGCCAGCCGCGCGGCCTTGAAGGACGTGCCGCGCCTCGGGCCCAAGGCGTTCGAGCTGTCGGCCGGTTTCCTGCGCGTCGCCGGCGGCGCCGATCCGCTCGATGCGTCCGGTGTGCATCCGGAAGCCTACCCGGTCGTGCGCCGGATTCTGGGCCGGGCCAAGACCGACCTCAAGAGCCTGATCGGCAATGCGCCGGTGCTGCGGGGCCTGAAAGCCGAAGATTTCACCGACGCCCATTTCGGCCTGCCGACCGTGACCGACATCCTGGCCGAGCTGGAAAAGCCCGGCCGCGATCCGCGCCCGGCATTCAAGACCGCGAGCTTTCGCGACGATGTGCACGAGATGAAGGATTTGCAGCCGGGCATGCTGCTCGAAGGCGTGGTGACCAATGTCGCGGCCTTCGGCGCCTTCGTCGATATCGGCGTGCATCAGGACGGGCTGGTGCATATCTCGGCCCTGGCCAACAGCTTCGTCAAAGACCCGCGCTCGGTCGTCAAGCCGGGCGACATCGTCAAGGTCAAGGTCGTCGAGGTCGATCCGGCACGCAAACGCATCGCGCTGACCATGCGGCTGGACGAGGCGGTCCGGCCGAAGCCGGCCGAAGGACCGCGGGTCGAGCGTCCGCGCCAGCCCCAGGCGATGCCCAAGCCGGTGGCGCCGCCCCCGGTCGGCGGCGGCCTGATGGCCGAGGCGTTGCGGTTGGCGGCGCTGAAGAAGCGATAAGGCGCTTTTTCGATGGGCTGGACAACCGTCGATTGTCAAGGTCGGGCAATGCGGCTAAAATCGAGGAATGTCTTCGTGGCTGAAATCCGAGGCGAGACATGGCTAACCCGTCCGGCCGTCTCATGCCGCCGCTACCGCCGATGCCCGGACGGCCGTCGCCGGGACGGACGCCGCCCGCCCCCTCCGGTCCGGTCCAGGCGAAGATGCCGGCGCCCCCTGTTTCCTGGCCGAACCGACGCACGATCGCCTCATCCGGCGCCGCGCGAAGCATTCAAGCGGCACCCGCGCACCGCCCGCCATCGCCCGGCGTCCGCTGGTCGCCCAGACCTCCCGTGCAAAAGCACGTTGTCCAGGCGATGTTGGAATCGTCGTCGGATGGCCCTCAGAACAGCCCGCCGAATACCAGAATCGCCCAAGGTCAGATGGAGTTCGAGGGCAAGGGTGGCGAGATCATCCGGATCGTCGATTCGGGCAAGCGCCTTTCCGCCCAGCTCAATGACCGCGAGATCGGGTATCTGACCTATCGTTTCGAAGAAGAGGACGGTGTTCGCCTCTGCTCGTTCGGCTATATCCTCGTCCAGCCAGCTCATCAGAGCAAAAAGTTGAGTTCGCTTTTGATTGCAGTGCTGGCCGTCAAAGCACTCAATCGGGGCGTCCCCCTGGTTCGGGTCGTGAAGCCGGATCCGGGCTTGGTCGGATACTGGGTCCGTATCGGATTCGACATCGATGCCGCGAAGCGATTCTTCTATGCGGTGTATCGCCGCCATCTGGAAGAAGCCCCCGAACCGACCGAAGAAGAGCTTGGCGGCACGATCGTGTTCCATGCCGATGGCCCGGCGGGCCGACTGTTCCGGATCAACGAACTGATCGCGCTCGCTTATTGGCGTTAGAGTCCGGTCGTTGGCATCCCCCCACCGCACAAGATCGTGGCGTCCAGGTCGTCTTCCTGAGCGATCGGAGTCGGCTTGGGGACGGCCGCCGGACGGATGGCAACAGAGGTACCTGAATAGCGCGGTGCGCTCGGCACACGGACCGGCCGGCGGAGCAACGCAGCGCGATACCTCGTTCTCCGGAAATCGCCGGTGATTCGATCGATCCCGCGTGCCGGGGTGCTCGCCGCGCGCTATCGTCGGTACCGGCGGATCCGGACACGCTCGCATCATATTTTTTTATGCGATATCAGCTTGTTATGGGGTCGCCGGCGTCAGGATCGGCGAGACGGGCGTGGGCGGCGGCACGATGGATATTGGTGAGGATACGATCCCGGAGGCCATTTCGGTGGGCCTCGATCCCTCCGACTGGACCGCGCTGAAGACGCTCGGGCACCGCATGCTGGACGAAATCTTCGGGCAGATCGCGACGCTGGAGACGGCGCCGGTCTGGCAAGCGATGCCCGAGATGGTCCGCGCCGCCTGGCACGAACCGCTGCCGCATCTTCCGACCGCGCTCGAACAGGTCTATGCGGATTATGCCCGGCTGATCGCGCCCTACGCCAGCGGCAATCGGCACCCGCGCTTTTTCGGCTGGGCCCAGGGCGGCGGCACGCCGGTCGGCGTGCTGGCGGAGATGCTGGCAGCGGGTCTGAACGCCAATCTCGGTGGTCGCGATCATGCGCCGATCGCTTGCGAGCAGCAGGTGATCCGATGGTCGGCCGAGATATTGGGATTCCCCCCAGAGGCCTCGGGTCTGCTGGTGACCGGAACCTCGATGGCGAATTTCATCGCGGTGCTGGCCGCACGCGTGCGGGTTTTGGGGTCGAACGTGCGGACCGCAGGGGTCGGCAACGCACGGCTCTGTGCCTATGCCTCGGCAGCGGTCCATGGCTGCGTCGTCCGGGCGCTCGATTTCGCCGGACTGGGCAGCGATTGTCTGCGCCTGATCCCGACGGTGCCGGCGGGGGGCTTGGACCTGGCGATTCTGCGCGACCGGCTGCGGCTGGATCGCGCCGCGGGCTGGTCGCCCTTCCTGGTGATCGGCACCGCCGGCAGCGTCGATACCGGCGCGATCGACGATCTGGCGGCGCTCGCCGATCTGTGCGCCGAGGCGCAGCTCTGGTTCCATGTCGATGCCGCCTATGGAGCCGCCCTGCTGCTGTCGCCCGCGCTGAAACCGAAACTGGCCGGCATCGAGCGCGCGGATTCCGTCGCGTTCGATTTCCATAAATGGCTGCAGGTGCCCTATGACGCCGGCTGCGTCGTCATGCGCGACCCCGCGGCGCATCGGCAAGCGTTCGAGAACCCGGCGCCCTATCTCGCGCGCCAGCCCCGTGGACTGGCCGGCGGCGCCTTCTGGCCGTTCGATTTCGGACCGGATCTGTCGCGCGGCTTCCGGGCGCTCAAAGTCTGGATGACCTTGAAGACCTACGGCATCGACCGGCTCGGCGCCGTCGTAGAGCAATGCTGCGCGCTCGCCCGCTATCTGGCCGAGCGCATCGACGGTGAACCGAGGCTCGAACGGGTCGCCCCGGTGACGCTGAACATCGTCTGCTTCCGGCTGCGCGCGGGCGACGATGCCTGGCAGGCCGGGATTGCCGCCGATCTGCAGGAGGCCGGCATCGCCGCGCCCTCGACCACGGTGATCGACGGTCGCGTGTGCCTGCGGGCCGCCGTGATGAACCACCGCACCGGGCGTGCGGATATCGATGCCCTGGTCGCGGGTGTGCTTGGCTCGACCGGGAGATCCTGAAATGGCGGAATCCAACAATCTCGAAAGCCTGCTGGCGGCGCTGCAGCGTCTGCCGGATCCGTTCGATATCGGCATGTTCATCCTGGAGCAGTATCGCGCCAAGTTCGGAGTCTATCCCGACGTCATGCGGCCGAAGAAGTTCAACGAGAAGATTCAGGCCCGCAAACTGTTCGACCGGCGCCCGATCCTGGTGACGATGGCGGACAAATGCGCGGTGCGGGAGCATGTCGCCGACCGGGTCGGCCGCCACATCCTGCCGGTCTGGTATCATGTCACCGAAGACCCGGCGGATCTGCCGTTCGCGACGCTGCCCCCACGCTATGTCGTCAAGGCGACCCACGGCAGCGGCTGGGTCCATCTGGTCAAGGATCGCGCGACGGTCGATCCGGCGGCGATCGTCGAGATGTGCCAGGGCTGGCTGGCGCTGAACTTCTATGATCAATCGGTCGAATGGGCCTATCGGGCCGTGCCCAGGCGGATCGCGGTCGAGGAGTTTCTGGACAATGGCGCCGGCGAAGCCGCCGAGGATTATAAGTTCTTCACCTTCAACGGACGGGTCGAATTCCTGCAGGTCGATATGTCCCGTTTCGCCGGTCACAAGAAGAATTTCTTCGACCGCTACTGGAAGCCGATCGCGCTCCGGCAGGAAGCCGAAAATTCGCCGGAGGAGATCCCCAAGCCGCGCAATTTCGCGGCGCTGATCGAATGCGCCGAGGCCTTGGCGAAAGGCATCGATTTCGTCCGGGTCGATCTCTACAGCATCCAGGACAAGGTGCGTTTCGGCGAGCTGACGGCGACGCCGGGCAATGGCTTCTTCCGGTTCGATCCACCGGAATACGACGAAATCTTCGGCAAGCTCTGGCGCATGGACATCAGCTCGCTCAGCACGCTGTTCGGCGGCGCGGACCGATCGGGACCACAGGGCCGGCATGGCCGCCGATAGGGCGGGCGCTAATGGCCCGGTGCCGGCTCCTCCGGCCCCTGATACGCGAACCCGGCAGCCTCCAAAGTGCCGCGCGCCAGATAGATCGTGGCTTCCAAATCGTCCTCGATCGGGCGGTCATGGCCTGGTGCCCGCGCGACGGCCAGGTGGCGGAACCACTCCAGCGCCTCATGCACCGGCAGCAGCGGCACCGCCGGCGTCTCCGTCGCGGCATTCAGCCAGCGGGCCAGCATCGCGTCGGCCTCGGCCGGTTCCATGGTATCGGCGAGCGGCCGGCCGCGCGCGGCATGTTTCAGGCTGAGTCTCGTCTCGTCGAGCAATCCGACCGCATTGCTGCGGCTGAAGGTGATCCGGGTCAGCAGCGGATAGTGCGTCTCGGCGATCCGGCGCAGCAGCGCCAGTTCGGGCGAGGCTTCGTAAGTCTCGCGCAGATGGGCCATCGCCAGGTCCAGGTCGGTCGAGGGCCGGTCCTTCGCCGTCAGCCAGGCGAAGGCCAGCGCCAGTTCCCGGCACAGCATCTCCAGCTCGCGGTGCTTGTGCCGTTCGGGTTTGCGGCTGGGATCGACCGCGACCAGGGCCGTCAGTTCGCGCACCTCGCGCCCATGGAATTCGGCCTGCTGGCGCGCGCGCTCGCCATTGATCTGGGGCAGGGCCGTCTCGTCCAGCTCGACGATCTCGTCCAGGCTGATCTCGTTGCTCATGCAGCTCTCCTCTTGCCTCGCACAGTCGCTTGGGCGTTCGATGAATGCCAACGACAAAACACGATCGGGAGGAATGGATGCGCCGCTACGAGGTTCAGGAATTCGGTGAGCCGCTGCAGGCCCATGATTATCCGGCGCTGACGCCCGCCGGTGCCGAGGTGTTGCTGCGCGTGCGTGCCGCCGGCGTCTGCCACAGCGATCTGCATATCTGGGAGGGCGGCTACGATCTGGGCCAAGGCAAGCGCCTGTCCTTGAAGGACCGCGGCATCGCCCTGCCGCTCGCCATGGGGCACGAGACGGTCGGCGAGGTCGTGGCGCTGGGGCCGGACGCGACTGGCGTCGCGATCGGCGACGTGCGGCTGATCTATCCCTGGATCGGCTGCGGCCACTGCGCCGTCTGCCTGGCCGGCAACGAAAATCTCTGTGCCGCCGCGCGGTTCCTGGGCGTGCATCGCCATGGCGGCTATGCCGAACAGATCCTGGTGCCCCATGCGCGCTACCTGATCGATATCGGCGATCTCTCGCCGGCCGACATGGCGCCCTATGCCTGTTCCGGCCTAACGACCTATAGCGCGCTGAAGAAGATCCCCAAGGACATCCTGGCGCGCGAGCCGATCGTGGTGGTCGGTGCCGGCGGCCTCGGGCTGATGTGCACCAACCTGATCGGCGTGTTGGGCGGCCGGGCGATCCTGGTCGATATCGATCCGGCCAAGCGCGCGGCGGCGCTGGCGGCCGGCGCCATTGCCGCGATCGACGGCGCCGCTGCCGATGCGCTCGACCAGTTGAAGGCCGCGGCCGGCGGCATGGTCTGGGCGATCATCGACTGCGTCGGCGCGCCCGCGACGGTGAAGCTCGGCTTCGATGCGCTGGCCAAGGGCGGTCAGCTGATCATCATCGGCCTGTTCGGCGGCGAGGCCCGCCTGTCGATCCCGCTGATCCCGATGCGCGCGATCGCGATCCAGGGCTCCTATGTCGGCAATCTGGCCGAGCTGAAGGAACTGGTGGCGCTGGTGCGATCGAAGCAGATCCAGCCGATCCCGATCACCCGCCGGCCGCTCGACCAGGCCGACGCGGCCTTGTCGGACCTGCACAAGGGCAAGGTGGTCGGCCGTACGGTGCTGGAGCCGGCCAGCTGAGCTGACGCGACCGGTTGGCCTCGTCTTCTACCCGGCGCGCACGGTCGAGACGAAACGGTCGACCGTGCCGCGCAGGCTGTCGGCCTCCTGAGCCAGGCCGTCGGACGAGCCCAGCACGCTGCGCGCGGCCTCGCCGGTGGCGCCGGCGGCCTGGCGCACGCCTTCGATGTTGGACGAGACCTCGCGCGTGCCGGATGCCGCCTGCTGGACGTTGCGGGCGATCTCGCGGGTGGCGGCGCCCTGTTCCTCGACCGCCGACGCGATGCCGGTCGTGATCTCGCTCATGACCGAGATGGTCGCGGTGATGCTTTCGATCGCGGCGACCGCCTTGGCGGTCTCGGACTGGATGGCGGCGACCTGGGCCTGGATATCGTCGGTCGCGCGCGCGGTCTGGGTCGCCAGCGTCTTCACCTCGGAGGCGACGACGGCGAAGCCCTTGCCGGCCTCGCCCGCGCGGGCCGCCTCGATCGTGGCGTTCAGCGCCAGCAGATTGGTCTGCTGGGCGATGCCGTTGATCAGGCCCACGACCTCGCCGATCCGATCGGCGGCATGGACCAGGCTGTCGATCGATGCCTTCGTCACCGCCGCTTCGCGTACGGCGGCGTTCGAGGTCTCGGTGGCGCTGGTCATCTGGCGCGAGATCTCGTCGATCGACTGATGCAGTTCCTCGGCCGCTGCCGCGACGGTCTGGACATTGGCCGAGGTCTGTTCCGCCGCCGAGGCGACCGCCGTCGCGGCGGCCGCCGTGGTCGCGGCCGACCCGGTCAACGAATGGGCGGCGGTGCGCAGGCTGGCTTCCGAGGTCGAGAAGCCGGTCACGACCCGGTCGATCGAGCTGGCGAAATCGCGGGTGACACCCTCCATGACCTGACGCCGTTCCTCCTTGGCCGCGCGTTCCTGCTCCTGCGCCGCCGCCAGCACGTCGGCCGCCTTGGAATTCTCCTGCAGCACGGCGATGGCGCTGGCCATGGCGCCGATCTCGTCGGTCTTCTCGGTCATCGGTATCGCCAGATCATGGTCGCCGTCGGCGATCAGCTTGACCACCTCGGTCAGTTTCGACAGCGGCAGCGTCACGCGGCGCGCGATCAGCACGACGATGGCGCCCAGCACGCCGGCGGCACCGGCCAGCAGCAGGACGACCAGGCCGAAGGTCAGGCGGGACGCGCCGCGCTGTTCGTCGGCGACCCGTTCGGCCTCGGCGATGGCGGCATCGCGGATCGCCAGGATGCTCTGCAGCTTGGGCGAGGTCGCGACGCGCCAGGCGGCGCCGTCGATCGGATAGGCGCCGTCGGCATAGCCGGCCTGGGCGACCTTATCGCGCACGGCGACGAAGTCGATCTTATAGCCCTGGTGCGCCGTCTCGGCCGCCGCGCGCAGGCTGGGCGGCGTTCCTTCCAGCGCCAGTTGGGCGGTGAGCCGATCTTCGATATCGTCGATGCGGCCTTGGGCGACCGCGATCGTGCGCTGGGCCTCCGCGGGGATCGGCTTGCCGGAAATGATCGCCTGCAGGAACAGGGTCGACTGCCGGCCGGCATAGTCGCGATAGCTCCAGCCCAGCGCCGCGATCGAGGCATAATGGCCGGCCTCGGGCGACAGGTTCAGCAGCGACCGTTCGGTGCCGGCGATCAGGCCGTCCAGCTCTGCCATCACGGCAAACATATCGGTAACGAAACGTTTGTTGGCATCGGGCGGGCGGTCGGCCGCCGGCCGCGCCATGGCGGCGTCGGCCGCGGCGCGGATGCGATCGAGCGTGGCGCCCAGCGCCGGCACGGCCGCGGCGAGCTTCTGCTTTCCGGCGAAGCTTTCGGTTTCGACGATCCGGGTCAGCGCCTGGCGGGCCGCGTCGGTCTTGGCGCGCTGCTGCTGGATCGACGCCAGCGTCGTGGCATCAGCCGCCGGCGGGCTGCCGAGCGGCAGCGTGGTGACGCCGCGTTCCAGCGCGCCGTTCTCCGACAGGCTGCTGAGCGCGCCCATGATGCGGGCCAGGGTCTGGGCATCGGCCGCGGCACCGGCGGTTCGCCACTGGGTCACGGCGACCATGCCGCCCAGAATGAACATCAAGACCGCCGCCGCCGCCAGGCACACGCCGATCAAGGTGCGGATCGTCATTGCTTAGTCCCCCTATGGGCGTCCTGTCGGATTACGCGCCCTTGCGCGGGCGATGCTACACCGATGGGTTGACAGAAGGTTTAACGTGGCGCGACTGCGGTATACCAGGGCGGTTCGTGCTAGAAGCAAGGGGCGAGGGAGAGAAAAGCCGAACCATGGTCGATGCAAAGCCACCATCCCAGATGGATCAGGCCTACCGCCAGTTGCGACACCTGATCCTGACGCTGGAGCTGCTGCCGGGCGAGAAGCTGAGCGAGCGTTGGCTCGAAACCCGCTTCGCCGGCTCGCGCACACCGATTCGCGCCGCGCTGGCCCGGCTCGAGACCGAGGGGCTGGTCACGCGGGACGGCCGGTCCTATGCGGTGGCTCCGATCGATCTTGGCGAGTTGGACCAGCTGTTCGCCTTTCGCGAAGCGGTCGAGGGCGCGGCGGCGCGCCTCGCCTGCACCCGCGACGTCGTGGGCGAGCTCGACGCCCTTGCAGCCATGCTCGACAGCTGCGGACCCGATGCGGTGCCGGACGACTGGCACCGGGTCGGCAACGAATTCCACGTCGCCCTGGCGCGCCTGTCGGGCAACCGGTTCTTCGTGCGCACGGTGACCGACATCATGACCCGCCTGTCGCGCGCCCGCTGGCTGGAGATCTGGAGCGAGGCCGGGCGGGCGACCGCCTGGGCCGAACATCGCGGTATCGTCGAGCGCATCCGCGCCGGCGACGCGGACGGGGCGGCGGGGCTCGTCAGCCACCATGTCCGGCGCGGCCGCGAACGGCTGATGCGCTCGATCGGCGACGAACAGCGGCCGCTGCGCGCGCGGGGATTTTCCGTCCGTGCGTGAGCGCTTGCGCCGGCATGCCGCGGCGGTATACCAAAACATCGACAAGACGCCGTGAAACGGCGCGCGACCGGCCAATCGAAGGGAGTCCCGAATGTCTCGGGGGGAAGCCAGGGGTCCGCTCGCGGGTCTTAAAGTCATCGAAATGGGCTCGTTCATCGCCGGCCCGTTCTGCGGCCAGCTGCTGGCCGATTTCGGCGCCGACGTGGTCAAGCTGGAGCCGCCGGGCACCGGCGATGCCATGCGGCAATGGGGCGTATCCAAGCGGGACGGCAAGTCGCTCTGGTGGCCGGTCATCGCGCGCAACAAACAGAGCGTGACGCTCGACCTGCGTCAGCCGGACGGTCGTGCGCTGGCGCGCCGGCTGATCGCCGAGGCCGATGTGCTGGTCGAGAATTTCCGTCCGGGCACGCTGGAGGATTGGGGTCTGGGGCCCGATGTCCTGAAGGCCGACAATCCCGGGCTGATCGTGGCGCGGGTTTCGGGCTTCGGCCAGACGGGGCCCTATGCCAAGCGCGCCGGTTTCGGCTCGGTCGCGGAAGCCATGGCGGGGATGCGCGGTCTGGCGGGTTTCGCCGACCGTCCGCCGCCGCGGGTCGGCCTGTCGATCGGCGATTCCCTGGCCGGGGTGTTCGCGGCCATGGGCGTGCTGCTGGCGCTGCGCAGCCGGGATGCCCACACCGAGCGGCACGGCCAAACCGTCGATGTCGCCATCACCGAATCCGTGCTGGCCGTGCTGGAAAGCGTGATCAGCGAATATTCCGGCACCGGCAATCTGCGCGGTCGGACCGGCTCGATCCTGCCGGGCGTCGCGCCGTCCAATCTCTATCCGACCGCCGACGGCACCTGGATTCTGATCGGTGCCAATGCCGACGGCATCTTCCGCCGGCTTGCCGTGGCGATGGGCGAACCCGAGCTGGGCACCGACGCGCGCTACGCGACCCACAGCGCGCGCGGGCACCGCCAGGACGAGCTGGACGCCCGCATCGCCGCCTGGACCGGCCAGCATGAGTTGAATCATCTGGTGATGCTGCTGGAGACCCACGGCGTGCCGGCGGGTCCGGTCAACGATGCGGCCGGCGTGGTCGAGGACGCGCATTTTCAGGAGCGCGCGGCGGTGATCCAGGTCGAGACCGCGGATTTCGGCACCCTCACCATGCAAGGCATCGCGCCGCGGCTCAGCGAGACGCCGGGCGGCGTCGCCTGGGCCGGCCCGGCTTTGGGCGAGCATACCGACGCGGTGCTGGGCGAACGGCTCGGCCTCAGCGCCGCCGAGCTCGCCGATCTCAGGGCAAGGAGGATCATCTGATGTCCAATCCGTGGAAGACGCTGCCCCGGACGCTGCGGTTGCGCGACGTCACCTTGCGCGATGGTCTGCCGAACCTGGAAAAGGTGCTGCCGACCGAGGCCAAGCTGACGCTCTATCGCGCGCTGGTCGCGGCCGGCGTGTCGGAGCTGCAGGTGACTTCGTTCGTCAATCCCGCGCGGGTCCCGACGCTGGCCGATGCCGAGAGTTTGTGGGCTGCGCTGGTGGATGAGCCCCAGCGCCTGTCGGTGTTGGTCGCCAACCCGCGCGGCCTGACCCGGGCGCTGGCCGCCGGGGTCGGTGAGGTCGAGGCGGTCGTGTCGGTCAGCCGCGCCTATAACGAAAAGAACGCCCATCGCACGCCGGAACAGTCGATGGACGAGATTGCCCGGATGGCCGGCGAGGCGAACACGGCCGGCATCCGCTTCAGCGCCGCTGTCGCCAACGCGTTCCACTGCTTCTTCGAGGGCGACATCGCGCCCGCCGCGGTGATCGACATGGTCGGCCGGATGGTCGGGATGGGGCTAGGCGAGATCGGCCTGGCCGATACGACCGGCCATGCCCAGCCCGACCGGATCTGGGACCTGTTCGATCGCTGCCGGCGCCACTGGCCCACGGTCCGCTTCGGCGGCCATACCCACGACACGCGCGGACGCGGGCTGGTCAATGCGCTGGCGGCCGCGCAAGCCGGCGCCGCCTGGCTCGACGCCACGCTCGCGGGGTTGGGCGGCTCGCCCTTCACCGCCGGCGTCGGCGGCAATCTGTCGATCGAAACCGCCGCCGCGGCGCTGGCCGGCCTGGGCATCGACACCGGGATCGACCCGGACCGCATCGTGGCGGCGGGCCGGCTGGCCGCGGACTTGGCGGCATAAAAACAAATCGGGGAGGAATCACATGAAAAGACAAACAACCGCCGCCATCGCCTTGGGCGCTGCCCTCTGGGCGCACGCGGCTTCGGCCCAGATTTCAGACGGCGTGGTCAAGATCGGCGTGCTGAACGACCAGTCGGGCGTGGTGTCGGATGCGACCGGCCAGGGCTCGGTCGTGGCGGCCCGGCTCGCGGCTGAGGAATTCAACAATACCGTCGCCGGCAAGCCGATCGAGGTCGTGTTCGCCGACCATCAGAACAAGGCCGACATCGCCTCGACCATCGCACGCCAATGGTACGAGCAGAACCAGGTCGACATCATCGTCGATGTGCCGAACTCGGGCGCCGGCCTAGCGGTCCAGGGCGTCGCGCGCGACCTGAAGAAGGTCTTCATCACCTCGTCAGCCGGCACCACCGCGCTGACCAACGCCAATTGCTCGCCCTACGGCATCCAATGGACCTACGACACCTACGCGCTGGCCAAGGGTACGGCCGAGGCGGTGGCCGAGCAGGGCGGCAAGACCTGGTATTTCATCACCGCCGACTATGCCTTCGGTCATCAGCTCCAGTCCGACGCGACCACGATCATCGAGCAGAACGGCGGCAAGGTGCTGGGCTCGGCCAACCATCCGATCGGCAATGCGGATTTCTCCTCGTACCTGCTGCAGGCCCAGGGCTCCAAGGCCCAGGTCGTCGGCGTCGCCAATGCCGGCGGCGATACGATCGAGACCGTCAAGCAGGCAAACGAATTCGGCTTGATCGCCGGCGGCCAGAGGCTGGCCGCCATGCTGCTGCTGCTGACCGACGTGCATTCGCTGGGGCTGAAGGCGGCTCAGGGCACCTATCTGACCACGCCGTTCTATTGGAACCTCGACGCCGGCACGCGCGCCTGGTCGGACAAGTTCGCCGCCAAGTTCAACGGCAAGCGGCCGACCTTCCTGCAGATCGGCGTCTATGAATCCGTGCGGCATTACCTGCAGGCGGTCCAGGCGCTGGGCTCCGACGATGCCGACGCGGTGCTGAAGCAGATGCGTGCGACCAAGATCGAAAGCGCCTTCACCCACGGCGCCTATATTCGCGCCGACGGGCGGGTGATCCGCGACATGTACCTGGCCCAGGTCAAGACCCCGGCCGAGTCCAAGGAGGACTGGGATTTCTACAAGATCGTGAAGAAGATCCCGGGCGAGGAACTGGCGCATCCCTTGAGCGAGAGCACCTGCGCGCTGGTGAAGAAGCCCTGATTCAGGCGACATCCCCAGCGGACGGCCGCACCGTCCGCTGGGGGGATCAGCCAAGCCTGCGTTAGGCGTCGAGCATATGGACCGAGAACAGCCCGGCGGCATCCGTCCAGGCCGCGCGGGGCTTGTAGCCGGCCTCGACCGCGAGCTGGCGGAACTGGTCGAGCGTATATTTGTGCGAATTCTCGGTATGGATCGTCTCGCCGGCGCGGAAGGCGAAGCGGGTCGGACCGACGCGGACTTCCTGGTCGCGGCGGCTGACCAGATGCATCTCGATCCGGCCCTGCGCGTCGTTCCAGCGCGCCTCGTGGGCGAACTGCTCCAGGTCGAAACCGCCGTCCAGCTCGCGGTTGATGCGGACCAGCAGGTTGAGGTTGAACGCGGCGGTGACGCCGGCGGCATCATCATAGGCCGGCACCAGGATGTCGGCCGCCTTGCGCAGATCGACGCCGACGACCATGGCCGAGCCCGGCCCCAGCAGCTTGCGGGCCCGGCTCAGAAAGCCGCGCGCTTCGCCCGGCGTGAAATTGCCGATGGTAGAGCCCGGGAAGAAGCCCACGGTGATTTTCGGCGCCAGGCCCGTCAGGGCCGGCAGGGCGAAGGGCTTGGTATAGTCGGCGCAGATCGGGGCGATCTGCAGCGCCGGGAAATCGCGCGCCAGATCGGCCGCCGCCATCATCAGATGCTCGCGCGAGATATCGACCGGGACATAGGCCGCCGGCCGGTCGAGCGCGTTCAGCAGCAGGCGGATCTTGACGCCGGCACCCGAGCCGAACTCGACCAGACGTGCCTGCGGACCGATCAGGCCGGCGATCTCGCCCGCCTTGTCGGCCAGCAGCTTCAGCTCGGTCCGGGTCGGATAATATTCCGGCAGCTCGCAGATCTGGTCGAACAGGCGCGAGCCCTCGGCGTCGTAGAAGAATTTACAGGGCAGGGTCTTCCGAGCCGCGCCGAGGCCGGCCAGCACGGCGTCGCGGAATTCCTGGGTCGAGGGCTCCAGATCCTGGAGGCGCTGCAGGGCGTTCGACATGGTTCAGAGATCCTCGGCAAGGCGGAAGCCGCTGAACTGCCAGCGGGCGGATGTCGGGAAGAAATTGCGGTAGCTCGGGCGCTCATGGCCGGGTGCCGTGGCGCAGGAGCGGCCGCGCAGCACCATCTGGTTGACCATGAACTTGCCGTTATATTCGCCGATCGCGCCCTCGGACGGGCGGAATCCCGGATAGGGCAGATAGGCGCTGCCGGTCCATTCCCAGACATCCTGGTGGAAGCCCCGGACCAGCGGGCGCGGGTGCGGGCGGACCTGGTCGATCCAGCCGGCGACGGCGCCGCTGTGATGGCGCGCCGCCACCTCCCACTCGAACTCGCTCGGCAGCCGCTTGCCGGCCCAATGGGCATAGGCCGCGGCCTCGAAATAGCTGACGTGGCAGACCGGTTCGCTTAGGCTCGGCGCTTGCAGACCATGGAGCGTGCGGACCTGCCAGGTGCCGTCGTGATCTTCCCAATAGAACGGCGCCTGCCAGCCCTCGGCCTGGGCCAGCGCCCAGCCTTCCGACAGCCATAGGCCGGGCTTGGCATAGCCGCCGTCGGCCATGAATTCCTGATATTCGCCGACGCTGACCGGCCGGTCGGCGATGCGCAGGCTGCGCAGCAGCGCCTCGTGCACGGGGCCTTCGTTGTCGAACGAGAAAGCGTCGCCGCGATGGCCGATCGGATAGACACCGCCCTCGAGCTCGTACCAACCCAGCGCCGGCGCTTCGCCGCGGGCCGTGGGCGGGTGCGGCAGATAGGTCAGGGGAAACGGGTTGGCGGACAAAGCATGCTTGATGTCGGTCAGCAGCAGTTCCTGGTGCTGCTGCTCGTGATGCAGGCCCAACTCGACCAGTTGGTCGATCTCCGGCGTTGAGCGCCGCAGCAGCTCTTGAATCGCCGCATCGACATAGGCGCGATAGGCCGCGACCTCGGTTACACCCGGTCGGGTGATCAGGCCGCGCGACGGGCGCGCGTGGCGGGGGCCGATCGCCTCGTAATAGGAATTGAACAGGTAGAAGAATTGCTCGTCATAGGGCCGGTAACCCTGGTCGTGGACGCGCAGGACGAAGGTCTCGAAGAACCAGGTCGTATGCGCGCGATGCCACTTGGTCGGGCTCGCGTCCGGCATGGACTGGATCGTCTGGTCCTCGGCCGACAGCGGGGCGGCCAGCGCTTCGGTCGCATCGCGGACAGCGCGATAGCGTTCGGCCAGGCTCGGTTCCGATCGCATCGAAGGCGCGATCGCTGCATGGGCTGCGGACATGCCGTTGTCTCCCCGTTTTCTTATCGTCGGCTGCCGGCATAGAATGGATCGACCGTGAGATAGGTCGGCCGGGTGATTTGTCCCGTCAATATGGTGAACCCGGTGCTTGTGAGAACCACCGGCGACCGGAATTGTTCCTATTCGAAGATGGCATCGCCGATGTTCTTTTTTTGTTCTAGCAGAACCGGCGACCGGGTCAAGCCCGGCCGCCGCGCGAGGGCAGAGGCTGCTGGCAAGTGCTGACAGTTATGCCGTCTTGCCGCCGTTGACACCCAGGATCTGGCCGGTGATGAACGACGCCTTGTCCGACGCGATATAGACGATCGCCTCGGCGATCTCTTCCGGCCGGCCGATGCGCTTCAGCGGTACGCCCAGGGCCATGCCGTCCTTGCGCTCGGTGCTGCCGGCGAAGCGGGTCAGCATGGCGGTCTCGATCGGGCCGGGCGCGATCGCGTTGACGCGGACGCCGGCGGGCGCGGCTTCGAGCGCCGCGGCCTTGGTCAGGCCTTCGACCGCATGTTTGCTGGCGGTATAGAGCGAGGCGTTCGGCACGCCGCGGCTGCCCATGGTCGAGGACAGGTTGACGATGCTGCCCGAGCCCTGGGCCAGCATGACGCGCAGCTCGTGCTTCATGCTGAGGATGGTGCCCAGCACGTTGGTGTCGAACGTCGCGGCGTAGCTCTCGGGCGTCTGCTCGGTCACCGGGCCGGGCGTGCCTTCGGTCCCGGCATTGTTGACGGCGACGTCGAGGCGACCGAAATGGGCCACGGTCCGGTCGATCAGGTTGCGCACGTCGTCTTCATGGCGCACGTCGGCGCGGATGAATTCGGCCTCGGTGCCGAGCGCGACCAACTCCTTGGCCAAGGCCAGGCCAGTCGCTTCATTGCGGCCGGAGACGACGACCCGCGCACCCTCCTTGGCGAAGGCCAGCGCCGTGGCGCGGCCGATGCCGGCGAGCGCGCCGGTGATCAAAACGACGGGGGCGGCCATCTCAATGCTCCTCGATGCTGTCGACGCGATCCGGATAGAAAGCGACATGATCCTTGATCGAAGCCACGGCGTCATAGGGCGCCGCGTAGGTCCAGATCGCGTTCAGCGAGCGTTCGCCGCCGACCGGGATGCTGTAGTAGGACGCCTCGCCCTTGTAGGGGCAGTAGCTGGCATGCGCGGTCCGCTCGATCAGGGCCGGGTCGACGTCCTTCAGCGGAATGTACTGCACGGCCGGATAGGCCGCCTCACGCAGGATCAGCGCGTGGGTCGTGTCGGCGATGACGCGGCCGGCGAGCGTCACGGTCACGCGGGCCGGATTGGGCTCGATCGTGATCGGATGATCGGGACCGGGGATCTTGACCGTCTTGGGCTTGGGTGCGTCCGTCATGATGAAGCTCCGCTCTGGATAGGCTTTTGTCGCGGGATGCGGAGGCGGTGTCTTGTAGAAGACTCCGCACCCGCGTTTGCGTCAGGCCATCGCGCCGCCGTCGACGGCAACCGACTGGCCGGTCAGGTAGGGCGCCTTGTCGGAGGCCAGGAACAGGATGGTCTGGGCGATTTCTTCGACCGTGCCGGCGCGCTGGGCCGGGATGGACGCGAGGAAACCGGCCTTGGCATCGGCATTGCGGCCGACGAAGCGCTCCAGCATGTCGGTCTGGATCGGACCGGGCGCGACCGCATTGACGCGGACGCCGGAACCGGCGACCTCGAGCGCGGCGGACTTGGTCAGGCCTTCGACCGCATGCTTGCTGGCGACATAGACCGCGGCGCCGGGGAAGCCCTTCTTGCCGGCGACCGACGACACATTGACGATGCTGCCCGAGCCCTGGGCCAGCATGACCCGCAGCTCGTGCTTCAGGCTGAAGATCACACCCAGCACGTTGGTATCGAACGTCGCGGTATAGTTCTCGGCGGTCTGCTCGGTCAACGGGCCGGTCTGGCCCTCGGTGCCGGCATTGTTGATGGCGGCGTCGAGGCGGCCGAAGCGGGCGACGGTCTGGTCGACCAAATTACGCACATCCTCGTCATGGCGCACGTCGGCGCGGATGAATTCGGCCTCGGCGCCCAGGCCGCGCAACTCGGCGACCAAAGCCTGGCCGGCCTCGTCACGACGACCGGACACGACGAGGCGGGCGCCGTCCTTGGCGAAGGCGAGGGCAGTGGCGCGGCCGATGCCGGTGAGCGCGCCGGTGATCAGAACAACGGGGGAAGTCATTGGAGGTTTCCTTCAGGAAGCAGGATAGCTCGATCAAATATGTACGTACGTATTTAACATTCAAGGCCCGGTATCGAGGTCGTCCGCATTTTTCTTTTTGGGGTCTATCCCGGCGGGCGCAAGACCAGCGCGAACAGGATTTTCTTGAAGCGCTCGACCGGTTCCGGGTTGCGCACCGCCTTGGCGAGCAGGTTGGCGCCCTGCAGCGACGAGACGAAGAAGCCGGCCACCTCGTCGCAATTGATCGAGGGCGAGACTTCACCGGCCGCGACGGCCGCCTTCAGGCAATAGGCGACGGCGTTCTGGACCTCGCCGAAGATCTCGACCAGCCGGAGACGGATGACCTCGCTATGGTCGCTCGCCTCGGCAGTGAAATTGCCGAACAGGCAGCCGTTGCGCATGCCGCTCTGGTTCAGCCGGTTCCGGTTCACCTCGATATAGGCTTCCAGCCGCTGCAGCGGCGGCAGGGCGTCGTTCAGCAGCGTCTCACGGATCACCGCATAGCTGGCGGCGAAATAGAGATCGAGGATCTCCAATCCGAACGCCTCTTTCGAGACGAAATGGTTGGTGAACGAGCCTTGCGGCACGCCGGCGGCCTGCACGATGTCGCGCACGCTGGCATTGGCGAAGCCGCGCTCATGCACGACCTTCAGGCCCTCGGTCAGGATTTTATCGCGGTTGGAGATCTTGCCCATGACGCCAATATGGTCGTCCATATTTTCTTATCAAGATCCCCCCGGTTTGACCGGCAGCCGGATCGACGAAGCGTGGTTCGCGCCCCGATAGAGCGTCAGCAGCGGTGGCCTCCCGTGCGGCACCTGCGCGCAATGGTCGGCGTCCGCGCCGGCGATGGCCAGCCGCACCCGGCTGCCCGCCTTGAAGGTCCAGGATGTCGGCAGCAGGGCGAAATGCAATCGCTCGACACCGGCGGCCGGCATCGGCGCCGCGTCGGCGCGGGCGAAGCTGCGATAGGGCCAGGTCGTGCGATGTGCCGGCGGACACGGGCTTTCCCGGCGATGCAGCGCGCGCAGCAGCCCTTCGGTGACGTAGCGGACGGTGCCGTCGGCCTCGATTTCCGACAGATAGACGAAGATCGCGGCGTCCGGTTCGCTCGAGGCGACATAGAGATCGGCCACGACATGACCCGACACCTCCCAGTCGCGGGCTAGCGGCGGCGCGGTATAGCACAGCATCGCGGCGTCGCGGCCCGGCCAGTCGATGTAATAATCGCGGCTGTCGATCGCGGCGATGCGTTCGTAGCGCGTCTGGCCGCCGGTGCCCTTGGCGAAGTCGACCTGATACGCGTCGGTGCCGGCCGCGACGCTGCCGGCGGCCAGGCGCGCACCGGCATCGAGGAACAGCTGCTCGTGGGGGACGACCGGCGGCCATGATTCCGCCGCGCGCCAGACCTCGTCATGCTGGGTGAAATAATGCACCGGCGCTTCCTGGCCGAGGCCGGTATCGAGGCCCATCAGATACTCGTCGAAGAAGCGCAGCATCTCGCCGACGATCGGAAAATCCGCCTCGACCGTCCGGCGCCAGGGCGAGCAGTCGATCCGCGCGCCATGGTCCCAGGGACCCAGCAGCAGATGGCGGTTCTTGTTGGGCAGGGTCAGGAAGCGGCTGATGGCGCCATTGGCATAGCCGGCGCCATCCATCCAGCCTGACACCGAATAGACCGCGACATCGGGCCCGACGCCTTCATAGTAGCCGTAGGGACTGACACGGGCCACGGTGAAACCCGGGTCGTAGGGCAGCGCGTCGTCCTTGAACTTGAACTCGGTGATGAAGTCCGGCATGCGGAAATTGCCGGCATGCTCGCCGATCGCGGCCCGGCACAGGCTGCCGTCGGCATCCGCATCGACCGGCCGGGGGCCGGCTAGGTTCGGGTTGGCGTAATAGGAGATCTTCTTCAGCAGATCGCGCCGGTCATGGTCCATGGCGACCATGAGCTCGTCATAGACCCGGGCCAGTTCCTTCAGATGGATGCCGCCCGGATAATAATGGTCGCTCCAGGTATCCCAGACCGCGAACAGCGGCGCGATCGCCTTCACCGCCGGGTGTCCGGTGCTGGCAAGGAAATCCGCGGCGGCGCCCAGATAGGAGACGCCGGTGGCGCCGATCGCCCCGTTCGACCAGGGCTGCGCCACGATCCAGTCGGCGATCGCCCGGCAATCCTCCCGTTCGCGCGGCGAGCGGAAACTGTCGCGGGTGCCGAAGCTGGCGCCGGTGCCGCGCACGTCGATCACGACCAGCGCATAGCCGGCCGGCACGAACAGGTCCCGGTAGCGAAAGGCGCCCGGCGCGGTCTCGTCGCCCCGCGACGGATCGGCGAGCGCGAAGCGCCGGTAATAGGGCGTGAAGATCGTGATCGCGGGAAAGGGCCCCGGTGCCACGCCGCCGTCCGGCAATTGCGGCAAATAGAGGTCGACCGCCAGGCGGCAGTCGTCGGGCATGGCCACATAGCGGGAGGTCGGTGCCGCCGGCACTTGAAACGGCCTGGCCCGCCGCTCGACATAGGCATGGGGCGTGAGGCGCCAGGCATCGGAATTCAGTGCCATCGGGGACCGATCTGCGTCGTGCTGCGGAAGAGGAAAAGCTTGCACGCCCCCGGATAGGGGTCAAACGCTTCCCATGGCCGCTCTTGCTCCCGGGCGCCGGCCGCTTCACTCTGTCGCTCCGATTTCCCCTGGAGCCGCCGCCCGATGCCGTCCGAAACCGTCACCCGCTTCACCCCCTATGTCCAGGCGCTCGGGCGCGGACCGGGGCGGTCGCGGCCCTTGACCCGGGCCGAGGCGGCGGACGCGATGGCGCTGCTGCTGACTCCCGGCGCGGTCGATCCGCACCAGGCCGGCGCGTTCTTGATGCTGCTGCGTTATCGCGGCGAGAATGGCGACGAGTTGGCCGGGCTGGTCGATGCCGCGCGCGCCGCGATCGGCGCCGCCCCTGGGTCTGTCGATCTGGATTGGCCGTCCTATGGTGCCGGCCGCACGCGCGAGGCGCCATGGTTCCTGCTGGCGGCGGTGGCGCTCGCCGGCACCGGCCTGCGCATCGCCATGCATGGCTCGAACGAATTCTCGACCGGCTTCTCGGTTGCGGAAGGTTTGGCGGCGCTCGGCCGTCCGGTGGCGGAAGATCGCGCCGCGGCGCTGGCGAATCTGGATGCCGGCGGCTTCGCGTACCTGCCGTTGGCGGCATTGTCGCCCGAACTCGACCGGTTGCTGGGCTTGCGCCGGCTGTTCGGCCTGCGCTCGCCGATCAATACGCTGGTGCGGCTGATGGACCCGTTCGATGCCGCCGCCGGCATCGACGGCGTGTTCCACCCGCCTTATATCGACAGCCATATCGCGGCGGCGCAGCGCCTGGACCGGCCGCGCCTGCTGGTGCTGAAAGGGGGCGGCGGCGAGGCCGAGCGCAATCCGGCGAAGCCGCTTGCCGCCCGCCTGCATCGCAGAGATGCCGACCCGGTCGAAATCCTGTTGCCGGCGCTGATCGAACGGCCCGACGGCGCGCCAAAGCCGATCGGGCTGGACGGGTTCGTCGCCGTGTGGCGCGGCGGGGCGACCCCGGTGGGGGCGATCCAGACGATCGTCGGCACCATGGCCCTGGCGCTGGTCGCCGCCGGCCGGGCCGCGCCGGCCCGGGCCGATGCCCAGGCGCTGGAAATCTGGCAAGCCCGGTCGAAATGATCGTTTTCGGACGTGAAAACATCCAAAAGCTTTTCATCATGTTTTGATTTTGCGGTTCGAGACGCTACGGTGGCGAAAAAAGCGATGGCCCAAGCCGTCGCGCGCCTGAGGGGGAGGTCCATGTCATTCAGCATCCTTAGGCCGGCGCGGGTCCCGCGGCCGGCGGTCATCGAGCGAAGCGGCTAGCCGCCCTTCGCCGGTTCCGACCCGATTCCCGCTGCCGACGCCCCTGTGCGGCGCCGTTTTCCGTACGTTCAAAGAAGAGAGACCCGATGTCCGCACCCGTCGACCGGAAAGACAAGATCATGTCGGTCATCCGCGTTTCCAGCGGCAATTTCCTGGAAATGTATGACTTCTTCATCGTCGCCTATGTGGCAAAGCAGATCGGCGACACGTATTTTCCGGGCAACAGCGATTTTGCCAAGCTGATGTTCGCGTTCGCGACCTTCGCGGTCGGCTTCATGATGCGGCCGCTGGGGGCGTTCTTCCTCGGGTCCTACATCGATCACGTCGGCCGCCGCAAAGGCCTGCTGGTGACGCTGGGCCTGATGTCGCTGGGCACGCTCTCGCTCGCAATCACGCCGGGTTATGCCACCATCGGCGTCGCGGCGCCGATCATCATCGTGCTGGGCCGTCTGCTGCAGGGCTTCTCGGCCGGTGTCGAACTGGGCGGTGTGTCGGTCTATCTCTCGGAAATCGCGACGCCGGGCCACAAGGGCTTCTATGTCGCCTGGCAGTCCGGCAGCCAGCAGGTGGCCGTGATCTGCGCGGCGCTGCTCGGCATCCTGCTGAACTACAATCTGGCGCCGGCGGACTTCAACGCCTGGGGCTGGCGCATCCCGCTGCTCGTCGGCTGCCTGATCGTGCCGTTTCTGTTCGTCCTGCGGGCCTCGCTCAAGGAGACGGACGAGTTTCTGGCGCGCAAGCATCGGCCGAATTTGGCCGAGATCTATCGCACCACGATCGCCAATCTTGGCCTCGTGCTGGTCGGCATGATGCTGGTGCTGACCACGACCGTGCTGTTCTATTTCATCACCGCCTATACGCCGACCTTCGGCAAGGAAGTGCTGAAGCTGACCGCGCTCGACGCGCTGGTGGTCACGCTCTGCGTCGCGGTCTCCAACCTGTTCTGGCTGCCGGTGATCGGGGCGCTGACCGATCGGATCGGCCGGACGCCGGTGCTGATCTTCTGCACGGTGGTCACGCTGATCTCGGCCTATCCGGCGCTGAGCTGGCTGATTTCCGCGCCATCCTTCGCCAATCTGATGATCGTCGAGCTGTGGCTGTCGTTCCTCTATGGCGCCTATAACGGCGCCATGGTGGTCTATCTGACCGAGATCATGCCGGTCTCGGTCCGGACCGCGGGCTTCTCGCTCGCCTATAGCCTGGCCACGATCTTCGGTGGCTGGACGCCGGGCATCTCGACCTGGCTGATCCATGAGACCGACAACCGGGCCTCGGCCGGCTGGTGGCTCAGCATCGCCGCCGTGACCAGCCTGATCGCCGTCGTGCTGGCGATGCGCTTCAGGTTCGCCCGTCGCGTGGTGGAGGCCGCCGAGGCGGCATAGCGGGAGGATCACATGACGAACGAGACCAAACCCCGCCGCGTCGCGGTGGTCGGCCTGGGCCTGATGGGCACGCCGATCGCGACCCGGCTGCAGGCGGCCGGGCATGATCTGGCGGTGTGGAACCGGACGGCGGGGCGCGATGCGATCCTGATCGCGGCCGGCGCCCGCCGTGCTGCGTCCCCGGCGGAGGCGGCCCGGGGGGCGGAGGTCGTGTTCGTCATGGTCACCGACGATGCCGCGGTGAAAGCCGTGGTTACCGATGTGCTGGCGGGAGCCGCTGCCGGCACGGTGATCGTCGATATGTCGACGGTGCTGCCGGAGACCAGCCGGGCCCTGGCGGCGGCGGCCCTGGCCAAGGGCTGCGCCTATCTGGATTGCCCCGTGTCGGGCAGCACCGAGGCCGCGGCCAAGGGCGCGCTGGTCGTGTTCGCCGGCGGCGATGCGGCGGCGCTCGACGGCGTGCGCGATCTGCTGGCGGTGATCGCCGGTGCGGTCAATGCCATGGGACCGTCGGGCGCGGGCACCGCGACCAAGCTCGCGGTCAATGCCCTGTTGGGCATGGGGTTGCAGGCGGCGGCCGAGGCGGTTTCGCTCGGCCAGGCGCTGGGCCTGGAGCGGACCCGGCTGATCGACGCGCTCGCCTCGACCGCGGTCGTGTCGGCCTCGCAGAAGCGTCGGCTCGAGAGCGCGCGGGCCGGCAATTACGCGCCGGGCTTCACGCTCGCCAACATGGTCAAGGATTTCGGCCTGATCGAAACCGCTGCGGCCGCGGCCGGCGTCACGTTGCCGGCGCTGGCGGCCTCGGCCAGCTCGGCGCGGGCGGCACCGAAGGAAGCGCTGGGCTCGGATGCCGGGGTGATCATCCCGACGGTCGAGGCCAGGCGGCGGTCATAGCGGGAGCCTAACCGGGCGGGACGCGTTATGCTCCGACACGCTTGTCGTCCGCTGGGGATTTTCCATTGCCGCTCAACCAGATCGAGGCTTTCGCGATCGTCGGCGCCATGCTGGCGCTGTTCGTGTGGGACCGGATCCGCTACGACTTGGTCGCGGCCTTGGCGCTGCTCGCCGCCCTGCTGACCGGCATCATTCCCGCTGCGAAGGCGTTCGAGGGCTTTTCCAACCAAGTCATCATCATCATCGCGTCGGTGCTGGTCGTCAGCCGCGCCATCGCGCGCTCGGGCGTGATCGATGCCGTGCTGCGGCGCTGGATGCAGCGCATCACCTCGCCCTCGGCCCAGATCGGCATTTTGAGCGGCTGCGTCACCTTCCTGTCGGCCTTCATGAAGAATGTCGGCACGCTCGGCATCTTCATTCCGATCGCGATCCAGACCGCCGGGCGCAGCAAGCGCTCAGCCTCGATCTATCTGATGCCGCTCGCGTTCGGCTCGCTGATCGGCGGCACCATCACGCTGATCGGCACCTCGCCCAACCTGCTGATCTCGACCGTGCGGCAGGAGATCGAGGGCAAGCCGTTCCAGCTGTTCGATTTCGTGCCGGTCGGTCTGCCGCTGTCGATCCTGGCGCTGGGTTTCCTCGCCTTCGGCTGGCGCCTGATCCCCCAGCGCACCGGCCAGCGCCCGGCCGAGGACGCGTTCGATGTCGACCGCTATACCAGCGAGTTGCTGATCGCCAAGGGCTCGCCGCTGGTCGGCCAGACCGTCTCGGCGCTGGAAGCGCTGGGCGAGGGCGATCTGACCGTGGCGGCGGTGATCCGCGGCGGCCGCCAGCGTGCCATGCCGCCGGCCCATTGGGAATTCGTCGCCGGCGACCTGGTCGCGGTCCAGGCCGATCCGGCCCTGCTGAAGAAGCTGGCCGACGAGGCGAAGCTCGAGGTTGCCGGGGCCGAGCGTCTCGATGCCTCCGAACGCCAGAAGGACGATGTGATCGTGGTCGAGGCGGTGGTGACCGACGGCTCGCTGCTGATCGACCGCACGGCCACCGGCCTGCATCTGCGCCAGCGCTTCGACGTCAATCTGCTCGCGGTCAGCCGGGCCGGCGAGCGGCTGGGCGCGCGGCTGCATCGGCTGCGCTTCAAGTCCGGCGACGTGGTGGCGCTGCAGGGCTGGGAACAGGATCTGCCGACCATCCTGGCCGAGCTCGGCTGCCTGCCGCTGGCCGACCGGCGCCTGACGCTCGGGCAGAAACGCACGGGCATCTGGTCGCTGCTGATCCTGGTCGCGGCCATGATCCTGGTGGCGGTCAACATCATCCCGGTCGTCACCGCCTTCTTCGGCTCGGCCGTGCTGGTCGTGCTGTTCCGCCAGATCACGCTCAAGGACGCCTATGATGCGATCGAATGGCCGGTGATCATCATGCTGGGCTGCCTGATCCCGGTCGGCGAGGCGCTGAAGGAGACCGGCGGCACCGAGCATCTGAGCCACGCGCTGAGCGCCGCCGCTCAGTTCATCCCGGCCTGGGCCACCCTCGGCCTGGTGCTGGCGACCGCCATGCTGGTGACGCCGCTGCTGCACCACGCCGCCGCGGTGCTGGTGCTGGGACCGGTCGCAGCCTCGGTCGCGCATAACCTCGGCTATCAGCCCGATGCCTTCCTGATGGCGGTGGCGCTCGGCTGCTCGTGCGATTTCCTGACGCCGATCGGGCATCAGAACAACACGCTGGTGATGGGGCCGGGCGGCTATCGCTTCAGCGACTATTGGCGCCTGGGCCTGCCGCTGTCGATCCTGGTGCTGCTGGTCGGCACGCCCCTGATCCTGGCAGTCTGGCCATTGCATTGAATGGTTAAGACGGGTGCCCATATGCCCGATATGACCGCGCTCTCGATCCTCGATCTTTCGCCGATCCCCGAAGGCCATGACGCGCGCACCGCGCTGATGAACTCGCTGGATCTCGCCCGCCATGCCGAACGCCTGGGCTATCAGCGCTATTGGGTGGCCGAGCATCACAACATGCCGGGCATCGCCAGTGCCGCGACCTCGGTCGTCATCGGCCATATCGCCGGCGGCACCAAGACGATCCGCGTCGGCGCCGGCGGCATCATGCTGCCGAACCATGCGCCGCTGGTGATCGCCGAGCAGTTCGGCACGCTCGCCTCGCTCTATCCCGACCGGATCGACCTGGGCGTCGGCCGCGCGCCGGGCTCTGATCAGCTGACCGCCCGCGCGCTCCGGCGCAATCTCGAAGGCGAGGTCGATGCCTTTCCGCAGGATGTGATGGAGCTGATCGGCTATTTCGCGCCGGCCAGTCCCAGCCAGCGCATCCTGGCGGTGCCGGGCGTCGGCACCAACGTGCCGGTCTGGATCCTGGGCTCCAGCACCTACGGCGCCCAGCTCGCGGCCGCCTTTGGCCTGCCCTATGCCTTCGCGTCCCATTTCGCCCCAGACCAGATGGGCGAGGCGATCGACATCTATCGCCAGCGCTTCCGCCCCTCGGCCTATCTGGCCAAGCCGCATCTGATGCTGGGCCTGGGCGCCTTCGCGGCCGCGACCGACGCGGAGGCGGAATTCCTGTTCAGCTCGCAGATGCAGGCCTTCGCCAATCTGCGCCGCGGCCGGCCGGGCCCGCTGCCGCGCCCGGTCGAGAAGATCGAGGAGCATCTGTCGCCGGCCGAGCTGGCCATGGTCGAGCATTCGCTGGCCTGCCGCATCGTGGGCTCGCCCGAGACGATCCGGCGCGGCCTGGAGCGCTTCATCCAGCAGACCGGTGCCGACGAGCTGATGGTGACCGGGGCGATCCACGACCACCAGGCCCGGCTGCGCTCGTTCGAGATCGTCGCCGAGGCGCATCGCGCGGTGACGGGCGTGCAGGGTGCCGCTGCGGACTAGAGCAGCGGATAGAGCGTGATCTGCTCGTGATGGTGGTCGATTGCGGCGCCGACCGTCTTGGCGTCGCCGAAATGCAGCCGGTATTCGGTGGTGCCCAGCACGCCGTCACCGGTGGTGCCGTCCGCGGCGAGCGGCAGCACGATGCGTTCGCCGATGCCGTGCCGGCCGGTCTTCATATGGACACGGCCGGTCGAATGCAGGATCTGCGGGCCGGCGATGACCGCCTTGTAGCGGTCGAGCACCAGTTGGGCCGCGTCGGCGGGGAAGCATTGATCGAGCGGACGGCCGCGGATCTCCTTGCCCAGCACCGCCAGGATGTCCTCGCCGGCCAGTCGGCCGATGAAGGTGTTGAGGGCGAAATCATAGCGCCAGGCCCAGACCATCGGCAGATATTTGCCGATCGCCGCCGCGTCGATGTCGCGCCAGGCCGGCATCAGCCGGGCGCCGCGAGCATCCTGCCAATGGGAGAAGACCGCTTGCAATGCCGGGCTCTGGATCGTCGCTTCGAGGGTCTGGAACGGTGTCATCGCGGCATGATGGTGGGGCGTGCCGCAGCCCCGCAATGGCTATTGCAGCGTATCGCTCATGTCAGGGGATAGAACACGATCTCTTCATGGTCGTGATCGATCGCGGCGCCCACGCTGCGCGCGTCGGCGATGCTCAGGCTATAGTCCGTCACGCCCAGCACGCCATCGCCGGTGACGCCGTCCGTGGCGAGCGGCAGGACGATGCGCTCGCCTAATCCGTACTGGCCGGTCAGGACATAGACGCGACCGGTGGTGCGCATGATGTTCGGTCCGCCGATGACCTTGCGGTGGCGGGCCTCCACGGTCGCGGCGGAGCCCGGCGGAAAGCATTGCGCGAAGCGCCGGCCGCGCATCTCGCAGCCCATCACCGCAATGATATCCTCGCCGGCGAGCCGGCCGATGAAGGTGTCGAGCATGGGGTCGAAGCGCCAGGCCCAGACCTTGGGCAGATATTTGCCGATCGCCACGGCATCGATGTCGCGCCAGGCCGGCATGAGCCGGGTGCCGCGCGCGGCCTGCCAATGGGCATAGACCACCTTCAGGGCCGGGCTCTGGATGGCGGCTTCGAGACTGTGGAGATCCGGCATGCCCCAGTGTCGCCGCCCGCAGGCAGCGCGTACAGCGAATTAGGCGGTGCCGGCCGCCTCGAACGACCGGGTGAATTCCGGCGCCGCGATCCGTGCCAGGGCGGCGCGCAGCGCCTCGGCCTCGGTCGGACCGAACGCGGCCTCGAAGCGATGCTGGGCCTCGCGCCACAGCGCCATCGATTGGTCGAGCCTGGCTTTGCCCTCGACGGTCAGTTCGACCAGCCGGCCGCGCTTGTCTTGCGGATCGATCCGGACCGCGACCAGCCCGTCGCGTTCGAGCGGCTTCAGATTATGCGCCAGCGCGGAGCGGTCGAGCACCAGGGCCGCGGCCAGCTCGCCCATGGTCGGGGCGCCGGCCCTGGCGATATGGATCAGCAGCGAGCGCTGGGTCGAGCGCAGGCCGCTGGGCGCCAGCACCGCATCATACAACTGCGACACCCGTCGCGTCGCCTTGCGCAGCGCGGTGCCATTGCAGATCCCGGCTTCCGGGAGAAGAGCCTGGTTCGCCGACATTGCACGCGCCCCTCTTTAATCCGATGCCTCTTGACCGATAGTGGCATATGCACCTATATGCGATATTATGAGCATATGCCAAGAAATTATCGATGAAGCCAGTCCGCCGCCGGCAGCGCCGGTCCGCGCGCTCGACGCGCGGACGCGGGCCTTGCTCGAGGCGCCGATCGTGCCGCTGCTGCTGCGGCTCGCCTGGCCGAACATCCTGGTCATGCTGGCGCAATCCAGTACCGGCCTGATCGAGATGTGGTTCGTCGCCAAGCTGGGCACCGACGCGCTCACGGGCATGGCGCTGGTCATGCCGGTGCTGATCCTGATGCAGAACATGTCGCTGGGCGCGATCGGCGGCGGCATTTCGTCCGCGGTCGCCCGGGCGCTCGGCGCCGGACGGCGCGACGACGCCGATCGCCATGTGCTGCATGCGCTGGTCATCAATGTGACGCTGGGCGCCGTGTTCGCCGTCATCGGCATTGCGGTCGGTCCGATGCTGTACCGGCTGCTGGGCGGTTCCGGCGCCTCGCTGGATGCGGCGCTGACTTATTCGACCATGGTCTTCATCGGCATGATCCCGCTCTGGGTGTTCAACGGCCTGACCAGCGTGATTCGCGGCACCGGCAACATGCTGGTGCCGGGCCTGGTGACCTGCATCGGCGCGCTGCTGCTACTGCCGCTGTCACCGGCGCTGATCTTCGGCTGGGGGCCGTTTCCGGCCTTCGGCGTCGCCGGCGGGGGCGCGGCGCTGATCGTCTATTACCTGGCCGGCAGCCTCGTGCTGGGCTGGTACGTGGTCAGCGGCCGCAATCTGGCACGGCTCAAGCCGGGCCGGGTGCGCTGGGCGCCGATCAAGGAGATTCTGCGCGTCGGCGCGGTCGGTGCAGTCAATACCGTCCAGATCAATGTGACGATCGGCGCCACCATGGCGCTGGTCGCGGCCCATGCCGGCCCGACCGCCGTCGCGGGCTTCGGCACCGGCACGCGGCTGGAATATCTGCTGCCACCCTTGGCCTTCGGCATCGGCGCGCCGCTGGTGGCGCTGGTCGGCGCCAATATCGGTGCCGGACAGAACGCCCGCGCGCTGCGCATCGCCTTCATCGGCAGCGGCATCGCCTTCCTGCTGACCGAGGCGGTCGGGCTCTCCGCCGCGATCTGGCCCGCGGCCTGGCTCGGCCTGTTCGGCCATGATCCGGAACTGCTGGCGGTCGGCTCGACCTATCTGCGCATCGTCGGGCCCTGTTTCGGCTTCTTCGGCATCGGCATCGCGCTGTATTTCTCGTCGCAGGGCGCGGGCCGGCTGGCCTGGCCGCTGATCGCCGGCCTGCTGCGCATCACCATCGCGATCGGCGGCGGCGCGCTGGTGCTGCAATTGACCGGGTCGCTCGCAGCGCTGCTCGCGGTTTATGCCTTCGGCATCGTCACCTATGGGTTGGTCATCGCGGCCGCGGTCGGTTCCGGCCGCTGGTTCCGGGCCTGAAGGAGGAAACACCATGCGTATCCTGATCGTCGGCGCCGGTTCGACCGGCGGCTATTTCGGCGGACGGTTGGCCGAGGCCGGCCGCGACGTCACGTTTCTCGTTCGGGCCGCCCGCGCCCAACAGCTGCGCACCAATGGCTTGCAGATCCAAAGCCCCCATGGCGACGTCACGCTCCAGCCGAAGCTGGTCATGGCCGGTGAGATCGACGGCCCCTACGATGCGATCCTGCTGACCGTGAAGGGCTTCGCGCTCGCGGCCGCCCTGGAGGACATCGCGCCCGCCGTCGGGCCCGACACCATGATCCTGCCGGTGCTGAACGGCATGAAGCATGTCGATGCGATCGTCGCGCGGTTCGGCAAGGAAGCGTTGGCCGGCTGCGTCGCCAAGATCGCCACGATCCTCGACGACGACGGCCGCATCGTGCAGTTCACCAAACTGCACGACCTGGCCTATGGCGAGATCGACGGCACCCGCTCGGTGCGGATCGAGGCGCTCGACCGGGCGATGCAGGGCGCCGGCTTCGACGCGCGCCTCAGCGACACGATCGAGCGCGACATGTGGGAGAAATGGATCCTGCTGGCGACGATCGGCGGCGTCACCAACCTGATGCGTGGCGCGATCGGCGAGATCGAGGCGGTGCCCGGCGGCGCCGAGTTCGCGCTGGGCTTCCTGGACGAGGTCATTGCCGTCGTCACCGGCGAGGGCCATCCGCCGAGCGAGCCGTTCGTGACCGCGACCCGCGCGGCGGTGACGCAGCCGGGCTCGCCGCTGACCTCGTCGATGTACCGCGACCTGATGCAGGGCCGGCCGGTCGAAGTCGACCAGATCCTGGCCGACCTGCTGGCCCGCGCCCGCCGCCTGCATATGAAGACGCCGCTGCTGGCGGCGGCGGTGGTCAATCTGTTGGTGTATCAGAACCGGGTGGCGGCAAGGTGATGCTCCTGGCTGACCGGCTTAATGCCGATACAGGAAAGGACAGTCATATTTTCTCACCGTCGTTCCCCGCGCAGGCGGGAATCCAGGGGTTGCCGAATCGTTTTCAATGAAGCGACCAAACCGACTGGGCTTGCTGCCGGCTCGGTCGTGGGTCGACTATGTGGTGCATTCAGCGACGTCCTAGGGCGTCGCATAACCGTTTGGACGGCAGAAGGCCTAGAATGATCCCGCGAAGGAACCCATCGATCGAGGCGATCGCTAGCGCGCCCTATCCTTACGGCATGGTATCCGCCCCCGCCGGCGATGCGGTCGCGTGGATCTTCAACGATCGCGGCGCCCGTAATATCTGGGTCGCCGAACCCTCCGCGGCCGGGACCTATGACGCTCGGAGGCTCACGCCCTATGAAGGCGATGACGGTGTCGATATCGCCGACCTGCGCTGGACCGGCGATGGAAGATGGGTCGTCTATACGCGCGGCGGCGATAGCGGCGGCCGGGAGGCGGTCAATCCGATGAGCCTGGCGGCCGGCCCCAGGTCCGGAGAGATCTGGGCGGCGCCGCTCGAAGGTGGCGCGCCGAGATGTCTCGGGTCCGGGTATTCGAGCGCGCCCGGACCCCATGGCGATACCGTCGTCTTTCTCAACGATGGCCAGCCCGTCATTGCCATGGTGACCGGCGGAGACGCTGTTCCACTGTTCCGCGATCGGGGCCAGGTGAATGGGCTGAGCTGGTCGCCTGACGGAAAGCGTTTGGCCTTCGTCAGCTTCCGTTCAAGCCATAGCCTGATCGGCGTCTACGATTTCGTCCAGAAATCCGTCGAGTGGATCTCGCCCAGTATCGACGAGGATCAGATGCCGGTCTGGTCGCCTGACAGCACGCATCTCGCGTTTTTGCGCATCGCCAGCGGCCAGCGGCGGCTCCAGGGGCTGAACCGCGAAGGCATTCCATGGGAGATCTGGACCGCGGATGCCGCGACCGGTGCCGGTAGAAGGGTCTGGGCCGCCGCTCCTGGAATCGGCAGCTGCTTCCGCGAGCTGTTCAATAGCCGCGACAGCCTGCATTGGGGCGCCGGCGATCAGCTGATCTTTCCCTGGGAGGTGACGGGATGGGTCCGGCTCTATGCCATCTCCGTCCGCGGCGGTGATGCGCGCCTCCTCACCCCGGGGCAGTCGGAAATTTTCGGGGCTGTGCTCAGCCCCGACCGGACAAGAATCATCTATGCCGGCAACGAGGGCGACCTCGACCGGCGCCATATCTGGGAGGTCGCGCTCGAAGATGGCAGACCTAGGCAGTTGACGAATGGCGCGGGCATCGAAGACTTTCCTGTCGTCACCGCTGGTGGCAGGCTCTGCGCGGTGAAGGGCGAGCCACGGTCGCCCTTGCGCCCCGTCCAGATCGTCGGCGACACCGCGATGGATCTCGCCCCGCAGGCGATGCCGATTGATTTTCCGTCCGAGCACCTGGTCGAGCCGGAGCTGGTCACCTTCGGGGCGGCCGACGGCCGGACGATTCATGGCCAGCTGTTCATCCCCAAGGGCGTGAATAAAGATGCGCCCGGCTTACTCTTTTTCCATGGTGGCCCAACCAACCGGCAAGTGTTCGCTGCGTGGGATTCCTTCGAGACGCACTCGCATCTCTATGAGGCGAACCAGTTTCTCGCCGCCGGCGGCTATGTGGTCCTCTCCGTCAATTTCCGCGGAGGTGCCGGCTATGGTCTGGATTTTCGCGAGGCGCCCGGCTTTGGCACCACGGGTGCCAGCGAACTCAACGACATCATCGGCGCTGCCCGATATCTTCGGCAGCGGCCGGAGGTCGATGCGGCGCGGCTCGGAGTCTGGGGCGGAAGTTATGGCGGTCGGATGGCGTCGCTCGCTCTGGCCAGGGCGCCCGAATTCTTCGTCGCCGGGGTCGATTATGCCGGCGTGCACGATATGAGCATCTATTACGGCGCAGATCTAAAGGATAAGGCCGCGATCGAGCTAGCCTATCAATCCTCGACCATTGCCGATCTCGACAATTGGAAGGCGCCCGTTCTGCTGATCGTCGGTGACGGCGATTTTCTCCTGTCCCACACGATAGAGCTGGCGGCGGCGCTTCGCGTGCGTGGCATTCCGGTCGAGCCGTTGATGATCCCCGACGAGGTCCATTTTCTCTTGCGGCACCAATCCTGGAACTGGACCTTCCAGGCGACGAGGGATTATCTGGATCGCCATCTCATGCGAGCTTCAGCGTCGGAACCGGCGAGATCCCCAGAGGAATAGCCGAATCTCCTACCGGCTCGACCGGGGATCGAACGCGTGCTGCAGACCGTCGCCGATGAAATTGACCGCGATCACCGTGATGAAGATCAGCAGGCCCGGATAGACCGCCAGCGCCGGTGCGGTCGTCACCAGTTCCTGGGCGTTGTTCAGCATGTTGCCCCAGGACGGCGTGGGCGGGACGATGCCGAAGCCTAGGAAGCTCAGCACCGATTCCAGCAGGATGACGCGGCCGACCGTCAAGGTGCCGGCGACGATGATCGGGGTCGCCACGTTGGGCAGGATATGGGCGGCCATGACATAGAACGGGCTGGCGCCGCTCGCCTTGGCGGCCAGGACGTAGTCGCGTTCCTTCAGGCTCAAGGTGGCGGCGCGGACCAGGCGGGCCATCTGGGTCCAGTCGACGATGGCGATGATGACGACGACGCGCCAGAATCCGGCGGCGCCCGAATGGGCGAATTCCGACGAGAAGCCCAGCTTGGTCAGGTCGACCGCGCCGAACACGATCAGCAGCGGCAGCAGCGGCAGCGCGATCATGCCGTCGGTGAAGCGCATCAGCAGCGCATCGAGCCTTCCGCCGAAATAGCCGGCGCAGAGGCCGATGCCCAAGCCGACCACGCCGCCGATCAGGGTCGAGACCAGACCCACCAGCAACGAGATCTGCCCGCCGTACATCAGGCGCAGCAGCTCGTCGCGGCCGGCGTCGTCCATGCCCAGCCAATGCTCGGCCGAGGGCGGATCGTAGCGCGACAGCAGGTCGGTCGCGTCGGGATCGATCCCTGTCCAGGCGACGATCGGGCCGGCCGAGAGCGTGAACAGTACCAGCAGCACCAGGATGCCCAGCGCGATCATGCCGGTGCGATGGCCGCGGAAGCGCTTCCAGCGCAGCGACCAGACCGACTGGGCCTGTTCGACCCGGGGCGGCGATGTATCGAGTGCGGTCATTTCAGCGAAATCCGCGGATCGAGCCAGCCATAGGCCAGGTCGGCGATCAGGTTGCTCAGCAGCGTGATCAGGGTGGCGAACAACAGTCCGACCAGCGCCAGATTATAGTCGTTCGCCAGAATCGAATCATAGATCATCTTGCCCATGCCCCATTGGGCGAACATGGTCTCGGTCACCAGCGCGCCCGAGAACAGTGTGCCGAAGCTCAAGGCCATGATGGTCACGACCGGGATCAGCGCGTTCCTGAGCGCATGGCGGATGACCAGCCGGCCTTCGCCCAGGCCCTTGGCCCGCGCGGTCCGGATGAAATCCATGCGCATGGTCTCGATCATCGCGGCGCGGACATAGCGGGTGAATTGCCCGGTGCTGGCCAGCGTCAGGGTCGCGACCGGCAGGGTCAGGTGGCGGATCTGGTCGATCAGCCCATTGTCGCCGACCGTGCCCATGCCGCTCGCCGGCAGCCAATGCAGCTGGACCGCGAACACGATGATCAGGATCAGCGCCAGCCAGAACACCGGCACGGAAATGCCGGCGAAGGCGAACAGGCTGACGAAGCCGTCGACCCAGCCACCCGGCTTGCGCGCCGCGGCGACGCCCAGGGCAAACGCCAACACGACGCTCAAGACGAAGCTGATCAGCATCAGCTTGCAGGTCTGGGCCAGCGCCGGGGCCAGCACGATCAGCACCGGCTCGGAATGGGTGCGCGAGAAGCCGAAATCGCCATGCAGCGCATCCAGCAGCCAATGCCAATAGCGCAGGGGCATCGGCTGGTCCAAGCCATAGATCTGGCGCAGATGGGCGACGATCTCGGGCGTGGCGCCCGGGTTGGATGCGATCATGACGTCCAAGGGATCGCCCGGCATCAGGCCGATCAGCCCATAGATCACGAACGACATGACCCACAGCACCAACAGCGCCTGCAGGCAGCGGCGCAGTACGAAACCGGTCATGCCGCTCACTCCTTGAAGTGGCAGGCGGCCAGATGCGTCGGGCGCCCCGGCGCGGGCTCCAGCATCGGCGGCGTGATCTTGCAGATCGCCTGCACCTTGGGGCAGCGGGTATGGAACACGCAGCCGGGCGGCGGGTTGAGCGGGCTCGGCATCTCGCCCGAAAGGCTGCGGCCGCGCCGCCGCCGGCCGCGCCCGATGCGCGGCACCGCGTCGAGCAGGGCCGCGGTGTAGGGATGTGACGGCTGGGCGAACAGGCTGGCGCGCGGGGCCAGCTCGACCAGACGGCCGAGGTACAGTACCGCGACCCGGTCGGCCAGATGATTGACCACGGCCAGATCATGGCTAATGAACAGGTAGCTCAGGCCGCGCTCTTCCTGGATGCCCTTCATCAGGTTCAGCACCTGGCTCTGGATCGACACGTCCAGCGCCGACAGCGGCTCGTCGGCCACGATCAGCGACGGGTCGGGGGCGAGCGCGCGGGCGATGGCGATACGCTGGCGCTGGCCGCCGGAAAATTCATGCGGATAGCGGTTGAGCGCGTCCAAGGGCAGCCCGACCTGGGCGACCAGGGCGGCGGCCCGCTCGCGCCGCTCGGCGGCCGAGCCGATGCGCTGGATCTTCAGCGGCTCGGTGATCAGGTCCGATACCGGCATGCGCGGGTCGAGCGCCGAGAACGGGTCCTGGAACACGATCTGGATCGCCTTGCGCGCGGCACGCCATTCGGCCTTGCCCATGGGGACGCCGTGAAACTTGAGCGTGCCCAGAGTCGGTTCGCGCAGGCCGGCGACGACTTGGCCCAGGGTCGACTTGCCGCTGCCGCTTTCGCCGACCAGGGCCAGCGTCTCGCCCGGCCGGATCGCCAGGCTGACAGTCTCGACCGCGCGCAGCACCGGCGCCGGGCCGGAGAACCACCCGCCCCCGGCCATCGGGAAATGCACGCTGATCCGGTCGATTTCGAGAATCGGTGGCGCGTCGGTCATGGGCCGACCTTGAAGCAGGCGGCCCAATGCTCGGGCTCGAGCGGATCCAGCGTCGGCTCGACCGCGCGGCAATGATCGTCGGCCAGCGGGCAGCGCTCGGCGAAGCGGCAGCCGACCGCGAAGGCGTCGATGCGCGGCACGCCGCCCTGAATCACCGGCAGGCGCGCCTGGCGCCGGTCCGGGTCGGGCAGGGTCGCGATCAGGCCCTTGGTATAGGGATGCGCCGGCCGGTCGAACAGCATCGCCGCCGGCGCGCGCTCGACGATGCGGCCGGCATACATGACGATGATCTCGTCGGCCAGCTCGGACACGACCGCCAGATTATGGCTGATGAACTGGATCGCCATGCCGATCTCGCTCTGCAGCTCCTGCATCAGCTCGATGATCTGGGCCTGGATGGTCACGTCCAATGCCGTGGTCGGCTCGTCGGCGATCAGCAGCGCCGGCCGGCAGGCGAGCGCCATGGCGATCATCGCGCGCTGGCGCATGCCGCCGGACAGCTGGTGCGGATACGACGCCGCCCGCTGGCGCGGCGAGGAGATGCCGACCGCCTCCAGCAACCCGATCGCGGCATCCTGCGCCTCGGGCCAGCCCAGGCCCTGGTGCAGCACCATGACCTCGGCGATCTGGGTCCCGATCGGCATGACCGGGTTCAGCGCGGTCATCGGCTCCTGGAACACCATGGCGACGCGGTTGCCGCGCAGTTTTCGCCAGTCGGCCTCGGGCAGGCCGATCAGTTCGGTGCCGGCGAAGCGGACCGAGCCGGTGACCAGGCCGGGCGGCGGGATCAGGCCCAGGAGCGCGAGCGCCGTCAGGCTCTTGCCGCAGCCGCTCTCGCCGACCACCCCCAGGGTGCGGCCGGCGTCGAGGCTGTAGCTGATGCCCTGGACCGGCTTGCGCACGGTGCCGTCGATCCGGAAACCGACGCTCAGGTCCGTGACCTCCAGCAGGGGCGCGGCGCGGCTCAAGGCGCTACTCGGGCTGCCAGTTTTCAGCCCACATGCACGAGAAGTCGCCATGGCCGGTCGGCGCGTAGCCTTTCAGCCATTTCGGCACGATATGCGGCTCGGACCGGAAGAACAGCGGCACGACCGGCAATTGCTCGGCATAGATCTTCTGGGCGATCGCCCAATCGGCCTTCTGCTTGGCCGGGTCGAGCTCGCCATCCATGCGCGCGATCGCGGCATCCATGTCCGGGTTGGAGAAGGCGATGTAATTGGCGCCGCCGTAATTGTTCTTCTCGGTCGGGATCTGTTCGGTGCCGAGCGTGCGCAGCGGCGATTCGGTCACCGCACTGGACCAGCCGTACATGACCATGCCGGTATAGACCCGCTTCTTCAGCGTCTCGCCGAAGATGGTGCGCGGCGGCTCGTTCTTGATCGTCGCCTCGATGCCGGCGGCCTTCCATTGGCTCTGCAGCACCTGCTCGACCAGCTCGCGCAGGCGGTTGCCGGCGGTGGTCTGCAGCTCGAACGACAGGCGGTTGCCGGCGGCGTCGCGCAGGATACCGTCGGCACCGGGCTTCCAGCCGGCTTCGGCCAGCAGGCTCTTGGCCTTGGCCAGATTATACGGATATTCCGCCGTATCCTTGCTGTAGTTCGGGCTCAGCGGATTGACCCAGGTGGCCGCGACCGGCTGCAGCCCCTGGAACAGCTTGTCGGTCAGGCTCTTCCGGTCGAGCGCATAGACCAGGGCCTGGCGGGTCTTCACATCCTTGAAGATCGGATTGTCCTTCTGGATGTCGATATGCTCGTAGGTCAGGCTGGGCTTGAAGATATAGGTGAATTCATCCGGGTGCTGCTTGCGCAAGTCGAGCACCTGATCGATGGTCAGGCCGATGCCTTCGCCCGCGACCATGTCGACGTCGCCCGACAACAGGTTGGCCTGCAGCGCCGCCGTGTTCTCGATATGCTTCAGGATGATGCGCTTGAAGCCGGGTTTGGCGCCGGTCCAGGACGGGTTCGGCTCCATCACGATTTGGGCGCCGGAATCATACTGGGTGATCATGTAGGGGCCGTCGTACAGGCCGGTCGTGGTCGGCGCGCGGTTGTAGGATGTCGCCTTCAGATAATCGCCGCCGCCGGTCGCCTTGTCGTAGATCGGGCCTTCGACATGCTCGGGCAGGATTTCGTCCCACTGGTTATAGGACACCATGACGCTGCCCAGATGCAGCACGGCGGTATGGTCGTCGACCACATCGACCTTGGTCGCGCGGGTCCAGGGATTGACGTTGGAGAAGCCCGAATTCGGATCCTTGCCGACCTTCCAGGTAAAGGCGATGTCCTTGGCCGTCACCGGCACGCCGTCCGACCATTTCAGGTCCGGCTTCAGCTTGATGGTGACCGCCATGCCCTTCTTGCCATCGGGCAGGTCCTCGATCTTGGCGAGGCCATTCTCGATCGTCGGCAGTTCGGTGCACAGCAGGCAGGAATTCTTCCAGTCCTTGTCGAACGCGGTGATCTGCCGGATGACGAATCCGTCGGCATATTTCTTCACGACCTCGGCATCGATGTCCGGATGCAGGCTGGAGGGAAACTGCGCGATGCCGATGGTTAGCGTGTCGTGCGCGGCCGCGAACGCCGGGGCGCCGGGTGCCATGAGCGCGGTCAATCCGAGAAGGGCAAGGGCGGAACGGAACTGCATGGCGGTCTGATCCCAGGGGAAGGTCTATCGCGTTGAGCGAAAATGATACTTCAGGGAAACAGAGCGGAGGGCCGGCCGTCAACAGGCGAGGGGCTCAGGTCCCCGCCGCCGGCTGGAAACTGTCCGAGCGCGCCATGCGCCAGGCGTCCTTAAACATGGGATCCTCGGTGCCGTCGAGCAATTCGCCCGGTGGCATGAAGCGATAGATCTGGTCCAGCGTCTGGACCCGGACGGCGCCCAGGCGCTTGGAGAAATGCCACGGCTGCAGCTCGCTCGGATGGTCCAGCCCGGCGGCGGCGATGACTTCGGCCAGCGCTTCGATCGTCGAGCGATGGAAATTGAACACGCGCTGGGCCTTGTCCGGCACGACCAGCGCGCGCTGGCGGATCGGATCCTGGGTCGCGACGCCGGTCGGGCAGCGGTCGGTGTGGCAGTTCTGCGATTGGATGCAGCCGAGCGCGAACATGAAGCCGCGTGCCGCATTGCACCAGTCGGCACCGATCGCCAGGGTGCGGGCCAGATCGAACGCCGCGGTGATCTTGCCGCTGGCGCCGATTTTGATCCGCTCGCGGATGTTGAGGCCGACCAGCGTGTTATGGACGAACATCAAGCCTTCCCTGAGCGGCATGCCGATATGGTCGACGAATTCCAGCGGTGCCGCGCCGGTGCCGCCCTCCGAGCCGTCGACCACGATGAAATCGGGATAGATGCCGGTCTCGGTCATCGCCTTGGCGATGGCGAGGAATTCCCAAGGGTGGCCCAGGCACAGCTTGAATCCCACCGGCTTGCCCTGGCTCAAGGTCCGCAGCTGGGCCACGAACCGCATCATCTCGGTCGGGGTCGAGAAGGCCGAGTGACGCGCCGGCGAGATGCAATCGACCCCCTCGGGCACGCCGCGGGTCAGCGCGATCTCGGGCGAGACCTTGGCGCCCGGCAGCACGCCGCCATGGCCGGGCTTGGCGCCCTGGCTCAGCTTGATCTCGACCATCTTGACCTGGGGCTCCGCCGCCTGCTTGGCGAAGCGCTCGGGCGAGAAATGCCCGGTCTCGTCGCGGCAGCCGAAATAGCCCGAGCCGATCTCCCAGATGATGTCGCCACCCTCGGGCCGATGATGCGGGCTGAAGCCGCCCTCGCCGGTGTCATGGGCGAAGCCGCCGAGCTTGGCGCCGCGGTTGAGCGCACGAATCGCGGCGGCGCTCAAGGCGCCGAAGCTCATGGCCGAGATGTTGAAGATCGAAGCGGAGTAGGGCTGGGTGCAGTCCGGTCCGCCGATGGTGATGCGGAACGGCTCGGTCGCCGGCTCCTTGGGCGCGACCGAATGATTGAGCCATTCGAACGACGCGGAATAGACGTCGAGTTCGGTGCCGAACGGCCGCTTGTCGAGTTGGCCCTTGGCGCGTTGATAGACCAGCGAGCGTTCGTTGCGGTTGAACGGCACGCCGTCGGTGTCGCTCTCCAGGAAATACTGCCGGATCTCCGGCCGCATCTCTTCCAGCAGATAGCGGATATGGGCGGCGATCGGATAGTTGCGCCGCAGCGAATGGTGTGTCTGGCGGACGTCGTAGGTGCCGATCGCGGCCAGGATCAGCAGGACGATGAAGGCGGGCAGGAAAGCGCTGTTGGCCAGCGACAGCACCAACAGGATCACGCTCGCGACCAGCACCGCGGCATAGAGGCCATAGCGGCGGGTGAAGGCGAGCCGGAGAATTTGCGGCATGGAACGGCACCATCGGGACGGGGAAGGGGGGAGGGCAGCAGGCGAGCGCCGGCTAGCGGTGCGGGACCCACAGCGGCATGCAATTGGTCCGCCCGCTCATGAGGCAGTCTTCCAGCCGGCTCTGGGCCGCCAGCTTCTGTTCGAGAAAGACGCCGAGGACGATGAACAGCAGGGTCAAAGCCAGCGCGCCGAGGCTCGCCGTCACCCTCTTGTCATTCTTATCGCGGTCCGGATCATACATCGCGGGGCCGGCATCGTTGGCGTTAGAGCCAGACTACCATGACGCTAACATTCCGCGAGACGGAAAAGTGCCCTCATTAAGCCATCAATTTGCGCAGCGCCGACGAGATCTGTTCCGCGCCGACCACCAGCAGGAACGTGACGATCAGCAGCATCGAGACTTCGCGATACTGGAACAGGTTCATGGCGGTCAGCATCCGGAAGCCGAGCCCGCCGGCGCCGACGAAACCCAGCACCAGAGACGAGCGCAGATTCTCGTCGAAACGATAGAGCGCGATGCCGAGCAGGGAGGGTGCCAGGGCCGGCACGACCGCATGGGTGAAGACCTGGGCCCGGCCGGCGCCGGTCAGGGTCAGCGCCTCGACCGCACCCATGTCCATATCCTCGATCCGCTCGGCGAACAGCCGGCCGAGCATGCCGATCGAATGGACCGACAGGGCGAGCGCGCCGGGGAAGGGGCCGAGCCCGACCGCGGTCACGAACAGCAGCGCCCAGATCAGGTCCGGCACCGCGCGGGTCAGCGCGATGACCGAGCGGGCAAAATAGTACAGCGCCTTCGACGGCGTGACGTTGCGTGCGGCCAACACGGCGAACGGGATCGCCATGATCACGCCGCAGACCGTGCCGAACAGCGCGATGTCGAGGGTCTCCAGCGTCGGCCAGACGATGTCGGGCAGGCTGGAGAAATCCGGCGGCGAGGCGCGGCTGAGGATGTCGGCCATGCCATGGACGCCGGTGATCAGTTCCGACAGGCGGGCGTCGATCACCCAGAGCGACTGGCCGAACAGGCCGATCCCGAGCAGCAGGATCAACGGGAGCAGGGTCGAGCGTCTCACGCGGCGTGGCGCTGATAGAGCAGGTCGACCATGGCCGCCGAGATTCCGTCGGGCGTGCCGTCGAACACGACCTCGCCCTCCTTCAGGCCGATGACCCGGTCGGCATAGGCGAGCGCCAGATCGGGCTGGTGCAGCACGGTCAGCACGGCGAGACCATCCTCGGTCGCAAGCCGGCGCAGCAGCGCCATGATCTCGCGCGCGGATTCCGGATCCAGGCTGGCGACCGGCTCGTCGGCCAGCAGCAGACGCGGCCGCTGGGCCAGCGCGCGGGCGATGGCGACGCGCTGCTGCTGTCCGCCGGACAAGGTGCCGGCGCGCTGCTGGGCGAAATCGACCAGGCCGACCTCCTGCAGGAAGCCCTTGGCCGCGTCCAGCTCGGCGCGCGGCAGCAGACCCATCGCGGTGGCGAAACTCCGGTGCCGGCCGAGCGATCCGGTCGCGACATTGGCCAGCACGTTGCGCCGGCCGACCAGGTTGGCATGCTGGAAGATCATGCCGCAGGCCATGCGGACCCGGCGCAACCCTTCGCCATCCAGCCCGCCGACGGCGCAGCCGTCGATCAGCACCTGGCCCTCGGTCGGCTCGATCAGCCGGACGATGGAGCGCAGCAGGGTCGACTTGCCGCAGCCGTTGCTGCCCAGGATGACGACCAGCTCGCCGTCCCGCACGGTCAGGTCGACCCCCTTCAGGGCGACCCTCCCGTTCGGGTAGCGCTTGGCCAATTGCCGGACGATCAGGCGCGGTGCGCCGGGACCGGGATGCACCATGGCCGCGCTCACAGCTTGGCCAGATCGACCTTGAGGATCTTGACCATGTCGCGGATCGGGTCGTAGGCCGCGTCGGTCATCGGCACGAAGGTCTTGCCGTCGCCGGCCAGCACGTCCAGGTCGGCCTTGGGCAGCACCTTCATGTCGAGGTTCTGCAGGATCTGGGTCAGCTTGGTCTTGAGGCCGGCCGGCAGATCGCCGCGCACGGCGATCGGGTCCTGCGGGATCGGGTCGGACTGCCACAGCGTGGTGAACATGCCGTCCTGCCACATGTTCTGATGCCGGGCCGAGACGATCTGGTCGCTGTTGAGCTCGCCGACCTCGACCTTATGATTGCGCAGCGCCTCGAACGTGGCGGTGTGACTGCCGCTATAGACCGGCTTGATGCCCTTGTCGGCGTCGATGCCAGCCTTCTGCAGCGCATAGGCCGGGAACAGATGGCCCGAGGTCGAGGCCGGATCGGAAAAGGCGAAGGAATGGCCGACCGTGTCCTTGAGCGAGGTGACGCCCGAACCCGGCCAGGTGACGATGCTGGCGGTATAGGTCATCGGCTTGCCGTCGGCCTGCGAGAAGCTGGCGACCGCCTCGGCCTTGGCGATCTGGTGGGCCAGCACATAGCCCAAAGGACCGAACTCGCCGATCTCCAGCTTGCCGGCGCGCATCGCCTCGATCTCGGCGTTGTAGCTTGTGGTGACCTGGACCTCGACCTTGCAGCCGAGCTTGTCGGCGATCAGCTTCGCGACATCCTGATAGACCGGCAGCAGGCGCGAGGCGGCCTCGTAGGGCTCGACGCCGAAGCGGACGGTGCCGCCGGCCGGGCAATCGTCGGCGGCGAACGCGCTCGTGGCCAGGGCCGTGACGGCGACGGGTGCCAGGACGAGAATGGCGAGGCGGATGGCGGAACCGGTGGGGGCGCGCATGATGATCCTCCGAGAAGGCGCGCGGGATCCCGCGCTGCCGAAGCGAAGGCTACGACCGGCTCATGTCAGTCCCGTTGCAGTTCGATGCTCAATCCGTGTCGGGCGCGAAATCGCCTGGACAAGCCGAGGATTCGTGGAGGATTCGCCCTCTTGCAATTCGCGGGAGAGGGAGGGGACCCGGCGCGTGAGCGCTGGGGAGGGTGAGGGCGGTTGAAGTGAAAAGTCATCACCGAGCCCTGCTTTTGACGCCCTCACCCGCCTCGCCATGCTCGGCACCCTCTCCCGCAAAATGCGGGAGAGGGTTTTTTCAGGCCTTCGGCTTGGCCGCGTTCAGCTGCACCACATTGTCGTCGTTGGCGGCATGGCCCAGCACTTCGGCGACCTTGCGGGCGAGCTGGTCGCGTTTGAAGGGTTTGCTCAGCAGTTGCACGCCGTCGTCCAGCTTGCCGTGATGCACGATGGCGTTCTCGGTATAGCCTGACATGAACAGGACCTTGATGCCGGGCGCGATATCGGTCAGGTGCTGGACCAGCTGTTTGCCGCGCATCGGGCCGGGCAGCACGACGTCGGTCAGCACCATGTCGAGCGGCCTCGTCTCCTGGGCGCGCTGCAGCGCCTCGGTGCCGTCGGCGGCCTCGACCACGGTATAGCCGAAATCGCGCAGATGCAGGACCACGACCTCGCGCACCGCCTCGTCGTCCTCGACCACCAGGATGGTGGCCGATTGCGCCGGCAGCTGGACCGGCTCGGCCGGCCGCTCGTACTGGGCCGACGCGCCGACGACGCGCGGCAGATACAGCTTCACGCTCGTGCCCTGGCCCAGCTCGCTATAGATCTTCACATGACCGGAAGACTGCTTGGCGAAGCCGAACACCATGGATAGGCCGAGCCCGGTGCCCCGGCCGGCTTCCTTGGTGGTGAAGAACGGCTCGAACGCGCGATCGATCACGTCCGGCGTCATGCCGGTGCCTGTGTCGGTCACCGCGATCATGACATAATCGCCGGCGGTCACTTCGACATGGCCGCGGGCATAGCGCTCGTCGAGCACGACATTCGCCGTCTCGATCGTCAGCCGCCCGCCGGACGCCATGGCGTCGCGTGCGTTGATCGCCAGGTTCAAGACGGCGCTTTCGACCTGGGCCGGGTCGGCCAGCACGTCCCACAGCCCGGCGGTCTCGACCACGCGCACGTCGATATGCTCGCCCAAGGTCCGCTGCAGCAGGCCGGTCATGTCGGTGAATTGGCGCTTCAGGTTGAGCGGCTTCGGCTCGAGCGGCTGGCGCCGGGCGAAGGCCAGCAGATGCCGGGTCAGGCTGGCGCCGCGCTCGGCGCCGCGGGCGGCGCTCTCGATCCGGCTCGTGGCCGGATGATCGGGACCCAGGATATGCTGCATCGCCTCCAGATTGCCCAGAATGACGGTCAGCAGATTGTTGAAGTCATGGGCGACGCCACCGGTCAATTGGCCGATCGCCTGCATCTTCTGCGCCTCGCGCAGCGTCCGCTCGGAGGTCACCCGGTCGGTCAGGTCGGTGCAGGTGACGACGAAGCCGCCATCGGGCATCGGCGTGCGCCGGACCTCGAATACCCGGCCGCCGAGCGTGCGTTCATAGACGACCGGCTCGCGCCGCGACCGGCCGGTTTCGGCCAGCGCGATCTGCTCCTCGGTCTCGAAGAAGGCCGGCCGGTCCTCGCTCGCCAGGTAATGGCCGAGGCTGACGTAGCTGGTGCCATGGACCTGCAGCGAGGGCGGCAGGTCGAGCAATTGCGCGAAGCGGCCGTTCCAATGCACCAGCCGCCGCGTGGGGTCGAACACGGCGATGCCCTGGCTCAGGCTGTCGAATGAGGATTGCAGGCGCAGCGACAACGAGCGAGCCTCGCCCTGCGCGCGGCGCAGATCGTCGAACGACCGGCGCAGCATATAGGCGCCGAGGCCCAGCAGCAGGACCGCGAAGATCGTGCCGCCGACGCTCCACCATCGGGTCAGCGTCTCGGCCGCGTCGGCCGTGACGATGCCCTGCTCCATGCGGGCACTCTCTTCCGATTGCATCTCGCCCAGGCCGGCCATGATGCGGTCCATGGCCTGCAGCCCGGCGTCGGTATCGACCACGCGCGTCGCAGCATCGGCGCCGTAGCCGGCGCGCAGCTCGATCGTGTGCGCCAGTTCCGAGAGCTTTTCCTGGATATCCCGTGCCAAAGCCTCGACGCGCTTTTCCTGGGCCGGTTCGGCGCCGACCAGCTGGGACAGATGACCTTGCAGCACGGCGATCTGGCCGAGTGCGGCACGATAGGGGGCGAGATACTCGTCCCGTCCGGTCAGCAGATAGCCGCGCTGGCCCGATTCGGCCTGCTGGACGGCGGCGCGGAGATCCTGGATCGCATCGACGACGATGCGGCTATGGCGCGCACTGTCGCGCGCGATCTCGAACCGGATCGCGTGATCGTAGCTGACCAGGGCGATGATCACGACCAGCGCGACCAACCCGGTCAGAACCATCGCGTTCGCCTTGGCGATGACGGCAGCCAACTCTCGTTTCCTCTCGACCGACGCAACCGTCGATCGGCATGGCCGATCGCGATTCTTTATCGCTCCGATCTAACATCCTGTCCAGGCGAGAGGGGATGGATTTTCTGGGAGTATGAGAGGCGGTACCCGCGCGGTGCCGGACAGGGATCCGCGCGGGTACCCGTAGCCTTACGCCGCGCGGAAGGTGAGGGCGCCTTGGTGCAGGCCCTCGCCCGCCATGCGGTTCCAGAAGCGGTCGAACCGGCGCAGGGTCGTCAGCGCGTGGGTGACGGCGGTTGCGTCGATCGGTCCGGACGAAAGCTCGGCCAGATGACGATCATGCATCGCGTCGATCTCGCCACAGAGCGTCAGCCCCTTCGGCGACAGGCGGACCCGGACCGAGCGTCGGTCATGCGCGGACCGCTGCTGGATCAGATAACCGGTCTCGACCAGTTTCTTGACGTTGTAGGAAACATTCGATCCGAGATAGCAGCCACGGAGCGTCAACTCGCCGACGGTCAGGTCGGACGCACCAATGTTGAATAGGATATTGGCTTGAATCGAGTTGATGTCTTGGACGACGTTTCTCTCCAGCTCTGCGCTGACCAGGTCGAGAAACTGTCTATGTAGATGCTCTATGACAGAGATCATACTGAGATAATCTTGTTTCATTTTATGAAACCTTTTGTCGGGCGCGACGGGGCGGAGCTGCCGGGTGTCACTGTTTCAATGACGGCGGGATCTTTGATCGCCACCGTCCCCGAGCTTCGGCCCGCAATCGATAATTTATCTTAAAGATAAGGAGAGATCGGCGGGTTTCTGTCGAATAGTTCGCTTATAGAAAACAGGAGGGCCGACCCCGACGACTATCGCGTGGCTGCAGAACGCCGCCTGGACGCTTTACATCGTCGGCAGGCCCAGAAACATGGCCTTCATCCGCGCGCGGCTCATGGTGACCATGGCGCAGCGGAAATTCGGGCCCGTGTGGGGCCAGGCGGCATCGACGTAGCGGACGCCATGGTGGAACTGTCGGAATCGCTCCTTGTCGTAGCCCAGCCACTCGACGTCCGCGGCCGCCATCATGCCGGCAAAATAGTTCGGCTTATGGATGCGGTAGCCGTTCAGCACCGCCATGGCGAACATATGCTCGCCCACCGCGGTCGCGTTCTCCAGGTCGCGCAGGGCCGGATCGCGCCAAAGCGCACCCAGCATCAGGATGCGGCCGCGGATTTCGTTCAGCCCATCGGCATCGACCTCGCACCAGGCATCCGGGGCCATGTCCAGTGCCGCGCGATCGTACAGCAGCGTCAGATCCTCCAGCGCGTCCTGCAGCCCGACATCGACATCGCGCAGGATGCCGGCCATCGTGCAGACCGGCGTGCCGTCCAGGCGCCCGATCAGGGCGAAGCCGTTTCGTGCCGAGATCTCGGTGCGGTCGGGATCGAACAGGGGCATGAGCGGGATGCCGCCTTTGGTGACCGCGATCCGGTTGGCATTGCGCAGCGTGCCGAAATCCCAGGTCAGTTCGATATGGATGCCGATCTTCAGCAGCGAGTTGCCGTGTTCGTACAGACGAGCAGCGATGGCCTCTCTCTCGCGCGGAGAGAGGGGCGCCCGGGGGAAAGTCGTCATTGGTTCTCGATGAGTTTGCAGGCGGCGACGATGAGCGAACCGACGCGCACGGTCGCGGCGTGCCAGCTGTAGGTCTGCGTTCCCAGCTCGGCGACGACATGGCGCACCGTGAACCCACCGTGATCGCGGACCTGACCCAGATCGCCCACCACGGCGGCGACGAGCGAGGGCGGCGCGCAAAGATTGATCGCCGGCTGCCCCTGCAGTTGAAGCCGCTGGGCCGCGGTGACATGGGTGATGCCGCTCGCCAGCTGCCGGATATTGAGATCCGGCGTCGCATCATAGATCGTCGTGCGGGCGAAACAGCCGTCCTCGAGCAGCGGCTCGAGCATATGGTCGGTCAGATCGGTGCCGCCGGACCGGGCGCGCTCGAGAAAGCGCCCTTGTGCCGGCCCCAGATTGTCGAACGACAGCTGATCATGCCATTCGATCAGCCGGCCGTCATAGCCGGAGATCGCGGCCGATATCGGCTCCGGCGAGAGCTTCGCCAGCAGGCGCTCCACGACGCGCATGGCCATGGCGGGCTCCTTCGCCCGGATCAACTGCAACGCGGCCATGGCCAGCTGTTCGGTTTCGTCGCTGTCCACGCCGGTGACGTCGAAGCGTGGCGGCAGGCGAAATGCGCCGCCGGCCGCGCTCAACAGGCCGACGACCTCCCGAACCGCGTTCGACGCCGACGAATCGATCAGGTCGCGCTCGTCGCAGTCGAGCACGCGGGCGATCGTGCCCCGCAGCCGATTTCCCAGCGGCTTCTCGCCTCTGACGGCGCGGGACAAGGTGGAGGGACTGCAGAGTGCCAGCTTAGCAACTTGCGATGGCTTCAGATCACGAAGACGCAGCATCCGGGCCAATGCCGTCGGCAGACCGTGACTATCACCACGCGCATCCGTTCTCGGCGGGTCGAGGGATTGGCCTATTTTCACCCTGCGCGGTTCCTCGTGATTGCCCCGGATATGCCTTGCGATCGAACGGGGCCGAACGGCGATTCAAGCACTCGTGGGAGATGCAATCAAGCACGGCGCGCCGCAAAGGTCGCCTTTCGGCGGCATGTGTCTATTAGACAAAATGAATTTGCAAAATAGGCACGAATCCGCTTGCGGCCGGCCGCGCCGGCCCTGATATCTTTCATGTCGCACGAGCGGAGAGGCGCAAAGGCGTGGTGAAGGTCAATTGGACCGATGGCGCGGTCCTGACGGTGGCGATCGGCCCTCTCGGTGGCGGCATTACCCGCATCGCATCGGCCCGGCTCGAACTGACCGACGATCGTTCGTTTCTGGCGGAGGCGCATCGCGATCTGGTCGAGATGCTGCCCAACCTGTCGATCTATCCGGATCAGCCGCCGGGCCAGGGTTGGATCTGGGCCGGCGTCGGCGGTGCGTCTTGCGAACTTCACGTGCTGCTCTGCCCGCTGCCGCCCGGCACCGATCTGGTGCTGGGGCAATGCGCGAAGGAATTGCTCGCGGCAGCCGTCGAGAGGGAATAGGGCTCAACCGGATGGGAAAACAGCGCCACCGGCGCTTGCCCTAATATCGGTGATCTGCAGCCACCAGTCGGCAATTGAGTGTATCGCCTTCTTCATTTAGTATCCGCCGCGTCATCATTAGTCACGGCGGACGAAATCCAAATGATCGAGGAGAAAATAGAAAAAAATAAAAGCAATTTTTATACATTTATATTTTTTACATTAGCATTTGTCGGGATTTTTATCTGTGCCGGTCTGTTCGTCAAAGCCGAGTTCGGCGGCGGGGTCAAGCCGAGCTCCGGGGCCGGCCCGAAAGCACCGGTGCCGTCGGAGATCGCCGGCCGCTATATCGGCTTTACCACCATCTCGGCTGGAATCTGCAGCGTCGGCGCGCATGAATTCGTGCTGGAGATCGATGACGACGACAACGTCAAATCGAGCTACGGCATGAAACCGGACAAGCTCATGACCGGCCGGATCAATTCCAGCGGCTGGATCAAGCTGAGCTTCCGCGACAACGGTTTTGTGATCAACTTCGAGGGCGAGCTGCACGCCGCCCATATCATCGGCCATTCCACCGTTACCGGCGACCGGACCTGCAATATCGCCTGGGATCTGTGGCGCAGCTAGTGTCTATTGCAGCAGGTCCTTCGCCTTGTCCAGGCCGGCCTGCACGCAGGGCTCGTCGTTGTTGTTGGGCGAGCCGGACACGCCGGCACCGCCGACCACCTCGTCGCCCGACTTGATCGGCAAGCCGCCGGCGATCGCGATGACGCTGGGCAGGGTCACCTGCTGGCGCACCAGCGGATCATTGTCGGCGAAGCGCTTGGCATAGGACGTCGTGTCGGTCTTGAAGGAATTGGCCGTGTAGGCCTTGCGCCGGGCGTTTTCCACGGTGTGGGGGCCGGCCCCGTCGCCGCGCAGCAGCGCCACCGTCTCGCCGTCGCGATCGACCACGACGGCCGAGACGCGGAAGCCCTTGGCCAGGCAGGCCTCGACCGCCGTCGCTGCGATCAGTTTCGCCGCGTCGTAGGACAGCAGCTTCTGGGTCTTGAGCTGTGCCTCCGCCGCCGTGCCCGACAGGCCGGCGACCACAGCGAGCCCGAGGGCTCCGAAACGCACGACAATCCTGGGCATGACGCAGATCCTCGGCCGATGCAGCTTGGCGTTCCGACTACGCCTCCAACCGGACGCGGTCCAGCGCCGCCCGGTCTCATCACGCAGAGTTGTCCAGACCTGCCGGCTTATCTAAAAATGGCCGGCGTCAGATCCGGGGCATTTAAGCCTCGGCCCGAATCACGCGCGCACCGGCGGCCGCGAAGATCTCGCATTGTTCCGCCGTCGCCCGCCGGTCGGTCACCAAAATCCATCGGTTGGGCAGCGGCGCCCAGAAGGCCTGATCGCCCCGCGACAGCTTCGTCGCGTCGGCCAGCACGACGATCTCGCGCGCCTGCCGCATCATCAGCGCCTTCAAGGCGACCTGGTCCAGGCTCGCCTCGCACAGGCCGCGATCGGCCACGATGCCGTCGGCGCTGGTGAACAGCTTGTCCGCCGTCATCCGGCCCATCGCATCCATGGCGAGTGGGCCGACCGTGCTCATGCTGGTCGCCCGGAGCGCGCCGCCCAGCATGGTCAGGTCGATATCGGCTGCCTCCGCCAGCACCGGCACCAGCGACAGATTGTTGGTGACGACGCGATGGCGGCGCCCCTTCAGCAGGCGCCCGAACGCCGAGACGGTCGAGCCGGCATCCAGGATCAGCGCGTCGTCGTCGGCCAGCAACCCGATGGCGGCGCGGGCGATCGCCTCTTTTTCGGCGCCGTTGATCGCCTGACGCTGGCTGAGGCTCGCTTCCGGCACCGCATGGGCCAGGATGGCGCCGCCATAGGTCCGCTGGATGGCGTTGGCGCTCGAGAGCTGCTGCAAGTCGCGGCGGACGGTCGAGGCGGAAACCTCGAAGCGGCGGGCCAGGTCTTCGACATCGACCGCGCCGCCGCGCAATGCCTCCAGCAGAAACGATCGCCGCTCCTTGCTGCGCATCAGGCCGCGCGCTTCGGCGCCAGATCGACCGCCTGGCGCAGCGCCTCGATCAGGCTGCGTTCGTCGGCGATGCCCGTGCCGGCGATGTCGAACGCCGTGCCATGGTCGACCGAGGTGCGGATCACCGGCAATCCGACCGTGATGTTCACGCCCGCCTCGAGCCCCAGCACCTTGATCGGCCCGTGGCCCTGGTCGTGATACATCGCGACCACGATGTCGAAATCGCCGCGCGCGGCCAGGAAGAACAGGGTGTCGGCCGGCAGCGGTCCCTTGACGTTCCAGCCCTTGGCCTGGCAGGCGGCGATGGCCGGTGCGATCTTCTCCGCCTCCTCGCCCCGGCCGAACAGGCCGTTCTCGCCGGCATGGGGATTGATGCCGCACACGCCGATGCGCGGGGCGGCGATGCCGGCGCGGACCAGGGTTTCCTGGGCGCGGGTGATGACGCGCTCGACCAGGCCGGGCTCGATCTTCGCGATCGCGTCGATCAGGCCCATGTGGGTCGTGACATGGATCACGCGCAGCTTGGGCGAGGTCAGCATCATCGAGACCTCGGGCGTATGGGTCAGATAGGCCAGCAGTTCGGTATGGCCCGGATATTTATGGCCGGCGGCGTGCAGCGCCTCCTTGCTGAGCGGCGCCGTGCAGATCCCATCGGCTTCCCCGGCCTCGACGATTTTGACCGCCCGCTCGATATAGCGAAACGAGCCCTCGCCGGAGAGGGTCGAGATCTGGCCGAACGGATGGTCCTTGGGGATCAGTTTCAGATCGATGCAATCGACCGCGTCTGGCGCGTAATGGGCCTCCGACGCCTCGCTCAGGCTGTCGACGGTCAGCCTGCTGCCGACGATCCGGCCGGCCGTGCGCAGGCGCTCGGCGTCGCCGATCACCAGCGGCCGGCACAGGGTCTGCACCTCCGGATGCGCCAGCGCCTTCATGATGACTTCCGGGCCGATGCCCGATGCGTCGCCCATGGTGATCGCGATGATCGGACGGTTCATGCCAATTCCCTCTTTGCGAATGAGATACAGGTGCCGGGCGATCCGGATCAAGCTGTCCGATCCGCCGAACGCACCGGCCTTGGTGACGACGGGAAACGAAACGGCCCCGAGCGTCAGTCCGAGCGAGACGCCGGGTTCGAGTTCCCGCATCAGACGGATACCACCGACGCCGAAGCGCGACAGAATCGCCGCTGCGGTCTCGCCGCCGGTTGCGGCCAGGCCGCCGATATGGGACGCGACCGGCGCCAGCGCGTCGGCCAGGCTCCGGACCAGTTTAGGGCCGATCGACAGGTCCGGGCTTTCGCCGGTCAGGATCTCGACCAGGACGTCCCGGCCGGCATCGAGGCGGTCGCGCACCCGGAGCGCCAAGGCCGCCCGGTCCGGTTCGGCCGTCGCGTCGAGCAGCATGTCGGGCGAGACCGTCTCGTGATGCACGCCCGGATCGGCCGCGAGCTGCCGGGCTGCCGCCCGCGAGGCAGCGGCGAGCGAGCCGACGATGATCAGCAAACCCTGGGAGGTCGCGGGCAGCCGGACCGGGTCGAAACGGTCGCCGGGCACCACATCGGCCAGGGCATGGGCCAATCCCGCGCTGCCGATGAAGAATGTCGTCTCCGCGATCGGCAGACAGGCCTGGGCCAGCCGTGTCAGGTCGTCGTCGGTCTCGGCATCGCAGACCGCGATGATGGTGCCGTCGGCAGCCAGCGCGCCCAGCGTCCGACGCAGCGCCTCGGTCCCGGCGCGGATCTGGGCGAGCGGCACCTTGCGGCCGACCAGCCCCGCACCGGCCAAGATCGCGACCAGATCGGCGCTCGGATAGGTGTGGTCGCGCCGCCAGACTTCGGTCGTCTCGAGCGGCTCGCCGTCGATCTCGACCCGGCCGTCCCGGGTCGTCCGGCCGGTCGCCGGAAAGGCCGGAGCCAGGATGCCGAAAGCGGCGCCCGACCGCCTCCGGACCGCCTCGATCGTCACCGGCAATTCCGCCGCCATGTGGCCGCGCAGTGTCGAATCGATCTTCTTGAACAGGATCTGGCCGGGCTGGAACAGTGCGGCCAGGGCCGCGCGCTGGCGCGCGACCGCCTCGGCCTCCGGCAGGCCGCGGCTGTCCGCATCATAGGAGAATGCAGCGCCTTCCGTGCCCGGATCGGCACGGTCGCCCCAGCCGACCGTCGCGGCCTTGCCCCGCTTGGCGAAGGCGATCGCGCAGTCGGCGGCGCCGGTCAGATCATCGGCGAGGATCAGCCAGCGCTCGGCCGTCATCAGCGCTCCTCCCGTTCCATGTCGGCCCCGACCGCCTTCGCCGTCCAGGCGGTGACGAGCGGCACCAGGATGGCGGTGACCATGACCGCCGCCGCAACCAATGCCGTCGCCGGGGCCGCCGCCGCGGCATAGGCCGGATTGGCCGCCGCGACGATGGCCGGCACCGCGGCCGCATTGCCGGCAGCCGAGGCCGCGGCGACGCCCGCCACGCCGTTGCCCCCGGTCAGGCGGTCGACGAAGAACAGCGGGATGCCGCTGAAGACCACGACCCCGATGCCGAGCCCGACGCCGAGCAGCCCGGCCTGCCAGACCTTGCTCAGGTCGAGGCCGGTGCCGAGCGCGAAGGCGAAGAACGGGATCATGACCGGGATCGCCCGGCTGAGGAACGCCCGCATGTCCCGATCGAGATTGCCGAGCAGCATGCCGAGCAGCAGCGGTAGAATGCTCCCGACCATGGTTTGCCAGGGGAAGCTGGACAGCCCGGCCACGCCCAGCGTCACCATGGTCAGGAACGGACCGGATTCGAGCGACATGATCGAATAGGCACCGACATCGCGCGGACGGCCATACTGCCCAAGCAGCGCCATGTAGAGACCGCCGTTGGTGTCGTTCAGGGCGGCCACGATGGCGAGCGTCGAAATGCCGGCGAAGATTCCGCCGGTCACCGGACCTTCGCCCAGGAAATGGCCGAGGATCACGCCGAGGACGACCGCGACGCCGACCTTGGTGATCAGCAGCGCGCCGCCTTTTTTGACGACATAGGGCGTCGTCCGGAAATCGATGCTGGCGCCCATGCAGACATAGAACACGGCCAGAATGGTCAGGGCGCCGCTGAACAGCGCACCGGTGAAGGAGCCGAAGAATTTGGGCGTGTCGGGCAGAAAAGTCGCGAACAAAGCGCCGATGACCAAAGGCACGACCATCATGCCGCCCGGCACGCGCTCGATGCTCCGCTTGATGGGGAATTGTCGCATATCTTCCTCCCATGCGCGTTTTGCGCAATTATTGCCGTATTCTCCGCTCATTCGTGCGGATAACGCGCATAGGAGTCAAATGATTGCGCAAACAGCGCAAAGATGTCGCGGACGGTCTGGGCCTAACCCTTGCGGATCATCAACAGATAGGCGTAGCCGTCGAACAGGTCTTCATCCAGCGCCAGACCGTCCTGGGCTGCCGCCAACGCGCGCAGATCGCGCTCGATTTCGGCGCGCGGATGCACGTCGAACAGGCGCAGCCAGCCGAGCAGCAGGCGGCGGCGCCAGCGCGGCGCCCGCTGCTGGTCGCCGAAATCGACCACGGCCAGGATGCCGCCCGGCGCCAGTTGCGTCAGTGCGCGCTCGACGACCGGACGCCAGTCCGGGATCATCGACAGGACATAGCTGAAATAGATCACGTCGAAGCGGGCGAGGCCGAAGGCCGTCTCAGGATCGAAGCCCTGGCCGCCGGCCTGGGCCAGGCGCACGCGCTTGGCGAGGCCCGCCCGATCCAGCGCGCGCGCCGCGGTATCGATCATCACGCCGGCGACATCGACGCCATGGAGCCGCGCGTCGGGCGCCAGATGGCCTAATTTGACCAGATTGCGTCCGGTGCCGCAGCCCATCTCCAGCACCGCGGCGCCGGGCTTGATCGGCAGTCTGGCCAGCAGCCGGTCGCGGCCCAGCAGGTAGAATTTCCGGGTCAGGTCGTAGATGTGCCGCTGATAGCGGTACATCGTGTCCATGCGCCGGGCGGCATCGTCCGCGACCGTGCCGTCGACCATGTCAGGCGACGCGGGAATAGAGATGGAAGCCGCCATAGATCGCCGAGCGGTCCTGCGCCAGCCAACGCTTGGAGTCCGCCTCGTGATAGTGCCAGCCCTCGAACAGGCGGGCGAACACGGCCGGGTCGAGCTTCTCGGTGAAGGGCGAGTCGGTGCCGGCGGTGCGGAAGATCACCCGCGCGCCGGGCTTCGACGTGCGGCGGATCTGGGCCCACAGGTCGGCCAGCATGGTCGCGTCCATCCAGTCGACGCTGTCGAGCAGGACATAGCGATCGTGGCTCGCCGCGTCCTGGCTGCCCAGATAGTCGGTCATGGATTGCAGCCGGGTCTCGACGCGGTCGAGCCGGTCGCGAATGACCGCGTAATGTTCGGCCTTGAGGTAGGGCGGCGTCGCGCGGCGGTCCTTGACGTCGTAATGCCGGCCGAACGCCTGCCAGGCGAAATAGTTTTCCGACAGGTCGAAATCGCAGGCGAGCCGGCGGATGCGATGGCGGATCAACTCGGCCAGATCGCCGCTCGAATCCTGCTTCATGGCGTCGAACTGGTTGGCCGGGATGCCCAGGCTGTAGAGCACGATCGGCTGGCGGGCCAGCAGGCGGACCAGCTTCAGCTCGAACAACGGCCCGATCTCGCGATCGTAGATCTCCTGCTGTTCCGCCAGCGTGCGGGCATCGAGCAGGCGTTCGGCATGGTGGCCGGTGATGCGGCCGAAGGCATGAAGGAAGCCGATGAACTTGCCGAGCAGCGCCTTGCGATACAGGCCCTTGGCGAAGAAATCGATCCGCTCGCCGCCCAGGATCGAACGATGCTCCCAGAAGCCGCGCGTCGCCTCGTCCAGATGGCCGGCCAGGTGCGAGCGGTACAGATCGACATTGTCCTGGTGCTTCGCCACGCCGAAGAACTGGAAGAATGCCTCGTGGTCGGGCAGATGCTGCAGCGCCGCCAGCTTCAGCCGGGTGAGCGCGATATGGGCTGGGTTGAGGTCGAGCGCCACGATCTGGGCCGGATCGGCGACCAGGTAGTTGAGGATGTTGCAGCCGCCGGACGCGATGGTCACGACCCGGCTGTCGGGCTTGAGATCGAGCGCTTCCAGATCGACGACGGGATCTTCCCAGATCTGGTTATAGACGAAACGGGCGAACCAGACGGCGAACAGCCGGTCGAGCAGGGCCTGCTTCTTGCCGGGCGCCGCCCGATAGACCGCCTTCTTGATCGCAGCGGTCTTGCTGCGCGCCAGTGCCACCATTGCCCGAGCCCTCGTCTGTCGCGGCCCTGCGGCAGGGCCGTCATGACGAGCGAAATAGGGTCAAAGACGAGAGGGGTCTACTAGATTTGGGTGGCCGGTAAATCATTTCACCAGCGCTCCATAAAAGCGTCTCAGAACTGTCATTTACTTGGACGCGACTCGGGCCTCGACAGTATCGGCCCCAGCGCATGCCCTGCGGCTTTGCGCCTCGCGCCCCGCCGTCTGCGCGCATGGCATCATCCGGAGTCGTCAGGGAGGGGTTTGATGGATCTGCCGGTCAGAATGAGCGACGGCGAGCAGGCGCTGTTCGTCCGCACCCTGGCGAAAGCGACCCATTACATGGAATTCGGCAGCGGCGGCAGCACGCTGCTCGCCGTCCGCTCGCCGGCCAAGCTGATCCTGTCGGTCGAGAGCGATCCGGCCTGGATCAGCAAGATCCGCGAGCATCCGGAGATCGCCGGCGCAGTAGCCAGCCAGCGCCTGTTCCTGACCCACGCCGATATCGGCCCGGTCGGCGAATGGGGCGTCCCGACCGACGAGACCGGCAAGGCGCAATGGCCGCGTTATTACACCGACGCATTCTTCGCGACCGACATCCTGTTCGATCTGATCCTGATCGACGGCCGTTTCCGCGTCGGTTGCGCCCTTGCGGCAGCCGTCTGCGCCGCGGAAAGCGCCACCATCGTCATCCATGATTACGAGTTGCGCTCGAACTACTACCTGGTCGAAAAATTCTTCGATATCGAGGAGACGCACGAGAGCCTGTACGTGCTGCGCCGGCGCAAGACGATCCATCTCCGCTCGTTCTACATGGAGGTAATGCGCCACCTGTTCGAGCACGGGTGACGCACCGGCGGCCGCTCAGCCGAGGTCGAACACCTTGACCATGACGACGACCAGCGCGCCGACGATCCAGCAATAGATCGCGAACGGGCGCATCGCATTGACCTCGTGCCGGCGGAACCAGACCATCAGCGCCCAGACGCTGAAGAAGGCGACGATGCCCGAGACCACCCCGCCGATTACCGCATTGCCCATGGTGCCGGCCGGCGCGTGCACCAGCTTCGGCACTTCCAGGATGCTGGCGCCGAGGATGATCGGCGCCGCCAGCAGGAACGAGAAGCGCGCGGCCGCCTCGTGGGTCAGGCCGGCCCAGAAGCCCGCGACCATGCTGGCGCCGGACCGCGAGAAGCCGGGGATCAGCGCCAGCGACTGGGCGAGGCCGATCAGCAGCGCCTGGCCATAGCTCAATTCCTCGACCTGCTTCGTGCCGCGCTTCTGCAGCTTCTCGCCGACATAGAGCAGCACGCCGTTCACGATCAGGAAGCAGCCGGCGAAGAAGGCGACCGAGAAGATCCCCTTCAGCAGCTTCTCGAACACCAGGCCGATCACCGCCGCCGGGATGGTGCCGACGACCAGCAGGAACAGGGTCCGGCGCGCGGCGATGGCGCGGCTGTCGAACAGGCTCTTGATGAAATCGAGCCAGTCGCGCCAGAAGAAGCCCAGCAGCGCCACCGCCGTGCCCAGATGCAGCATGACGACGAACGGCAGGAAATGTTCCTTCAGGAATTCCGGCGTCAGATCCCAGCGGAAGACATAGGGCGTCAGCACCGCATGGGCGACGCTCGAAATCGGGAAAAGCTCGGTAATACCCTGGATGACGGCAATGATCAGGGTTTGCAGGAGATCCATGTCGCCTCGGCTGGCTGGAAGGAAGGCAGGCCCGCCTATAGCAAGTCCGGCGCCCGGAAGAAAGGTCAGTCCCGTGTCAAACGCGCGAGCCCGATGCCGGCCCCGATCAGGAACGTGCCGGCAACCCGGTTGGTCAGGCGCGCGAAGCGGGGGCGCAGCGCCAGCCGCGTCGCCCGGGCCGCGAGCGAGGCATAGAAGAACAGCACGCCGAATTCGATCATCACGCTGACCAGGGCCAGCACGATCATCTGCGGGGCCATCGCCAGGCCGGGATCGACGAATTGCGGCAGCAGCGCCGTGAAGAACAGCAGTGCCTTGGGATTGGCGACCTGGACCACGAAGGCATGGCCGAGCAGGCCGAAGGCGCTGCCGCGCAACGCCGGTGCCGTGTCGACCGCCAGGCTGGAGGTGCGATCGAAGAAGGTCCTGACGCCGAGCCACAGCAGATAGGCGGCACCGACCCATCTGATCGCGAAGAACAGCGCGTAGGACGCGAGCAGCAGCGCGCCCAGGCTGGTCGCCGACAGGATGAAATAGAGCGTGTTGCCGGCGATGATGCCCAGGATCGACCAGAGCGCGCGGACCGGCCCGTGGCGCAGCGCCTGGGCCAGGATGGTCAGCACGGCCGGGCCGGGCGTCAGGCACAGCACCAGCTCGGTCGCGGCGAAAAACGCGATCAGCGACCAGTTCATGGCCGGTCCTTCCGCTCGGCGATGAAGCGTTCGAAGGCGGCCAGCGTCGGCTCGCTGACATGATGCTCCATGCCTTCGGCATCGGCGCGCGCGGTCTCCGGATCGATGCCGAGCGCCTCCAGAAAGCGCAGCACGATCTGATGCCGGCGGCGGCATTCGAGCGCCAGCGCCCGGCCGGCCTCGGTCAGGAAGATCGAGCGGTAGGGTTGCTGCAGCACATAGCCGTCGCGCTGCAGCCGGCCCACGGTATTGACCACGGTCGCATGCGCCACGCCCAGCCGGCGCGAGATATCGACCGCCCGCGCCTCGCCCTGGGCATCGATCAAGTCGGCGATCAACTCGCAATAATCCTGCGCCATCATGCTGTCGCGCTGGCGCCGCTGCTGCTCGAACGCGCGGGTCTGGCTTTCGGGTTCGTCGACCACGCAATTCAGCAGGCCTGCGACCGGCGCCTCGGTTTCCTCGGTCATTCGCGGAACGTTCCATGGTCCATCGGCGCGATCCTAGCAAGCGGGCGGCGCTTTTGTAAGGCGTCCGCCCGCTGCCCGTTACGCCGTTACATCGTTACGCGTCGATCGGTACCTGAACGGCCCGGTTCAAGGCCGCGTCGATGTCGCCTTCCCACTGCGCCCGCGGCAGTTCGTAGACGAGTTCGATCTCGTTGCCGTCCGGGTCGGCCAGATGGATGCTGGAGGTGGCACCCCGGTCGATCCGCCGGGACAGCGGCACGCCGCGCGCCGTGAGAAAGCCGATCTGCTTCAGCCAGGCCTCGCGGCTCGGATAGGTGATGGCGACATGGTCGAGCACCTGCGGACGTTCGGCTGGATCGGCGGCCAGCAACGGCCGCTCCACCAGCGCGATGTCGTGATGGCTGAGCTTGCCATCGCGCTCGCCGCTGTAGAAGCGCATGCGGACCCGCGGCTTGCCGTCGGGGCCCAAACGCCGCGACGTCCCGACCTGCCGGAAGCCGAGGCATTCGGTCCAGAAGCGATGGGAGCGATCGAGATCGGAAACGTTCAGGACGATGTGGTTGAGGCCGCACGGCGTCTGCGCTTCGGCCTCGGGCTGCAGGGGATTGGTCATCGGATTGCTTTCAGTCGACGGATTGATGAAGTCCGAGACATGCCGTGCGTGCGCCTCGCCGCCTTGCTGGAGACGCCATCGAGCGCGACGCCGACAGATGGCGGCGTCGGACGATGAGCCCTCGAAGGGGCGGCGAAAAATGAAAAAGCGTCCAAACGACATGACCTCGGCGCGACGGGACGGTCGAACAATTCGACGATCCCGGGATGCGCGTTGGTTGACGTTGAACGCTTACGGCTGCGAACGAATCGCAACGCAAGTTGAATAGCACGGCATGGCGGCCGCTTTCAAGGGCGATGCGGAGGATTTGTTCGCGATTAAAGTCGGGTCCATCTTGTTTCGAATATAGCATATGCTATATTTTCCTCTCAGAGCTTCATCCGAGAGGGGCGATCCGCCCATGGCACCGACCGATCTCAGCCTAGCCGAGCCGACACCGCGGAATCTCGTCCCGCGATCGGTGTCGCTCGGGCCGCTCGACCGGTTGATCCGGATTCCGGCCGGCGCCGGCTGGTTTCGCAAGCTGCTGGCGTTCGGCGGGCCCGGCTATCTGATTTCCGTCGGCTATATGGATCCCGGCAATTGGGCGACCGATCTCGCCGGCGGCTCGGCCTATGGCTACAGCCTGCTGTCGATCGTGGTCATCTCCAGCCTGATGGCGATGCTGCTGCAGGTGTTGAGCCTGCGGCTCGGCATCGCCACCGGGCAGGATCTGGCACAATTGAGCCGTGAGCGGTTCGGCCGGCGGGCCTCGGTCGGTTTGTGGATCCTGGCCGAACTCGGCATCGTCGCCTGCGATCTGGCCGAGGTGATCGGCACCGCGATCGCGCTCGAACTGCTGTTCGGGCTGCCGCTGTTCTGGGGCGTGCTGCTGACCGCGTTCGACACGCTCTTGGTGCTGGGCCTGCAGCGCTGGGGCTTTCGCGGGCTGGAGACGCTGGTCATCAGCCTGATCGCGCTCATCGCTGTTTGTTTCGGTTACGAACTGATCGTGTCTTCGCCCGACATGGCCGCGATCCTGGGCGGGCTGGTGCCGCGCGCCCGGATCGCGACCGACCAGGGTATGCTGTATCTGGCGATCGGCATCATCGGGGCGACGGTGATGCCGCATAATCTCTACCTGCATTCGGCCTTGGTGCAGACACGCGGCTACGATCAGACCATGGCCGGCAAGCGCGAGGCGATCCGCTTCGCCACGCTCGATTCCAACATCGCGCTCTGCTTCGCCCTGGTGATCAACGCGGCGATCCTGATCCTGGCGGCGGCCACTTTCCACAAGGCCGGTCGGACCGACGTCGCCGAGTTGCAGGACGCCTATGGCCTGATTTCGCCCCTGCTGGGCGCGCCTCTGGCCGCGACCGTCTTCGCGCTGGCGCTGCTGTTCGCCGGGCAGAATTCGACCCTGACCGGCACGCTCGCCGGCCAGATCGTGATGGAGGGCTTCGTCCATCTGCGGCTCAAGCCCTGGCTGCGCCGGCTGGTGACCCGCGCGCTCGCCGTCATCCCGGCCGCAATGGTCGTGGCGTTTCTGGGCGACCGGGCGACCGGCACCATGCTGATCGGCAGCCAGGTGGCGCTCAGCCTGCAACTGCCCTTCGCCATGATCCCGCTGGTCTGGCTGACCTGCGACAGGAAGCTGATGGGCGGCTTCGCCAATTCGCGCATGCTGTCGGTCGCCGCCTGGGCGATCTCGCTGGTGATCCTGGCGCTCAATCTGAAGCTGGCGGCCGATATTCTGTTTTAGGCGGCGGCGACGTTTTTTATGGCCAGGAGACCGGTTCGAATGAAGGATTCTCCTGTGCAGATTAGCCGGGCCACCGCCCAGGATGCCGAAGCCGTGCGGCTGCTCGTGCGGCGCGCCTATGCCAAATGGGTCCCTGTTCTCGGTCGCGAACCGTTGCCGATGAAAGCCGATTACGACCGCGCCATCCGGGAACATGCGATCGATCTGGTTTGGGCCGATGGACAGTTGGCAGCCCTGATCGAGACGATCCTGGCGCCCGATCATCTCTTCATCGAGAACATCGCCGTCGCGCCGGAATGCCAGGGGCAGGGGCTCGGCCGCCGGCTGATGACGCATGCCGAGCAGCAGGCCCGGGGAGCCGGACGAGCTGAAATCCGCCTGCTGACCAGTGCCGCGTTCGAAGCGAACATCCGGCTCTACCAGTTCGTCGGGTTTCGGATTGACCGGGTGGAGCCGTTCATGGGGGGCACGACCGTTTACATGAGCAAGGCGATCGCGCCCGGGATCGGCATCCGGCCCGCCGATGTTTCAGACCTGCCGGCCCTGACGCGGATCGTCGCCGCGGCTTACGGCGGCTATACCGACAGGATCGGCAAGCCGCCCGGTCCGATGCTCGACGATTACCCGTCCCATGTTCGCCATCACACCGCCTGGGTGGTCGAGTCCGACGGTGCGGTCGCCGGGCTGATCGTGCTGCTGCCGGCGGAAGACCATCTGCTGCTCGATAATGTCGCGGTCGATCCGGACTGCCAGGGGCGGGGCGTCGGCCGGGCGCTGATGGCTTTCGCCGAACAGGAAGCAGTGCGACGCGGCTACACGGAGTTACGGCTCTACACGCACGAGAAGATGACGGAAAACCTGGCAATGTACCCCGCCCTTGGCTGGCGGGAGACGGGACGGGGCGAGCAGGCCGGTTATCGGCGCGTGTTTTTCGCAAAACGCGTCTGAGGTCAGGATTTCGCCTGCAGCGCCGCTTCCAGCGCCGCGATCCGGGCGTTCAGCTGCGCGATCGTCGCCTCCGCCTCGGCCGCATCGATCTTGCGCGGGATATGCTGCGGGCAGTTCGTGTCCCAGGCCTCGATCTCGAACAGGATGACCTGTTCCGGCCGGGCATCCGTGCCCTTGGGCATCAGCAGACCCGTCAGATGGTCGTCGCCCTCGACCACGCGGGCGCGGCCCCAGAGCTTGACCCGACGGCGATGGGCATAGTCCATCAGGAACAGGAACGCCTTGTCATTGTCGGCCAGGTTGCCGGTCGTGATGTATTGCCGATTGCCGGCGTAATCGACGAACCCCAGCGTGCGGGGCCCCAGCGCGCGAATGAAGCCGCGCGGGCCGCCGCGATGCTGGGCATAGGGCTGGCCCTCGGACGAGACGGTCGCCAGATAGGCCGTGTCGATCTCGCCCAGGAAGGCCACGAGGTCGGCATCGACCTCGGTGCGCCAGCCGCCGCGCTGCTCGTAGCGCCGGTATTGTTCGCGCGAGCCGCGCTTGGCCTGCATCGCCTTGACCGTTGGCGTGAAACCGATGTCGCTGGTCGGATGGTCGAGCATGATCACCTCCATGAGGAAAGACGCGGCGCCGGAGCGCCGCGTCAGGTTTCACGCCACGGCGCGGACGACCGGGAAATCGATCTCGGTCTCGGCGACATGGTTCAGGTAGTTGGTGAAGATGTTGAGCACGGTGAGGGCGACCGCCTCGACGATCTCGCCCTCGCCCAGCCCGGCCTGGCGCAGACCCGCCAGTTCGGCGTCGCTGACATGGCCCCGGTTCTGGACCAGCGCGCGGGCGAAGCGCAGCACCGCGTCGGTCTTGCCGTCCGCGGCGCTGCCGGTGCGGGCCCGGGCGATCTCGTCGGGCGTCAGGCCGGCGCCCTTGCCCAGCAGCGTATGGGCCGACAGGCAATAGTCGCATTCGTTGCTCTGGGCGACGGCGAGCGCGACCGCCTCGCGGGTCTTCGCGCCGAGCTTGGCGTGGTTCAGCGCGCCGGTCAGCGCCAGCAAGCCGTCGAGCACGGCCGGCGACTGGCCGGCGACGCGATAGAGGTTCGGCGTGATGCCGAGCGCCTTGTGCACGCCGGCGAGCAGGTCCTTGGTCTTGCCCTGGGCGGTGGCGGGATCGATGGCGGCGATGCGGCTCATGGTCTGTCTCCTGGTCGGGTGAAGTGACGATGCAGAGATAGGCCGTTGCAGCGATCGACGGAATTGATGTCATATGAAAGTCTTTCTTCCACTGATCGGAATAATCGATGGATCGCATCGACGCGATGCAGGTGTTCGTGACCGCGCTGGACGAGGGCGGCCTGGCCGCGGCCGGGCGCCGGCTCGGCCGCTCGCCCGCGGCGGCGACCCGGGCGATCCATTTCCTGGAGGCGCATCTGGGCACGCGGCTGCTGCACCGGACGACGCGGGCGATCACGCCGACCGAGGCCGGCGCGCGCTATGCCGCGACCTGCCGCCAGGTGCTGGCCGATCTGGCCGAGGCCGATCTGCACGCGGCCGGCGACCGCGCCGCGCCGCGCGGCGTGCTGACCCTGACCGCCCCGGTGGTCAGCGGCACGCGCATCCTGCGGCCGATCCTGGACGGGTTCCTGGACCAGCATCCCGCCGTCCAGGCCCGGCTGCTGCTGCTCGACCGGCCGGTGCATCTGGTCGATGAGGGCATCGACGTGGCGCTGCGCATCGCCCATCTGCCGGATTCGAGCCTGGTCGCGGTCCGGCTCGGCGACGTGCGCCGCGTGGTCTGCGCCGCCCCGGCCTATCTGGCGCGCAAGCCGGCTCCGGTGACGCTCGACGATCTGGCCGGGCATGAGTGCGTGTCCTTCGCGCAAGCCGGCGAGGGCGAGGTCTGGAACTTCCCGCCGGCCGGCGATGGCAAGCCGGCGCGGCCGGTCCGGGTCAAGCCCCGCTTGACCGTCAACACGATCGAGGGCGCGATCGGCTCGGCGCTCGAGGGCCATGGCATCACCCGGGTCTATTCCTACCAGGTCGAGCGCGAGCTGCGCGACGGCCGGCTCGTGCTGCTGCTGCAGGATTTCGAGCCGCCGCAACTGCCGGTCCATCTGATCGCGCCGGAGGGCAGGCTCGCCATCGCCAAGGTCCGCGCCTTCGTCGATTACGCCGCCCCGCGCCTGCGCGCGGCCTTCCAGCGCATTGCGGCGCTTTGACCCACCCGGGCATGGCGTCGGGCTTTTGGTGAAGCGCATCGGTGGCTCTGCTATAGAGGCGGGCATGATCCGCCCCTGGCGCCGCGTCGCCCCTTTCCTCGCCCTGATCGCCTTCGGCTATGCGCCGCCGGCCGCGGCCCATCCGCATATCTTCATCGAGGAACATGTCGAGGTCCTGTTCGACCAGGACAACGTGACCGGCGTGCGCATGACCTGGAGCTTCGACGAGCTCTACAGCTCGATGCTGCGCTCGGACTATACCGACACGAAGAAGGGGCCGATCACGGCCAAGGACGTCAAAAGCCTGCACGAGAAGGCGTTCAACAACCTGGCCTCGGTGCATTATTTCACGACCATGAGTCTGGACGGCAAGCCGGTGACCCTGGGCACGCCCACGGATTTCACCGCCCGCTTCAACGCCGACGACAAGGCGATCTACAGCTTCGTCATCCCGCTGACCCTGCCCAAGGCGACCCAGAAGAGCCTGTTGGAGATCGCCGTGTTCGATCCGGAATATTACGTCGATTTCGAGCTGGCCGAGGATGATCCGGTCAAGTCGGCCGGCGGTGCGGCGCTGAAGGCCGATTGCCAGCCGGGCACGGTCCAGCGCGACACCCAGGGCTGGGGCACGGTCGATGCCGACATCGTGTCCTGCAGCTATCAGGGCCAGGCGTCGTGATGCGCGCGCTGCTGCTGGCGACGCTGTTGCTGATTGCCGGGCTGATCGGGCCGACCCAGGCCCGGGCCGACGCCTTCACCGGTGGCGGCGGGACGCCCTTGTCGGAAAAGCCGATGGGACAGCTGGACACGCCGCCTGCCGCGGCGCCGGCACCCCATGGCGACGTCACGCTGCCCGGCGGTGGCCTGTTCAACGGCATGCTGCAGAAGCTGGCGCATCAGCAGATGCTGCTGAACGAGCGCATTTCGCATCAGTTCAAGGCGGTGCGCGACACCGGCTCCGGCACGGCGTTCTTCACCATCCTGGCGCTGGCGTTCTTCTATGGCGTGCTGCATGCCGCCGGTCCCGGCCACGGCAAATCGATCGTGGCGGCCTATTTCGTCGCGAACGAGGCGCGCTGGACCAGCGGCGTGATCATGGGCGGCGTCATTTCGCTCCTGCAGGGCCTGACCGCGATCATCGTCGTGTTCCTGCTGTCGCTGGTGCTGAAGACCAGCCAGATGGCGGTCGAGAACAATGGCGCCATGGTCGAGTTCATCAGCTATGGCCTGGTCGTGCTGATCGGCCTGGTGCTGTTCTATCGGGCGGTCACCGGCAAGGGGCACAATCACAGCCATGGGCCGTTCGGCCAGGATCACGGGCATGCGCATCACGACCATGCGCATGATCATCACGAGCATCATGCGTGCGGTCACGATCATGGCCACGACCATCATGATCACGCCCCGGCCCGCAGCGGCACCTCGTTCCGCCGCATCCTGACGCTCGCGGCCGGCGTCGCGCCCTGTGCCAGCGCCATCATCATCATGCTGTTCGCGCTCGCCAATGGCGCCCTGCTGGTCGGCACCGTCGCGGTGCTGTCGCTGTCGCTCGGCATGGGCCTGACCGTGTCGCTCATCGGCGTGCTGTCGATCCTGGCGCGCGGGCTGATGAAGCGTTTCGCCGGCGGCGAGACGGTGGCCGGCGAACGGCTCGAACGCGGGCTCGCCATCGGCGGCTCGGTCTTGGTCGTGGGTTTCGCCGGCGTGCTGATGCTGGGGGCGTGGGTGCGGCTGTAAGCCACGATCGTCAGGCGGGACGCTGGCGCGACAAGGCGGGACGCAGCGCCAGGACCAGGGGCGCGATCACCGCCGCCGTGCAGGCCGCGGCCAAAATGCCGATGGTCTGGCTGGAATGGTCGGCGATCGCGCCATAGGCGATCGGTGCCAGACCGCTGGAGCCGCTGACACACGTATAGAAAAACGCGAAGGCCCGGCCGGCATCGCCCCGGGGCGCCAATTCCGGCACGGTGCCGTAGAGCACCGACGACGTCCCATTGAGCACGATGCCGAGCAGCGGCAGTAGCGCGAGCATCGGGACGAGCGGGACGGCGAGGGTCGCGGCGATCAGGAGCGCGGTGGCCGTTTCGGTCGAGATCACGGTGCCGACGACGCCCAGGCGCTGACCCAGCCAGTTGCAGGTCGCCTTGCCCAGCGCGCCGCCGATGAACAGCAGGGCCAGCCCGAGGCCGACGGTCGTCGATGTACCGCCGCGCGCATGGATGAGGAAGGGCAGGAACAGCAGGTAGCCCATGCGCGCCGCCGTATCGAGCCCGCCGATCGACATCAGGAGCGCGAAGCTCGCATACCCTTTGCCTTGGGCCGAGCGTTTCGGATCGGGCGCCTCGCTCGACGGTTGCTGCTGCGGAATCAGCCTGAACAGGCTGAACGCGACGGCGAGCCCCAGAAACCCCATGAGACCGACGACGGGGCGCCAGGCCAGCACGGGCAGCAGCACGGCGACGATGGCCGGCAGCGTCGCCTTGCCGAGGTCGCCGGCGAAATTATAGATACCCAGCGGTCCTCGGGATGCTTTGCCATAAGTGTTCGTCACCAGCAGGGACGCGCGCGGATGCTGGACGCTCGATCCCAGCCCGGCCAGCACGAGCCCGACGCACAGGCCGGCAAACCCGAGCGGCAAACTTATCATCAGAAACCCCATCGCGGCGACGAAGGTCGACAGCACCAGCGCTCTGCGCGCGCTGAATCGCTTGATCACCCGGTTGCCGGGGATCTGCAAGCCGCTCATCGTGCCGTAATAGAGGGCGCGGACGGCCGCGAGGCCGGCGTAGGACAGGCCGAACTGCGCCTGCCATACCGGCAACAGCGCATAGAGCTGGTCGGTGTAGCCATCATGCAGCGCGTGCGCGAGGCAAGCGCCGATCAGGTTGCGGCGTTGGCCCGGCACGCCGATCTCTGGTGTTTCCTGAACGAAATCCTGTGTGCCGGCGATCTGCATGTTTCGCGTGCTCCTTCCCAGCACCCTAGACCCGTGATTTTTCCGGGAATAGACTGATAAGCATCACGATACCCGCCAGCTTTTCTCACGGTTGACATGCGCCGCCTGCCACCGCTCAACGCGCTTCGCATTTTTGAAATCGCCGCCCGGACCGGCAGCTATGCCGAGGCCGCGGCCGAGCTTGGCCTGACCCATGGGGCGGTCAGCCGCCAGATCGGGATCCTGGAGGGATGGCTGGGGCAGCGCCTGTTCATTCGCGCCGGGCGGCGCATGGTGGCCACGCCCATGGCCCGCGTCTTTGCCGCTGAGGTCAGTCTCTCCTTCGACCGGCTGACGGCCGCGGCCGATGCCTGCGGCAAGCCCGGCGCGCGTCGCATCCTGCGGGTCAGCGCGCCGACCAGCTTCGCGACCCGCTGGCTGATCCCGCGGCTGGAGCGCTTCCACCGCGACCATCCCCAGGTCGAAGTCTCGGTCACGACCGTTTCGAGCGTCCACGAAGAGCTGCGCGGCGGCTTCGACGTCGCCGTGCGGCGCGGGTCGGCGAAAGCCAATGCCTGGCCGCAGCATCGGGCGACCGACGTGCTGGACGATGTCGATACGCTGGTCATGAGCCCGGCGCTGTTCGAGCGCGACCCGATCCAGGCACCGGCCGATATCGCGGGTCACATCCTGCTCGCCACGGAAACCCGGCCGGGCGATTGGATCGACTGGCTGGAACGCGCCGGGCTAGCGCATATGGCGGGGCAGCGCCGGCAGCTGTTCGATCATTTCTACGTCACGCTGCATGCGATTCTCGACGGCCTCGGTCTGGGCATCGGCTCTTTCCCGCTGCTCGATGCCGACCTTCTCGCGGGCCGTCTCATTGCCCCGCTGCCCGACATCACCGTGCCCCGGACCGGCTATGTCGCGCTGGTGCCGTTCGATGCGGATAAATCCGCGTCGCTGCAAGGGTTTGTCGATTGGCTGGTTGCTGAAGGGAAACCCAGTGCATGACCACCGGACAGATGACTATTGTCGGGTGACCCGGAAACGGGAATCGGGCCCCGGGCGTTGATCAACAGATGGTCGAGACAAGCTCTGCCACTAGCGCGCGTCAAATGGCGTCCCTATGGAACATCGATCGATTGTGCTTCGATTTTCGTAGGTAGGAGATTCTGATGGCTATGGATTCAGTGATCGCACCGGGCCGCGTGGCCGTCATCACCGGCGCCGCCAGCGGAATCGGCCTGGCAGCAGCCGAGCGCTTAGCGGGCTTTGGCATGAAGGTTTGCCTGGCCGACGTGAATGCCGACGCCCTTAAGGCCGCCGGTGCGGCGGTGGCGCGGATATCGTCCGCGGCCGATGTCTTGACGGTCCAGACCGACGTCAGCCGTGGGGAAGATGTCGAGCGCCTGAAGACAATGGCCTACGAAAAATTCGGCGATATCGGGTTCTTGATGAGCAACGCGGGAATCGAGGGCGGCGGTGGGTTGTTCGCCGATCCCGCGCGCTGGCGTCGGATACTCGATGTGAACCTATGGGGCGCGATCAACATCGTGCAGGCGTTCGGCCCGGCGATGATCGCCCAGGGAACGCCAGGTGCCATCGTCACCACGGGATCTAAGCAAGGCATCACCACGCCCCCAGGCGACACCGCCTACAATGTCAGCAAGGCGGGCCTGAAGGTGTTGACCGAGGCCCTGGCCCATGATCTGCGGAACACGCCGGAGTGCCAAGTCACCGCCCATCTGCTGATCCCAGGCTTCACCTACACCGGCCTTACGAAAGTACGGGGCATCGCGGCGAAGCCGCCCGGCGCTTGGACCTCTGAACAGGTCGTCGATTTCATGCTCGAAAGCATGCGACGGGGAGAGTTCTACATCCTTTGTCCCGACAACGACGTCTCGCGTGCTCTGGACGAAAGGCGGATCCGATGGGCGGCCGAGGATATCATCGAAAATCGTCCGCCGCTTTCCCGATGGCATCCGGACTTCAACGATGCTTTCGAGCGTTTCATGAAGGCGGATTGATGTAGTTTTAGCAGAGTCGAATCTATCGGGCATCCTTGCTGCCTCCAAAATGTAACGTTATATCCTCATGCCTCGATCACACCGGACAGGCTCCATGGCGACGAACGCGGACCACGACCATAACCATTCGCAGGCGCACCCTCATGCCCCGCCAGCGCGGGTCACCAGCCCGCTGGCGCGCGGGCTGGCGTTCCGGCTCGCCTGGGCCGGCGGCGTGTCGGCGCTGCTGTGGCTGGGCGTCGTCTGGGCGCTGCAATGAGCGTCATGGGCGCGGCCGTCACGGTCGAGGATCTGACCGTCGCCTATGAGCGGCATCCGGCGATCCATCATATCCGCGGGCAGTTCGCCGCTGGCTCGCTGACCGCGATCGTCGGGCCGAACGGCGCCGGCAAGAGCACGCTGGTCAAGGCGATCGCCGGCACGATCCGGCCCGCCGGCGGCCGCATCCGGCGCGATCCGGCCGGGCCGGCCAGTCTCGCCTATCTGCCGCAGCAGTCGGAGATCGAGCGCAGCTTTCCGATCACCGTGCTGGACACGGTCATGCTCGGCGCCTGGCGCCGCATCGGCTGGCACCGGGCGGCGGGCAAGGCCGAGATGGAGGCGGCGCTGGCGGCGCTCGACGCGGTCGGCCTGGCGCATTTCGAGCAGCGCGGCGTCTCGACGCTCTCAGCCGGCCAGTTCCAGCGCGTGCTGTTCGCGCGCCTGATGGTGCAGAACGCGCCGCTGATCCTGCTCGACGAGCCGTTCACCGCGCTCGATACCAAGACGACGCGCGACCTGCTCGCCCTGGTCGAGCGCTGGCATGGCGAGGGCCGCACCATCATCGCCGTGCTGCACGACTTCGACCAGGTCCGGGCCCATTTCCCCGACAGCCTGCTGCTGGCGCGCGAGCTGGTCGCCTGGGGCCCGACCGAGGCTGTCATGAACGCCGACAATCTGCTGGCCGCGCGCCGCATCTCGGAGGCCTGGGACGAGAACGCCCTCGCCTGCCACGCGGCCGCCGATGCGGTCGGGATGCGCGCCTGATGCTGTATGATTATCTGGCCGGACCCTTCGTCGAATTCCCGTTCTTGCGCCGCGCGCTGGTCGGCGCCATCGCGCTGGCCTTGGGCTGCGGCCCGATCGGCACGCTGCTGGTGTTGCGCCGGATGAGCCTGATGGGCGACGCCATGAGCCATGCCGTGCTCCCGGGGGCGGCGATCGGCTTCATGTTCGCGGGCCTGTCGCTGCCGGCGATGAGCCTCGGTGGGCTCGGCGCCGGCTTGCTGGTGGCGCTGCTCGCCGGCATCGTCACGCGCCTCACGCCGTTGCGCGAGGATGCCAGTTTCGCCGCCTTCTACCTGATGTCGCTGGCGCTGGGCGTGCTGATCGTCTCGACCCATGGCAGCAGCATCGACCTGCTGCATGTGCTGTTCGGCACGATCCTGGCGGTCGACGATACCGCGCTGATCCTGGTCGCCGGCATCACCACCGTGACCCTGGTGGCGCTGGCCTTGCTCTATCGGCCCTTGGTGCTGGACGCGTTCGATCCGGGCTTCCTGCGCTCGGTCGGCGTGCCGGGCGGCACGATCCACGCGCTGTTCCTGACCCTGGTCGTGCTCAATCTGGTCGCGGGCTTCCAGGCGCTGGGCACGCTGATGGCGGTCGGCTTGATGATGCTGCCGGCGGCGGCCGCCCGGTTCTGGGCGCGCGAGATCTGGTCCTTGGCCGCCGTGTCGAGCCTGCTGGCCGCATTGTCCGGCTATGTCGGGCTGCTGGTGTCCTACCATGCCGACCTGCCGTCCGGCCCGGCGATCATCCTGACCGCCGGCGTGCTGTATCTCATCTCAGTCGGCCTCGGCCGGCGCGATTCGATCCGCACGCGCTATTTCGTGAAATCGCATCTGGCGGCATGAGCGTCCGGATCCGACCGGCCACGCCGGACGACGCCGCGGCGATCGCCCGGCTGCATCTCCGGACCCACCGCGCGACCTATGCGCCGCTGATCGACGGACCGTATCAGGCGCCGCCGTTCAGCCGGCGCCTGGCGGACTGGCGCTCGATGCTGGATGGCCCCGGGCTGAGTTTCGTCGCGACCGAAGACGATGTGATCGTGGGTTTCATCCATGCCGGGGGCGAGCGGATCGAGCCGCTGCATGTGGCGCCGTCGCACCATCGGCGCGGCCTGGGTCGTGCGCTGCTGCTGCAGGTGCTGGACGGGCTGCGCGCACGCGGGGTCCCGTCGGCGATCTTCAACGTGTTCGAGCCGAACGCCCGCGCGATCGCGTTCTACGAGGCGCTGGGCGCGCAGCGGGTCGGCATCGAGACGATGACCGACGCGCCGGTGCCGTATCAGGATGTCGTGTTCCGGATCGGGACAGCCGCTACTTAGCCGCCTCCGCCGCGTGCGGCATCGCCTGGCCGCACTGGGGACAGGTGCCGCCGGCCAGCGCCTGGTCGACGATCGCCTCGGCGTCGCGACGCGGCAGTCCCAGGTCGGCGCCCAGCTGCTCCATCGCTTCGGCGTCCTGCTGGTGCATCTGGCCGCCGGCGACGCCGGCGCGCAGCAGCGAGCGATATTGCTCGCGCCGCATGCGGAGCTGGTCCATGAAACTGACGGTCAGCAGGCCGGAGAACAGGGCGAGGGTACAGACGCCGACGATGGCGACGAAGCCGCCGAACACCTTGCCTGCGACCGTGACCGGGACCATGTCGCCATAGCCGACCGTGGTCAGCGTGACCAGCGCCCACCAGATCGCGGCCGGGATCGAGCTGAACACCTCGGGCTGGGCGTCGCTTTCCAGCATATACATGATGCTGCCGCTCATGATCAGCGTGATGACCAGCATGAACAGCACGGCGCCGATCGATTGCGCCTCTTCGCGGAAGACATCCCAGACCATGGTGAAGGCGGTCGAATGGCGCGTCAGCTTCAGCATGCGCAGCAGCCGCAGCAGCCGCAGCACGCGCAGATCGTCGGCGCCGAGCATGCCCAGGATCGCCGGCAGGATCGCGATCAGGTCGACCAGCGCGAACGGCTGGCTGGCATAGCGCAGCCGGCCGGCCAATGGCGCCTGGAACTTGCCCGACACGCGATCGGGCGCGCTCCACACCCGCAGCATATATTCGACCGTGAACACGGCGGTCGAGACCTGCTCGATCCACCAGAAGGTCTCGAAATGCCGGAGGCGCAGGCTTTCGACCGACTCGAGCACGACCGACGAGACATTGACGACGATCAGCAGGCCGACGAAGCCGCTGATCAGCCGCGCCGCCAGGTTCGACGGCAGGTCATGGTCGAACAGGGCGTTGACCCGTTGGCGTAAGCTTCGCATCGAGCGCTTGGCGCCTTCTTGAAAGTTTGCTCCCGGGCCAGAGCCTAGCGCAGACCGGCGCCGCTGCCCAATCCTAAGGCTGGCGCGCGCCCGCGGCACAGGCGTTGCCGCGCGCGAATTCCCGCAAGGCCGGGGGCAGGCCGCCCAGATCGCCGCCCGGGCTGGGCCGGGTCACGCTCGGCAGCACATGCGGGTCCTGGATCGGGCCGGAAAGCCGGACCGGGACGTCGAGCGCGAAGCTGCCGGTGGTCGCGGATTCGGTCGCGAAGGTGACGTCGATCGTATTGCGCCTCAGATCGAGCGTGCCGTCGCCGATCAGCGTGCCGTCGGAGGTCTGCAGCCGCAGCGGCGCCATGCGGCCGATGCCGGCATTGAGATCGACCACGCCCAGCAGGCATCGAACCTGGGCGGCGCCCTCGGCCTTGCCGAACAGCAGGCGCATGTCGGTCGCGGCCTCTTCGACCAGATTGCGCGCGATGGTGCCGCTCTGCATCGACAGCACGAGCGCGCCGGTGGCGTTGCGGCCGGCGTCGCTCGCCTTGACGGCCGTGCCGGCGACGCCGGCGCGGAGGTCGACCGTGCCGGTGATCGGCAGCGATCCGAGACCGAGCAGGCGGGAGAGCTGGGCCGGATCGGCGCCGGCGAGCGATCCGTCGAACCGTGCCGCGGCGGCATCGCCCGTGGTGTTCTTGATCGACACATCGAGCCGGCCGGTCCCGCCGGCAAAGCGCAGGGTCAACGGTTCGAGGCTGAAGGCACCCGGCGCCAGCTTGACCGTGAGATCGACATCGTCCGCCCGCAATTCGCCGTCGGTGACGCGGTGGGCCGCGATATGGCCATCCAGGATCGTGCCGGGGGCATCGTCGATGCGCAGCAGGGTTTCGCCGGATTTGTCCTGGCCGCCGAGCTTTGCCAGATCGAGCGCGGCGAAATCGGCATCGAGCGTGAAGGCGTCGGGCGCATGGCGCGGACCTTCCCGCAGTTCGGCGGTCAACTGAAACGGCTCGGCGCTGAGCGTGCCCTTGGCCTCGGTCAGTTTCCATAGGTTGTCGTCGCGCGACAGGCCGCCGACCAGAGTGAACGGCATCGCGGCCCGGCCGGCGACGCCGGCGATCGCGAGCAGCCGGTCGGGGCTCGATGCCTTGATCGAGAGCGCGCCGGCGATGCCGTCGGCGGCGAGCGGCTTGGTCAAGGTCCCGGTGAAATCCAGCTGCGTGTCGCCGCTCGCCATATGGATCCAGGCGTCGAACGGCGTGCCGGCCCGGTGCAACTGGTCGAACGATCCCAGCGGCGCGTCGAGCCGGATCGGAAAGCCGTTGTAGCTGCCGGTCGCGGCGAGCGTGACCGGCTGATCCGACGCGGCGGCGGTAATGGTCGCCTCGTCCAGGCGGATCTGCAGATGCTTGCCGTTGGAGGTATGGATCCCGATGGTCGTGCCCTGCAGCCGCGCGTCGAGCAGGGTCGGAAAGCCGGGACGCGGATCGCCGCGCGGCTTGTCGGCGCCGAAATGCCAATTGGGCCGGCCATCGGCGCCATGGTCCAACGCGATCTCGACGTCCGTGATCGACAGGTGGCGCAGCGTCGGCCCGTGGCCGAGCAGCGCCCAGGCGACCAGCGACCAGGGGGCGATCTCGGCATCCAGGCGGCCGAGCTTGAGCAGCGGCTGCGGGCCGCCCTCCGGCGCATTGCCGATCACGAGGTCGGCCAAGGCGACCGTGATCGACGTCCCGAAACCGACGCGCAACGTGCCGATCGTGACCGGGCGGCCCAGCGCGCGCGCCTCGTGCGCCGCGGCCCGCCGGGCCAGATCGAACGGCCCGAGCGTGACCAGCGCCGCGATGCCCAGCACCGCCAGCAACAGGACCAGGCCGAAGCCATAGGCGAGCGCGCGACGAAGGGTCAGGGTCCGGCTCCGCTTTTGTCATGGACCAGGCCATGGATGAAACCGAGCTTGCGCACCACGCCGGGGGTCAGCACGAACGGATAGAGATCCGGCTGGCCCATCGAGCGGTTCAGGCTATTGACCGCGAACACCAGCGGCAACCAGGCCTCGACCAGACGCTGGATGTCCCCGGCGCCGTACGGGTCGAAATCGAGCCCGGCGGCCAGCGCGCCGTCGGCGATCCAGGGACCGATCCTGAGCCCGAAGGCGGCGCCCATTTCCAGGGTATCGACGATATGCAGGTAATGCGCCCAGGTCTCGGCGAAATCCTCCCAGGGATGGGAACTGGCATAGGCGCTGATGAAATGCTGCTGCCAGTCGGGCGGAGCGCCTTGCGCGTAATGGCGCTGCAAAGCCTGGTCGTAATCCTGGCTGTCGTCGCCGAACAGGTCCCGGAAGGCGTCGAGCCGGCCGCCGTCGCGCACCAGCACGTCCCAGTAATAATGCCCGACCTCGTGACGGAAGTGGCCCAGCAGCGTGCGATAGGATTCGCCCATCTGCTGGCGCATCCGCTCGCGCTCGGCATCGTCGGCTTCGCTCAGCGCCAGGGTGATCAGGCCGTTTTCATGGCCGGTCATCACCTTGGGCGCCTGGGGCGCCACGGCCAGGAACTCGAACCCCAGGCCGTGGGCCGGATCGTCGGCGCGGTTGGCGAGCGGCAGGCCCAGGCGCAGCAATGAATAAATCAGGCGATGCTTGGCGCTCTCGAGCTTTTGCCAATGCGGCAGATTTTCCGGCAGGCTGATGTCGGGGATGATCAGATTATGCCGGCAGGCGACGCACAGCGCCTCGTCCGACGGTTCGGGAATCAGCCAGTTGCAGGCGCCCAGGCCGGCATTGGCGCAGAAGCGGAAGCGGTCGGCCGCATCGGCCGCGAGCGCGATCCAGCCGGCCCCGTCCGGCTCGAGCGCCGACAGGCTCGTCTCGACGGCCAGGAAGCCCAGCCGGTGGCCGCAGGTCTCACAATGGTCGTTCTCGAAATAGACCAGCTGACCGCAATGCTGGCACTTGAACAGCTTCATGCCTCGACCGACTCCCGTTGGACGTTCTCGGACGCTTGGGCGACCCGGATGCAGATCTCGACCGCCTCGTGCAGGGTACGGGTGTAATAATCGGCGCCCACCTCCGCTCGCACGGCGGGATTCGGCATCGACGGATCCTCGCTCGGCCACATGCCGACTACGATCGGCGTCGTCGGCATGCGCTGGCGCAACCGCTGCAGCAGGTAGCGCAGGTGGGCGTGCTTGCCGCTGATGTCGAGATAGGACACGCAGACCATCGCGACCTGTCCGGTCTCCAGCAGATTGATATTGCCGCGGGTCGCCGCCTCGTAGGGCGCGATGCGGGCGCCGATGCCGTGCTTGCTCAGCAGTTGGCACAGCATGGCGGCAACCGCCTCGTCGAGCAGGCCGCGCCCGGCGACGCACAGCACCGGCGTCGGCCCGCGCCAGGCGGACGACAGGTTGTCCGAGGGCCCGAGCATGCCGGACGGCTGGGTGTTCGGCACGGCGCGTTCGTCGCGCGACAGACCCGCCACGTCTTCGGCCTGCTCGGTCGGCGGCTTCTTGTCGAGATGGCCCGCCAGGTCCTCGACCAGCTCGCGGATCGTGTCCTTGATTCGCCCCAGCTGCTCGGCCGACAGCGCGCCGCGCTGAGCATCGACCGCGGCCAGTTCCAGGCCCGGCAGCGCGACATCGTCATAGTAGGACGTCAGCGAGCGTTCCTTCAGCAGATGCTCGGCATGGTCGCGCGCCTCATCCTGATCGCCGGCCAGCATGCGCTGGTAGAAGCTTTCGACCGGGGTCAGCGCCGGCCGGTCGCCCAGCATGATGTCGAGGAATTCCAGCTGATCGACATGGCGGCCGAGCACGACCAGGCACAGCGTCAGCGGCGTCGACAGGATCAGCCCGATCGGCCCCCAGAGCCAGGACCAGAAGATCGCGGCGACCACGACCGAGATCGGCGACAGGCCGGTGCTATGGCCGTACAGCAGCGGCTCGATCAGCTGTCCGGCGGTCGCCTCGACCACGAAGAACAGCCCGCCGGTCCACAGCACCATCGACCAGCCGGGATCGACCGCGGCCGCCAGCGCCATCGGGAACAGTGCCGCGATGATCGCACCGACATAGGGCACGAAGCGCAGCAGCGCGCCCAGCACGCCCCACAGCAGCGGGCTGGGCACGCCGATCAGGAACAGCCCGACCGCGATGATGGCGCCGAACGCCGTATTGATGCCGAGCTGGGTCAGGAAATAGCGCGACAGCCGGCGGCCGCCGTCGTCCAGCGCCACGGTCGTGCGGCGCAGATCGCTCGACCCGAACAGCCGGATCAGCCGGTCGCGCAGATCGTCCTGCTGCAGCAGGACGAAGATCGCGACGACGATGACGATGGCGACCGTGCCGAGCGGCGACAGGATCGGCGACAGGAAGCGCTCGGCGAGTTCCAACGGCGAGGGGTCGGGCTGATGCACCTCGACCGGCAGCGGCTGCGGCCCGGCCTTGCTTGGCATGCGCGGCAGCAATTGCGCGGGTGCCGGTGCCCCGGGTTTGGCCGGCTTCTTCGCGCCGGTATCGCCATAGCCCAGCCGGCTGGCGACGCGGCCGATCTGATCGACCGCGTAGCTGCGCACGGTGCCGGCCTTGCTCTCGATCGTCTGGGCATATGTCGGCACATTGTCGGCGAGATCGGCGATCTGCGTGCCGATCAGGCCGCCGATCGCCAGGATCAGCCCGACCGCGGTCATGACGGCGAGCAGCACCGCCGGAATCCGCGCGAGCCGCAGCCGGCGCAGCAGGCCTACCAGCGGCGCCAACAGGATCGACAGCAGCACGGCGAGCGTCAGCGGGATCAGCACGTCGCGGGCGAAATAGAGCGCGGCCACGATGGCGAAGAACACGATCAGCGTCATCTGGCCTGACGCCATCGGCCGCTCGGGTCGCGCAACCTTCGCGCCCGGCAATTGCGTCAGCGGCGCGCTCTGAACCATGGGGCAACCTTCATCGGATAGGTCGGTCCCGGAACCGGGTGCGCGACGGGCTCCTTAACAACAGCTGCGGCAATTTGGCGTTCCGCTTGGTCAGGCGGTTTTACGCGCTCGCGCGACGACGAGCCCCAGCAGGATCGCCGGTGCCAGGGGTCCGAGCGGGACATGGGCCAGATAGGCGATCGGCATGGCCAGGCCGGAGATCAGCCAGACCGCGACGAAGCCGGTCTTCTCCCAGGACCGCAGACCGGTCCGTCGGATCTCGACCAGCAGCCAGGCGATGGCGATGGCGAGCGGCATCAGATCGTAGAACAGCACGACCGGTGCGGCGAACGGCAGGCCCGCGGCCAGGCCGGCAAAGCGCAGCGCCGGCGGCCGGTCCGAGGCCCAAAGCCAGCCGACGATGCCGGCCGCGGCGAGGGCGGCGACGGCCTGGACGCCGTAGGCGAGCACGACCGTCCCGCCCAGCACGCGCACGGCGGCGAAGCTGCTGACCGGGCCGGTGAAGGGCACGCGGCCATATTCGAACACGCGGCGGGTTTCGTCGGCATGGGACAGGAACGCGGTCCAGATCCCCGGCCCATAGGCGAGCGTCACGGCGCCGGCGAGCAGGGCCAGGGTGGCGGTGAAGCCGGCCAGCGCGCGCCAGCGCCGGCCGCAGACGAGCGCCACCGGCACCAGCAGCAGGAAATGCGGCTTGTAGGCGATCAGCGCCAGCAGACCGCCGCCCAAGGCCGGCCGGCGGTCGAGCGCCAGAGTGGCGCCGCCGAGCAGGCCCGCGGTCAGCAGCGCGTTCTGGCCCAGGCCCACGGTCCAGAACAGGCAGGGAAAGCTGGCGAACAGCAGGAAGTGCCGTCTGTCGGGCAGGATTTTGCGGATGGCGCCGTAGCCGAGCGCGGTCGTGCCGGTGACCCAGACGCCGAACGACACCAGATAGGGCAGGCGGGCCAGCCCCTGGCACAGCAGCAGAAAAACCGGTGGATAGAAGAAATAATAATAGGGCAGCGCCGGGTCGCCGAAGATCTCGCGGACGGCCGACTGGTGGATGTCCTGGTTATAGACCAGCGGCGCCAGCCCCAGATTGGCCAGGTCGCCGGCGGCGTAGAAGCTGATGAAATCGGTCGAGCTCGGCGTCTGCATCGGCCCGAAGATTCCGTAGGTCGTGAGCGCGATGATCAGGAAGACGAGCGATTCCAACAGGAACAGTGCCAGACCCAGCCGACGCAGCCGCGCTGCCGGCAGCCAGGCGCCGGATCGGAAATCGCCAACCCTCATCGGGCTGTCTCGGCGCGGGGACGAAGGACCCGGCCTGAAAAGACACGGCCATCGACTGTCTTCATCCAAGGGGTTTCCTTGGAGCCATTTGATTTGCTAGCTTGGGCGCTCATTTTTTCTGGGTGTGGTGGAGTTTCGATCATGTCGTTGGACGCATTGACCAAGACGGTCAAGGAAAAGGCCGCTCAGAACGTGTCGCTCGGCCATACCGTCCTGTTCGACCTGGGGGACGAGGGCGCGATCTTCTGGGACGGCACGCAGAACCCGGCGGTCATCTCGAACGAAAAGGCCGAGGCGGAGACGACCTTGAAATTGTCGGCGGCCTCGCTGCAGAAGATGCTCGACGGCGGCATGAACGCGACGCTCGCGTACATGACCGGTTCGCTCAAGATCAGCGGCTCGATGGGCGTGGCGCTCAAGATCAATTCGCTGATGGAAGACTGAGGTTCAATGGACCGAACCGCGCGGGGGATCCTGCCGGGTCATGATCGGCGTCGCCTGGTGATGCACCAAGCGCCATAGGCCGTTCTCGAGCACGAACAGGTTGCTGGCGGCCAGGCTGCCGCCGTCCAGCTCCTCCTCGCAGGTGACCAGCGCCAGACCGTCATAGACCGTCGCATCCTCTTCGTAGCACAGGATCTGCGGCGGTCGCGGCCCGGTCAGGATGGCGCGCCAGCTCTGCAGCACCAGCGCGCGGCCATGCACCACGGGCCAGCCGGGGTGGATGCAGCTGACCGGCACGTCGCGCGCCCAGATCCGCTCCATCGCGGCCAGGTCGCGCGCGCCGATCGCGCGGTAGAATTCTAGGTTCTGGCTGAGCGCGGCGTCGGAATTCGTCATCGGTCCCTCCGGAAGCCTCCGTCCCTTCTAGCAGATCCGGCGCGGGTTGGTCTCTCCGCGTCGGCGATGTCTTCATCGATCAATCGCCGAAATCGCCCCGCGTCGATATCGGGGCCAGGATCGTCCGGTGGCAGGGGACGATAATACATCGCTAAAATTCGACTAATATGCCATCCGGATGAATCTTGAATCTACCCCCGATGGAGCGCAACTCTACCTTTGATGGGCGGTATTCCTGTCGTTCATCGAAGGGGGAATGCATCATGCGTGAAGCCGTCGTCGTCCTGGCCGCGGTTGCGGTTCTGGCCCTCTCCGAGACGCAGAGCCATGCCGACGAACCGGTTCCGACCGAAGTCCGGACGCTGTGTTCGTCCGAAGCGCATTTCTATGCGGACGCGATCTTCTCGTTCCAGATGCAGCACCAGGCGGCCCTCGATGCCGCGATCGGCGCCCGGCAATCGGCGCCGATGTTCGATCTCGATCGCTCGATCGAGGCAACCCTGTCGCAGACGCCGGCCCGCGGTCTCGCCAAGGCCTGGCGCGCGAAGGCGGTTCAGGCGGTCTATACCCAGCCGCAATTCGTCGTCTGGTCGCCGGATGAAGCCAGCAGGCTGGTCTATGGCGACTGCCTGGGCGCCAATCTCAAGACGCATCCGCCGCAGCCGCATTAAGGTCGGCCACGGCCAAGCTTCCGCTTGCGGCGGAAAGCCTCCGGTGTTCCATTCGGACCGGGATGTTTCGAAAGGGGGCCGGGTTGGCCGAACGAAGCGAGGCGGCCGTCCTCGGCATGGCGCCGTTCATGGTCCGCCGGGTCGATACCCGGTGCGCGGGCGTCGCTTAGCCATGCCTTACAGCACCGATCCGAACGACTACCAGCGCGTGCCGGCCAAGGTCGCGGCCATGGCCAAGGATTTTTCGCCGGGTCACAGCACCGGCGAGCATGCCCATGAGCGGGCGCAGCTGGTCTATGCCGTGTCGGGCGTGATGCGGGTGACGACGCGCGACGGCACTTGGGTCGTGCCGACCCATCGGGCGGTCTGGGTCCCGCCGGGCGAGCCGCACGCGATCCGCATGTCGGGCGCTGTCGCCATGCGCACGCTTTATATCGCCCGGGACGCGACCCAGGGCTTGCCGACCCGCTGCGGCGTGATCGAGGTGGCGCCGCTGCTGCGCGAGCTGATCCTGGCCGCGACCGACCATCCGCCCAACCAGCCCGACCCGACCGGCCGCGCGGCGCTGATCGCGGCCCTGGTGCTGGTCGAGCTGAAATCCATGCCGGTCGTGCCGCTGCACGCGCCACTGCCGCGCGACCCGCGGCTGCTCCAGATCTGCCAGGCGCTGATCGACGATCCGGCGCGTGACGAGGGGCTCGAGGTCTGGGCCGAGCTGGTTGGGGCCTCGGCCCGCACGCTCGCCCGCCTGTTCCGGACCGAGACCGGCATGAGCTTCGGCAGCTGGCGCCAGCAGGTCCGCCTGATCGAGGCGCTGGCCCGGCTGGCCGAGGGCCAGTCGGTGACGCTCGTCGCCCAGGATCTGGGCTATGACAGTCCCAGCGCGTTTACCGCCATGTTCCGCCGCACGCTGGGCCAGACGCCCAGCCGGTATTTCGGGCGGGGCTGAGGGGAGATGCCCAGGCTAAACCAGGCCGGCGCGGGTCGACCGCGCGTCGATCCGGGCGATGCAGGTATCGAATCCGGGCGGTACGGCGCCGAAGGCCTGGCCATAGTTCGGCGCCGCGACGCCTTCCGGGAATTTGTTCGCCCGAAACCAGGCGATGTTCATGGTCGGGTCCTGCAGCAGCGCGCGCACGAGCGGGCGGTTGCCGTCGTTCATATAATAGACCCAGTGATTGAGAAACGCCGCCGGGTGCAGGTCGCTGTCCTTGAAGCCGGACACGGTATAATGCTGGCCATTGGGTGCTTCGGCCAGCCAGGCGATAGCGTTGGGATGGTCGATCTGGATGTCCAGCCAGTTACCGCCGGCGAACAGCCCTTCGCGTCCGATGACCAGGGCGACGGAAGTATTGTTGGGTCGATAGGGGTGGCAGAACATCTCGGCGCCGATCGAGAGAACCTTGTCTTCACGGTTGGCGAGATTGAGAATGTCGAAGGATCGACCACGCAAGGTCGCGGTCGCATCGACGCAATATTCGGCACCGCCCAGGAACACCAGCCGGTTGATCGTTTTGTCGTCGCGGCCGGGCACGAGATGTCCGATCGACTGGCTGGTCAGGCGCGTGCCCAGGCTATGGGCCAGCAGATCGATCGTGATGCCCTGGGCGCCGATATATTTGAGGATCGTCGCCAAAGCCTTGCTGGCGAGCGGCACGACGTCGAGCGCCGCATATTGATAGGCATCATCCCAGCAGGCGTCGGCATATTGGGAAAAATCGTCTTCCGAGACCCAGGCGAAGGCGAGCGCGATGTCGGCCAACGGCAGCGTTCCGGCATCGTCGCATTCGCCGACCAGAGGCAACCAGCTGTTGTGAGGGTCGATCGGGGCGGGCGGCGTTCCGAACAGCTGGCCGGGCACGCCATAGACCAGGCCGAACGGATCGTCGGCGATGGTGCCCACCGTGCCGGTCGGGTCGAAATCATAGCCATGGACCATGACCACGATGCGCCGCTTGCCTTCCAACCATCGATCCAGGGCCGCGCCGAGCGCCGGGCTGGCGATCCCGTCGTAAGCGGCAGTCTTGGCAAACGCCTGCAGGACCGGTTGGCTGGTGCTGTCCAAATAAAGATTGTCGGACGCGGTCTGATAGCTGGCGCTGTCGGGTGCGCCAGCGAAAGTGGGAGTCCAGATCAGCTTGAGCATGGTCGATTTCCATCCGTCGAGTCGAACGGTCTAGAAAATTGCGACACTTCTTTTAATTGAAAAATATCCAGAATTCAACCCGTCGGTCGCGGCCGATGCGACTACCCCCGCTTTGTCCACCCCGGCACCGGAAACACCGGCTTTGCCTCGGCCGAGGCCGCCGGCAGGATCACGACCGGCTTCTGGTCGCGGTTCTGGATCGCGGCGGAGCCCACGCCGTTGTTCTGGCCCTTGGCGTCGAAGCTGATCGCATCGCCGAGCATCATATGCTTCTGGATATGGGTCGTCCTGAGCGCCGCCAGCAGCGCGGCCGGATCGGCGGAGCCGGCGCGCTTGAACGCGTCGGCGGCGATCAGCAGGGCTTCGAAGGTGAATCCCACGTTGAACGCATAGGGCTCGAACGGATCGTTCGGGAATTGCGCCTTGAACGCGGCCTCGACCTGCTGCGCCATCTCGCTCTTCGGGTCGTACCAGGGCACGGCGGTGATCGCATAGTCGGCGTATTTGCCCAGCGCCTTGTAGAATTGCTCGTCATACATGCCGGGGCTGCCCGGGCTGATCAGGCCCATCGGCTCCCAGCGCTGGCGGACCATCTCGCGCACCATCATGATCGCGTCCTTGGAGCGCGTGGTCACGAGCGCAAGGTCGGCGCCGGTCGCTTTGGCCTTGGAGACCTCGACCGCCAGGTCCTGGGCGTTCGGATCGTAGGAAATGCTCTCGACCAGTTTGAACGGCATGTCGAGCCCGGGCAGGATGGCGTCGATCGCTGCCTTGTTGGCCTGGCCGAACGTGTCGTTGGCATAGAGGAACACGGCGGTCTTGGGCGTGGTGCCGCTCGCCTGGAACAGGTCCTTCATCAGCACCAGCCCGTTCTTCACCAGCGCGCCGCTGGTCGGGAAGTTGCGGAACACGGTCTTGTAGCCCTGCTCGGTGATCGGCGGGGCGGAGGCGACATTGATCACCAGCGGCACGCCATGCTGCTCGCACACCTGCAAGGCGGCGATGGTCTGGCCGCTGTCGAACGCGCCGACGATCACGTTGGCGCCGTCCTGGATCAGCTTCTCCGTCCGCGCGCGGGCGACATCGACGCTCGATTCCGTGTCGGCGTTCATCAGCGCGATCTGGATGCCCATGCCGGCCAGCAGCTTGGGCGCGATGTCGGCGCCGCGCTGGCAGGCCTGGCCGGCCTGGGCCAGCAGGCCCGAGCGCGGCAGCAGCACGCCGACCTTGAGCGCCGTCGTCTCGGCCCGGACGATGGCCGGCGCCGCCAGCTTCAGCGTGCCGAGTGCGCCCAGCGCCGCTACGCCGCCGCTGAACCGGCGGCGCGTGATCATCCTGTCGGTCATGGCTTCACATCCTTGGCGGCCTGATCGACGAACGTCTCGTCGTAGGTTTTGGAAAGATCGATCGTCGCGGCCTTGACCTTGTCGTCGAACACCTGCAGCACCTTCAGCGTATTGGCGGCGGCGGCCGGGTCGAACTTGCCGTCGGGCGAATAGATCTCGAGCGAGTTCTTGATCGCGGTCGTATAGAGACCCTTGTTGCCGCCCTGATATTCCGGCGGCATCAGGCCGGCGATCTCATCGGGCGAATGGCCATGGATCCAGCGCAAGCCGCGCACGAAGGCGTCGACCAGCGCCTGGACCGTCTTCGGATTGGCCTTGATGAAGTCGGGCTTCATATAGAGCACGGCGGCCGGCGAGGCGCCGCCATAGACCGCATTCGAGCCTGCGGCCGTCCGGCTGTCGGCGACGATCTGCACGTCGCCGGCACTCTCCAGCTCGCTCATGACCGGGTCGGTGTTCGAGATGGCGTCGAGCTGGCCATGGCGCATGGCGGCCACGGCCGAGGCGCCGCCGCCGACGCCGATGAAGCTCGCGTCCTCCGGCTTCAGCCCGGCCTTGATCATCAGATAGCTGACCATGAAATTGGTCGAGGAGCCGGGCGCGGTCACGCCGATCTTCATGCCGGCCAGGTCCTTGATCGTGTGGTATTCGGCCATCTTGGACTTGGCGATGCCGAGCGCGATGCCGGGATAGCGGCCCAGATCGACCACGGCGACCAGCGGCTTGCCCTGGGCCTGCATCTGGATCGTATGCTCGTACGAGCCGGTGGTGATGTCGACGCTGCCGCCGATCTGAGCCTGCAGGCTCTGCGAGCCGCCGGCGAAGTCCGAGATCTCGACGTTCAGGCCGGCATCCTTGAAATAGCCCAGCCGCTCGACCACGGTCAGCGGCAGGTAATACAGCAGCGCCTTGCCGCCGACCGACAGCTTCAGGTCGGGCTTCTCCACGTCGGCCGCGCGGCCCGGGCCGGCCGCCATCAGCGCCATGATCCCCAGCGCCAAGCCCGTCTTGATGTTCATCGCGTTTCCTCCCCAGGTTTTTTTGTTACGCCGCATCGGGCTGCCCGCCCGCGTCGGGGCGCCAGACCAGGAAACGGGCTTCGATCAGGCTGACCACCGCATCGACCGCGATGACGAAGAGGGTCAGGATCAGCATGCCCGAGAACACGCCGACCGTATCGAACACGCCCTCGGCCTGGTGAATCCGGTAGCCCAGGCCGGCGGCCGAGCCCAGATATTCGCCGACGACCGCGCCGACGAGCGCGAAGCCCACGGCGGTATGCAGGCTGGAAAACACCCAGGACATTGCCGAGGGCAGATAGACGCTGGTCAGCAGCTGCCGGCGCGACGCGCCCAGCATGCGGGCATTGGCCAGCACGACGGGGCTCACTTCCTTGATGCCCTGGTAGACGTTGAAGAACACGATGAAGAATACCAGGCTGACGCCGAGCGCGACCTTGGACCAGATGCCGAGGCCGAACCACAGCGCGAAGATCGGGGCCAGCACCACGCGCGGCAAGGCGTTAGCCGCCTTGATATAGGGATCGAGCACCAGCGAGGCGAGCGGCGCCAGGCCCAGCCAAAAGCCCACCACGATGCCGCCGACCGTGCCGATGGCGAAGGCGAGCAGGGTCTCGATCGTGGTCACCCACAGATGCCGGTAGATCTCGACCGTGCCGAGATCGTGCCAGGTGCGGGCGATCACATCGATCGGCGTCGCGAAGAAGAACGGGTCGAGCAAGCCGAAGCGGCCGCCCAGATGCCAGAATCCCAGCAGGGCGATCAGCACGCCGGCACGTAGGCCGAACAGGGCGAGGCGGCCGATACGGGGCTCAGCCACGGCGCGCCTGCTCGTAGGATTTCAGCACCTCGGCCTTGAGGTCGTTCCAGATCCGTCGATGCAGATCGAGGAAGGCCGGGGTCAGCCGGATCTCCGACACGTCGCGCGGCCGGGGCAGGTCGATGACATATTCGCCGATGACGCGCGCGGCCGGGCCGGCCGACAGCAATAGCACCCGGTCGCTCAGCGAGATGGCTTCCTCCAGATCATGGGTGATGAACAGCACCGAGCGGCGCTGGGCCGCCCATAGCTCCAGCAGCTCGTTTTCCATCATCTGCCGGGTCTGGATGTCGAGCGCGGAAAACGGCTCGTCCATCAGCACGATTTCCGGATCCAGAATCAGCGTCTGGGCCAGCGCCACGCGCTTGCGCATGCCGCCGGACATCTGATGGGGATAATAGCCGCCGAAGCCTTGCAACCCGGTGCGGACCAGCCAGTCCTCGCCCATGTCGCGGGCCTCGACCGGGCTGGTGCCGCGATAGCGCAGGCCGGCGGTGACATTGTCGAGCGCGGTCGACCAGGGGAACAGGGCGTCGGCCTGGAACAGATATCCCGCCTTGCGATTGAGCCCGTCGAGCGGCGCGCCGAACGCCGACACGCTGCCCTCGCTCGGGCGCAGCAATCCGGCGGCCAGATTGAGCAGGGTCGACTTGCCGCAGCCGGTCGGGCCGACGACCGACACGAACTCGCCCTGGCCGATGGCGAGGCTGATCTCGCTCAGGGCGACGTAGCTCTGGCTTCCCCGTCGGCGTGCTGGGAAGCGGCTGGTGACGCGATCGAAACGCACGGCATCGGGTGCGTGCCGGTCGAACGCCCGCGGCGGGGCCAGCGGCAGACCGCTCATGCCGATCCGATCCGGCAAGCCGGTATTCGCGCCACGTGACCTCCCCCCAACCCTGTTCTTCGCCTTAGGCGACATCATCCCCAGACGGCGGCAGGATGCAATGGGGTATCGAGGGCGTGGAGGGTTACCTATACCTTTCCTGCCGCCACGGATCGCCCCGCGGGTGGTATCCCCGCGCCTCCCAGTATCCCGGCGCGTCGCGGTCGGTGAACCACAGGTGGCGCAGCCACTTGGCGGATTTCCAGAAATACAGCTGCGGGATGACCAGCCGCACCGGGCCGCCATGGGCGCGGGACAAGGGCTCGCCCTGCCAATGGGTCGCCAGCAGCGCGCCGTCGGCGACGAAATCGGCCAGCGGCACGGTCGTGCCATAGCTGTCGAAGCTGCGGATGCGCACGAAGCGCGCGGTCGGCAGCGGCTGGAGATAATCGACCAGAGCGCGGCCCGGAATGCCGCCCCAGTCATTGTCGTAGCGCGACCATTGGGTGACGCAGTGAATGTCGGAAATCGACCGGCTTGCGTCCAGCCGATGCAGCTCGTCCCAGCCCCAATCGAGCGGCCGGGCGACCAGGCCGCCGGCGGTCAGGCGCCAGTCGCGCCGGGTCAGGTTCGGCTGCGTGCCCAGGTCCAGCACCGGCCAATCCTGCACCAGGGTCTGGCCCGGCGGCAGGCGCCCACGCCCGGCCGGTTGCGGCACCAGCAGGCGACCCTCGGTCGCCCAGCGCATCTTGGTTTCGATCAGCTTGTCGCGGTTCATGCGACGGATATGGGCCGGCGGCGGCCCCGCTCAAAACACGATCGGGTGATCGGGCGGGTGATCGGGGCCGCCAGACGATCAGTTGACCGGAACGGCACCCAGGAAATCGAGCTTGCCGATCGGCACGCCGGCATGGCGCAGGATGTCGTAGGCGGTGGTGGCGTGGAAATAGAAGTTCGGCAGGCCAAAGCCCGCCAGGTAGTTGGCGCCGGTGAACTGCACCTCGCGACCGCCGAGCTTCAGGGTGATCGTCCGCGTCTCGGCGCCGTCGAACTGGGCGGCCGGGATCGCGCCGATGAAGTCGGACACCTTGGCGAGGCGCGCCTTCAACTCATCGAACGTCGTCTCGGTATCCGGAAATTTCGGGATCTCGACACCGGCCAGGCGGGCGCACATGCCCTTGGCATTGTCGGTCGCGACCTGGATCTGGCGCGCGAAGGCGAACATGTCCGGCGCCAGGCGATAGCCGATGAGCGTGGCCGGGTCGATCTTGCGCGCCTCGCAATGGGCGGCGGCTTTGTCGATCAGCACCGACAGGCTGGCCAGGATCTGCTGCACGGCCGGGACGGTCGCCTGGTGGATGGATAGGGACATCTGGGGTTTCCTCGAAAACGTTCGGTCTTGTTATGATGGGCATGGAAAACGCCGCCCGGATCGCTCCGGGCGGCGTTCAGATTAGCGCAACAGGGACGATTACGCCGCCTGCTGATCGATCACTTTCGGCTGAACCGTGCCGCTGACGATCTGGATGGTCCGGGGCTTCAAGGCTTCCGGCACTTCCCGCTTGAGATCGATCGACAGCAGACCGTTCTCCAGCGCCGCGTCGGTCACTTCGATATGGTCGGCCAGCTCGAAACGACGATCGAAGCCGCGCTGGGCGATGCCCTGGTGCAGATACTGCACGCCGTCCTTGGACTGGCGCTTGCCGACGACGATCAACTGATTCGGGCGTGCCGTGATCGAAATATCGTCGAGCGTGAAGCCGGCCACCGCGAGCGTGATGCGGTAGGTCTGCTCGCCGGTCTTTTCGATATTGTACGGGGGGTAGTTGTCGGCCGGGGCCGAAGCCTGGGATTCCTGAAGCAGGTTCAGGACGCGGTCGAAGCCGATGGCCGAGCGGTAGAGGGGCGCGAAGGCGAGAGCACTCATGATTCCATATCCTCTTCGAGAGCAACATGGGAGCGCAGACGGCCGCTGCGGGTCGTCCGCGCGCCTGGTAAATCCGGACCCCGTATGGGCATCCGAACGAGACTGAATTTGGGAAGGCGCGGCCCGGCTTCAAGAGAAAAAATCATCCACCGCGCTATTTTTCTCAGGCGAGCGCGGTGGCCACGGTGCTGGCGTCGGGCGCGTTCGGATCGCCCGGCGCCGTCTCCCAGCCCAGTTCGGGCAGGCTGACGATGCGATGGCCCGCCAGATCCTGGCGGCACACGATCGAGCGCTGTTCTTCCATATAGCTCAGCAGCCGGCGGGCGCGGCCGAGCGAGCGGCTGCCATAGGCGCGCGCGATGGTGCCGTCGGACGGGCAGGGCAGCCGGTCGAGCGCCGAGCGCGCCAGCAGCAGGAACACGCCCTGCACGTCGTCGGGCAGGCCGCCGGCAATGGCGAGCGCCTGCGCCCATTCCGGACTGTCGGCGGCCTCGGCACCGATGCCGGCGCGGGCGGTCGCGAGCCGCCGGCGGAACGCCGGGATGTCGAGCGGCTTGCCGCCCAGATTATGGATCCGGCAGCGCACCAGGAAATCCTGATACAGCACGGCGACCGAGCGGAACGCCGCATCCGGATCGGCCGCGACCTGGCGCAGCACCTCGTCCAGCTTGCGCAGGCTTTCGGCCTGTTCCTCCGGCGTCTCCGCGCGCGGCGCGGGCCGGCCGCGATCCGGCATCGGCGCGGGGCGGGACTGGGCCAGCTGGGTCAGGATATCCGGCGACGGGCTCGCCGGCGCGGCCCGGCGGATCATCGGCCGCAGCGGCTCCGGCGCCGGCGCGCGCAGGATCAATTCGCGCATGTCCTCCGACGCCGCCTGCGGCAGCGGCATCAGCTTCGGGCTCATGCCGCGCGTCGCGGTCTCGACCGGGCCGATCCGGATCGACAGCGGCCGGCGCGACATGGCCGGGCCCAGCGCGATGAAATGGCCGCGCTCCAGGTCGCGGAACATCTCGGCCTGGCGCCGCTCCATGCCCAACAGGTCGGCGGCGCGCGCCATGTCGATGTCGAGGAAGGTGCGGCCCATCAGGAAATTGGAGGCCTCGGCCGCGACATTCTTCGCGAGCTTGGCCAGGCGCTGGGTCGCGATCACGCCGGCGAGGCCGCGCTTGCGCCCGCGGCACATCAGGTTGGTCATGGCGCCGAGCGAGAGTTTGCGCGCCTCGTCCGACACCTCGCCGGCGGCGGCGGGGGCGAACAGCTGCGCCTCGTCGACCACGACCAGCATCGGGTACCAGAAATCGCGCTCGGCATCGAACAGCCCGCCCAGAAAGGCGGCGGCATGACGCATCTGCAGTTCGGTATCCAGGTTTTCCAGATTCAGCACGACCGACACGCGATGCTGGCGCACCCGCTCGGCCGCGCGCTGCAATCCGGCCTCGGTATGGGCGGCGGCATCGATCACCATATGGCCGTGCTTGTCGCCCAGGGTGACGAAATCGCCCTCGGGATCGATCACCGCCTGCTGCACCCAGGGGGCGCTCTGCTCCATCAGCCGGCGCAGCAGATGGGATTTGCCGGAGCCGGAATTGCCCTGCACCAACAAGCGGGTCGCCAGCAGCTCCTCCAGATCGAGCGTCGCCGCCGGACCCGCCGCGGTATTCCCCATGTCGATGGCAACCGTCATCCCGTACCCCGAAGCCTCCTGATCGTGTTCGGTGATCTATAGCGGATCCGGGGGGCGGGGCGGGAGTCTTGATCGTGCAGGGGCATCGTGCAGGGGCGGGGTGCGGGGAATTGTTGCGGCCGGCAGGCATACTATCCGATAGATTCTTATAGATATGGAACAAAAATATATAAATTACTATATACTATATAAAAACTATCAGATATTTATATGACACGTCCAAAAATGGAGATGCAAAATGACTGAGAAAGCGCTGGTAGTCCTTACTGGTAAAAGCCGCCAACGGCTGCTGGATGAGGGAGGTACGTCTGACTGGGCTTTAAAGCCCGCTGTCGTGCGCAACTTCGAGTATGTCGTGTGCGTTCGCCACGCGAACCCGCCGTATGACCCGGGTCCGGGCGCTCGCCCGGAGCCGCATGGCGCGGCGTTCCTCGTGGCGAAGATTGCTGATGTGCAGTTCACCTATCGAGACAAAGAGCGCGATCGGTTTATCGTGACCTTTTCAGCCATTGCCGATGTACTCGTCCCCGACTTTTGGGACGGTTCTCGCAATCCCGTGCGTTACATGGACGTGAGCGATATCAAGTCGCGGGGCATTGACTTCAGTGCCCTGAAGTTCAATCCGTTCGATCCGTCTCGGACAACTGACGCCGCGGCAGGTGTTGAACCCCTCACGATCCTCGCGGCCAAGTATGGCCTCGCGGCGAAGTTTGGCGTCTCGATCGACGCGATCGAGATCATCATTAAAGGCTAAGGTCGTGTTGGGCTTAGCAAGCGTCCTCGACCTGATCACGCGGGTCGAGGACGGCTGGCTCTCAGGAAAAACACCGTCTTGGAAATTAGAGTACAAGAATTCAGATCACCACTACGCCGCCCGCATCCGCCGCCGCTGCCGTACCGCCTGGGCCAGCGTCTCCAGCACCGTGATCGACGTCGCCCAATCGATGCAGCCGTCGGTGATGCTCTGGCCATAGGTGAGCGCCTGGCCCGGCACCAGATCCTGGCGGCCGGCCACCAGGTTGCTCTCGATCATGGTGCCGATGATGCGGCCGTCGCCGGCGGCCACTTGGGCCGCGACCGAGTCGATCACCATGGGCTGGTTTTCGGGCTTTTTGCCGCTGTTGGCGTGGCTGGTGTCGATCATGATGCGCGGGGTAAGGCCCGACTTGATCGCCTCGGCCGCGGCGGCCTCGACGCTTTCGGCATCGTAGTTCGGCAGCTTGCCGCCGCGCAGGATGACGTGGCAATCCTCGTTGCCGGTCGTGGCGGCGATGGCGGCGCGGCCTTCCTTGGTCACGGCCATGAAATGATGCGGTTCGGAGGCGGCGGTGACCGCGTCGATCGCGACCCGCACGCCGCCGTCCGTGCCGTTCTTGAAGCCGATCGGGCAACTCATGCCGGAGGCCAGCTCGCGATGCACCTGGCTTTCCGTGGTGCGCGCGCCGATGGCGCCCCAGGCGACCAGGTCGGCGATATATTGCGGCGAGATCGTATCCAGGAACTCGCAGCCGGCCGGCATGCCCATTCGATTGATGTCGAGCAGCAGGCCGCGCGCGACCCGCAAGCCTTCGTCGATCCGGAAGCTGCCGTCCAGGTCCGGGTCGTTGATCAGGCCCTTCCAGCCGACGGTCGTGCGCGGCTTCTCGAAATAGACCCGCATGACGATTTCAAGCGCGTCGCCCAGGCGTCGGCGCTCGCCCATCAGACGCTCGGCATAGTCGCGGGCCGCGACCGGGTCGTGGATCGAGCAGGGGCCGATCACCACGATCAGCCGGTCGTCGCGGCCGTGCAGGATCTCGTGCATCGTCGTCCGCGCTTCGGCGACGGTCCGGGTGACGGTGTCGCCGCGCGGCAACGCCCGGATCAGATCCTCGGGAGAAATCAGTGCGGTGATCTCGCGGATGCGCAGGTCGTCGGTTTTGTTCGTCACGTCAGGCTCCTGGTGGCAGACCACCCAGCGGGCATAAAAAAAAGCCGCCAGGTGACTGGCGGCTCTTCGGGTTTTCGCGTTCGTTCGTTTAGGTCACGCGCCCCTGATCCCGCCAGCGATGTAGCGGGGATAAAATCGGGCATAGGAGATCCGGGCGGCGTTCATGGTCGTGACGCTACGCACAGAGACCGCCGCCTGTCAATTATTTCGCCCAGCGCAGCACCAGCGGATCCAGCCGCTGGGCGATATCGAGCAATCCTGCGCGCGTGGCCGGATGCAGCGGAGCGATCGGGTCGCGCGGCGCGTCCGAGGCGATCACGCCGCCGGCCTGCATCAGCGCCTTGCAGGCCAGCAAGCCGCATTGCCGGTTCTCGTAATTGATCAGCGGCAGCCAGCGGTCGTAGCCGCGCTGGGCCGCCGCGCGGTCGCCGGCCAGGAAATCGCGCACGATCGGCGCCAGCCCGTCCGGGAAACCGCCGCCGGTCATGGATCCGGTCGCACCCGCGTCCAGGTCGGCCATCAGCGTGATCGCCTCTTCGCCGTCCCACGGACCCACGACATGGGCGCCGCCCTGGGCGATCAGGTCGCGCAGCTTGTTGGCGGCGAACGGGGTTTCGATCTTGAAATAGGCGACGGCTTCGACCTCGCGCGCCAGCTTGGCCAGGAACGCGGCCGACAAGGGGGTGCCGCTGACCGGCGCGTCCTGGATCATGATCGGGATGTCGATCGCGTCGGACACGGTGCGGAAGAACCGCTCGATGCCCGGCTCGGCCACCCGGATCGTCGCGCCATGATAGGGCGGCATGATCATGACCATGGCGGCACCCATGTCCTGCGCCTGGCGCGAACGCTCGGCGCAGAGCCGCGAGGAATAATGCGAGGTGGTGACGATGACCGGCACCCGGCCGGCGACATGCTCCAGGATTTCGCGCGCCAGGATCTGGCGCTCCTCGTCCGACAGCACGAACTGTTCGGAGAAATTCGCCAGGATGCACAGACCGTTCGAGCCGGCGTCGATCATGAAATCGACGCAGCGCTTCTGGCCGGCCAGGTCGAGGTTGCCGGCCGCGTCGAAGATGGTCGGCACGACCGGGAAGACGCCTTGGAAGCGGGGAGGACGGACGAATGGCGGCATGGGAATTTCCTCTCGGAGCTTTATGGTCTGGGCGCGCGCCCGATGTCCTGCGGAGGCCGGTCCCCGGGTGTAGCATTCCGGGCCGGCCCGCTTCCAGGGACATTATGTATGATGATAGGCCCCGTGCGTGGTGTCACAGCACAGCAGGCGCCGATCGGGCGGCAACCGGATCATCGTCCAGGCTCATCCGGATTTCCGGCCGGATGGCGAGCGCCAACACCGCGCCGACCAGCAGCAGCACGATCGAGCCGATGAAGGGCGCCGTCCAACTGCCGGTCTGGTCGATGATCAGGCCGAACAGGATCGGCGAGATGATGCCGGCCAGAGCCGACCCGGCGTTGATGATGCCGCTGGCGGTGCCGGCATAGGCCGGCGCGACATCCATCGGCACCAGCCAGATCGGCGCAATCGACATTTCGATGAAGAAGAACGCGCCGCTGAGCGCCAGGGTCATAATCGTCAGATCGTCGCTCGCCAGCACCGGCACCAGGCAGATCGCCGAGGCGACGAAGGTGCAGGAGATCAGTACCGAGCGGGATAGTTTCAGGCTGCCGGTGCGCTTGAAGATCCGATCGGCGAGGATCCCGCCCAGCGCATCGCCGGCGACGCCGGCGAAGAAGACGCCGGACACGAAGATCGACGAGCTCTTGATGTTGTAGCTGTAGGCATGCAGGAAAAAGCCGGGCAGCCAGGTGAAGTAGAGCCAACCGGTCCAGCCGTAGCAGAAATAGACCGCGAACGACGGACCGACCCGCTTCAACAGCCGGACCCAGGGGATCGGGCCTTGCTTCGCGGCGCTGGGCGCGATTTCGGACTGCGGCGGCAGACGTTCCAGTTCGGCGGCCGTCACGTCCGGATGCTCGCGCGGGTGGTCGCGGAAGATCGCGTACCAGAAGACCAACCAGACCGCTGTGCCGATGCCGACGATCACGAACGAGGTGCGCCAGTCGGTCAGCGTGATCAACAGCGCCACGACCGGCGGCGCCACGGCATTGCCGAACCGGGAAAAGGAATGGGTGACGCCCTGGACCATGCCGCGCTGGCTGACCGGGATCCAGTTGATGATCGCCCGAGCCATGGCCGGCAGGGCGGCGCCCTCGCCGATGCCGAGCGCGACGCGGACGGCGAACAGCGAGGCCAGGCTGCCGACGAAGCCGGTGGCGATCGTCGTCACCACCCAGATCGCGACGCAGCCCATCAGGGTCCAGCGCGGGCCGAACCTGTCGGCGATCACGCCGCCGATGACCTGAGTGATCAGGTAGCTGTAGGCGAAGGCGGAAAAGGCGATGCCGAGCTCGAGATTGCTGAGCTGCAGCTCCTTCTGGATGAAGGACGCCGCGGTCGAGAGGTTGACCCGGTCCAGGTACAGCAGGAAGCTCAGGCCGCACAGCAGTGCGAAGACCTTCGTCGTCACGCGGGGGCGCGGCATCGTCCTTCTCCCTGTTGAAACGTCACCCTGTATCGGGCGTTCTGTTTTCGGTTGCCGGCGTCGCTATTCGAGGATGTCGAACTGATCCAGGTCTTCGTCGGAGAGGGTCAGACCGAGGCCCGATAGCCCGCGCCCAGGCGGGCCGCGAGCAGGAAGGCCTGGGCCGTCGCCTCGACGTTCGCCCGGTTCAGGCCGGCGATATCGAACGCGGTGCCATGGGCCGGCGTGGCGATCGGCACGGGCAAGCCGCCCTGGACGGTGACGCCCCGTTCGAAACCCATCAGCTTGAGCGCGACCTGGCCCTGGTCGTGATACATGGTCACGACCGCATCCAGCAGGCCGTCGCGCGCCTTCAGGAAGATCGTATCGGCCGGGTAGGGGCCCTGGATCGCCAAGCCCTCGGCGTTCAGCTCGCGCGCCGCCGGCTCGATGATGTCGATCTCTTCGCGGCCACAGGTGCCGCCGTCGCCGCCATGGGGATTGAGCGCGGCCAGTCCGATGCGCGGCGCGGTGAAGCCGGCCTGGCGCAGCGTGCGCTCGGTCAGCTGCGCCGCGGCCTTGATCCGTGCGCGGGTCACCAGCTTCGTCACCTCGCCCAGCGGCACATGGCTGCTGATGCGCGAGGTCCACAGCGTGCCTAGCGTGTTGAATTCGCAGAAATAATTGGTCACGCCCAGGTAATCGGCGAAAAAATGCAGCTCGTCCTCGAACGCCATGCCGCCTTTCTTCAGCGCCTGCTTGTTGAGCGGCGCGAAGCAGATGGCATCGATGTCGCGGCGGATGACCGCGTCGAGGCACAGGGTAAGGGCGGTCCGGGCGCCGCGTCCGGCCGCGGCGGTCACCTGGCCGCGCACGACCTCGGCTTCGGCGACCGTGTCGGTGGCGAGGAACATCGGCACCTCGTCGGTGCTGGCGCGCGCGATGGCCCAGTCCTGGATCGGCCGCACCGTCGGGGCCAACTGCGCGATGCGCTGGCCCTCGGCCCAGACCCAGGGATCGCCGACCAGAACGACCGTGGCGGCGGCCAGAATGTCCGGACGCGTCAGCAGCTTGGCGACCAGCTCGGGTCCAATGCCGGAGGCGTCTCCAAAGGTGACCGCGACGATAGGTTTGGCGGATGGGGTCATTTTGGGCTCACTCCCTGGCCACACGCCTTCCGCACCAGGGGTGGCGGGGCCGCAGTCCTGCATTAGGGAGAGTATCGCCGAGCCTGGGTCCCGGCGGCTAATCGGAAGATGACATCATGCGATCACGTTTTCGGATCGTAGACTCGGCGTGCCCAGCCGATGTGCCGTGCCGCGCAGCATCGACATCAGGCATTCCATCGCGGGATCGATCGGCCGGTCGGCGACTGTGATCAGGCCGCACGGCTCCATCCCGGCCGGCAGCGCGACCGGCAGTTCGGCCAGTGTGCCCAGCGCGATGAAATAGTTGGCGATGCTGTCCGGCACGACGCCGATCATGCCGGTCTGCGCCAGCAGGCTCGCGGTCGCCAGCATCGACACGGTCTCGACCGAATGGCGCGGCAGCTCGAGCTGCGCCGTCTCGAACGCCGCCTCGATTGCGTGGCGCATCGGGGTCGAGGCCGGTTGCAGCACCCAATTCTCCTGCGCCAGATCGGCCAGGCTCAGCCCGCGTTGCCGCAACAGCGGATTGTTCACGCCGACCACGACCGTCAATCGCTCGTCGAGCAAGGGCTCCCAGGTCAGTGCGTCGCGATCCCGTTTGCTGATCGGACTGCCGACGACGACATCCAGCCGGCCGCTGTGCAGCTCGGCCAGCAGCCCGTCGCTGGTATCGGTCAGCAAGGCCACCCGCAGCGTCGGGTGTTCCTGGTTGAGCGCTGCCAGCGCCTCGGCGATCAGGCGCGGCACCGCGGCCATGACCGCACCCAGATTGACCGTGCCTTCGATGCCGCGCTTCAGGCCTTCCATCTCCTGCTGCAGGCGATGCAGGTCGCGCAGCAGCAGCCGGGCATGGCGCGCGGCGGCGATGCCATAGACGGTCGGCACCATGCCGCGCGGCTGGCGGTCGAACAGGCTGACACCCAGCGTGCGCTCGATCTCCTGCAGCAGCTTGGTCGCGGCCGGCTGGGACAGGTTGAGCCGCTCGGCCGCGCGATGCAGGTTGCGTGTCTCGATGATCGCCAGCACCAGCGACAGCTGCCGCAGCTTCAGACGGCTGATCGTCGAGGACAGCAGATCGAACGTGGCCGGGACGCGAGTCATGGCGCCCAGCGTATCAGAACCGCAGGTCGACCCGCACTGCCGCGATGGTTTCGGCCGAGGCGGCGCGGATGTTGTCGGGTTCCTGGCGCAGCAGCACGCCGCTGGTGAAGGACGCATTGGCCAGGAGCGGCGCGCTCCAGGCGCTTTGCAGATCGACCTCGCGGCCGTCGGCCTTCAGGCCCGCGCGAACGTGGCTGAACAGGGCCGACCCGTCGGTCTCGACGGCGGTCGGCAGCACCAGGTTGGCATCGCCGCTGGTCGCGCGCAGCGGCATGCTGGCGCCCGTCACCCATTTGCCCTGGGGCGTCAGCGCCGCGGTTTCGACCAGGCCCAGCCCGGCCGAGAAGGACGTGACGTTGGAGGCGCCCTGGATCAGCGATCCGGTGCGGCCGCCGGTGTCGGTGACACCCGCATGCATGCCCGCGGCGCCGGCCAGATGCGGCGCCAGCGCCACCTCGCCGGTCAGGCCGGCGAATTCGGTGCGCGAATTGCCGACATGCGCGGCGCCGGTGCCGGTCGAGCCCAGGATGGCGGCCTGTTCCTGCAGCACGCCGGCCTCGCCGCGAACCGTGGTATTGCCGCTGACCCGATAGCCCAGCTCCATCGTCGCCGCGGTCGAACCGGTGTCGGACGACTGGGGATCGAACCCGACCCGCTGGGACGGACGGCCCGAAGCGATCGCCACCACCAGGCTGCCGCCGGCGAAGGGTGTCGCCACCGCGCCGCTATAGGCGCCGTCGATCAGGGCCAGATAGGGATTGGACACGGCGCCCTGGGCCAGCATGCCGCCGGCGAGTTGGGCCGATACCGGAGAACTGCCGGAATTGAGCAGACGGGCCGGATCGATGCCGAAGCCAAGCCGGGCCTCGATGCCGAACGCCTCGGTCGAGCCGGCGAACTTGGTGCCGGCGTCGCCAGGGGCCGACAGGCGCGGATCGGCTGACTGGATCAGGCTGAGCCTGGAGCTGCCGTCGCTATAGACCAGTTCGTCCGGCCGACCGAAGGCGCCGAGGCGGCTGACCCCGTCGAAATTCGGCACGCCGGCGCCGACGCGACCGCCGAGCGACGTGGCATAGCCGCGCTGAAAGGAATCCTGGGCGACGACGGCGGTCTGGGCGGTCGCCCGGGCCAGGCCCATGCCGAAGGCGCTGCCGAGCGTGATCGTGGTGGCGGTCGCCAGTGCCGTGACATTGCCCTCGGTCGAGACGCTCAGCGCACCGACCGGCCGGGTCGCCCGTTCGAGGTCGAGCAGGCCTTGGCCGTAGATCTGCTGGTCGGCATAGATGCCGGTCTTGTTTGCCGTCTGCAGGATGATCTGCAGGGCGGTCTGCGGCGTCAGATTGGAGAAGGCGGCGAGCAGCACCGCTTCGGCGCCCGCGACCTGCGGGGCCGCGAAGGACGTGCCCGAACCGGTCGAATAGCCGCCGGTCTTGTTGATCAGCCCGACATTGACGCCGGGGGCGACCAGGCACCAGGCGGCCGAGGCGCCGCATTGGTTGGAGAAGGAGGCGATGACGCCGTTGGTATCGACCGCGCCGACCGTGGCCCAGCCCTTCTGCAGCTCGGGATATAGTAGCGGCAGGCCGCCGAACAGATCGACTTCGCTGGCGCTTTCGTTGCCCGACGCCCAGATCGAGACGCCGCCGGCGGCGACGTAGCTGCGGTAGGCGGCGAGGGTCAGCGGGGCATTCGCGCTAAAGGCGGCCGCCCCGATGGACTGCGCCGACTGCGAGACGGCGTTCCACGAATTGTTCGAGATCCGAACGCCCTGGCTGGTCACATAATTGATCGAGGCCGCCAACTGGGCATCGCTGGTGTTGAATTGGTCGGTTTGGTCGACGATCCGGATCGGCAGGATCACGGCGAGCGGCGCCACGCCCTCGACGCCGCCGTTGCCGCGGGCAGCCGCGATGACCCCGGACACGGCGGTGTCATGGCCGCCGGGGTCGAGATCGCTCGTGTCGCCGACCTGGCCGGTATACGCATCGAACCCTTCCAGCAGGCGGCCGCTCAGTTCCGGATGATTGTCGACGCCGGTGCCATAGACCGCGACGACCTGGCCGGCGCCGAGATCGCCGCGCTGGTAGGCGTAAAGCCCGTTGTTCAGCGTCAGTTGGGTCGTCTGGTTGTCTTCGGCGGTCGGCGTGACGCCGGACGGGATATAGGATGAGACGGGCGGCGATGACGGCGGCGGCGGGGAAACGGGAGGGCTGGTGGGGGTCGCGGCCGCCGTCGCGGTATGGCCGCCGCCCCCCCCGCCGCAGCCGGCGAGCGCCGCAGCCGCGAGCGAAAGCAACAAAGCCGCCTGGGCGCATGATTTCTTCGGGGCCGAAAACGCCATGATCACTCCTACACGCGGTGCGTGTGGCATAAGATCACGGAAGGATGCTGCTATGTGGTTAATTCCGCTGATATCTTTTGAGAACTAGCGTAGGCGGTAGGATGGCAGGAACAGCACGACCTTCGTGCCGACGCCCAGCTCGCTCTCCATCGACACCGCGCCGTCGTGCAACTCCATCAACTGGCGCGTCAGCGACAGGCCCAGTCCCGTGCCGCCGGCGGTCCGCGCATTGCCGCCCTGGCCGAAACGCTCGAACACCTTGCGGATCTCGCCCGGCGGCAGGCCGACGCCGGTATCGTCCACGGCGATCCGGATGCCGTCGGCGTCGATGCGGCTGGATACAACGACCGTGCCGCCCGTGGGGGTGAATTTCACCGCGTTCGACAGTACGTTCAGCAGGCATTGCTTGATGCGCAGCGGATCGATCAGGACCGCGATGGCGCCGGGCAGCCGGTTTTCGACAGTGACGCCGCCCTTGTCTGCGTCCGCGCGCATCAGGGTGAGGCAGGTATCGACCAGCTCCTTCAGGTCGATCGCCTCTTCGGCCAGGTCCAGCTTGCCGGCCTCGGCCTTCGACAGGTCGAGCAACTGGTTGATCAGGGTCAGCAGATGCTGGCCGCTCTGGTGGATGTCGGTCAGGTATTCGCGCTGCTTGGGCGGTAGCGGGCCGACATATTCCTCCAGCAGCACCTCGGAAAAGCCGATGATCGCGTTGAGCGGCGTGCGCAGTTCGTGGCTCATGTTCGCCAGGAACTCGGATTTGAAGTAATTCGCGTGCTCGGCCGCTTCCTTGGCGCGGGCCAGCTGGTCGGCGACGCGCTGGACAGCGGCGGTCTCGGCCTTGCTGCGTTCCAGATCGACGGTGATCGCCATATGCTGGGCCAGATGCTGGGCGGCGCTGTCGTTGATGCGGTTGATCAGCGTGGCGTAGGTCAGCAGCGCCTCATAGGCTTCGGCATGTTGGCCATCGAGCTTATAGGCTTGCGACAGCGCCATATGGGCGCGGGCCAGGATATCGGGCTCCATCTGGCCCGCGTGATGGGTCAGCGCCTCCAACCCGGACGCGATCGCGTCGGCCGGGCGGCCCAGTGCTATATAGACCTCGATCAGTCCGACATGGGCGACGCCTTCGCGGCTTGCCTCCTTGGCGCTGCGGAAATTGGCCAGATTGGCGGTCAGGATCCGCAGCGAGATTTCCGGCTCGCCATTCAGCAGATGGCATTGCGCCTTGGTATCGAGCACGGCGCGGTGCAGGTCGCTGGACCGGGCCTCCATCACCGCCAGGATTTCCGGCGTCAGCATGGCCAGCGCCCGGGCCGCGTCGGTCTGCCGCTGCTGCGGATTTTCGGCCGCGCGGGCACGATAGACCAGTGCCTGCGCCTTGTTGTTCACCAGCTTGGCGTATTCGGTCGGGAAGCGGACGGGATCGCACAGTTCCAGCCCCCGGTCATAGGCCGGGATCGCACTGCCGACGTTGCGCATCGAGGCGAACACGATGCCGATCATGTTCGCGCACAGGATCTGCCGCTGCACGTCGCCGGCTTCGCGCGCGATCGTGGCGGATCGGTCGAGGCAGGTCAGCGCCTCGCTCATGCGCTGGCCGTGCCACAGCGCGCCGCCTTGCTGGAACAGCGAAACGGCTTCTGCCGCGCGATCGCCCAGCGCATGGGCGATCCGTTCGGCCTCGCGCGCCTCCTCGATCGCCTCATCGACGCTGCCGCTGAATTGCTTCGCGCGCGACGATTGATTCAAGGCCTGGACCAGGGCGCCCGCATCATTGAGCGCTCGAGCCAGCCGCACCGCTTCGACGGAATCGAGCAGATGCTCGGTCGAGAAATTATGCTCGGCCAATTGGGCCAGCAGTTCTTTTAGCTTGTTTCGAATCGCCGGACTCTCCGCAGTTCGGGCGGCCACAAGCCGATGTTACGGCAAGATGACGCAAACGCGCTTGAAGATTTGTTGCCGGCGCGAATTTGCGAAGATCCGGGCGCGACATCGAGGGGCTTGCGCCCGGGCGGGACAAACATCGAGGGGCTTGCGCCCGGGCGGGACAAGGTGCCTTCTAAAGGGGTTGTAAACGCGGCGGGACGCAAGATCCCGGGCGGTGCTCTGGGTGGGCGCAGGAGTTGAGCGATGCGCGGTATCGGCGGACTGATCTGGTTGATGGTCTTGATCATGGGCGTGGCCCTGATCGCGGCGGCCCGTGGCCTCGGCGAGCGCGCGCTGGCGCCGCTCCGACGCAAGCGCTGACGCCACCCTTCCAACCCTAATATATATAGCACGACGGACCGGCCTCTGGCTCATACCCAGGATGGCGGGGCATAGGCTTTCCCGAGCGGCGCCAGAACCAGGCGACCGCCTTGATGGCCAAGCGGCTTGCCGGCCTGGACGGCCGCCGCCTCGATCCATGGTGCCGTCGCCCCCGTCAAAGCCTCTCCGTCGCGCGGATGGATAAGATGTCCGCGTGAGCGGTCCGTTCGCAATCGGTCATCGGCGCGCCTAATTCCGGCGGACGGAACATTTCGATGCTTTGCCTGCCCGCATTCTTATGGTTCTTGTTGCCCGCGGATTCAGCATTTTCGGCGAGAGACGTTTTCATGTCCGGTGCGCGCTACATTCTGACCCTGTCCTGCCCGAACCGTCCCGGCATCGTGGCCGCGGTCGCCTCCCATCTGTTCGAGGACGGCGGCAATATTCTCGAGGCGCAGCAGTTCGACGATACCGAGACCGACCGGTTCTTCATGCGGCTGGTGTTCGACCGGACCGACGCCGGACGCCCGGTCGCCCAGATGCGTCAAGGTTTCGCACCCCTGGCCGACCGGTTCGCCATGAGCTGGACCTTGCGCGATCAGGCCGAGAAACGCCGGGTCATGCTGCTGGTCTCGAAGTTCGATCATTGCCTGACCGACCTGCTGTATCGCTGGCGCATCGGCGAGTTGGCGATGACGCCGACGGCGATCGTCGCCAACCATCCGCGCGAGACCTACGCCGACATGGATTTCGGCGCGATTCCGTTCCATCACCTGCCGGCCTCGCGCGAGACCAAGGCAGCGCAGGAGGCGCGGATCTGGCAGCTGGTGCAGGAAACCGGGACCGAACTCGTCGTGCTCGCGCGCTACATGCAAGTGCTGTCCGACGATCTTGCAGGCAAACTCGCGGGCCGCTGCATCAATATCCATCATTCCTTCCTGCCCGGCTTCAAGGGCGCCAAGCCCTATCATCAGGCCCATGCCCGCGGCGTCAAGCTGATCGGCGCCACGGCGCATTACGTGACTGCCGACCTGGATGAAGGCCCATTGATTGAGCAGGATGTCGAACGAATCAGCCATAGCGACACGCCGGAGGATCTGATCCGCATCGGTCGCGACATCGAACGGCGCGTGCTGGCGCGCGCCGTGCGTTACCACCTGGACGACCGGGTGCTGCTGAACGGCAGCAAAACGGTGGTGTTCGGCGCCTGGTAACGGACCGGCGCCTCGGCGCTGGTTCTCTTTTTGCAAGCAGGGTCCGCGAAGACAGGACGAGTATTCGGAGAATGGGATGAATTTCACGCAGCAGCAGAAGAGTCCCGGTCGGCATGCGTTAGGCTTTGTCGTTGTGGTGCTCCTGCATGTTGGCTTGATTTACGCGCTGGTGACGGGCCTTGGCACGAACATCGTCGAGGTGATCAAGGCGCCGATCGAGACGAAGATCATCGAGGAGGTGAAGCCGCCGCCGCCGGACGTACCGCCGCCGCCGCCGCCGCCGAAGCTGGCGGCGCCGCCGCCGCCGTACATCCCGCCGCCGGAGATCCAGATCGCGCAGCCGCCGCCGCCGACGCCGGTTGCGTCGGTGGC